>Ga0210410_10003634_pt1 | contig 13640 bp, 12 predicted proteins | sample IncBWC4MmetaG_FD_161058 | JGI IMG/M metagenome (GOLD analysis project Ga0210410, IMG submission 161058) | Forest soil microbial communities from Barre Woods Harvard Forest LTER site, Petersham, Massachusetts, United States - Inc-BW-C-4-M | ecosystem: Environmental > Terrestrial > Soil >... | reverse complement strand
CGCTCTCGCTTTCCAACACGACTACGTCGCGCATGCGTGCGCTGGCGGCGATCCAGGCGGCTAGCATCGCCGCGGCGATGCATTCGAACCGGCAATACTGGGGCGCGACGCCGCCCAATACCGTGACTATGGCCGGGGCGGCCATAACCTCTACCGATGCGGCGCTGCAAGCCGCGGCGGCCGTGGCCAACGCCGGTACGGTTTGCCAGAGTCCCGCGGCGACCGCCGGCAGTGGCCCGGCGTGTACCGCGGTACCGCTCGCAGCCTACGACCTCGTCAGATGGAGTGCCTCGCTCAACGCGCTGCTGCCCAATCCGCAGGCCCTCATCACCTGCCCGCCCGCCGCGGGCGGAGCCGCTCCGGCCAGCTGCGCCATCACGGTCTGCTGGACCGAGCGGGCCGTCGGAGTCAATCAACAGGAAGCCACCGGCGCCACACCCTGTAATGCGGCGGGCGCTCAGCAGGGCGCGGTGGGCTTTCAGCTGCCGACCTACACGCTGTACGTCGAACCATGAAATCCAACTACCACACCAGCCGGCTGGCGGGACGCAGCACGCGCGGCTTTACCCTGGTCGAGCTGATGGTCACCTTGGCCATCGCGCTCTTCCTCATCGGAGGCCTGCTCACGGTGCTGCAGAACGTGCGCGGCACCTACAACAATCAGGCGGCGCTCACGCAGCTGCAGGATGAGCAGCGCTTCGCGCTGACGGTGCTTGCGGACGTGATCCAGGCGGGCGGCTACTTTCCCGACCCCGTGGCCTGGCAGCCGCAGACCTCGCTCCCGGCGAGCGGCAACTACGTCGTAGGTCAGGCCTTCTTCGGCACCCATCCCGGTGGCGCCGCCGCCGACACCATCGGCATCCGCTACCGGACCGCGCTCAACGATGGCGTGATCATGTGCGACGGCAGCACCAACACGACCACCGGCCCCACCCGACTGCACGTCAACCAGTTCAGCGTGGTGGCTCCGGCGGGCAACGTACCCGGGCAGCTCCAGTGTCAGGTCACCGACGGCATTACCGGGGCCAACATCGACGGTCCCGTAACCATCGTCAACGGGGTGCAGAACCTTCAGGTCTATTACGGTGTGAAGCGCAATCCGGTGCCGGCCGACTACAACGTCGACACCTATCTCACCGCCAACCAGATGAACGCGGCGAACGGCGACTGGGGCAACATCAGCTCCGTCAGGGTGATCGTCACCTTCACGAATCCGCTGTTCGGCCAGCCGGGTCAGCAGGCCACCATCACCTTTGAGCGCGTCATCGAAGTCATGTCGCGCGCGGGGGTGCACACATGAGCGTCTCGAGGATCCAGAGCGGGCAGAACCCGCGGGCGGCGCGCGAGCGCGGCATCGCGCTCGTTACGAGCCTGCTGCTGCTCGTGATCATCACCATCCTGGCGCTCAGCATGTTCCGCGGCTTCGGCTCCCAGGAAAAGATCGCCGGCAACCTGCGCGAGAAGGATCGTGCCGTGCACGCCGCCGAGACCGCACTGCAGTACTCCGAATGGTGGCTACTGCAGGGGAACAACGCCGCGCTCGGCTCGGTAGCCTGCACCGCGCCCGCGCTGAGCGCGAACACCAACGCGCCACAGATCTGTAATCAGACACTGCCCAATGCGCTCGGGCTCGCGGCTCAGCCGATCGGGAGCATGCCGCTGCCGTGGACCATGGGCTACACCTTTACGCCGCCAAACATGAGCACGACGCCAGGAACGAACGGTCCCAACGGCGATCCGCCCTACTTCGGCCCGCCGGGTTTCTACGTCACGGATGTCGGGCCGGCCGCCGACGGGGCCGGCGAGGCGTACCAGATCGATGCTTACGGCTTTGGCGGCGCCTCCTCGACGGTCGCGATCGTCGAAAGCACTTACGAAATCGCTCAGGGCGTCACCTGCCTGAGTTGTGGGTAATCCAATCTGCTGGAGTTGTCAGTGATGAACCGCAACAGCTTTTTCACCGTACTGGCCGCGCTGGCGGCTGTGGCTGCGCCGCTCGTGGCACGGGGACAGACCCCGGTCGCCGAGGACTTCACGGGCGCCAGCGCCACCAACTCGTGGTACTACTTCAACGGCGCCTGCCTGACCGCCGGCTCCGCGGCCGGCCTCGAGCCGAGCGGGGGCGGCGGCGGCCAGCTACCCGGATGCACCGCGATCAAGAACAGCTACTACAAAGAGACGCTCGTGGGCGGGTACAACGGCACTTTTCCCGACCCGCTCGGTAGCGGCGCGCTGCGCTTCACCAACGGCTCTCCCGGGGGTTATCACCAGAACGGCGGCATCGTGTCGACGACGCCCTTCCCCACCGGCCAGGGCATCTCGGTGACGTTCAAGACCGTCACCTACCTCGGCGATTCGGGCGGTGCCGGCGGCGACGGGGCCGACGGCATCAGCTTCTTCCTCATGGACGCCAGCCAGCTGAACGCCGCGGCGATTACGGGAGTGAGCGGCGATGGCAACGGTCTCGGCGCCTGGGGCGGCAGCCTCGGGTACTCCTGCTCGAACACCAACGGCCCGCCTAATGGCACCTACAACGGCCTGATTGGCGCATACATCGGGCTGGGAATCGACGAATACGGCAACTTTCTCAACGGCGTCAACCTGGTCTCCGGCTACGGCGGCTCGAACTCGGCCACGGGCGACAATTCGGCGACCGGCTACGGCTACAAACCCAACCGCATAGGCCTGCGCGGCGCAGGCAGCATCTCCTGGAACTGGCTGAACGCCAATTATCCGAACTACTACCCGAGCTCCTGGGCGGGAACATCCAACCAGTACTCGGCCGTCCAGGCGACCTGTCAGAACGGCCTGGTCTGGGACTACCAACACAATAAAGCCGCCAAGGTCAGCGGTTCGACCATACCGCTGTACGACTACGCGCCGATCACCAACGCCTACGTCGAGCTTCCCTCGAGCACGAAGATCGCCAACGAGGCCGCCATGACCCGTGGCGCGGCCACGCCGATCTTCTATCAGCTCAAGATCACTCAGAACGGGCTGCTGAGCCTCTCCTACAGCATCAACGGCGGTGCCTATCAGCAGGTCATCAAATCGCAGAACATCACGACCGCCAACGGGCCGCTGCCGGCCAACTTCCTGTTCGGCTTCGCCGGCTCGACCGGTGGCAGCACCAACATCCACGAGATCCTGTGCTTCCAGGCGGGGCCGTCCACCTCCGCGGCGGGCTCCGCGGGCGCGAGCGAGAAGCAGTCCGCCAAGCTCGAGACGGGTGTGCAGGCCTACTTCGCCTTCTACAACCCGAGCAACGGCTGGACCGGTCGCGTGACCGCGAGCAGCCTCGGGTACGACACCTTCGGCAACGTGGTCATCGCCACCGTGCCCAACTGGGATGCTGCCTGCCAGCTGACCGGCGTGTCGAGCACCAGCACCTGCAGCACCACGGGCGTCGCCGGGCCTCTCGCCGCCCAGTCCCCGACCAGCCGCGTGATCCTCTCGTGGAACGGCCTCCAGGGCATTCCCTTCGAGTGGACCAATCTCACCACGGCGCTCCAGACCACCCTCGATGCGGGCGACACCTCGGGATCCCCGTCACTCAGCTCGCTGAGCTGCCCGACCAGCCCCTCGGCGACGCCCTACGCCGTCAACTTCCGCCTGAACTATCTGCGCGGCGACCGCAGCTGCGAAGTCAACACCGCGGGTGTGGGCCTGTTCCGCCGCCGTAGCGACGTGCTCGCGGACATCATCGACTCGAGCCCGGACTGGGTCGGCCCGCCGATCGAGCACTACGCCGCGATGTGGAATGACCGCCTGTATGCGAACGCCACCAACCCCGAGAACGCCAGCGGCGCCCAGACCTACGCGCAGTACGTCAGCGCCGAGCTGACCCGCATGAACGTCGTGTATGTCGGCTCGAACGACGGCATGCTGCACGGGTTCCGCAGCGGCTCCTACGATGTCAACGGCAATTTCGTCTCCACCGGCAACGACGGACAGGAAGTGCTCGCCTACATGCCGGGCGCGGTGCTGCAGACCATCCATTCGACCACCAACAACGTCGACTATGCGAACGTGCAGTACGGCCACAACTTCTTTGTCGACGCCACCCCCGGCAGCGGCGAGGTGTTCTACCGCGGACAGTGGCACACCTGGCTCGCCAGCGGCCTCGGGGTGGGTGGCAGCGCGATGTTCGCGCTCGACGTGACCAACCCGACGGCCGCGAATTTTGCCGAGTCGAACGCGGCGAGCCTGGTAATGGGCGAGTGGAACCCCGCCACGATCACCTGCGTCAATGCGACGGTGGCGCCGAGCTGCGGCAACAATCTCGGCAACACCTACGGCACGCCCACGCTGCGGCGGCTCCACGACGGCAAATGGGCGATGATCTTCGGCAACGGCTTCGGCAGCTCGACCGGGGATGCCGGGATCTTCATCATGACGATCGACCCGACGACCGCCGTCCAGCAGTTCTACTACCTGAGCACCAAGACCGGCAGTACCAGCAGCCCCAACGGCATTGCCTTCGCATCCCCCGCGGACTTCGACGGTGATCACATCGTCGACTATGTGTACGCGGGCGACCTGCAGGGGAACGTGTGGCGCTTCGATCTGACGAGCAACAGCGAAGCGAACTGGACGGTGTCCACGATGGGCGGCAACCCGGCCCCCGTGTTCAAGACCCCCGCCGGTCAGCCCATTACTACCGCCATCGTGGTGGCCGGCGGCGCGCCGAGCCCCGGCATGCAGCCACAGGTCATGCTGCTGTTCGGCACCGGGCAGAAGATCCCGCTCACCAACACCACGCCGGCGACCTTCGCCTCCGGCACCCAGAGCCTGTACGGCGTGTGGGACTGGAACGTGGCGGCGTGGAACGCGCATGCCTCCGCGCAGTACGCGAGCTTGAGCGCCTCTGCGAGCGGCCTCTCGACCACGGGCGACTATCTCACCCAGTCGAACCTGCAGGCGCAGACCGTCACCGTGAACGCCACGACGAAGGACCGTGAGATCGCGAGCAACGCCTCGGTCTGCTGGGCCGGCCAGACCTCGTGCTCGAGCAACAAGCAGTTCGGCTGGTACCTGAATCTGCCCGGCACGCAGGAGCAGGCCATCTACAGCCCCGAGCTCGTACTCGGGGCGGTCACCGTGAACACCGTAGTGCCGGCGACGAACAATCCGACCTCGTGCAATGCTCCGACCGATACCGGCTTCACCTACGTCATCAACGCCATGACGGGCGGCGCCTTCAACCAGGTGTTCCTGCCGCCGAGCGAGGCGGCCAATTCGGCGATCAACAGCAACCCGAAGTACACGGATTCGGTGGCGATCGGCATCCAGACCAACGCGACCGGAACCTCCTTCATCGCCACCAACGTCGCCGGCACGCGCTACCTCGTGTCCGAGACGAACCAAGTGGAGACGGGTACCGGAGTGTCCTCCAACAATATCGCCGGCATCGCCGTCGGTCTGAACCTGACCTCGAACAACGTCGGCCGGCGCCTGAGCTGGATCCAGCGCCGCTAGGAGAGTTGCTTCATGGAATCTGCAATCCCGGCACGGGCCGCGCAGCCCGCCGGCTTCACGCTGATCGAGCTCATGGTGGTGGTCGCGATTGCCACGATCCTGTTCGCGATAGCGGTACCCTCGTATATCACGTACATCCGCCAGGCCAGACGCACGGAGGCGCGCACGGCGGTGCTCGACCTGGCGGGGCGCGAGGAGCGCTTCTTCAGCACCAGTGGCTCGGCCTATGCGACCACGCCGGCGAATCTCGGCTACACCGGGGCCGGATGGCCGGTCGTGGTCGGCAGCAACTACTACCAGGTCACGGTCTGTGTGCCGGCGAATGCCAATTGCACCGCGGGCCTGGCGATGCCCAATCCTCCCGCAGCGCCCTCCTACACCATCGTCGCGACCCCTGTGGCGGGTCAGACTCAGGTCAATGACACGCAGTGCACGGCGTTCGCCGTCGACTCAACTGGCCAGCAGTTCGCGACCGGGACTCAGGGCACGGCCTATTGCTGGTCTAATTAGTTCATTAGAACCAGTAGAATAAAGCTCTTTCCTAATGCGTCACTAGAGGTCCGTGCCGAGCGCGCGGACCATGCCGCGCCCCTCTGTTTCCCACCTCTGGCCGCGACGGTCGTCACCGATTGGTCACCGATTCACCATATTTTTTTCCTAGAGTCTGAGCTATATTTCGGCTGCAGCTGCTTGAGTGTGCTTGGATTCCAATACCGCATAACAAGAACTAACTGACGCCGACCCGCGCCGGCTCGCGGCACACGAACCCTAAGGCGGGAGGCGTTCCACGAGGTAGTGATGAGCACTACATGGGAACAGCTTGAGGGAGCCGCCTTGTCGCTCGTGCGCTCAGGACCGATCAAGGATCGGCTCGCCGAGGCCTATCGCAATCACCTGGCATTCGTGCGCGCGGAGGATCTTCCCGAAGCGCTGCGCGAAGACTTCCGTGTCTGTCACGATGCGCTCACGCGCGAGCGTCCCTTGCGCGGCGAGGACGCGGTGCGCGCCACGGTGCGCAAGATGTCGAGCACCGAGGCCGATGAACTTGCCTGCAGCGTCGTGCGGCTGTTCGCCGCGATCGTGCGTGAGTGCGCCACCGACGAGGCACACGCGATCGTCGCGACCAACGGCCACGGCGTGGCGCTGAACGACGCCGCGCGCAACGGGTTCAACGGGCATGTCGCGGGGGCGCGCGCCAAAAACGGCACGCCGCAAGGAATCGCGCTCTAAATTGAGGGCTTAATCGAGCTTGAACTCGATGGTGTCCCAGCGCGTCGTCTCTTCGTGACGCGCCTGGCGGCGGATCGCATCGACGAGCGCCCGCTCGTCCCATGCTACGACCTCGTCGGCGAGATCGAGGATCGCCTTGGGGGCCTCGCCGCCCCCGCCGAAGGGCTTGAGCAGCACCACCGGCTTGTGGTTCGCCTGCGCGTAGAGCAGCTGGAAGGTGAGCAGGTCCGGTTGCGCGGCGTGCAAGCCCGACAGTGCGATCACGGCCTCCACCGGGGCGATCTGCCGCCGCAGATCCTCGCGCAGGGCCTCCCGGTCCCCGCTCGGGCGCTTGTCCGGCGTGCTGTAATTCTTATAGAAGAAATTGCGTGCGCTCTCGAGATACTCGAACACGCGCAGATAGTCGTCGCTGTTCTCCCAGACATGCGTGACGAACAGACGCACAGGGTTGGCTTGCGACATCGGAACCGCCTCCGGCAAGCGGGTGGCACCGCGCAGCCAAGTCTCGCACACGGGCTGCAGAGCGCAAGGGCGCGGCCGTCAGTCGCCGCCGCACGACAGCTTTGTGCGGGATAGAATGCCGGCCTCGTCGGCCGTGGCTGTCTCATTTAACCGTGCGCCTGCTCGTCTACAACATCCGCTATGCCACCGGCACGGGTCCGGCCTTCCACCTGCCGCTGCCCGGCGCCGGCTACCTGCGCAGCAACCGCCGGGTGCTCAACGGCATCACCGAGTTCATCCGCGGCGAGCAGCCCGACGTGGTCGGGCTCCTCGAGGTAGACACGGGCTCGATCCGCACCGGCATGGTGAACCAGGCCGAGCACATCGCCCGCGAGCTCGGCCACTACTCGACCTTCCAATGCAAGTACCGCAGCGGCTCGATCAACACCTTCATGCCGATCGTGCGCAAGCAGGGCAACGCCTTCCTGTCGGGTCCGAACGTGGCGGGCGAGCGCTTTCACTATTTCGACACCGGCATCAAGCGCCTCATCATCGAGCTCGAGCTCACCGACGTGTGCGTGTTCCTGGTGCACCTGTCGGTGAAATTCCGCCATCGCCAGTACCAGCTGCGCTCGCTCCATGATCTGGTCGTGCAGTCGACCAAGCCGGCAATCGTCGCCGGCGACTTCAACACCTTCTGGGGCACGCACGAGCTCTTCCTCTTCATGCGCGCCGCGGGGCTGCGCAACGCCAATACGGCGGGCCTGCCCTCCTTCCCGGCGCGCGTGCCGCGCATCGAGCTCGATTTCATCCTGGTGAGCGAGGGGATCGAGGTCACGGGCTTCCGCGTGCCCGACGTGCGCTTCTCGGATCATCGCCCGCTGGTGTGCGACTTCCAAGTCCAGGCCCGGCGCGGCGCCGGTGTGGAAAAGGCCGCGGTCTCCGCCGCCTAGAGCTTCAACCATGAGCAATGACACTGCGCGCAACTGGACCCTCGAGAGGGACGCCGAGGGCCTCGCCTGGCTGACACTCGATAAGCCCGGCACCTCGGCCAACGTGCTCTCGGGCGGAGTGCTCGTCGAGCTCGACGGCCTGCTCGCCGCGCTCGAAAAGGAGCCGCCGCGGGCGCTCGTGGTGCTCTCTGCCAAGAAGAGCGGCTTCGTCGCCGGCGCCGACATCCGCGAGTTCACCGGCGTCAGCGATGCCGACAGCGGTTACGTGCTGATCCACCGCGGCCAGCAGGTACTCAACCGTCTCGCCGCGCTGCCCTGCCCGAGCGTGGCCGCGATCCACGGCTTTGCGCTCGGCGGGGGACTCGAGCTCGCCCTCGCCTGCCGCTACCGGATCGCGGTGGGCGATGAGCGGCTCTCGCTCGGCCTGCCGGAGGTGCAGCTCGGCATTCACCCGGGATTCGGCGGCACGGTGCGCAGCGTCCAGGTGGCGGGCGTGCGCGCCGCGATGGAGCTGATGCTGACCGGCAAGCCGGTGCGCGCCGACAAGGCGCTGCGCCTGGGATTAGTCGATGCGCTGACCTCCGAGGCCGAGCTGCGCAATGCGGCGCGCACGCTGGTGCTGAAGAGCCCGCCGCCGCGCCGTGCGCCGCTGCGCGAGCGGCTGCTGAGCTCGGCGCCGCTGCGTCCGCTGGTGCGCCGCTCACTCATCGCACAGGTGGCGCGCCGCGCTCCGCCCGACCACTACCCTGCCCCCTACGCCATCATCGAGCTGTGGGCGAGGCACGGTGCGCACGGACTTGCGGCGTACGAAGCCGAGGCGCGCTCGATCGCGCACCTGTTCACGACGGCGACCTCGCGCAACCTCGTGCGCGTGTTCCTGCTGCAGGATCGCCTGAAGAGTGCCGGAGGCAAGAGCCCGATGGAGATCCGTCACGTACACGTGGTCGGCGCGGGGGTGATGGGCGGCGACATCGCCGCCTGGTCGGCGCTGCGCGGCTTCACGGTGACGCTGCAGGATCGAGCCAGCGAGTACATCGAGCCCGCCATCAGGCGCGCCGCGGAGCTCTTCGACAAGCGCGTGCGCGATCCGGCGAAAAACGCGGCCGCCCGTGAGCGGCTGCGCGCCGACGTGGCGGGCGACGGGGTCGCGCAGGCCGACGTCGTGATCGAGGCCATCTTCGAGAACCTCGAGGCCAAACGGGAGCTGTACGCGCGGCTCGAGCCACGCATGAAGCCGGGGGCACTGCTCGCCACCAATACCTCGAGCATCATGCTCGAGCCGCTGGCCGATCGGCTGGCGCGGCCTGAGCGCCTGGTCGGCCTGCACTTCTTCAACCCCGTGGCGCAGATGCCGCTCATCGAGATCGTGCACGCCGACGATACCGATACGTCCGCCGTGCAGGCCGCCACCGCGTTCGCACGCCGGCTCGACAAGCTGCCGGTACCCTGCCGCAGCGCTCCGGGCTTCATGGTGAACCGGGTGCTGACGCCCTACCTCAACGAGGCCATGTACGCCGCCGAGGAAGGAGTGCCGCTCGCGGCCATCGACCGCACCGCGGTGCGCTTCGGCATGCCGATGGGACCGATCGAGCTCGCGGACGTCGTAGGCCTCGATGTGGCGGCGCACGTCGGCGAGATCATCGCCCGCGAGCTCGGCAGGCCAGCGCCCCAGCTGCCGCGCCTCGCGGCGCTGCTCGCCGCCAAAAAGCTCGGGCGCAAGAGCGGCGAGGGTTTCTACGTCTGGCAGGAGGGCAAGGCCGTGAAGGACGGCAGCCGCGGCCCGGTGCCGGAGGATCTCGAGGACCGGTTGATTCTCGTGCTCGTCAACGAGTGCGTCGCGTGTCTGCGCGAGCGCGTGGTGGACGATCCGGACCTGGCGGACGCCGCGGTGATCTTCGGCACCGGGTTCGCTCCGTTCCGCGGCGGGCCGCTCGCTTATGCCCGGGCCCGCGGTAGCGGCGCGATCGTTGCGCGCCTCGAGGAGCTCGCCGCACGTCACGGTGCGCGCTTCAGACCTGATGCCGGGTGGGCGCTGCTCGCGAGCGGGCAGTAAACGTGAGGCCGCCCGGCGCGGGCCGGGCAAGGCCGTGTGCTACCATCGACCCGGCGTTGCGCCGCAGCCCTGGCCGGTGCGGCGAACCTTAGGTTAACCGGTCGGCTTCGGGGGTCCATGGCGGAAGAGCGCGAAACCAGCGTACAGGTGCTCAAGGCGTTTGCGCCCCTCGACGGGATGAAGCGCGAGAACCTGGCGGCGCTGGCGAAGAAAATCACCGTCCGCACGCTCAACTCCGGGCGCCTGATGTTCGATCAGGGCGACACGGACAAGCGCACCTTCTGGCTGGTCACCGGGACGCTGGAGATCAACGAGGGCGAGCGCACCGTCACGACGCTGCGGGGCGGCACCCCGGAGGCGCGCAATCCGCTCTACCCACAGCTGCCACGCCGCGTGAGTGCCCGCGCCCGCGGCGACATCACCTATCTCTCGATCGACAGCGACCTGCTGGATGTCATGATCACCTGGGATCAGACCGGCACCTACGAGGTCGCTGAGCTACAGGCGCAGCTGCAGAATGCCGGCTCCGACGACTGGATGACGACGCTGTTGCAGACCAAGGCGTTCCATCGCATCCCGCCCGCCAACATACAGGCGATCTTCCAGCGCCTGCAGCGCGTGCCGACCAAGGCCGGCGAAGTCATCATCAAACAGGGCGGCGAAGGCGACTTTTTCTACATCATCGTGAGCGGCAAGTGTGCGGTCTCGCGCGAGACGCCGCTCAAGCAGGAAGGCATCCGGCTCGCCGAGCTCGGTGTGGGCGATACCTTCGGCGAGGAGGCGCTGATCGCTGAGGCCAAGCGCAACGCCACCGTCACCATGATCACCGACGGCGTGTTGATGCGCCTGAAGAAGGAAGACTTCCGCGAGCTGATGAACGAGCCGCTGCTACAGTGGGTGAGTCGCGAGCAGGCGAGCGAGATCGTCGCCAAGGGCGGGCGCTGGCTCGACGTGCGGCTGCCGAGCGAGCACCAGACGCTCGCGATCGAGGGCGCGCTCAACATTCCGCTCTATCTCATCCGCCTCAAGCTCTCGACCCTCGATCCCGCGGTGCCCTACGTGGTGTATTGCGACACCGGACGGCGCAGCTCCGCTGCGGCGTACCTGATGGTCGAGCGCGGGTTCGACGCCTACGTGCTCACCGGGGGAATCTCGAACGGCAGCGCTGCGGCGGCGCGCGCGGCAGCGACCGCCAAGCCGCCGGGCGCCAAGTAGAGCGCCCCCCTGCTCCAGGCAGACCGATGGCATTCATTGTTTGGCGACCGGGTATCGGTGGGGCTGACCAGTACGTGACCGAGTGGGTCAAAGAGATCGACACCGCAGCCCATTCCAACAATCTCCAGGACGCACTCCGATACCAGACGCGCGCTGCGGCTGAGGCTGCCGTTGCCCATCGGACCCGTGCCGGATGGCAGGTCCGAGAGATAGCAGACCCTAAATAGGCGCGGATGAGCGCTCGGCGCTCATGAGCTACATGGTGTGCGTGGCTTTGTCGCCCGACAGAGCGCCGGCGAGATAGGTCTCGATCTTCTTCTGGGTCTGACCGCGATCCTGCTCGCTGAACTGCACGCCGATGCCGGCAGTGCGCTTGCCCTGCGCGCCCTTGGGGGTCACCCAGATCACGCGCCCGGCCACGGGCAGCTTCTCGTCCTCGCCCATGAGGTTCAGCAGCATGAACACCTCGTCGCCGAGGCGGTAGTTGCTGTTGGTGGGAATGAACAACCCGCCGTTCTTCACGAACGGCATGTAGGCAAGATACAGCGCGCTCTTGTCCTTGATGGTGAGCGTCAACAGCCCCGGCTTGTTCGCGCCCGCTCTCACGGTCCTTTCCCCATTCGTCACATGTACCGGTCGTGCGTTCATCCGTGCTTCCTATGCTGCGACGCCGGCGCCGCGGGGCGCAAGTCGCCGTAACAGAGCCTCGAGCGCCAGTGCGCGGTTAAGCGGCACATCGAGCGCGGTCCTCAGCTCCCGGACCTCGTCCAGGAGCCCGAACAGCTCGCGTATATTCAAGAACGCCCCGGCCCCTGGCAAGTTGGGGCCAGCGCGCACTTCTGGCATTAAGTCGCCCGCGCCCTGCCCGCGGCGGATGCGTTCTGTGAGCCAATTCTCAAAGCACCGGAGCCGGACCGGCAGCTCACTCCGCGCCCAGCGTTCCGCGGTCGCGAGCGGGTCGGCACGGCCGGCCGCCACCGCATCGAGCGTCTGCCGCGCTTCAGCGCCGATTTGCGCGAGCGGTTCCGGGTCCGCTTGCACGAGCAGCATCGGCGCTTCGCCCACCGTCTCGAGGGCGGCGTCCCAGGCGCCCGTGCCGCGGACCTCCGTGAGCCAGGCGATGGCCTCGGCCCGCGTCGGTGCGCGCACCGCGAGCCGCTGGCAGCGGCTCAGGACCGTCGGCGGCAGCCGCGAAGGCTGGCTCGCCACCAGCACGAGGAGCGTGCGCGCCGGCGGCTCCTCGAGGGTCTTCAGCAACGCGTTGGCGGCGAAGCGGTTCATGGAATCGGCCGGCGTGAGGACCCCGACCTTGTAGCCCCCGGCATGGCTCGTGAGCGCGAGCTCGGCCGCGAGGTCGCGCAGCTGCTCGATGCGGATCTGGCGCGAGTCCTCGAGCGGCGTCACGAGAGTGAGATCCGGATGCTGCCAGGCGAGCGCCCGGCGGCACGGCCTGCATTCTCCACACGGCGCCTCGGCGAAACGCTCGCACAGCGCGAGGCGCGCGGCCCAGTGCGCCAGCCAGTCGCCGCCGGCTCCGGGTGCCTCATGGATGAGGAGCGCGTGGGGCAGCCGGCCGGAACGCCGGGCGGCGGCGAGCGAGGCCGTCGCGGGCGCGATCCACGGCGGCATGGTTGCCGCGGGCTCGCTCATTCCAGATCCTCGAGGATCTGCTCGACCCGCGCTTCCACCGCATCGAGCGGAGCTCCCGCATCGATCACGTGAAAGCGCGTGGGCTCGCGCCGCGCGAGCTCGAGGTACCCGCCGCGTACCTTCTCGAAGAAGGCGGCGGTCTCGGCTTCGAAGCGATCCGAATCGCCCGCCGCGCGCCCGCGCGCGCGCGCAAGCCCGACGCTCACCGGAACATCGAGCAGCAGCGTGCAGTCCGGCGCGAGGCCACCGTGCACGGCGGCGGCGAGCGACTCGATGAGATCCGGGTCGACGCCCCGGCCGCTGCCCTGATAGGCACGCGTCGCGTCGGTGAAGCGATCACACACCACCCACTCGCCGCGCGCGAGCGCGGGCCGGATGACATGCTGCAGGTGCAGGTCGCGCGCCGCGAACATGAGGAGCGTCTCGGTGACGGGGGACAAGTGCTCCGTGCCCCGCTCGAGCACGAGCTGCCGAATGCGCTCGGCGAGCGGCGTGCCGCCCGGCTCGCGCGTCAGGCGACCGGGGATCTGCTGCCGCGCCAGGTAAGCCAGCACGAACTTGGAGATCGTCGACTTGCCAGCGCCCTCGATCCCTTCGAGGGTGATGAACCGGCCGGTCAT
>Ga0210410_10003633_pt1 | contig 13641 bp, 12 predicted proteins | sample IncBWC4MmetaG_FD_161058 | JGI IMG/M metagenome (GOLD analysis project Ga0210410, IMG submission 161058) | Forest soil microbial communities from Barre Woods Harvard Forest LTER site, Petersham, Massachusetts, United States - Inc-BW-C-4-M | ecosystem: Environmental > Terrestrial > Soil >... | reverse complement strand
AGTCTTTGCGGAAATGCCCAAGCCCAGCATCACCGACGGGATGCGCTGTGACACCGCCGGTCGTATTTGGTGCTCCGTCGGTTGGGGCGATCCGAACGAGGACGGCGTGCGCTGCTACACTCCTGACGGCGATTTGCTCGGCAAGATCCACATACCGGAAACTGTCGCCAACGTGTGCTTCGGCGGCCAGCAACGAAATAGACTTTACATCTGCGGCTCGTCATCGCTCTACGCGGTCTACACCAGTGCGCAAGGCGCTATGAAGCCATGACCAGCTCCGGGGCATCAATTGTGACTTGATCCCTTTGGCAGAAGGCCGCGGCTTGATTCACCGCAACGCAAAAGATGGCGGGCTACCTCTTCAGGTAGCCCGCATTGCGCGTTTGGCAGTAAGAAGCAAGCCGATCTAGGACTCGAACCCCAGTCAGTTTGAAGAACGTCTTGCATCCGAGCCACACACAAGGTTACGATATTTTTGCTAGCCGCAATACACCGACAGTCCGCTATATCCTGTCATAGCCCATTTGGAACGTCGCGATCAGGCCTGCAGATCAAACCGGTCGACGGTAGATGCTTGGCTACGCCCAAATAGCTATGATCACCAGGAAGCCTGCGATCTTGAATTCGTCATTTCCGCAACGTAGCTTGTAGTTGGCGGCAAGTGACTTAAAGGCGGACAGCAGCGGAGGAGCGGATTTGCTGGCGCGCAACATTTTGGCCAAGGTGGGGGTCGTCAATCGGGGCCGAACACCAGAAAGGCCCTAAGTGAGTACGCCGGTCGTTGATGTGCAAAATTTGGTCAAGTGGTACGGCCCGCGTCTCGCGGTACGAGACGTATCGTTTTCCGTCGCCCAAGGTGAAGTCGTTGGGCTGCTCGGCCCTAACGGTTCGGGCAAGAGCACCATCTTCAGAATCCTGACCGGCTATCTCGTGGCGACATCGGGTTTTGTAGCGGTGGCCGGCAACGATGCGACGACCCAATCCCTTGCCTTGCGACATGAGGTTGGGTATGTGCCAGAGGATGCGCCGCTCTACGATCACATGCGGGTCAATGAGTTCTTGCAATTTATGGCGCAGCTCAAGGGTCTGTTTGCTCGCTCCAGCACTCGCGCTGTTGGGACCGTTGCGGAGCGTCTGCAGCTCACAGAGGTGGCGGGGGTCCCAATCGGGAAGTTGTCGAGGGGCTATCGACAGCGTGTCGCCATCGGCCAGGCGTTGCTCAACGATCCGAAGTTGCTCATTTTCGACGAGCCAACCAGTGGGCTAGACCCCAACCAGGTCATTGCAATACGTGATCTCATACGGGAGCTAGCTGGCGCGCGCACCGTTCTGATGGCCTCACACGTGCTTCCCGAGGTGGAGCAGATCGCTAGCCGCGTGATGATCCTGCTCGAGGGCAAGCTGCTGACGAGTGACGCGCTTGCTCTAGCGGCCGATGGTCAGCGGCTAAGGTTACAAGTCGCGGGGCCGGAGCATTTGGTACACGAAGCCGTGGCGGCCGTGCCGGGCGTTCGCTCAGTTGTCGTTCAACCCGATTCCGGCGTCGGTGACCGTCAGTATTTGGTGGAAACAGACCAGCGTTCGGACGTCGCGCAACATCTGGCGGCGGCGCTGGTCGGGCGCGGCCTAGCACTGTCCGAACTTGTTGCCGTGCGACCTGATCTCGAGCGAATTTTCTTGCAGCTGACTCGGCGACCCCGGGAGGAGGCGGCATGAGGCGATTTCTGGTGCTATTGGTCAAAGAAGAGAAGGCTCTGTTCTCGTCTCCAATCGCGTATGTGCTGATCGCTATGTTCTTGTTGATCATGGGCTACAGTTTCACCCTTGCTCTTTTTATCAGTCACGCAATGACGCTGGTTCATTTGTTCCTCCAGATTTTTGTCCTCTTTCTGCTAACCGTACCCATCATGACCATGCGGCTCATCGCAGAGGAGCGGAAGTTGCGCACGATGGAGGTCTTGCTCACCTCGCCGGTAACCGAAACGCAAATCGTGTTGGCAAAGTTCGTGGCAAGCATGAGTATCATCGTATTGATGCTGATTTTGTCCGGCGCCTATACGGTCGTGCTCGCGATCTATGGAGATCCAGATTGGGGGCCAATCTTCAGCGGTTATTTCGGTCTCGTGCTGCTTGCTGCAGCGCTTGTCGGGGTCGGCCTGCTCGCGTCGTCGCTGACCAACAATCAGATTATCGCCGCTCTCTTGTCGCTCAGCGCTTTCCTTCTGTTATGGATCATCGACGAATACGGCTATTTGCTTCCCGACCCCTTCGACTCTCTCGTCGTCAACATGTCGCTCTCGGTGCATTTCAAGCCATTCGCGACCGGATCGATGTACTTGTCCGATGTCGCCTTCTATCTGAGTGCGGCCATGCTCAGTCTGTTCCTCAGCGTCCGTGCGTTGGCCTGGCGATGACACGGCTTCGGGGATCGTAATGTCACGCGGTCTATCATTCATCCTGGCCCTTGCGGCCACAGCCCTCGTATTGGGAGCGCTCGGCGCCTCGCACTATTGGAGTGAACGGGGCTCCAACTTCCTGTTCTTCGGCAGCTGGCTCGCTGCTATGCTCATGCTGTTCGTTCTTGGGCTTCGGTTACCACCGAGGATCCCGGGTTCGCGGGCCAAGGTGATGTTGTACAACGCCGCTCTCGTGAGTGGCGCCATCGTTCTTACCTGCATGGCCAACGTTGCGATATTCCGTCATGATGTCTACCTGGATGTCACCCGCGAGGCCGCAAACACGCCACCTCGACAGTTCGAATCGGTGCTGGAAGGCCTAAGCCGCGAAGTCTCGCTTACTTATTTCTATAACCATTCGGACAGGAACGCGATTGACGCCAAGGACCTTCTCTCTGTTGCCTCGCGCCAGAATCGGCACTTCCATTTCGACGCCATCGACATCGACAAGGAACCTGCGAAGGCGCGGGCATTCGGGGCTCGCGCCTACAACACTGCTGTGTTGGAGGCCGAGGGCCGGCGCGTTGTTGTCGAAAATACCGCGGATCTCACCCAAATGGCCTTTGCTATCCTGCGGGTGCTGAAAAGTAAGGTCGATGTCATCTGCTTTGTCACCGGCCATGGGGAGAGCGTTCCTGAGGGCCCGCCGCATTTTCACTATAGTCATGTCGAGACGCTCCGGGGCCATGAGACTCCGGGCGCTGGAGACCTTCTGCAAGGCGCCACCGACGGTCTCGACAGGCTTCAGCTAGCACTTTCGACGCTCGGTTATACGGTCCGCGCGATTTCCCCAGCGACCCTTTCGGCCATTCCACAGGACTGCAGCGTCGTCGCCGAAATCGGGCCGCGTCATGCATATGCAGCAGGAGAAGCGGCCCTGCTGACCGATTATCTGGCTCGTGGCGGTCGGCTGCTGGCTATGATCGACCCGGGTTTTCCTCTGCAAGGCGACCTTCGCGACTTATTCGGCACACTTGGACTTGCGTCAGATGCGGCCACTGTGATTGATCCGCTCAATCATTATGGATCAGATGATGACAAGGTCGCGGTTCCCTACTATCCGCCACACCAAATCACTAGACGGATTGCCTTGACTATTTTTCCGGATCCGCGACCGATCCGTATCGGAGCTACTCCACCTGGGGTCAAGACGACCATCCTCGCGAGCAGCAGCAAGGACAGTTATTTACGGCCGGTGTCGCAGTCAATTAGCGCAGCGGAGCCGACGGGACCAAATGCGGCGCGCGGCCCGGCGGTGTTGGCGGTCGCAGTCGAAGGGCGCTGGCCCAATGGCGCCGCCGATCAAACAAAACTGTTTCGGCTGGTCCTTGTCGGCAACAGCAATTTCGCAGCCAATTCGTATTTCCCATACGTATCAAACGGCGATCTCGCCGTCGAAATGGTAAGGTGGTTGGCCGATGACGAAGCAAGGCCCGCGGCCAAGCCGCAATCCTTTAGCCCGGCTCAGCAGATCACGCTGACCAGAGAACAGATGCGCACCGTGTTCATCGCCGTCGAGGTGATACTGCCTCTTAGCGTGATCCTGTTTGGGGGCGTGGTCTGGTGGAAACGACGTTGACTGCCGTGGCGCGGAACGTCGCAATTCTGATCGCCGGCGCGTTGATGGCTGCGCTCCTTACGGCCTTGGCGTTGTCTGGACGTTCGCCGGGTCTGCCCGAGCTCCACTTCGATCCGAACGGGATTGTGGCCACTCAACCCTCCGCCATAAATGCCGTCGAAATCCGGACCGGCCCGGAGCGAATAGGATTCCGTCGCGTCGGGGCCAGCACCTGGAGTTTTGACCAGTCGAACGCGCCGGTGCCTGCGGAGCTCGCCTCGCATCTCGAGATGGCGTTGCATTTCATGCACGTCTCCGAGCCGACGCGGAGCATTGAACCGAGCGAATACGCGGGCGCTAGCTTCGTCGATTTCGGGCTCGATCCCCCGGCCTACCTTGTCTTGATGGAGCTGCCGGATCGATCCGTTACCGTTGCCGACTTCGGCACGCTGAATCCGTCGGGCACGTCGCAGTATTTGAGGCTGGTAGGTCAGCCCACGCTATACCTGATGCCTCGCCATGTCGGGACGGAGTGGGAGGTTGCCGCTGACATGGCTAGGCGGATTCTGCCGCCCGAAGCTGGCAGCGGCGACGAGAAGCGCCCGCCGGCGCTGCTGTTACCAGCATCAATCGACCAGATCTGGGCGATAGAGATCGTCTTCCAGGGAAAACTCCATCGCTTGGAACGAGACAGCGCCGGCAATTGGCTAGTTCATACTGGCCAGCACACACACTCCGCTAACAACGACGCGCACATCGCCGATCCCGATAAGGCTCGCATCATCGCGGCTGCGTTGGCGGCGCTCGACCAAACCCAGATCGAAGCGGTGGTCGCGCGACATCCAGGTGACGCGGATCTTGAACGGTACGGCTTGAGCCGCCCGGAGGTGATTGTCCTGATGTACGCCCGCGATAACTCGTCGCCCCTCATACGTCTTGCGATCGGAAACGTGAGCGGCGATGGTTTCAGCCGGTACGCACGGCTTTCGGGAAGGGACATCATCACCGTAGCGGCATATGCGGCGGACAATTTGGTTCAGCTTCTGAAAGCGGTCGGGGTCGCCTCGTGATCAAGCGGCCAGGCACTGCTGCTCTCGTTTGGGCAATTATGGCCGTAGTCGGCCTTGGTCCAATTCGGCTCGCAGCCCACCAGATCAACCTTTCGAACGCCCGAATTGAGCTCAAGCCCGATCGCACGGTGAGTATCGAGATCGCGCTGAAGGGAAGCGACGTAGATCGCGTGGCCCGAACTAACGTATTCGACCAACAATCGGACCTTGTTGATACAGCGCGGCTTGCCGCCTCGACCGCGGCAATCGCCGCGTACGTCACAACCCATGCCGTCGTTCAGGGCGCCGATGGTGCGCCCTGCAAGGCCGGCGCTGTGCGAATTGCTCCCGACCAAGATGGGGTCATTGCCCGCCTGATTTGGTCATGCAACGAGGTTCAGGGCGACTTGATCTATCGCTCGACGGTGCTCATCGATGTCGATCCTGGAGCTAAGCAGGTGGTGCTCATCGGGCCAGAGCAGAATGCAACGCAGGCTCTGTTGGACGCGTCGCAAACCGAAATTCGAATCTCGGGGCCGCCTCCGCCACTGCTCGACGTTATCCGGCGCTATATCGAAGCCGGCGTCGAGCACATCTTCCTCGGCTACGATCACGTCGCGTTCCTAATTGCGGTTGTCCTGTGGGCGCGCCGCCTGTGGCCGGTCATCAAGATCGTCACCGCTTTCACGTTGGCACATTCTATTACCCTGTCGCTGGCCGCCCTGCAGATAGTAGTCATTCCCAGCGCGATCGTGGAGCCGACGATCGCCGCGTCGATCGTCTACGTCGCGATCGAGAACTTCTTCTCCAGCAATGTGGACGGGCGATGGCGCGATACCTTCGTGTTCGGCCTCATTCACGGCTTTGGCTTTGCTTCAGCGCTGCAGGAGTTCGGTTTGCCGCGCGGCGCGGTGGTGCCGGCACTGGCTGCGTTCAATATCGGGGTCGAGGTGGGTCAAGTGGCGATCGTCAGTATCGTCATCCCGTTCCTGATCGGTGTCGATTGGCTGATAGCGTTGTTGCGTGACGTGCCACAGAAGCGTACGGCGGGGCTGGTGTACGCCGTATCTGGCATCATCGCATTTCTAGGCTGCTATTGGGTCTTCGAGCGCACCGTCATGGGAACGTGAACACTCGCGCAAACTACGGTGAATAAGAACAAATAAAACGGGTGGCAGAAGCTCCGCCACCCGCGCAAAAAGTTGATGATTTTGGAACCGAGTTACTCGTAAAAATCCGGCGAATGCTTGTGCGCCTTGAACCCTTCGGCATCGTGGGCCATCAGAACGTCGCCCTTCTCCGTGTCTCGAATCCGCTTGATATAGGCGTAGCCATTTAGCATCTCGGTCGGGTCATAGGTCAGCCCGATACTCGGCAGAATGTCCTTCGCCAGGTTCTCCGGCAGGTAGCAGGCGTCGCTGGTCAGTATCACGGTGCCGGTCTTGGGCAGACGGACCACCGCTAGTTGGCTTCCAGGGGTGTGGCCAGCCGCGCGATGAACGTAGACGCTGCCGTCTCCGAACAAATCGAGATCGCCGTTGAGTTCGATCGTCGGTTGTCGGCCGGTCGATCCCGAACCCGTCGGAGCCCGCAGCATCTCGAAGTCGCCACTGATATACGGGCCGGCATAGGCCGCCGGCGGCCAGAACGCATTGGCGATCTCGCTGCGCTGGACCACGATCGTCGCGTTGGGGAACTTGCCGACGTTGCCGGCGTGGTCGAGATGCATGTGTCCGAGAATTACGTAGTTGATGTCGGTTGGCTTGATTCCGATCTTGCCAAGCTGGGTGTCGATGGCGAGGTCGGCATTCACGCCCTTATCAAGCATGGCGGCCATGGGCCCCCAATAGGTCTTGTCGGCAATAACCTTGTCGTTATCTCCCGTATCGAAAAGGATGTTACCCTTGGGATGCTTTATGAGGAAAAAAGCGACTGGGATAAGGATTTTCTCGTCTCCCGTAGCCGCGCTCGACAACGCTGACTTAGCGATGTCCAACGGCTGAGACGTGAAGATATATAGCTTCATTCCCTCGGGCGAGGCCGCAGACGCCTGCCAAGCGAGGCCCGAGATCGCACATCCGATTATGGCAGCCGTAGCGAGTGTTCTACGGAAATTGATCATCGCTCATCCTCCTCACTGTACAGCTCGATGCCCGTCTACACGCAGACAAAACTTTTCGATAAAGGGCCCGCCCCTACGTGGGGCGGGCCAAGTACCAGTGGAAACAATAACATCTCACACTAAACCGATTTTGATATTATGGATAGCTCTGGCTCGCCGTCGCAGTCGAGTTTCGCTGCTGCGACGCGGTAACCCTTTGACTTGGTGAGTGCAAACCGACCGGCGATCAGCACGAGCGACGAATGGGTTCTGGCCTTGGCCCTGGCACGCAGCCTCGCACAATGGTCGCATCGTCAAGACCGCGGAATGCTGGTTGAGTTCGCAAGCGTCGCGGAACCAGTTATCTGCGCAGTTGCTGTTCAGGCCAGATGGCGGGAACAGAACGAAGGACATCAGCACATTGAGCAGGCTCGGCGCAGCCTGCCGCCTGCCCGGATCGAAAAGCTTTCCTTCCAGAATTCTCAGGCGACCGATTGGTGCACCTCGCCGATATGTGTGCCGGTGCAGTTGCTCGATCTTGGCGCGGCATCCTGAGACCGAAAATCGAAGATCTGGGAGTTTGGATAAAAGACTGCGTCTCGCCCTCGGTGAACCCAACGAGAGCGACAAAGGCTCCAACCGTTCAAGAGAACGAGCACGACCCACCGAAAAAGTTGCAGGCGATCTATTTCTCCTATGCTTTGGAAACGAATTGGCGGCCTAAAAGTAATCAGAAACGATGCAGAGGATTTTGCGCGAGCCGATTTCATGATAACAATTCAGGGTTCGTGCGGCACATTTCTTGCTGCGCGGTCTTCTACTGATAAGGTGTGTGACTTTAGCCCCGCCCGGAGGATTTAACGCCTCGACCAGGCGGGGCTTTTTATTGGCCACCTCAGTTTGGTCGCAACGCAGCCAGTTAAGCGGCGATGAAAACGGCCCTTAGAAGCGCTGAGGCCAATGCGGCGTTGTATCGGGGGGTCTATACGTGAAGCTAACCACGACGGCCCGTATTCGTTCCTACAAGCGCGCCAACAAAGTGAAGGGCCGATGCGGCGCTCGACCCCGACACCCGGTGCAGACAGCCGCCGTCGATCCGAAGGTGCTTTCCACATTGCGAGGCATCGTCTTCGGCGAGCCGGCGCGGAATTGACGCGATACAAAAAAACGCCCCGTGCATTACTTGCCCGGGGCGTTTTGAAAGGTTTCAGGTAGCGCGTCAATTTAGCACCGGGCGGCATGACCTTCAAGAGCTTCCTATCGGAAAACCTAACTCCCGCTGGGTCCGGCTACTCGACGCACTCGCTCCAATTTAAAAATCCGAAGCGCCTTCATCAAGCGCTCTGAGATGCTGACCGTTGCGCAAGCTCTATGCGGACGAACATAAAGCGGGGGTTCAGCGAGCACCTGTACTATGATGCACCGACGCACCAAAAATCAGTGAGCGCGTTGAATTAAGAAAGTTAGCTTCCGCGCACTGTAAGCGCGTCGATGAACTAAAGATCTGCCGTATGTAATCGCGCGAAGTTGTAAAATCATCGCGATACCTGATGTCCGCTTGTCCCCGATAGCAGAAGTAAAGCTGACATCGCGCTAAGTCGCTCTGTGCAAATTCTTATTGAATCAGGGACAAGGATCACGCCGCCGATGAAGGGCTGAAAGTCGCATAGGACCTTCGTTTCGAACCGGGCAGAAGGGCCTCGCCCGGGACCGGAAAGTTTATTTTAGACGACCGCCGGAGGGCCGACGCCTACCGCGATCATATCATGGGATCGACGGCGCGGAAATTGATATAAGATGACAGAACCTCAACGAGGGGCGCATCTATGGACCACGAGGACTTGGTTATCATCGGCAGAGTAACGGGCGCGCTCGTTATCGGAGCGCTGATCGGGTTTGAACGAACCTTTCACGGTCGGCCTGCGGGTTTCCGTACTCACTCCCTCGTCTGCATTGCGTCCTCGATCCTTATGATTGTGACTGTCTATCAAAACCAATGGATGACTTTTGTGGAGCACGAAGCCATTCGGACCGATCCGACACGCATGGCGCAAGGCATCATGACCGGCATTGGTTTTCTTGGCGCGGGGGTGATTTTCAAAGAGGGCCTGACGGTACGCGGGCTAACGACCGCCGCTTCAATTTGGGTGACGGCAGCTATCGGCATTTTGGTAGGCATCGGATTTTGGTTCGCCGCGGTTGTCGGCGCGCTGGCCGCGCTCATCGTATTGGCGCTGTTTCGCTACATTGAAAGTCAACTACCAAGCGAATTCTACGCGCATCACATGCTCAGATTTGCACGCGATCACGTCATAGTGGAGGAAGAGGCGCGCAAGCTCATCCATGACCATGGGTTCACCATTGCGAACCTGTCGTCGCGACTAAGCGAGAGTGGCCAGCAATTCGAATACCGCATGACGATCAAAAGCAGAGACCGCAAAAATGCGGAGGCGCTGTCTACATACCTTCGCGGACGGCCTGAGGTGATCGAATTCAGGATCACGCCGACCGGCGACTGAGACGCCACTTGACCTCGGGTAGTACTGAGCCGAAAGGCTATGGGGTTAGGAGCGCGGCTTAACCAATTACAGAACCGACCAAAGAAAGACCCCGCGCGACGAGGCGGTCAAGCCTCCGGGCGGGGTCAAGTCACTTTGTCTTAGGAGCGTGCGACACACGCCGCACGTCTTAGAAAGCTACCATAAGAGCGAAGCATAACAAGTGCCTAAGAGAGCGACGTTGCGATCGTCTCGATGAGAATGTTCGAAAATCTGAACGCGCCCCTCCCGCATGATGTTCGAAGAGGTGAACAGTGCCCTCTCCGCTGAACCGAAAGTGATTGAAACCGCAGTTGCAGGCGACGCGCGCATCCGAGAAGGTAGCGCTTCTCCAGTATACCGCTTATACCGCTCCAACATGAGCAACGCGCTGGCTGTCGACCAATGTACTTGCGCGACGGGGTGTCTAAAGTTCTCTTATCCAATGCTTTGATTCACGCGCGAAGAACACCTCAGATCGAGAAATTGAAATGGCGACCAATCGTGTGCCTTGTGTGTCGTTGCCACACCTCGGCCTACCTAAAGCAGTCTGCAACTGAACTGAACACGATTGCGCGGCATCGGAGCACGCTCATGCGCATGCAATACCTGCTCGCCATTGGCGTCTTCGCGCTCTTGTTGGGAACGGTCGTGTGGATTGCCCTAGAATACGTTCCACGCTGACTCAAACGTGTGGAGTTGCGCTTTGTCCAATTGCGAAGACACACACGCGCACAAGATCGCCGACTATCTTGCAGATGAGAGTTTGATCGTCGGCGTTCAGAATCTCCAACATGAATCGGGAGCTTGTCAGGATCCTCGAACATGGAACAGCTTGATTAGTCCCAGATGGTTTAAACGAAACTGGTGATTGGCAGATTTAATCGTAATAAGCTGGATCGGCTGTTAAGGGAGACTCATTTCTGGTCTGGCGAATGAGTGTGCCGCGCGGTGACTGAGGCGCCCCATGAACAACGACAACTATCTTCGTCTGCAGGTGAGCATCGTCTTCCTTCTTGCAGCTGTTGTCGCAGTGACCGCAATAGTTCGGCATCCTGATTGGTTCGGAGAGGCGTCTGTGGATTCGGCGCAGCAATCCAATCAATCAGTCGCTCACCGCTCCTCGCATGATTGAAGAGATGAGAAATTGAGTATCGAAATGAACCAAATTCGTCCTGCGAGAAATAGGTTTCGTATCAGGTGGGCGCGGCTTGCTTGGCAGCGATTTCTTGCATGTTTCATCTTAAGCAATTTTGCCGTCGGCACGCCCGTTATGGCTTCGGACTGCAATGGTAAACCTGACGCGCTTGGTGTCAGTCGCGTTATTGCCGTCGACCCATTGGAGCATAGTCGCGTCGGAGCGATGCAGTACCAGGAAACGCTGCCTCTCGCCGATCATGAAGTGGTTTTGAGCTTTGATGACGGGCCGTCACCTCGCTATACGGACCGCATTCTCGCGACACTTGCCGACGAGTGCGTCAAGGCGACGTTCTTTATGGTGGGTGAGATGGCGAAAACCTTTCCGGATGAGGCCAGGAAAGTCAGAGCCGCAGGTCACACCGTTGGGACGCACAGCTTCGAGCATCCTTTCACGTTCGGGAGAATGAGCGAAGCCAAAGCTGGTGCAGAGATTGACAGAGGTATCCAAGCTGTCACTGCGGCTCTGGGAAGTTCAGACGAAGTGGCTCCGTTTTTTCGCGTACCTGGTTTGCGAACTTCCAAGTCAACGGAAGCGGCGCTCGCATCGCGCAAGTTAATGACATGGAGTGTGGATTTTTCGGCAGACGATTGGAAGGGGATAAGCAGCTCCGAGATCGAAAAGCGCGCTATCTCCAGGATTGAAGAGAAAGGCCGAGGAATTCTCCTTCTTCATGACATCCATGAGCAAACCGTTGCTGCCCTTCCTAATATTCTCAGTGAGTTGAAGCGGCGAGGATACAAGATTGTGGAGGTCGTTCCCGCCAGCGCAACGGTCGTAAAAACTGAAACGACTCCGGAGCAGTGGCGACTGCCGCTTGGGCATTCTGCCGAAGTCGCGCAGAGCGACGAACAGGCGAAGAGAGTTTCCGCTGCTGCCGACACCGATCAAACCAACGCGCCTGTAGATATGGCTTCCGAGACGAAGGCTGCCATCAAGCGGACCGCTCCGCAGCTAGGGAATGCCCGCAAAGGAAAATTGGCCCTAGATAAGAAGAGCGATGAAACGCCAAAACGCATTGCGGCGATTCAAGTCAATCGTCGGTGTGATCATCAGGCTGGTTGCTCGGTTCACGGCTGTCGTCGTGGTAAAGGCGCCCGCACCAACAAGGGAGAGGGAAATGCTCACTTCCCGGAATCGAGCGGAGGTCACTTGGGTTGCTCTCGTGCTGACCGTGATGGTCTCGGCGGGCGCTTCAGCGCAAAAGCTCTACGACATCGGCGCCAGCGACACAGAAATCAAGATCGGCAACATTATGCCGTATAGCGGGCCCGCATCGGCCTACGCTGTGATAGGCAAGACCGAACAGGCCTATTTTAACAAGGTAAACGCAGAAGGCGGTATTCAGGGGCGCAAGATCAATTTCATTTCCTACGACGATGCTTACAGCCCGCCAAAGACGGTCGAACAGGCGCGAAGGCTCGTCGAAAGCGACGAGGTGCTCTTGATGTTCCAATCGCTTGGAACACCTTCAAACACGGCGATCCAGAGATACATGAACGCAAAAAAGGTGCCGCAACTGTTCGTTGCCACCGGTGCGACAAAGTGGAACGACCCTGCGCATTTCCCATGGACCATGGGATGGCAACCAAACTACCAAAGCGAGACCCGAATCTACGCGAGGATGATTCTAAAGCAGACGCCCGAGGCCAAGATCGCCGTATTTTATCAGGACGATGACTTTGGCAAGGACTATCTCAAGGGCTTGAAGGACGGGCTAGGCGACAAGGCGGCATCAATGATCGTCGCCGAAGAGAGTTATGAGCTTTCGGAGCCCACAATCGAGTCTCAGATTGGCAAGTTGAAGGCCTCTGGAGCGGACGTATTTGTCAATATCTCCACGCCGAAATTCGCAGCGCAGGCGATCAGGAAACTTGCTGAAATTGGATGGAAGCCAACGCACTATCTGGCCAATGTCAGCCTTTCAATTGGTAGCGTGATTAAGCAGGCTGGCGTCGAGAATGCGCAGGGAATCATTTCATCGGCTTACTTGAAGGATCCAACCAATCCAGAGTGGAAAGATGATGCGGGCATGAAGGAATTTTTTGTCTTCTTGGACAAATACTATCCGGACGCAAACCGGTCCGACGCCGCGTTGGTCTACGGTTATACCGTTGCTCAGACGCTGGAGCGGGTATTGAAGCAATGTGGTGACCATCTTACCCGAGACAACGTCATGAGGCAGGCTGCCAGTCTAAACGATCTTAGGCTCGGCGGTCTCCTTCCCGGTATCAAAATCAACACGAGTGTCACCGATTTCGCGCCAATCAAGGAATTGCAGCTTGAGAGGTTCGAAGGTGACACTTGGCATCGCTTCGGCGACGTCATTGGCGGCGAACTCGGCGGTTAGACCAGAGGCTGATTATCGACCGCTGAAGGAAATGGATTTATTTCTATTTCCGCCTCCGATCGAACGGGGAGATATCACGTCAATGACCTGCGGTTCGCCAGATAAAGCTTTGTGGAACAGGGCTAATATCGTACGAAACAGCATGTTCAGATTTCCGAACATGCCTGGATTTTGGAAATCAGCCTCGGGACGTTCTGAACCTTCGGCTGCACGAGCCGGCCAAGCTGAAGAGGGGGTAGAGGCGCGTTTACTCTTTCCGGGATGGCGCCGGCGGTGGCCCTTGGCTGCTCGCGTTCCTGTCGTGTCGGGCGCTCTTATCTTCGCCGTTGCGATCGTGATTTCTCGAGTGATGATGTCATCCATCGCCCATGAGCAGGAGCTCAGTGTCCGCC
>Ga0210410_10003632_pt1 | contig 13646 bp, 10 predicted proteins | sample IncBWC4MmetaG_FD_161058 | JGI IMG/M metagenome (GOLD analysis project Ga0210410, IMG submission 161058) | Forest soil microbial communities from Barre Woods Harvard Forest LTER site, Petersham, Massachusetts, United States - Inc-BW-C-4-M | ecosystem: Environmental > Terrestrial > Soil >... | reverse complement strand
CTGCGCGCTGAGGCCCGGACGCGTCGGCCAGATCCAGAGGTCGATCTCGAAGTTGTCGTCATCGAGCAGCGGCGTCGGCGTTTCCAGTTCCGCAAACGACCCGCGAAAAATTTCCTGCCGTCCAGCTGGATGGCGCCCGTCGACTGACGACGCGATTTCCCGCTCCTGGAAGCCAGGCCCCGCTGGATTCTCGTCTCCGTGGAGTAGCCTCACGAGCTGTGCGTCGACGTGGTCACCCTCGCAATGTATGTGAAACCCGAGGCTGCCTCCTGGCCGCACGCACACACTGTCAGTGTAGCCTGTGAGCTTCACGCCGCCACCTCCGGTCGTCGCAGGGAGGCCCCCTCGGCGTCGAAGAGGTGAAGAGCGGCGAGGGGAATGTATGCCTCGATCCGATCCCCGACGCCGACCGGTTTTTCTGGCGACGCGCGTAGGCGCAGCCGCTCGGCCTCGCTGAGAGCGAGGTCAACGAATACGTCCCCTCCTCCGTATTCCACTCGTGAGACCGATCCTGAGAGCGACACTGTGCCCGGACGCGCGGGACCGAAGAAGATGTCAGTCGGCCGCAGGCCGAGAACGACGTTCATTCCGTCTTGCACGAGAAACGCGAACACGGGCAATTCGAATATGGCGCCGTGGAGGCTAACGAATTTGGCTCCTTTGATATGACCCGACAACATGTTCATAGATGGAAGCCCGACGAAACCCGCTACAAAGCGATTGGCGGGACGTTCGAAGACCTCACGCGGCGTTCCCACCTGCTGAATTCGTCCGTGATCCATCACCACAATGCGGTTAGCCATCGTCATGGCCTCGAGCTGATCATGCGTCACATAAATGGTCGTGCGTCCGACACGGCGATGCAGGTCGATCAGCGACTGACGCATCTCGTGCCGCAACAGGGCGTCGAGGTTGGAGAGCGGTTCATCCATTAGGAAAGCGACGGGATGGCGCACGATCGACCGCGCGAGCGCGACACGCTGACGCTGACCTCCGGATAGTTGCGACGGCAGCCTATCGAGCTTGTCGCTCAGATCGACCAACTGTGCCACTTCGGCGACACGGTTGGCGGCGGTAGCACGGTCAAAATGCCTCCCGTGTCTCGTCGTCAGCGGGAAGGCGATGTTGTCGCGCACCGTCATATGTGGATAGAGCGCGTAGGATTGGAACACCATGGCGACGTTGCGCTCCGAGGGGCGCACGTAGTTCGCCACCCTGCCCTCGATAAGGATTTCGCCTTCGTCGCAGGATTCGATGCCCGCGACTAGGCGCAGGATCGTGCTCTTGCCGCAACCCGAAGGGCCAAGAAGGCACACGAACTCGCCCTCGCCCGCGGTCATTGAGACCCTATTGAGCGCCGTCGCGTCGCCGTAACTCTTGGAGACGTTGGCGAGCTTCAGACAGGGCGTCTTATCCGGGCGCGCGTCCATCACATGCTATTCCTTGAGCGCGCCGGCAAGGCTCTGTTGGAAGAAGGCCTGCTGAAACAGAATGAAAATGATGGTCAATGGCGCAGCGGCGACGAGGCTCGCCGCACTTATGAGCCCCCAGTCGACCGTGAAGATCGCGCGAAGACTCGAAATCCCTACGGTGATGACCTGCTTTTTCAGATCGTGCACCGCTACGAGCGGCCAGAGAAAGGTCGTATACTGAGTGGCGAAAATAAACGTTGCGTGCACGACGAGGCCCGGTCGGATTAGCGGCACAACCACCCGCCGCAAGATTTCAAATTCCCCGGCGCCATCCATTCGCGCGGAATGAATGAGCTCGTCAGGCAAGGCGGCAATGAAGGCGCGGATCATGAAGACGCCGAGCGGATTCGCGAGAGGAGGCAGGATTAGCGCAAGGCGGGTGTCGATGAGTCCCATCGAGCGCGTGATGAGAAAGAGGGGGATCAAGAGAGCCGCGAGGGGCACGGCGACAGAGATAAGGAGCGCGGTCACAATCGCGTGCTTCCCGCTAAAATCGAGCTTCGCCAACGCATAAGCCGCCATACCGTCGATAACGAGCTTGAGTCCGGTAACGATTGCCGAAATTGCGAGCGTGTTGCCGAGCCACCATCCAAACGGATGTTTTTCAAACAGAGCGAGGTAGTTCCCGAGATACACAGGATCCGGTATCCAGCGTGGCGGATAGCTGAAGAGCGACTTCGTCTCCTTGAGCGACGTGGAAACAACGTAGAAGAAAGGAGCGAGCGAGATCACAACCGTGATCGCGAGTACGAGCGTCGCAAGCATCCGCGCGGCTGGGGACGGCTCGAGGGCGAGACGTTGGCGCGCGGCCCTCACGGTGTTCGCTCCCGCATGAGCCAGGTCTGCAACGCCGTCAGCGCGAGGACGACGATGACCAGCAGGAACGACAGCGTCGCACCAAACCCCGGATCCGAAAATGTGAACAGGCTGCGGTAGATGTACCAGGCGATCGTCGCGGTGGAATTGACAGGGCCGCCGTCGGTCAGGACGAATACTGAATCAAAGAGCTGCAGGTTGACGATGGTCGCGAAAATGACCCCAAAATAAAAGGTCGGCTTCATCAGCGGCAGCGTGAGGCTGAAGAAGCGCCGGATCGATCCGGCCCCGTCCAATTCGGCGGCGTGGTAGAGATCGCTAGGCAGCGCGAGTAATCCCGACAAGAAGAGAATTGACCAAAATCCCAAGCCCTTCCAGACCTCGATCATCGCGATTGTCGGCATGGCGAAATGCGGATCGCCAAGGAAGTTGACCTTGACCCCGGTTAGCGCGCGGATGCTCAGAGCGAGTAGGCCGAAGTCCGGGTGGATCATGAATGTCCAGATCAATGCGACGATCAGCGACGCCTGCAGCGTCGGAAAGTAGATCAGGATTCGTAGGAGCGCCGCGCCGCGTCGTACACCCTGGAGCGATAGCGCAACGATCATGCCGAGAACGAACACGGTCGGTATCGCGAGCACGCAGTAATAGAGGGTGTTGCCGATGCACTTGACGACGAGACCATCGGAGAACGTGCGACGCCAATTGTCGAGGCCGGCGAACTGCGCCGGCGCAAGGATTCCGTCGTGTTGAAAGCTGAGGTAGAACAACCAGACGACGGGAAGCGCCATGAAGACGACGAAAAAGATGAGAATTGGCGCTAGGAAAATGTAGGCGGTGAGATTGTGGCGCGCAGCAGCCCAAAAGCGCTGCCTCCGGTGTTCCTCCTCTGTCATATGGGAGGGAGACGTCGCCGCTTCCATCAAAAGGCCTGCACGGAGGTAAGCGGGGTGAGAGTGTCCTCACACCGGGTCTGTGTCTCCCGACGTAAGCCGATCACGCCGCCAATTTGTTGATGATCTCGCCCATCTGCGCGATCGCTTCCTTACCCGTCACGCTGCCTAGATAGGCGCTCTCCGCGACAGGCCAAATCTGCTGCAGCATGGTCAGGATCTTCGGGTGCGGTTGCACGCCCTTCACCCGCGGCACGAAGTCCTTCTGAATTTTCTGCATCGGCGGCTTATCGAGGTAAAGCTTGTCGACAATATCGGTCCGCACCACCTGGAGGTTCACTTCGCCAGCGAACCGTCCGACTTCCGGGCCTGAGGCCCAATGTTTGATGAAAGCCCACGCGAGGTCCTTATTCTTGCTCGCCGCAGCTATAGACAGAATGCCGAAGTTGCCCATGACGGTTTGCGCCTTCGGCCCGGGCGGGGCATAGGCGACGTCCCATTTGAAGGGCGGAGGCGTCGTGAGCAGATCGTTAATCTCTGGCGTCTCTCCATGATAGATCGCGATCTTGCCCGCCTTGAAAAGATCGAACTGCCCCTGCCAATCGACGCTGCCAACCGGCGGCGTCACCCCCGCCTTGTGCAGGTCGATCAGGAACTGCATCGCGTCTTCAGCGCCCGCGAGACCGTTGGCCGTCCAGTCTTTGTTTAGGATATCGGCGCCGGCATTATGGATGTATGGGAACCAGTCCCAGAACGCATAGTCCGAGACGCGTGTACGCATCGAGAAGCCAAACGTGTCTCCCTTCGTCGTCGCTTTGGCGGCCGCCATCAAGTCCGGGTAGGACTTGTTCCAGGTGTTTGCGACGCCGGCCGCATTCAGGAGATCGAGATTGACGAAGATGTTGTAGACTGCGCCGAGCACCGGCACGCCCCAGGTTCCCTTCGAAGATTTGGCGAGCTCCCAGGCGAAGGGTTGAATGGCATCGTGCTCCGACTTCCATGAGGGGTCGTTGACCAAGGTCGTCATGTCCTGCAGGAGGCCACGTTCGGCGTAAGCGGGATAGACGAGGTCGACCAGATACTCCACGTCTGGGGGCGAGCCCGAAGCAAATCCCGCAGTGAGCTGGGCGTTCATGTTAGCCCAGTCGTATGTTGTGAAGTCAACATCGGCGTTTGGATTCGCTTTTTTGAAGTCGTCGATAATTTCGGCCTCGTACTTCGCCTCGTCCGCGGAATGCGGTCCCTTGATCATAGTGATCTTGCCGGACAGACCGGCCGCGCGCGTCGATTCGGCTCTGAAGAGGTAGGGAAAAGCCGTTGAGCCGGCGAGTGCGGACAAAAACCGACGCCGGTTGACGCCGCGCGTATTCGTCACTGACATGAGGACACCTCCGGTTATTTTTCGGGTGTCGCGCCGTTCGATTGTCTTCGTTCGATAGCCTGCCAAAAGATCTGACGCTGCGACAGCCCCGCTCAACGCGATGAAACATGCCGCAGGGTTCAGGAGGCCGTCAAGAAGAAATATGAAACGTTACAGAACGCGGCGTGATCAGGGGACGACGGAGAACAGCCGCCCCGAACTCGGCAGACGATGCCGAAGCGACAATCAACGTCGGGGCGGTTGATTTTGGATCGTGCTCACGTGATCAGAATCGAGGGGCCGCCAGGACCAACGCTTTTGCCGGCCGAAAGCTTGACAGTGGAATCTCCGCCTCTGTATCGTTACAGAACTATCTTTTCGGAGGACGCCTTCCGTGACCTCGTCCGACCTGCTCGCGACGCTCTACACAGCGGTGCTCTCCGACGTCATGGACGAGATGGGATATTTCAACCAGGCGCTGCGACCTTTCGTTAGGCCCCTCGACGAGGCGCTGTCGTTCATGGGCCGAGCTCGCACGGGTCTTTATGCCCAAACGCACTCGGTGCTGGATGGTGAGAACCCGTACGAGTTGGAGATCCGGCTGGTAGACGATCTGAAGCCCGGCGACGTGGCCGTCTTTGCCTGCGACGGTCCAACCGATCGCATCGCGCCGTGGGGCGAGTTGTTGACCACGGCGGCAAAGGCGCGCGGCGCTGCGGGGTGCGTGACCGACGGATTGGTGCGGGACGTGCGCCATATCCGTAAGATGCAATTTCCGGTGTTCCACGGCGGCATCGGACCTCTCGACAGCAAGGGCCGTGGCCGCATGATCGAGATGGATCGTCCCGTCGTCTGCGCCGGTGTGCGCATCTGCGCGGGGGACACTGTATTCGGCGACGTCGACGGCGTTGTGGTGGTTCCGCAGGCGATTTCGGACCAGGTTTTCGCAAAAGCGCTGGAAAAGGTGACCCACGAAAACCGCACTCGGGACGAACTACGCGAGGGCCGCTTGCTGTCGGAAGTCTATTCAAAGTACGGCGTTCTTTAGTTCGGGGGGCGGCCCGGCGAATGACGCCAAGGCGATCACAGTCGTCCGAGCGGAGCCCCAAACAGGTCGGCGGCAGTCGACTTCGCTTCGCCGTCGACACGGGCGGAACCTTCACCGACCTCATCGTTGCTGACGACAACGGCGACATCGAAATGTTCAAGGCTCCGACGCAGCCCTCCGATCCAGTGGCCGGCGTGCTCGAGGCGATGCGCATGGCGGCGTTCGCTGCTCGGACTTCGCTCTCGGAATACCTCGCTCGAGGAGACATCCTCATCCACGGCACGACGCATGCGATCAACGCCATTGTCACAGGTCGAACCGCGCGAACCGCCTTTCTGACGACGGCGGGACATCCGGATACGCTCGTCTTTCGAGAAGGGGGGCGGCAGGACGCCTTCAATTTCACTGTCCCCTATCCAGCGCCGTTTGTACCTAAGGCGCTAACTTTTGAGATACCTGAGCGCATTCTGAGCGACGGCTCGGTGCACGCGCCCCTCGACGAAAACGCCGCTATCGCCATTCTTCGCAAGACCGCCGCGCTGCGAGTGGAGGCAGTCGCTGTTTGTCTGTTGTGGTCGGTTGTGAATCCGGCGCACGAGCTTGCGCTCGGTGCGTTGATCGAGCGCCAACTCGCGGGCGTGCCGTTCACGCTCTCGCACCGAATCAACCCATCCATTCGTGAATATCGACGTGCGATGTCGACGGCGCTCGATGCGTCGCTGAAGCCGGTGATGAGCGCCTATATGAGCGGCCTTGAGTCTCGTATGAGAGACGCTGGTTTCGCTGGCCGGATTTTGGTTGTTACCTCCCAGGGCGGCGTAATGGACGCAGCGGACGTGGCGGCGGCGCCGGTGCATCTTATCAACTCCGGTCCAAGTCTCGCGCCCTTCGGCGCCAAAGCGTATGCTCCGGCGGGCGTTGAGAAGACGCTGATTGTCGGCGACGCCGGTGGGACCACGTTCGACGTCTCCGTCGTCCGGAATGGACGCGTTCCCCGCACGCGAGAGACCTGGCTGGGCCGGCCGTTCATGAGCCACATGAGCGGGATGCCCTCGATCGACACGAAAAGCATCGGAGCCGGCGGCGGCTCAATCGCGTGGATTGACGAGGGAGGCCTGTTGCATGTGGGCCCCATTAGCGCCGGCGCTGATCCAGGCCCGGTCGCCTACGGCCGAGGGGGTTCACGTCCAACTGTCACGGACGCAGCCGTCGTTCTAGGGTACATCGATCCCGAGCATTTTCTCGGCGGCACGATGCCGCTCGACCGCAAGGCTGCGGAGGCTGCGATCCTGCGTGAGATCGCCGCCCCCACAAGGCAGACCCTCGAAGCCGCCGCGGCCTCGATCCTTGAGCTTGCAAACGAGAACATGGTGCAGGCGATACTCGATGTCACACTGAGTCAGGGGATCGACCCGGCGTCGGCCGCTTTCGTCGCCGGAGGCGGCGCGGCCGGACTTGGCTGCGTCGCCATCGGCCGGCGTCTGGGTTGCCGGACGGTCTACGTCCCCGAAACCGGCGCAGCGCTTGCTGCGGCCGGCGCGCTGATTTCGGACCTTACCTCTCATAACCAAGCGATGCGTCATACGACGAGCGAAGCCTTCGATTTCGTGGGCGTCAACGAGATTCTCGATGAGCTTGAAGCGCGTTGCCGCGCGTTCCAGACCAGAGCCGGGCGATACGCCGAGTTCATCGGAATTGATTGGACCACCGAGTCTCGGTATCCGGATCAGGCGTGGGAGATTGAGGTGCCGCTGCGCCGTCCGCGGTTCTTGAGTCGCGACGACGTCGAAGCTCTGGTCACCGATTTTCATGGGGTTCATAAAGACATTTTCGCCGTCAACGATCCGCAGTCGCCGATCGAGATGATCGGTTGGAGCGCAACCATTCGCTGTCGGGTCGGCTCCCCGCGCGCTGGGCGCGTAGTCCTGAGCGGCGCATTGGAGCCTCTCGCCGATCGTCAGATTTACTTTCACCCGACCGGTTGGATGCGCGCGTCTGTCCATCGTTTCGAGACGCTCAAGCCGGACCTGGCCGTAACGGGGCCGGCCGTTGTCGAATCCGGATTCACGTCCGTCGTGATTGACCCCGGCGCCTGTGCACGCAAGGACCGAACGGGATGCATTGTTATTGAAGTGAAAATTTAGGAGGCGCGGGTGACCGAACTGCAAACTGTCCCGATGGGCGCCGAGCTCGCCGTGCTGACGGCGCGCTTTGAGGGAGTTGCGCGCAAGATGGCGAACACCCTGCATCGAACGGGCCGCTCCGGTATCCTAACGATCGCCCGCGACTTCTCCTGCATCGTTCTAACGGCGCAGCACGAGCTGGTGACAGCGGCAGACAGCTTGCCAATCCATGTTCTGCGCGGACCGGAGGTCATGTCCCGGACAATGACGCAGAATCATCCAACGCTGCGACGAGGCGACGCCTTTCTGCACAACTCACCGTACCACGGGTGCACCCATCCCGCCGATCATAGCATCCTCATCCCAGTCATCGACGATGATGGCGTACATCGATTCACGGTGCTCGCGAAGGGGCATCAAGCCGATTGCGGCAACGCGTTGCCGACGACCTACATGGGGGCGGCCAAGGACGTGTACGCGGAGGGCGCGCTCATTTTCCCTGCCGTAAAGATCCAGTCGAATTATCAGCACGAGATGGACATTGTACGGATGTGCCAGATGCGCATTCGCGTGCCCGAGCAATGGTGGGGTGACTATCTCGCGACGCTCGGCGCTGCGCGCGTTGGCGAGCGCGAGATTTTGTCTCTTGGCCGCGAAATCGGCTGGGAAAGACTCGCAACCTACGTGTGTGAATGGTTCGACTACAGCGAAAAACGCATGTGTGCGGCAATTCGATCGATGCCCGCGAGGCGTCTCACGTGCTCCAGCCGCCACGATCCTTTTCCGGGCACCCCGCCGGACGGCGTGGAGATTAACGTCTCGGTCGACGTCGATCCCGATGCCGCTCTCGTTCATATCGACGTGACTCACAATCCGGATTCATTCGAGAACGGCCTCAATCTTTCCGAGGCTTGTGCGCGTTCTGCGCCCATGGTCGGCGTGTTCAATTCGATTGATCCAAGTGTTCCGAAGAACGAGGGCAGCTTCCGCCGCATTCGCGTCGATCTGCGGGAGAATTGCGCGGTCGGCATTCCTCGACATCCGACCTCATGCTCGGTCGCGACGACCAATCTCGCCGATCGGGTCGCCAATCCGGTGCAATGCGCCTTCGCCGAACTTGCGGATGGGCTCGGGCTTGCTGAGGCCGGGGCGTGCATTCCTGCTTCCTCAGGCGTAATCTCCGGGGTCCACGCTGATCGCCCGTTCGTCAACGAAGTCTATCTCGGCTGCACCGGCGGCGCGGGCGCGCCAACCGCCGACGGATGGTTGACGATCATGCACGTTGGCAACGCTGGCATGTGCTACCAGGACTCGATCGAAGTGGACGAGTTGCGCCATCCGATCTTGGTTCATTCGCGGCGCCTTATCCCCGACAGCGAAGGGGCAGGTCGGTTTCGCGGCGCTCTCGGGGCCTATTCCGAATTCGCGCCGCGCGGGTGCGCCATGACGGTCGCCTACGTCAGCGACGGCAATCTCAATCCAGCGAAAGGCGTGCGCGGCGGGCACGCAGGCGCACCCTCCGCACAGTTTCTCAAACGGCGCTCCGGGGCCCTCGAGCCCACCCCCGGTTGCGCAGAGGTCCTGGTGCAGCCCGGCGAGGCGATGGTGTCGATCAGTTGCGGCGGGGGTGGCTATGGATCGCCAGGGGAACGGGCGCCGTCGCGGGTCGCGGAGGACGTGCGCGAGGGCTGGGTCAGCCGGGCCCGTGCCGAATCCATTTATCGCGTCTCACTTACCGACGAGCTTCAGGTCGACGAGGCCGCAACACGACGTTTGCGCGGACGTTGAGGTACGTCGGCTCTCAACTGGCACTATCGGCAGTCGCGTCGATTTCGATTCCAATGCTTTTGAGAGGGGCCTACGCCGTTTGTTTTAGAGGAGCGTGGGTCTGCGAAGACCTCACGGTAGACGGTGTCGAATTCAGCGAAGGCGCCGAGGTCTGCAAGATAGCAGGTGCACTTGACGATATGGTCCATGCATCCGCGTGCCGTCTCAATCAAGCGGCGCACACGGTCAGCGTCAGGCGAGTTTACGCCAAGCTCGAGGGGGACGGCGAGCCCTTCGCTATCGATGGGTCCTTGGCCAGAAACGAACACAAAGGCGCCTATCTTGAACGGTGGCGACTACACGTCGGTGCTCGGCGCGGGCGGCTGGGTCCATGATCTTGATTTTGCCTGTGATCTAATCACTCCCGTCCACGGGCCGCAAAGGGGACCCGGGTACACAGCGCGAGAACTAATGCAAGGGCAATTCCACGCCGCTTTGGCTGTTAGGAGTATCGGTTGAGCAAGGCGGCAAGTGGAGGTTCGCAAAGGGCAAGCGCTAAACGCCGCGTGACGCTGACTGACGTCGCCGTCGCCGCTGGCGTATCCGTGACCACGGCTTCGAATGTCGTCAATGGCCGCCTCCAAATGATGTCAGCCGCGACCCGTGCGCGCGTCGAAAACGCCATGCGCGTGCTCAAATATCGTCCGGACGAAGGCGCGCGGAGCCTGCGTCTCGCTCAGAAAAGGACGATTGGGCTCATCGTCGTAGACGACTCGCCGCGCTTTCTTACCGACGCGATGAATACGAATATCATCGCAGGCCTTTCGAACTACCTCAGCGCAAGTGGCGTCGGGCTGCTGCTGACAGGCCTAAAGCTCGCGGCCCTCGAGGACACCCACCTCATTCGACGAGATCAGACAGACGCGCTTTGCGTCATCCCCTCCGGATCGGGCGCAGACCGACGGCGTCTTTATGTTCGGTTAAAGGAGACCCGGCAGCCAATTCTTATCTTTCAGGACCGGGCACCCGGATTCATGGCGGATGCGGCCGCGGTGCGGCAAGATGATCGAAAGGCTGGCGCGCTCATCGCTGAACGCGTGATAGCTCGCGGCGCTCGCGACCTCGCGCTCCTGGCTCCTTCGCAGCAATGGCCGGCAATGATTGAGAGAGAGGCGGGCATCCGATCGGTTGTCAAGGCGTCAGGTCAACGGATACGGTGCGAGGCGGTGGTTTGCGGCAGCGAGAGCGTCGCCGACACACAGCAAGCGATCGCGCGCTACGTGGACCGAGAGGGCCTGCCGGACGCCTTTATCGGTGGCAACGATCAGATGGCGATCGCGGCCCTTGTCTGGGCGTTTGACCGTCATTTGTCCGTGCCTGCCGACCTCCGCGTCACAGGTTTCAACGGCTTCGACTTCGCTGAGTACGTTCGACCCCGCCTGACGACGGTCGTCTCGCGGGCCTACGAAATGGGGAAGCGAGGTGCGGCGCTCTTGCTCAAGCGCCTCTCGGACAACACCTTCGATGAGACCGACGTGCTTTTCGACGTTGCGCTACGGGTTGGCGAGTCGGACTGAGAGTGTCGGGCGCGCCGTATATCGGCTCACGACGTTGCCACGCAGGCAATTGGCCGGGCGTAGGTCAAGCGAAAGCTGCGCCGATTTAAGTCCCAGGGGCTGTTTTGCATTGTTCGGAGGGGGCTCGGGGCCATTGACCGGCACCCGGGTAGTGTCAGGCGCTCTCGCGCTCGACCACCCGGAATGAGGTCAAAATGATTTCATCATGGCGACTTCTGCCGCCGGCCTGCAACAACTCTATGAGCCGCCGCGCCGCAAGTCTGCCAATGCCGTAACAGTCGACGTTTACGGTTGTTATTCGGGGATGAGAGAAGGCGCCTACCTCATAATCGCCGAACCCGGCGATCGCGACCTGTTCAGGCACCTGAATGTTGCGCCGCTTGCACTCCATAAGGGCGCCAAACGCCGGCAAATCGGACACGAAAGCGACGACTTCCGTATCGGGCCACCGCTCGAGCAGGGTCACGATAGCAGGGCCTCCATGCTCTATCGAGATAGGCGGCACGCCCCACGAGACGATACGGCCAGGAGCAAAGCCAAGTTCGTCGAGCGCGCGTGTAAAGCCCTTGCGACGTTGTTCGCCGCGAGAGTCTCGTGTCGTCGTCCCGCCGACATAACCGAACCTGCGGTAGCCCTTCGCGGCAAGCGTCGCAATGAGCAGGCGCATCGCCTCCTCATTCGAGAATCCGACGACCTGATCGATCGGTTCCGGCGGAAGATCCCAAGTCTCGATCACCGGAATGCCAGCCGAACTTAGCATGCGGCGCGTATGCGGCGTGTGGACGCCCCCTGCAAGGATGACTCCTTCGGGCCTACGCCGCAGCATCGCCTCGATGAGCTTCTCTTCGTTGTCCTCAGAATAGTCGGTGTAGCCGAGCAGCAACTGCAAATCTGTCCGCCCAAGCTCGTCGGTGATCCCGCGCGCAGTATCGGAAAAGTTCGAGTTATTGATCGACGGAACAAGGGCGGCGATGAAGCCGGTCTTGCGGGACGATAGGCTGCCTGCCGCCTGGTCAAGGACGTATCCAAGCTCGCTCACGGCGCGAAAAATTTTCTCTCGCGTCGGCGACGAGACCAGCGCCTCGTTTTTGAGCGCTCGTGAGACCGTCATAGCCGACACCCCAGCCTGACGCGCCACGTCGGCCATCGTCGGCGCCGGTTGCTCCGGATGACGTTTCGAACCGAAGTGCGGCGGGACGTCGTGTGGATCGGCTCGCTCGTCACTCTTTCGCGTGCGTTCTGTCTTCACTCTCCCCACGCCAGCCTCACGACGTCAACCTGCCTCGCGCGCGGCGAAAGCTTCGAACAGAGAACTGGCTGGGAGCAGCAGATTTCGCAGCTTCGCTCGCCTTGCCGCATAGCCTTACCAACGCTGGTGAACGTACGGTTTGACGTCCGTCTCATAGATCGCGCGAAGCTTCGTCATCGTCTCGGGCGAAAGAGGCGGCAAATCGGACGCGCCAGCGTTGGCTCTTGACTGCGCCGAGGTTCGCGCGCCCGGAATGACGACACTGACGGCGTCAAACATTAGAATCCACCGCAGCGCAAATTGCGCCATATCTCCGTCGGTGACTAACGGTCGAATCTTTTCGACCGCTTCCAGGCCTTTCTCGTAAGGCATTCCTGAGAAGGTCTCGCCGACGTCGAAGAATTCGCCGTTGCGGTTGAAGTTGCGGTGGTCGGCCTTGTCGAACGTGGAGGTTCGCGTGAACTTGCCCGAGAGCAGGCCGCTCGCTAGGGGGACGCGCGCGAGGATTGCGACATTCTTCTTCTTCGCCAGCTCGAAAAAGAGATCGATGGGCCGCTGACGCAAGATGTTGAAAATGATCTGTACGCTCGCGACATTTGGATATTCGATCGCCTTGATCGCCTCCTCGATCTTCTCGACGCTTACCCCGTAGTTCCGGATAAGTTTTTCGTCCTGCAACCGGTCAAGCGCATCAAAAACGGATGGCTGATAATACAGATCGGTCGGCGGGCAGTGCAGCTGAACGAGGTCGAGGATGTCGACCTCGAGGTAATCGCGACTTCGCTTGACCCATTCCCGGAGGTTTTCGAGGGTGTAGCCGGACGTCGCCTGAGTCGGCAGACGTTTTCCGGCCTTGGTCGCGATGTACGGACGGGGGCCGCTGCGGCCGCGGAGGGCTTGGGCAATCAGTTTCTCCGAGCGCCCGTCGCCATAGACGTCTGCGGTGTCAATGAAAGTAACACCGAGATCGAGCGCAGTCGTTAGCGCCTCCAAGGCTTCCCGGTCTGGAATCTCCGTCCACTGTCCTCCCCCGATGCCCCACGAGCCGAAACCAACTTCGCTCACCATGCGGCCCGTGCGGCCAAACATCCGCTGCTTCATCCGGCGTTCCTCCAGACAATTCATCTACCTGGCTGATATCGATAACATAAGTGCGGTTGGTCGCAAACCTGCGTATTTGCGCGTAGCAGATTAGGACAAAGCGCTCACGGCAACGTTGACTTGATATCGCTAACATGTAACGTGAAGAGACGCGGAAAGGAGGCGGCGACGCTTCCTCTCCGGCGCAATGATCCAACGGCGGGGAAACCAACGGCCGGGCGTCTGCCGGCCAAACCAAGC
>Ga0210410_10003629_pt1 | contig 13650 bp, 16 predicted proteins | sample IncBWC4MmetaG_FD_161058 | JGI IMG/M metagenome (GOLD analysis project Ga0210410, IMG submission 161058) | Forest soil microbial communities from Barre Woods Harvard Forest LTER site, Petersham, Massachusetts, United States - Inc-BW-C-4-M | ecosystem: Environmental > Terrestrial > Soil >... | reverse complement strand
GCCAAGGACCAACGACGGTTCTAGCGAATCATTCCGGAGGAAGCGTTGCCTGAAAAACCTATCCCCGAGCAGGACCCGATCACCAGCAAGTCGTACGCTGCTCACTATGTGCTTGCGACGGTCATTCTGATCGCCACGCTGTTCTGGGCTTTGTGGGACGAGGCCTGGGGCCAGCGGCCGTGGAAGGCATTTCAAGAGCAGTGGAAGGACCGCTACAGCGCATTCCTGAACACGGCGCGATCGAAGTCCGCCACCTCCGAGAAAGACGTCGAACAAGATCCGGATTACGCAGCTCTAAATGCGGCCTGGAAAAAGGCGAGCGACGATTCCTCTGCCGCAGCCGCAGAGGCCCGCAGAAAGCTCGACGATGCCAGCGCGCGCCTGCTTGCGGTACAAAGCGTCTTCACCGACCGCCGTGCTTATGTGAACGCGCTTACCTATGAACTTGAGACCAGCGAGAGCGCTTCGGCAAAAGCCAGCAAGCAGAAGGACGTGGACTCGTACAAAGCGGAACTGGCCACGGTCGAATTCCCCGACGGCAGCAGGAAGAGATTTAATTTCCAGCAGCTGGAAGAAACCTACAACGACATTCGCAACGAACGCACCAAGCTGAGCCTGGAACTCGGCGATGTTCTGAAGCCGGTAACAGCAGCCCGGGCGAAAATGGACGAGTTCATCGCCGATCACATGGTCGACCTGACTCCGGCTCAAATCGACGGCCTGAAAAAGAAAACGGCGGACTGGGATCCGACGATCGTTCAGATCAACGTGGCCGAAGCGAACATCGTCGATCGCTGTGAGTCCTGTCACATGGGGACGCGCGAGCCGCTAAAAATCACTGCCGCGGCGCTGACTAAGAAAGGCGATAAGAATCCTGACGAATATGCGCGGGCATTCGTAAGCCACGACACTGAACTGTTGAAGCTTCACGACGCGGACAAGTTTGGCTGTTCCACCTGCCATCAAGGAAATGGACGCGCCACTACCAGCCTTGAGAAAGCGCACGGCAATTATGAGCACTGGCTGTGGCCGCTTTATCCCAAAGAAAATTCTCAGGCCGGATGCCAGACCTGCCACGCTGCCGACATGGTGCTGGCCAGTGGCGACGTGCAATGGCACACCATCAACGACGGCAAGGATCTTTTCCGCCAGCGCGGTTGCATGGGATGCCATCGCTACGAGGGCTACGACAAGGAGCCGGAGGACCTGAACTCGGTCGGCCAGCAGATCAAGCAGATCGAAACGCAAAAGCGCGACAACATCAAGCAGATCGCTTATCTGATGAAGCAGGCCGATGCCGCGGCGTCGAACGAAGAAGCAAACCAGCTCAACGACAAAGCCGTAGCTTTGCGCGTGGCCAACAGCAAGGGGGACGGGCGTTTGCAGCAGCTCGACTTCCAGTCGCACAGCCTGATGCAGGATCAGAAAAAAGTAGGGCCCAACCTGAAAGACGTGCGGCTCAAGCTGAACAAGAACTGGATTCCGGTGTGGCTGAAGAAACCGTCCGATTTCCGTCCCACGACGAAGATGCCGAACTTCCGGTTGAACGATCATCAGATTCAAGCGATCTCGGCCTACATCTGGCAATCGGGATTCACTGACGATCTTCCCAAGCACAAGCCCGGCAATGCGGCGCACGGAAAGGAATTGTTCGAGAGCCGCGGTTGCCTCGCATGCCACTCGATCGGCGAAGGCGACCAGATGCAGGGCGGGACGTTCGCCGCGAACCTCACGCGAGTGGGCGAGAAGGCGAACTACGACTACCTCGTCCGCTGGATTCACAATGCACGGCAGCGCACGCGGCCGTATTGTCCGTACGAGAAGAAAGATATTGGCCCAGAGGATTACGCGAAGAAAGGCCTTCCCTACCAGTTCGATCTCGAGCACAGCACGTGCCCGAACGACGGCCACGAACTGCAAGTGCAGAACATGACGGTCATGCCGAGCCTGCGCCTGGCTCCGGAAGATGCGGAAGACATTGCCACGTATCTGATGACGCAGAAGAAGCAGGAGCCGTCATCGTATGCGGACGCGGCGTTCATGAGCGATCCCGCTCTAAAAGAAGAAGGCAAGAAGTGGGTGCGTCATTACGGCTGCGCAGGATGCCACGAAATTTCCGGCTTCGAAGATGAAGGCCGCATCGGCACCGAGTTGACTTACGAAGGAAGCAAGCCCATCGAGCGTCTGGACTTCGCGCTCTCCACCGAACCTGCGCAGCGCGGCGGCAAAGGCTCCGAGCCCATCAAGGACAATGAAGACCTGGCGCGCTTGCCCGACGGTCCGGCAACTACTCCGTGGTACGACCATAAAGGATTCTTCGAGCACAAGCTCGCCGAGCCGAATGTCTACGATCAAGGCATGGTCAAAGGCGAGACCGAAGCTCTGCGCATGCCGAACGTGCACCTGACGAAAGAACAGGTGCTCGATCTCACCACGTTCCTGCTCGGCAGTCAGGAAACTTCCCTGCCCTCGAGTTATCAATACAAGCCGGGCGACGCGCGGCATGATATTCAAGAGGGATGGTGGGTGGTCAAGAAATACAACTGCATGGGATGCCACCAGTTCATCCCCGGACAGAAGACAATCCTGATGGGATTGAAGCAATATCAGGATGTGCAAGAGCAACTGCCGCCGAAGCTGTTGACCGAGGGCGCCCGCGTCGATCCCGAGTGGCTCCGCAAGTTCTTAACGAACCCGGCGCTCAGCACGAGCGACACCAATCGGAACGGGGTGCGGCCTTATTTGAAAGTGCGGATGCCAACTTTCTCGTTCTCCGACAATGAGTTGAGAAAGCTGGTTCGATTCTTCCAGGCGTTGTCGCAGCAACCGATGCCCTACATTCCTGAGCAAGTGCCGGTGCTTACGGCGAAAGAGAACGACATGGCGCGGAGCCTGTTCTCGAGTACTGCCGCGCCTTGTTTGAAATGCCACGCCACCGGCGATCCCGCGCACGACAAGATTGCGACCGCGCCTAACTTCCTGCTGGCGAAGGAGCGGCTCAAGCCGGATTGGGTGGAGCGCTGGATTACCGACCCGCAGTCCGTGAGTCCGGGAACGGCCATGCCCTCTGGATTATTCAAGCAACAGGATAATCAGTGGGTGTTTGCCGGACCGACACCGCCAACCTTCAACGGATTTACCGGAGATCATCGGAAGCTGCTGACCGACTACATCTTCCAACTGACAGCGGAAGAACAGCGGCGAGTCGCATCGTCGATGCCGCGTGCGCGGGCGGCGGTGCAACCGGCAACTCGTCGTAAGCAGGCTGCGGCAGATACGCATCCCACGCTAAACGGCGGTTCGCGGTAGAATTCACCGCGGCGGAAAAGCAGATTCCTCGAGTCGCATGCGCTCCGGCTCGCTCGGAATGACAAGAATTTTACGGAAACGCACAAAAAAGAAAGGCGACATCATGAATAAGAGGACAGGTTGGACAGGGATTACAGTCACGACGTTGGCGCTGTGCGCTTTGCTGGCGCTGGCGGCTTGCAGCAAGAAAGACAACACGGAGCAGTCGAGCAATGCTCCCATGGAGCAGCAAGCAGCGCCAGCCGCAGCTGCCACGCCGATCGATCCGGCAACCGTCGCGACGGTCAGTGGAACGGTGAAGTTCGACGGCACGGCGCCGAAGGCTTCAAAGATCGACATGAGCCAGGATCCGGGCTGCAAGGGCGCGAACGAGGCCGAGAACGTCGTAGTTTCCGGCGGCGATCTGGCCAACGTATTCGTCTATGTAAAAGATGGATTAGGCAGCCGAACTTTCGACACGCCGAAAGATCCAGTCGTGCTGGAACAGCAGGGCTGCAAATATCATCCGCATGTGCTGGGGGTGATGGCTGGGCAGACGGTGCAGATCAAGAACTCCGATCCCACCACGCACAACATTCATCCCACGCCGAAGGATAACCGCGAGTGGAACGAATCGCAGCCGCCGCAGGCTCCGGCCATCGAAAAGAGTTTCGCCCGCGAAGAAATTATGCTGCCGGTGAAGTGCAATCAGCATCCCTGGATGAAGATGTATATCAACGTGGTCAAGAGCCCGTTCTATGCGGTCACCGACAAGAGCGGGAAATATGAGATCAAGGGCCTGCCGCCGGGCGATTATACGATTGCCTTCGTCCACGAAAAACTCGGGGAGCAGGACCAGAAAGTCACGGTGGCTCCGAAAGATTCAAAGACCGTGGATGCCAGCTTTAAAGCCGCCGGCGAGTAGCTTCCTTTTGGTAGAATACCCAGTTGGACGGGGCAGCGCGATTCCGCATGCTGCCCCGTCCGCTCAAATCCGTGAACCTTCCTGACCCAAGGGGCAACGCTCTGAAAGCCGTCGCCATACCTTACAACCGCGGGCATCATGTGCTTGCCGTCGTGCTTGCCGGCTGGACGTTTCTGCTGATCATTGCGGGAGCGCTGGTGACCAGCAATGACGCCGGACTCTCCGTCCCGGACTGGCCGACTTCTTTCGGATCCTGGTACAAAATTCCCCGGCTCGTCGGCGGCGTGAAGTTCGAGCACACCCACCGCATGATCGCCCAAGTGGCTGGTCTGCTGACCATCGCGTTGGCAGTGTGGACGTGGCGAGCTGAAAAACGGCGCTGGATGCGGATCCTGGGCTTTGCGGCGTTGGGCACGGTGATTGCTCAAGGAGTGTTGGGAGGCATCACGGTTCTTTTTTATTTGCCGCCGGCAGTTTCATCGGCACATGCGGCCCTGGCGCAGACATTCTTTTGTATCGCGGTTGCTGTCGCCGTATTCACCGGACAAAAGTGGGTGGAGGAACAGCCGCGAGTCGAATTTGACCAGCGGCGCCCCAGCCTGTTCGTTTTGACGTTGCTTTCCATTCTTACGCTGTACATCCAGCTGACACTGGGAGCGATGTTTCGTCATCACGGATTGAGCTGGTGGCCGCATGTGCTCAACGCCATCGTGGTTTCTTTTATGCTGGCGTGGACGGTGGTGCGGGCGCTGAGTGTCTACTCGCATATCCCGGCGGTTAGTCGGCCAGCGATCCTCATGTTGTCGCTGATGATCGCGCAACTTTGCCTGGGGTTCACCGCGTTTCTGACGCGTGTGGCCTGGGGGAAAAACTCGGTGCAACCGGAACTGCCCATGGTCGTATCCACGGTGGCGCACGTCGCGGTAGGCGCGCTGTTGCTGGCAACGACCGTGATTCTGGCGATCCAGGTCTGGAGGCACGTACCGGTCGCCTTTGAAGAACGCTTACCGCAGGAACGACTGGCACAGGAACGACTGGCGCAGGCACAACGGGACGCCTCGACCGCATGAGCATCGCCAATCCACCTCTGGTTCCTGTGCGCGGCCCGCTGGCGTATCCGCTGGGATTAGCGCGCGACTACAGCGAACTGATCAAGCTGCGCGTGACCACGCTGGTGGTGATGACGGCGTGGTGCGGATATTATTTTGGCGCGGCGCGGTCAGGGGTATCGTCGCTGTCGTGGGGACTGCTGCATGCGCTTCTGGGCATTGGCTTGATCGCGGGCGGCACCGCGGCGCTGAATGAAGTGATGGAGTTCGAGATTGACGCACGCATGCGGCGCACGGCCAGCCGGCCGCTGCCTGCGGGACGCATGAGCCGGACGCATGCTCTCATTGCCGGGCTGGTCATGTCAGCCGGTGGCGCGCTTTATCTTGGGGTGGTGTTGAATCCGCTGACTGGATTGCTGGCCCTGGCCACGGGCGCGATGTATCTGGCAGCTTATACTCCGCTGAAAAAGATTCACCCGATCTGCACTTTTGTGGGCGCGTTTCCTGGCGCCATGCCCGGCGTGCTGGGTTGGACGGCGGCTCGCGGACGCCTGGATTGGGGCGCGCTCGCCATGTTTGCGATCGTCTTCGTATGGCAATTCCCGCACTTTTATTCGATTGCGTGGCTCTATCGCGAAGATTACGCCGCGGGCGGAATTCGCATGTTGCCGGTGGTGGAGAGCGATGGGCGGTCGACCGCCCGGCAGATTGTTGGGTATTCGATCGCGCTGATTCCGGTAACTCTTCTGCCGACTTTTCTCGGCATGTCAGGGCGGATTTATTTCATCGCCGCTTTGCTCATGGGATTTGCGCTGCTCTACGTGGGCGAGCGCCTGGCAGGGCTGAAGGCGCCAATCACGGCGGCAGTCTCCAAGCAGCGTGCGCGCCAGTTGCTGCAGGCAACAGTATTTTATTTGCCGCTGCTGTTCCTGGTGATGATGCTCGACGTGATGTCGTAAACTGGTAAGAGTCTGTCCTTTCTGGGATTTTGCGTGGCCTCTAATTTATCCGCGATCGCCGATGCCGGGCCGGAAGTGGCACACGCCCCCGCGGCCGCCGTTATTTCCATACAAAACGTGGTTCATCGCTACGAGAACCGGACGGCGCTGAATGGGGTTTCGTTCGACGTGCGTCCAGCGGAATTGTTCGGTCTGCTGGGTCCCAATGGCAGCGGGAAGACCACGCTGTTCCGGATTCTTTCTACGCTGATGATTCCCACCGCGGGGCGCGCGGTCATCATGGGATACGACGCCACGCAGGATTCGGCGCGAGTGCGGCGGCAGATCGGCGTGGTGTTTCAGGCGCAGAGTTTCGATCCGAAGCTGACGGCGTATGAAAACCTGTGGCACCAGGGACATCTTTATGGCCTGCACGGGCCGGCTCTGAAGACGCGGGTGCATGAAATTCTGGCGCGCGTCGGTCTGGCCGACCGCGCCAAGGAACGGGTCGAGACTTTTTCGGGCGGCATGCAGCGGCGCATCGAACTCGGCAAGGGATTGCTGCATCATCCTGCGGTTTTGTTGCTTGACGAGCCGACGACAGGACTTGATCCGGGCGCGCGCCGCGACTTGTGGCAATACTTGCAAATCCTGCGCGATGAGGAAAACGTTTCGGTCCTGGTGACCACTCATCTGATGGAAGAGGCCGAACGCTGCGACCGGCTCGCCATTATGAACGAAGGAAACCTGGTTGCGCTGGGCAGGCCCGCGGACTTGAAGAACGAAATCGGCGGCGATGTAATCATGCTGGATGCAATCCACGATGCGGAGTCGCTGGCCGAGCGTGTGCGCGCAAGATTTCTAGTCGAGACTGCGGTGCTGGGCAATCAAGTGCGCATCGAGCGCGCCAGCGGACATCGCTTTGTGACCGACGTAGTGGAAGCGTTTCCCGGTGAAATTCAGGCGGTATCGGTAAGTAAGCCGGCGCTCGAGGATGTTTTCATTCGCCGTACTGGACACAAATTCTGGAGTGAAACCGGCGCGACTTCCGAAGCGGACAGTTCGACGGCAAGTTCTACAAAGAAGAAGAGGAGGTAGCTTGCGTTCCATGATCCTGGTTCTTTCGGTTGTACTCGGGCTCGTCCCTCTGGCGGGCGTAGCATGGATCTTCGCCAGCGGCATGATCACGCTCAGTCCGCCATCGGCCACGGTGGATGGCCTGTTCATGAGTCTGATCCTGCTCGCTTTGTCGGCGTGCTTCTTGCTCAACGCCTTCTGGGAGATGCGCGACCACGGCTTGATTCCCGCGCGCGCAAAGAAAGAAGCGCCGAAATCTACGCCGGTGAAGGCGAGCTAAGGAATGGCCACGGTCGCAACCCGCGCCACAGTTTTGCCGCGACCCGTCGCGCTGTCGTCGGCGGGCGTGGTGCTGCCTTCGTTTACGCTGTGGTGGCGCGAGATCGTGCGCTTTTACCGGCAACCCACCCGCGTGGTTGGAGTGCTGGCTTCGCCGCTGGTCTTCTGGCTGGTCATCGGCTCGGGCTTCGGCACATCGTTTCGCTCGGGCGGAGCACAGGGTCAGCAGCATTATCTGGATTATTTTTATCCCGGCGCCATGATCATGATCGTGCTCTTCACCTCCATCTTCACAATGATGTCGGTCATTGAGGATCGCAAGGAAGGATTTTTGCTCTCGGTTCTGGTCGCGCCCGTGCCGCGCTCGGCGATCGTGCTGGGCAAGGTTTTAGGTGGGACGACGCTCGCGGCGGTGCAGGGAATGATTTTTCTGATCTTCGCTCCCTTCGCCGGCATTCATGTTGAGCCGCTGCAAGTGCTGCTGGTAGGCGTGGTCGTGTTTCTGGTTTCGTTCGCGCTGACTGCGCTTGGGTTCGCCATCGCCTGGCCGATGGATTCTTCACAGGCATTTCATGGCATCGTAAACTTATTTTTGATCCCGCTGTGGCTGGTGTCGGGCGCGCTGTTCCCCATTAGCGGCGCTTCGGGATGGATTCAATTCGTCATGCGCCTGAATCCGCTGACCTACGGCGTCGATGCTCTGCGCAGCCTGCTGTATCCGGGCGCAGGGTCGAGTTTCCCGCTGTCCTCGGCGATGGCGACGCTGCTGCTTTTTTCGCTGGTCATGTTTGGAATCGCGCTGTTGATGGCAAACCGCCGCACCAAGTCTTCCCCGGCATGAGGCCCGCCGCTTGATGGTCGGAAATTTGATCGCTGAAACGTCGATCCCGGAGCAATACGCGTACTTTCCTGCTCTGATTGCGAGCCTGAACGGGGCCAGCGCCGTTCTACTATTCGTTGGGCGCAGCCTGATTATGCGCGGCAAACTCGCAGCCCATCGCGCCTGCATGATTGCGGCGGTTGCGTCGTCGACTCTGTTTCTGGCTTGCTATGTATATTTTCATGCGCACGTTGGCGATATCCGCTTTCTCGGCGATCGCTTCTGGCACATTATTTACTTGATCGTGCTGATTCCGCACGTGATTCTGGCGATCGTTATCGTTCCCATGGTGGTGGTTACGCTGTTCCGCGGCCTACGGGAGCGATATGACAAGCATCGCGCCATTGCGCGCTGGACCTGGCCACTGTGGATGTATGTTTCGGTTACGGGCGTGCTTGTCTACTTCATGTTGTATCAGTGGTTTCCGCATAGCTAGAGGCGGAGAACCAATTCACTACAGAGACACAAAGAAAACCAAGAATTAACTTGTTGAGTTTTCCCACTTTTCTCTGTGCCTCCGCGACTCTGTGGTGAAAACCTTTTATGTCGACGCTGAAGCTGAAGATCGATGTATCGGGAACCGTCGGCGACGAGGCCTGGCGCGAGATTCATCAGTTCGATCAGATTCAGAGCGCCGACTTCGGGCCGCAGTTCGGGAGTGGCGGTCGCTGCAATCATCCGCCGGACGCGCCTCATGCCAAGGGAGAATGGATCGGGGCTGAAATCCGGCTCCAGACGCCGCTTCTGGCTCAGTACGCCATGTCACACTATCTGGAGCAGGAGCGCGTGCTCGACGCGGATGTTGAAGAGGATTAGTGGATTTCGTCGGATCCCAAGCCCTAAGGATTTTCTCTGAGTCTCTGTGACTCTGTGGTGAAATAGTTTTCTATGCTGGCTGACCCGAACATGACTCAAGCGGAGTTAGAGAGCGCACCTCCTCCGGTGAAGCGCGGAATATCGCGCACGCAGAAAATTCTTTTCTTCGCGATCGGCTGGCTGATCGTGCTGATGCCGTTTCTGTTCTGGTGGAACACGTGGTTTGGGCGGCATCTCTCCGATCCGCAGATGGCGGAGTATCTGCACGACGACAAGAAGCCACGGCACATTCAGCATGCGCTGGTACAGATCGGCGACCGCATGGCGCACAATGACTCCTCGGCGAAACGGTGGTATCCGGAGTTGGTGCGACTGGCGCGCGATTCGGTCGACGAAGTGCGCAACACCGACGCCTGGGTGATGGGGCAGGACACCTCTGGCGCGGGCTTTCACGAAGCGTTGCTGAAACTGCTCGCGGATTCTTCGCCGATGGTCCGAGGCAATGCGGCGTTGTCGCTGGTGCGTTTCGGCGACGCATCGGGGCGGGCTCAAATTGTAGCGCTGCTGCAACCGGTGGAGATTACCGCTCCGTCGGCCGGACGCATCATCGACGCTGACCGCGCGGGAACGGCGATCCATCAGGGTGGATTGCTGGCGAAGCTGGCGCCCTCCGACGCTTCGCAACCTGCGGTTGAAGTTCGCTCGCCGATTCCAGGGCGTATCCGCTCAGTCGCGCAGAGTGGGGCGAACGTGGCTGTCGGCGCGGAAGTCGCCGTGGTTACTCCATCTACCGATCAGATATGGGAGGCGCTGCGGGCGTTGTATCTCGTCGGCCAAATGGACGACATTCCCGCGGTTCGTCCTTATGAGCGGGAGCTGCCGGATATTTCGAATGACGTGCGGCAGCAGGCGGTGGAGACGGAGAAGGCCATTCGCACCCGCGCTGGCGGGTGATCCGTGCCGTATTCTACAGCTTGAGGTAAAAGCAGGTCTCTCCACTGCGCTCGCATTCGCTCGCTTCGGTCGAGATGACAGAGCTTACTAACGCGCGATGCAGAGGCAAATTACCGCGGCTTGCGCGCAATTCGCATCTTGCCCATAGCGAAGGTGAAATTCACGGCAAAGATGGCGGGGGAGAAAAGGAGTAACAGAAACGAAAACACGAAAGCAAGCGCAGCCACGGTTTCCACACGAGGCGAAATCGATTGCGCTGAAGCTCGCTGAGCCACAAAATACGTCCACCAACAGAACGAAATCCAGAACCCCGTAATGCCGCTGACCGTCACCCAGAAATGCCAGCCAGCCGCCCTCCGATTCATAGGAAACGCAGCATAAGCTGCGGCGAACATGCCCGAAAACGCCGCCATCACCAAGAACACGCGATCCGGCGAGAGCACGAAATAAAAATCATGTACCTGAAGATCGGGGCTGTACCGCGAAGCGAAAATCCGGGAAGGCACGGCGAGCAGAGCCAACGCCACGCCGGTAGTTGCAAACCAAAAAGCGGGCCGTTGCATAGAACTTGAGTGATAGCTGATGGCTGAGAGCTGACAGCTAGATGGCCATCGCTCCCACTTCTTTTTCCACTTCTACGGTGTCGACCATCACGATGGCGTCCCAGGGGCAGCCGTCGAGGAAGCAGCCATCGGGGCCTTTGCTCAGGCACTTCTTGCAGCCGATGCACAGAATGGGATCGACCGCGATGCGGCCGAAGGGCGTGCTGTCTTCGTCCGGCACCCAGAACATGCAGTCTTCCACCGGACAGTATTCCACACACGCCGGCGAGCCGGCGCATCCGGTGCAGCACTCAGTGATTACGGCTAATTCTTTGGGCTTCTTCTTGCGAGGCGTGGCAAGGCCCTTGGATCTGGGTTCAAACTTCTGGTCGTCGGGAACCATCCCCGCGGCTTTGGTCGCTCCGGGTTGGGCAGGCATCGCGGTGATTATACCTCAAGAAGCTGTTAGCTCTTAGCCGTTAGCTTTTAGCCACTAGCTGGAAATCGTAACTCTCCGCGCTATCGTAACCGCCCGCCCAAAATGATACTTCTTGCGCGTTTGTTAGGTTTCGCGACGATTTCCGCTGGACCTATTCTGTTATAGTGAACCCCTGCAAAGGAGCATCCCATGGCTGGAAAGAGTTTGAATCGGGTTCAATTGATCGGAAATCTGGGAAAGGATCCGGAGATAAAGTACACGCCCAGCGGCACGCCGGTGGCGAAGCTAACGATTGCGACGAATGAGCGCTTCAAAGACAAGGCCGGCGAATGGCAGGACCGCACCGAGTGGCACAACGTCGTCCTGTGGCAGCGGCTGGCGGAGATTGCGGGGGAATATTTGAAGAAGGGCGGCAAGGTATACATCGAGGGACGCCTGCAAACCCGCTCGTGGGACGACAAAACTTCCGGCCAGAAGAAATATATGACCGAAGTTGTAGGCAGCGATCTGATTCTGCTGGGCGGACGCGGCGAGGGCGGCGGTGGTGGAGACTTCAGTGGCAGCTCACGCGGAGCATCGGCCTCCGGCGGCAGCAATAATTTCGACCAGCGCAGTCCGGAGCCAGAGGCGGCTGGGTCGGGGCCGATTACGGATGAGGATATTCCGTTCTAGGGGGAAGCCACAGGGAACCTCCATGACCGAACTAGCCGATAAACAATGCGTGCCGTGCCGTGGTGGCGTTCCGCCGCTCAAAGGCAAAGAACTGCAAGCCATGCACGCCGGCGTCCCGGAGTGGACCGTTGTGGACGAACATCACCTCACCCGCGAATACAAATTTCCCGACTTCAAGCAGGCTCTCGATTTCGTAAACAAAGTCGGAGCGCTTGCGGAAGAGCAAGGACATCATCCGGATATTTTGCTGGCGTGGGGCAAGGCCGGGGTCACGATGTGGACGCACAAAATCGATGGCCTGACCGAAAGCGACTTCATCATGGCGGCGAAAATCGACCGCATTGCTTGATCAACCTGACAGCCTGAGACCTTCGCGAAGCGTCAATCGCTGCGTTCGCCCGCCTCTGGATGTGGTTTCCGGTGATCGGGGGCAAGACTCTCTGGGGATGGTTCGCTCAGACCTTCTGAAGGAGCGAACTGTTCGCACAGTATCTTCAAATCTTCAAAGAACTGCTTCGTCCCGCGTTCGATAGCAGGGCCAACGGCAAATCCCACCACCCGCGACAGCGCCCCCACAAACTCCATTCGGCCGTGAATCAGCGTTTCTTCGGAAGAGACAGCCCGGAAACTCAACCTGCTTTCCATCGTGATTCCGGAGAAGTGGCTGAGATACGCTACTTCGCGGTTGGTTTCGAAATGTGTCAGTACCTGGTCGACGGTGCTGCCGGCGGGGCCGCTGATCTTGAGGCGAATACGGCTCCCCTCTTCCCAAGGGGTGCCCTGCACCCACTCCGCATCAAGAATGTGAGGCGACCCTTTCCACATTTCAAGGTTCGTGTAGCCGGAAAAGACGGTCGCAAGTGGGCGATCGACCGTAACCCGAACCTCAAAGTAGCCCATGGCGGTGGCCCTCGGACGGGAGAGGCGGACGCGGGCAGGGCGCGACCGTTGCATGCAGTGTAGGGGAAAACCGGGGCTGGAGCAAACGGGAAGTTGCGCCGAAGGTTACGGTTTCGCCGCCGTGGCCGGCGATGCCGCGCACTCTTGTTTGAGGTCGTCGAAGAATTCTCTGGTCGCCTTCTCCATCACCGGCACCAAGGCGAAGCCGAGATGACGCAAGGCAGTCCCGCCAACCACCAGGGTCACATGCACACCCGTGGTCGCCTCAGTAACAGGAGTAAATTCCACACGGGTTTCACAACTCACACCGTAAAGATTGCTGACGAACGCGACATAGCGGTTGCGCTCAAAATGAACCAGCACCTGATCGAAGGTTGTGGGAACAAGCACTCGCGTGGTCACCTTCAAAATGCTGCCTTCTTCCCACGGACGCCCCTTCCCCCACGAGATATTGCCGAAGGTGCCGCGATCGCGCCATCGTTCGATGTCGGTATAGACGGCGAAGACGGTTTCGACTTGGCAACTAACTACGACATGAAATTCAAGCGTGGACATCAACTGCCTGCGAAAGGACTGCCTCCGTCGCGGCGCCTCTTCGCGGAGTGTAGGGGAAAATAGAGGCAAGAGCAATCATGAAACTGTGTCCGCCTCGTTCGAGGAGCCAGCCCGCAGCACGAGAAACAGAATGGAAGCGGGAATCAGCATGAGTAGTCCTGTGCCCGTGGCCACGGTGCGAGCGGAAAACCCTGAATCGAGAAAATGCCCGGCCAGGTAAGCCGTGATTGCAAATGAAAGGCTGCCCAGTCCCAGGTCGGCGGCGAAGACACGACCACGAAAGCGGTCTTCGGTATGGATCTGCAAAAGTGTCGTGGAGAACACCCACACCGTCGA
>Ga0210410_10003628_pt1 | contig 13650 bp, 11 predicted proteins | sample IncBWC4MmetaG_FD_161058 | JGI IMG/M metagenome (GOLD analysis project Ga0210410, IMG submission 161058) | Forest soil microbial communities from Barre Woods Harvard Forest LTER site, Petersham, Massachusetts, United States - Inc-BW-C-4-M | ecosystem: Environmental > Terrestrial > Soil >... | reverse complement strand
TCTCGATCCCCGGGCTCTTGTAATGGCCAAAGCCGTTCTTGGCCGGCAGCGACGAGGCAAGCCCCATCGGCACCCGCGTCATCGACTCCACGCCGGCGGCGATCACGCAGTCCATGGTGCCGGACATCACGGCTTGTGCCGCGAAATGCAGCGCCTGCTGCGACGAGCCGCACTGCCGGTCGATCGAGGTGGCGGGCACGCTCTCCGGCAGTTTCGAGGCCATCACCGCGTTGCGGCCGATGTTGTTGGACTGTTCGCCGGCCTGCATCACGCAGCCCATGATGACGTCTTCGATCTGGGCGGGATCGGCGCCGGTCCGGTCGATCAGCGAATCCAGCACGGAAGCGGCGAGGTCCGCCGGATGCCAGCCTGCGAGGCGTCCCCCCTTGCGGCCGCCGGCGGTGCGTGCGGTGGCGACGATATAGGCCTCGGCCATGTCAGTTCTCCCTGATTGTTATTGGATGGCGCTTGAAAGCTGGGCCGGATTTAAGGGGGGCTGCGGGATTTAGTCAATCAATCAATTAACTCTTGAGTGCAGCCGCGTCATGCGGTTATGTGCGGCCGGATTTCCGGACTTTGGCAGCGACTTTGGCAGTGACTTGGCAGTAATGGGATCACAGTTGAATACCAGCGTACCGACCAAAATTCCGGGCGGCAGAAATAGCACCGCCGACAAGCTGCTTGTCGCGGCGAGCGAACTGATGATCGAGCGCTCCTCGATCGAGGTGTCGCTCTCCGACATCGCGCAAAAGTCCGGCGTCAACGCCGCATTGGTGAAATATCATTTCGGCAACAAGGACGGGCTGTTGCTGGCGCTGCTGGCGCGCGATGCCGCCACCGAGATGTCGCAGCTCGAATATCTGCTGGCCCAGCCGATCTCGCCGACCGCAAAACTCCGTCTGCATATCGGCGGTATCATCCGCGCCTATCACCAGTTCCCCTATATGAACCGGCTGATCCACTTTCTGCTGCACGAGAGCAGCGTGGACGCCGCCGACGAAGTGTCGAAATTCTTTGTGGCGCCCTTGCTCGATTTTCATCGCCGGCTGCTCTCCGAAGGCATCAAGGCCGGCGAGTTCCGCAACATCGATCCGGTGCTGTTCTACACCAGCCTGATCGGCGCCTGCGACCATCTGTTCTTCGGCAGGCATGCGATGTCGCGCGCGACCGGCGTCGGTCCCGTCACCGACGAGGTCTGCCGCGAATACGTCAAGCATATGGAAGCGCTGATCTGCGGCGGCATGCTGAATTCAAACAATGACACGGCCGCAGCGGCGGCCGAATAACAAGTTCGAAGTCCAGAGAAGAAACGCCCAAGGAAACGTTGCAGGAAAGGTTTTTAAGATGCAGTTGAAAGACGTTGCCGTTCTCATCACCGGCGGTGGCTCCGGCCTCGGCGCCGCCACCGCGCGCGCCATGGCCGCCAAGGGCGCTAGGATCGGCGTGATCGACCAGAACAAGGAAAACGCCGAGAAGGTCGCGGCCGAAGTAAAGGGCGTCGCCCTTCACGCCGACGTCACCGACGAGGAAGCGATCAAGGCGGCGATTGCCAAGGCCGAAGCCGCCCACGGCATCGCCCGCGTGCTGATGAACTGTGCCGGCATCGGCGGATCGCAGCGCACCGTCGGCAAGGACGGCGTCTATCCGCTGGCCAAATTCGTCCGCATCATCAACGTCAATCTGATCGGCACCTTCAACGTGCTGCGCCTGTTCGCCGAACGGCTGGCGACGGAAGCGCCGATCGGCGAAGAGCGCGGCGTCATCATCAACACGGCGAGCGTCGCGGCCTATGAAGGCCAGATCGGCCAGATCGCCTATTCGGCGTCCAAGGGCGGCGTCGTCGGCCTCACGCTGCCGGCCGCGCGCGATCTCGCCAGCCTCAAGATCCGCGTCAACACCATCGCGCCCGGCCTGTTCCTGACGCCGCTGTTGATGGGATTGAACGAGGAAGCCCGCAAGAGCCTCGGCGCCCAGGTGCCGCATCCGGCCCGGCTCGGCGACGCCTCCGAATATGGCAACCTCGCGGTCCACATCGTCGAGAACCCGATGCTGAACGGCGAGACCATCCGTCTCGACGGCGCGATCCGCATGGCGCCGCGGTAGTGCGCTCTTCTACCCTTCTCCCCTTGTGGGAGAAGGTGGCGCGGATGAAATCCGCGCCGGATGAGGGGTTCTATCCGTCTGGCAACCCCTCACCGCATCGAATGCGAAGCTAATATCGGTGATGCCCTAAGAGCGAGCTTCGCTCGTCTCGGCTCCCACAAGGGGAGAGGGCGTTGCGATGAACACCGCGATCCGCTGAATGCGCAGGGAGTACGGCGTGACTCAACCGCTGCTGATCGAACACGACGATGGGGTCGACCGGGTGACGCTCAATCGCCCGGACAGCCTCAACGCGCTCGATCCCGCGCTCATCGACGCGCTCAATGTCTATTTCGAAAGCCTGCAGCGCAATCGCGCGACGCGCGTGGTGGTGATGAAAGGCGCGGGCGCGTCGTTCTGCGCCGGGCTCGATCTCAAGCATGCAATGCAGCGCCGCGCCGGGCAGCAGGAACCGCCCGGCGTCACCGAATCGCTGGATTCGCAGCGCCGCATTGCCGACATCGTGATGCTGATGCGGCGCTGTCCGCAGCCGATCATCGCGCTGATCCAGGGCGCTGCGGCCGGCGGCGGTTTTGCGCTGGCGCTTGCCGCCGACATCCGCATCGCCACCAAATCGGCGCGGATGAATTGCGCCTTCATCAAGCTGGGTCTCGGCGGCTGTGACATCGGCACCAGCTATTTCCTGCCGCGGCTGGTCGGCGTGTCCGTTGCATCGGAACTGATTTTGACCGGACGTTTCATCGGCGCCGAGCGCGCGCTTGGCGTCGGCCTCGTCTCCGAGGTCGTGGAGGAAGGCGGCCTTGACGCCGCCGCCGAGCCTTATGTCGAAGCGATGATGACGGCCTCGCCGGTGGGCTTAAGGCTCTCCAAGGAATGCCTCAATATGAGCGTCGACGCCGGCTCCATTGAAGCCGTGATCGCGATGGAAGATCGCAATCAGGTTTTGTGCAGCCGCTCGGAAGATTTCAACGAAGGCATCAGGGCCTTCCTCGAAAAGCGAAAGCCTGTCTATATCAGACGATAACAACCGATAAGCACAAGGGATCCGCAAAGGACCGAATTCCGGGAGACGCAATATGAGTGGGAACGCAGCCGCGGTGCTGACCAAGCCGGCCTTTCGCAAGATCGAATGGCTGGCGCGCGACATTGCGGTCGAGCGGCGGCCGGACGGCGTCATCGTCTTGAAGTCGCGGATTCCGCTGCAGGCTTACGAGAAGCACATCCCGGCTTCGCTGGCGAAATGGGCCAGGGAGGCGCCGGATAGAACCTGGCTGGCGCAGCGCGCCGGCACCGAGCGGCAATGGCGCAAGCTGTCGTATGGCGAGGCCAAGCGCACCGTGGATGCGCTGACGCAGGGCTTGCTCAATCTGGGACTCGAAGCCGGCCGCCCGGTCGCAATCCTGTCGGGCAATTCGATCGAGCACGCGCTGATGACGCAGGCGGCGATGCAGGCGCGGTTTCCGGCAGCGCCGGTGTCGCCGGCCTATTCCTTGATGAGCCAGGATCTCCTCAAGCTGAAATATCTGTTCGACCTGATCAAGCCGGCCGTGGTGATGGTGCAGGACGGCCCGACCTTCGAGAAGGCGCTGAAAGCACTTGATCTCACCGGCGTCACCGTGGTTCACGTCGCGCGGCCCTGCGCGGGCATCAAGAGCGTTTCCTTCTCCGATCTCGCGGCAACGCCGGTCACAAGCGAGGTCGAGGCGTCGATCGCAAAAATCACGCCCGACACCGTCGGTAAATTGCTGTTCACCTCGGGCTCGACCGGGATGCCGAAGGCCGTCATCAACACCCAGGAGATGATGTGCGCCAATGCGGCGATGATGATGCAGGTGCGCCCGCGCGATTCCGGCGGACCGATCCCGACCGTGCTCGACTGGATGCCATGGAATCACACCATGGGCGGCAACGCCGCGTTCCATCCGGTGCTGGTCGACGGCGGCACGCTCTATATCGACGACGGCCGGCCGATGCCGGGCCAGATCGAAGCGACATTGAGAAACCTGCGCGAGATCTCGCCGACTTATTACGCCAACGTGCCAGCGGGCTATGCCGCACTCGCCGCGGCGATGGAAAAAGACGACGCGCTGTGCCGCAGCTTCTTCAAGAATCTCTCCATCATGGCCTATGGCGGCGCGCGGCTGCCCGACGATCTCTATGACCGGATGCAGGCGCTGGCGGTGCGCACCACCGGCGAACGCATCGTGTTCTACACCGGCTGGGGCTCGACCGAGACCGCGCCGACCTCGACCGGCACCTATTGGGACACCGAGCGCGTCGGCCTGATCGGGCTACCGTTCCCCGGCGTCGAACTGAAGATGGTGCCCTGCGGCTCGAAATATGAACTGCGGCTGCGCGGCGTCAACGTCACGCCCGGCTATCTCGGCCAGCCCGATCTCACCAGCAAGATGTTCGACGAGGAAGGCTTTTACTGCATCGGCGATGCCGGCGTGTTCGTCGACCCCGAGGATCCGCTGCAGGGCATTATCTTCGCAGGCCGCGTGGTCGAGGATTTCAAGCTGACCACCGGCACCTTCGTTCACGTCGGTTCGCTGCGCACCGATGCGATCGCGGCTGCGACGCCGGTGGTGCAGGACGCATTGGTTGCCGGACAGGATCGTCCGTTCATCGGGTTGCTGGCCTGGCCCAATCTCCACGCCTGCCGGCAGATCACAGGCAATCCCGATGCGACCTATGAACAGGTCGTCAGGCATCCTGAAGTGCTGGCCTGCCTCAAGCGCGGCTTGCAGGCGCACAATGCATCGTCGTCAGGCGGCAGCAGCATGCGGATCGCCCGCGCCATGCTGATGGTCGAGCCGGCATCGATCGACGGCAACGAACTCACCGACAAGGGCTACATCAACCAGCGCGCCGGCCTCGAGCGCCGCGCCGCGCTGGTGGAGCAACTCTATGCCGACAAGCCCAATAAAGACGTGATTGTGCTGCAATGAAGTCGAATCTCTCTCCACTCGTCATTCCGGGACGCGCCCCTTGGCGCGGGCCCGGAATCCATACTCACGATCGTGGTTATGGATTCCGGGCTCGTCGCTTCGCTCCGCCCCGGAATGACGATTTCCATTTACGAACAACCAACCCGAGTAACACGCCATGAATTTCGATTTCTCCGACGACCAGAAGCAGATGCGCGACGCGGCGAGGAAATTTCTCTCTGAACAATGTCCGCCGAAAGCGGTGCGGACCGTGCTCGACGGCAAGGCGGCCTACGACAAGGAGTTGTGGAAGGGGCTGGCCGAGATGGGCTTCCTCGGCGTCGCGATCCCCGAGGAATTCGGCGGCGCGGGTGCCGGCCATCTCGAACTCTGCGTGATCGCCGAGGAAATGGGCCGCGCGCTGGCGCCGGTGCCGTTCTCCTCCACCGTCTATCTCGCCGCCGAAGCGATCCTGATTGCGGGCAGCGAGGCGCAGAAGCAGAAATGGCTGCCGAAGATCGCCTCCGGTGAAGCGATCGGTACGCTGGCGCTGTTCGAGGGTAAGGGCAATCCGTCGCCGAAGGCGATCAAGCTCGCGGCGTCCGGCGGCACGCTCAATGGTGTCAAGAAGCCGGTGCCGGATGGCGCTATCGCCGATTTCGCCGTGGTCGCCGCGCGCACCGGCTCCACAGGACGCGATTCCGATATCTCGCTGTTCCTGGTCGACCTCAAGGCCGGCGGCGTCGAAGTGAAGTCGCTGACCAATGTCGATCCGACCCGCGGTCAGGCCGAACTGACTTTCAAGAATGCCAAGGCCGAGCCGCTCGGTGCGGCCGGCGAGGGCTGGAGCATCCTGTCGCAGGTGCTCGATCGTGCCGCGGTGCTCGTCGCGTTCGAGCAGGTCGGCGGCGCCGACCGCGCGCTGGAAATGGGCCGCGACTACGCGCTCGATCGTATCGCCTTCGGCCGGCCGATCGGCTCGTTTCAGGCGGTCAAGCACATGCTGGCCGACATGTATGTCTCGGCGACGCTGGCGCGCTCGAATTGCTATTACGGCGCCTGGGCGCTGTCTACCAATGCATCGGAATTGCCGGAAGCCGCTGCCGCCGCGCGCATCAGCGCGACGCAGGCGTTCCAGCACTGCGCCAAGAACAACATCCAGGTCCATGGCGGCATGGGTTTCACCTGGGAGTTCGACTGCCACATGTATTACCGCCGCGCCAACGCAGTGGCGCTCGGGCTCGGCAGTCTTTCCTATTGGGAAGATCAGCTGATCGACCGCATGCGCAAGAAGAACGCGGCTTAGGAGAACCGTAGGATGGGTTTCGCTTCGCTCTACCCATCCTACAAAGCTACGAAGCTTAAACGCGGCCGAGGATTGAAAACATGAACTTTGACGACACTCCGCAGGAAGCCGCGTTTCGCGCCGAGGCCAAGGCATGGATATCTGCCAACGCGCCGAAGCAATATGAGGAGGAACTGCGCAAATCCTCGCTCGGCCGCACCCAGCTCACGGGTGCCAGCATCCTCGAGGTGGCAAAGGCCTGGCAGAAGAAGAAGGCCGATGCCGGCTGGGCCTGCCTGCACTGGCCGAAGGAATATGGCGGCCGCGGCTCATCGCCGATCGAACGCGTGATCTGGCAGCAGGAAGAGGGCCCGTTCGGCAAGCTCTCGGGCATGTTCATTATCGGCCACGGCATGTGCGGCCCGACCATGATGGCGTTTGCCGGCGAGGAGCAGAAACGCAAATATCTGCCGCCGCTGGCGTCCGGCGAAAAGGTCTGGTGCCAGTTGTTTTCCGAACCCGCCGGCGGTTCCGACGTCGCGGGCCTGCGCACCCGCGCGGAGAAGAACGGCGACGACTGGATCATCAACGGCCAGAAGATCTGGACCTCGGGCGCGCACTATTCCGACTACGGCATCCTGCTCACCCGCACCGATCCCAACGTCGCCAAGCACAAGGGCCTCACCATGTTCTTCCTGGACATGAAGAGCCCGGGCGTCGAGGTCCGGCCGATCAAGCAGGCCAGCGGGCAGTCGGACTTCAACGAAGTCTACTTCACCGATGTGAAGATTCCGGATTCGCAGCGGCTCGGCGCCGTCAATGACGGCTGGAACGTGTCGCTGACCACGCTGATGAACGAGCGCATGTCGATCGGCGCCGGCGTTTCTACCGGTTTTCCGGAGCTGTTCGAGTTCTGCAACAGCCTGATGCTGGAGGATGGTCCCGCGATCGAAGACCGCGGTGTGCGCTCAAAACTCGCCAACTGGGCGGTGAAGGCGAGCGGGCTGAAATACACCAGCATGCGCGCGATCTCGGCGCTGTCGAAGGGCGACCGGCCGGGGCCGGAAAACTCGATCGGCAAGCTGGTGGCGGGCTCGATGGTCCAGGACGTTGCGATGTACGCGCTCGACCTGCAGGGCGCCGCCGGCGTGCTGAGCGGCCCGGAGGATGCGGAAGTCGCCGGTAAATTCCAGGCGATGCTGCTGCGCGCGCCGGGCACCCGCGTCGAGGGCGGCACCGACGAGATCATGCGCAACATCATCGCCGAGCGCGTACTCGGCCTGCCCGGCGATATCAGGGTCGACAAGGACGTGCCGTTCAACAAGATACCCACCAAGGGAAGAGCGTAATCGTGTCCCGGACGCGGTGCGGCGCGTAGCGCTGCTCCGCAGAGCCGGGACGCACAAGGCTGCCAATTAATGGACCCCGGATCAGCAGCGAATCACCATAGCGCGTCTAAGACGCGCGTAAACGCGCTAATGGTGCTGCGCAGCATCCGGGGAGCGTTCCAGAAATGAGGAGAACAAAAATGAATTTCGACGAGACCCCGCAGGAAGCCGAATTCCGCAGCCTCGCCCGCCAATGGGTCGCCGCCAACGCGCCGAAGGAGTTCGAGGAGGAACTGTCAAAGTCCTCGCTCGGCCGGATCCGGCTCGCGAGGCACGACATGGTCGAGGTCGGCAAGGCCTGGCAAAAGAAGAAGGCCGAAGGCGGCTGGGCCTGTCTGCAGTGGCCGAAGGAATATGGCGGCCGCGGCGCCACGCCGATCGAGAAGGTGATCTGGCAGCAGGAGGAGGGCGTCTACGGCAAGCTGACGCAGCCGTTCCAGATCGGCGAAGGCATGTGCGGCCCGACCGTGATGGCGTTTGGCAGCGAGGACTCCAAGCGGCGCTACTTGCCGAAACTCGCCTCGGGCGAGGAAATCTGGTGCCAGTTGTTCTCGGAGCCGGCCGGCGGCTCCGACGTTGCGGGGCTTCGCACCCGTGCCGAGAAGAAGGGCGATGACTGGATCGTCAATGGCCAGAAGATCTGGACCTCGGGCGCGCATTATTCCGACTACGGGCTTCTGATCACGCGGACCGATCCCAATGTGCCGAAGCACAAGGGGTTGACGATGTTCTTCCTCGACATGAAGAGCAAAGGCGTCGAAGTGCGGCCGATCAAGCAGGCCAACGGCATGCAGGAATTCAACGAGGTCTATTTCACCGACGTCGTGATCCCCGATCATCAGCGGCTCGGCGCGGTCGGCGACGGCTGGAATGTGTCGCTGACCACCTTGATGAACGAGCGCATGTCGATCGGCTCGCGGCTCGCGACCGGCTTTCCCGAGATGTTCGAGTTCTGCTCGAACCTGATGACCGATGACGGGCTCGCCATCGACGATCCCGCCACGCGCTCGAAACTCGCGAGCTGGGCGGTGAAGGCGAGCGGGCTGAAATACACCAGCTACCGTGCGATCTCGGCGCTGTCCAAGGGCGAGCGGCCCGGACCGGAGAATTCGATCGGCAAGCTGGTCTCCGGCATGATGCTGCAGGACATCGCGACCTATGCGATGGACCTGCAGGGCGCGTCCGGCGCACTCACCGGCGACGCCGAAGAGGTAGCGCGCGGCCAGTTCCAGCAGATGCTGCTCTCTTCGCCCTCGATGCGCATCGCCGGCGGTACCGACGAGATCCTGCGCAACATCATCGCCGAGCGCGTGCTGGGCCTGCCCGGCGATATCCGCGTCGACAAGGACGTGCCGTTCAACAAGATCCCGACCAAGGGAAGAGGTTAGCCGTCATTCCGGGGCGCCGCGAAGCGGCGAACCCGGAATCCAGAGGTTTGGATCGAGATTCTCTGATGTGCAATTGCACATCAAAGTTCGCGCTGCGCGCGCCCCGGAATGACAGGAAGAGGAAATGCCATGGACGCCAAGACGTCGAAGCCGCGCTATGCGACCGAAGATCGCATCGGCGTGCTGGAAGAGCTGTTGGGCGAACGCTATTCGGTTCGCGCCTTTCTGCCGCGAGAGGTGCCGCGCGAGACCATCGAGCATGTTCTCACCGCGGCGCAGCGCACGGCATCATGGTGCAACAGCCAGCCCTGGCAGGTGTTGATCGCCAGCGGCGAGGCCAAGGAACGGTTTCGCAAATTGATCTATGCGGAAGCCGCTTCCGGTGCGAGGGACGACCACGACTTTACCCCGCCGCGCGAATATCTCGGCGTCTATCTCGAACGCCGCCGCGAGAGCGGCTTTCAGCTCTACAACACGCTCGGCATCGCGCGCGGCGACAAGATGGCCTACGCCAAACAGGCGCTGGAGAACTACAATTTCTTCGGCGCGCCGCATGTCGCGATCATCCACACCGACGAGCCGCTCGGGATCTACGGCGCGATTGATTGCGGCGCCTATGTCTCCAATTTCATGCTGGCCGCCCAGGCGCTCGGCCTCGGCACCATTCCGCAGGCGGCGCTGGCGCGGCATTCCGGCCTGATCCGCCGCCACTTCAAGCTCGGCGACAACCGCCGCGTGGTCTGCGGCATCTCGTTCGGATTTGCGGACCACGAACACAAGGTCAACAGCTACCGCACATCGCGCGCCAGCGTGGCGGATACCGTGACGTTCGCGGAGGAGTAGCGGGCTTTTCCTTCTCCCCTTGCGGGAGAAGGTGGCAGGGACGAAGTCCCTGCCGGATGAGGGGTCTCCATCCGCGGAGACAGACCCCTCACCCGTCGCCTCACTTCGTGAGGCGCCACCCTCTCCCACAAGGGGAGAGGGAAGAAAGCTAAAACCGCGGCGGCCGCTTCTCCGCGAACGCCCTGATGCCTTCCTTGATCTCGGCGCCGCGCATGCTCTCGCGATGACGCTGGTCGGCGGCGGCCTCATCGAGCTTGCCGTGGGCGATCTCGTTGATGGCGCGCTTCATGCCGGCCATCGCCACCGGCGCGTTGCCGGCGAGGATAGTGGCGAGCTTGTCGACTTCCTCGTCCAGCGATTCCAGCGGCACCATGGCGGTGAGATAGCCGATCCGCAGCATTTCCGGTGCGCTGATCTTTTGCGCGGTCAGGAACAGCTTCTTGGCATTGTCGGCGCCGAGCCGCGAAACATAGCGGGCGATGCCGCTCTTGTAATAATGCAGGCCCAGCCGCGCCGCCGGCATGAACATCTCCGATGTGTCGACCCCGATGCGGAAATCGCAGGCCAGCGCCAGATCGGTCGCGCCGCCATAGACGCCGCCATTGAGCCGGCAGATCGTCGGCACGCCGAGATCCTCCAGCCGGTTGACCACCACTTCAAACGCCGAGCCGGCGCTCTGCTCTTCCCTGGCGCTGGTCGCGCGCTCGGCGACCGAGTTGAGATCGTAGCCGGCGCTGAAGGCGCGGCCGGTGCCGGTCAAGACCAGCACGCGGATCGCCGGATCGGCCTCGATCCGGTCGAACAGCTTTACGAGGTCGCCGAGGTCTTCCGCCTGCAGCCGGTTCAGATGCTTTGGCCGGTTGAGGCGGATGGTGGCGCGAGGGCCTGATAGCTCGAGCACCGGCGCAGTTGCCGTCTCGGCGGCGTCGGACATGGTTTTCTCCATTGTTATTTGTTTTCGAGCGCGCGCCGCTTGGCCTCGGCGTCGATGGTTTCGGCGAGATCGGGATGCCGCGCCATCAAGAGGCGGAAGTCGACGAGATCGAGCACCAGAAGCTTCGACAGCCGCGTGGTGGTGATATTGGCGGAGCGCAGATTATTGCCGAGCAGCGCCATCTCGCCGAAGAACGCGCCTTCGCCGAGCGCCACCTTCTTGCCGGGCAGATCGACCTCGACCTCGCCGGCGGCGATGAAATACATGCAGTCGCCGGTCTGGCCCTTGCGGATGATCATGGTGCGCGGCGGCAGATCCATGGTGCGCAGCATGTGGGTCACGTCGGCGATCGCGGCGGGGCCGAGGGCGGCGAAGAACGGAACCTTGCTGACGGATTCCCAGGTCTTGAGGAAATTGTCGCGGCGCGTTTCCGCGGCAAAACCGGTGGCGAGGATGCCGGTCCAGAGCCCGAACACGCCGAGGCCCGAGATCATGACCAGCGCGGCGACCAGGCGGCCGAGCGGCGTGATCGGTACCACGTCGCCATACCCGGTCGTGGTCAATGTCACGACCGCCCACCACAGCGCATCCGGCACGCTGCCGAAAGTGGCCGGCTGGACGTCGTGTTCGAGGAAATACTCGGCTACCGAGGCGAGAAACACCACCGTCAGGAAGATCACCAGCACGCTCAACAGTGGGCCGGATTCCTGCACCAGCACGCGGCGCAATTGCCGCAGTCCGGGAATTCCCGGAACCACCTTGAGCACCCACAAGATGCTCAGCAGCCACGCCGTCTTGGGGTCGACGCCGCAGACGATCGCCAGCGGCACTGCGAATGCACCGGCGGCATCGACCAGCCCGCGCCCGGACAGCGCATAGGCCCATCCGCGTTGCAACAGCACGGCGTGGCGCAGCCGCACCACCCATTCGAACATGAAGTAGGCGAGACAGCCCCACAACACCGCATCGACCCAGTGATGCGCCGCCTCATAGGCCGGGGTGACCGTCAGCATCACCATCATGCCGACGCCGATGATCACCGCGACATAGGCCGCGTTGGTCATGTTGCGGCCGGCCGTTGCGGTGATGAAATGGGCCAGAGCCGGGTGTATGAGCCGCTTGGACATCGGGGGAATGGCGCCTGATCGGTGCAAAAAAGCTGTTGGCGGTCATGCCAAAGCGTGACCGGTCCGGCAAGGTGCCCGCCCCCGGGGAGGCCGTCAACGACGGCCGAAAAACAGCGCTGCCGGCGGGGACGGGCCGACGCCATCAGCGGCGACGCCGGACCTCGCCGGTTCGGACGCTGCCGCCCGGCAAGGTTGGCAGGAAAATTGACCGGGATCTGTGAGAATCCCGACAAAACGTCGTTTGTTCACCGTATATCAAAAGATGCCCGTCAACATTACGATGGCAGCGCGGCGGATACGGAATCGCGAAAACAATCACTGGTTAGAATTGGTTGGCTCCCATGGATACGTCCCATCTGGCACAACACGCCGGAACCGCCGGCGCACTTTTCGCGTCCATCTTCGTGGTCGCCACCACGACGATGCGGACCATGATCCCGTTGCGGGTGTTCGGTATTCTCGCCAACGTCGTCCTGTTCGCGACGGCCATTCCGATCCATAATTACCTGGTCATGGTGGTGCAGGCGGCGATGCTGGTGGTCAATTCGTATCGGCTGCACCAGATGCTGCAACTGGTCCGCGACGTGAAGAAATCCGTCAACAGCGATCTGTCGATGGATTGGCTGAAGCCGTTCATGACCGAGCGCAATTGCACGGCCGGGGATCTCCTGTTCTACAAGGACGAGAAGGCCGAAGACATGCTCTATATCGTGAGCGGCCGCTTTCGGCTGGTCGAGTCCGGCATCGAATTGCCGGTCGGCGCCATCGTCGGCGAACTCGGCATGCTGTCGCCCTCGAACACGCGAACCCAGTCGCTCGAATGCGTCGAGGCCGGTCGCATCCTGAGCGTCAGCTACAGCAAGGTCGAGGAGCTTTACGTGCAGAATCCCGCCTTCGGCTTCTACTTCCTTCGTCTCTCCAGCGCCCGGCTGTTTCAGAACCTCGATGCGCTGGAAAAGCGGTTGGCGCAGCAGATTGCAAAAAATGCCGAAGCGAAGCCGGCTTGAGTACTGGGAGCGCGACAGTGTCAGACGACGGCGTTCTGTCTTCGCTGCGTTATCTGTTCGCCGATCTGATCGGCGAGGAGGACGATACGCCGCCGTTTCTTCCGGAGGGATTGCCGGAAGCGGTTGCGCCGGTGGCCGGCGACGCTATCCATACGCTGATCGACTATCAGAGCACGGCGTACGCGCAGCTCTATGTCGACCGGTTGCGGCGGTTCGTCGGCCGCCGCGGCGTCGATGACGCGATGCTGGGCGAGATCGCGCGGCTGATGGCTGCGCGCATGAGCTACGAAGATCCGATCCGGATCGCGCAATTGAAGCTTGCCGAAATCACTGACGCCGCCGGCAATCCGCAGCTTCAATCAACCCGCGATGTCAGGAAATTCCGGCTGGATGAACTGATCAGCGCGCTCCCCGCCATTGTCGCCGAGCACGTGCTCGATGCGCTTGAATGGGCGGGCTGGCTGCACAAGCCGGTTTCGATCAGCTTCAGCGCCGCAAGCCGGCTGGGAATTCGCCGATTGAAGCTCGAGGCGTCGCTGAAGCGGTGGCGGCGGTACTCGGTGCGCTATACCAAGGAGCGGGTCTGGGTCGAGCGCTGGCTGCACATGATCGACCGCAGCCTGACCAAGCAGCCGGCGGCAGCAT
>Ga0210410_10003627_pt1 | contig 13652 bp, 6 predicted proteins | sample IncBWC4MmetaG_FD_161058 | JGI IMG/M metagenome (GOLD analysis project Ga0210410, IMG submission 161058) | Forest soil microbial communities from Barre Woods Harvard Forest LTER site, Petersham, Massachusetts, United States - Inc-BW-C-4-M | ecosystem: Environmental > Terrestrial > Soil >... | reverse complement strand
GCAAATCCGGATCGGCTTGAATCACCGGCATATTTTCATCCAGATAAAGTTCCGGCGTCACCGGAGGCCGGCCCGTCACATTAAATTGCGCGTCGTAAACACGAACCGCATTTCGCACCGCGTCATTCAGGTTTGTAGGTTGAAACTGTGGCGCCGGCATCTTTGAAAAATCGCTGAAGCGCGTAACGATCGTTTTCAAATTATCCAGCTCCGCGCGCAACGTCCAGGTGGACTCCTTAAATATCTCGTCGAATTGTTCCGGCGTCTGCTGGCGCGCGCGCTGCAAATTTTCCAGCGTCAATTGCAGCGGAAACAACGGATTCTTCAATTCGTGCGCCAGTCGTCGCGCAATTTCGCGCCACGCCGCCACGCGCTCCGCTTGCACCAGCCGCTCACGCTGTTCGGCCAGTTGACGCGTCATCTCATTAAAATCCCGCGCAAGCTGACCCACTTCGTCACGCGAACGCACATCCACGCGCACCGCCCAATCTCCCGCGGCAACTTCGCGCGCGCCTGCGGCTAATTTCGCCAGTGGACGCGTAACTCGCGCCGAAAACCACACGCTCATGAACACGCCCAGCAAAATTCCCGCGCCGCCGACGATCACGCCCAACTGGCGAATAAAACTCACCAGCGTCACCAGCTCTTTGCGCGAACTTCCCACCAGCAGCACGCCCAGCAATTGATTCCCGCGCCCTTGCAACGGAATCGCGTGAAAACTCTCCGCACTCTCCGGATCGGCGTTCCACTGCACCGCCAACTCCGCCGCGCTTCCCTGTTTTTGCACGCGTTCAATCAGCGGCGAAAGTTTTTCCGCTTGCGTCACCGCGCCATTTTTGTCCGTCAACATCGCAGCATCAAACCCCGGCTGCAAATTCTTGTATAGTAGCGCGCGCATTCCTTCCGGAAGCGCCAGCGACTTCAGGAAATCTTTGTCGAGCTGTACTCCGCCAACGATGTAGAGATTTTTCTCATTCACTTGTATGACGCGGACCGCCGTCAGCGAAAGCGCCACGCCATCAGGCATCTCCGTGCGATTCAGAAACGCACCCTGCTGATTCCAATTCAGGCCTGCGGCAGTCACCCAGTCCAACTTGTATCCAAAATGTGCTTGCCATTCCTTCGAGGAAATCACTGAGCCGTCATCGCCCACATAATCCAGGAAATCCAGTTCATTTAGTTTTGCGATTTCATCCGCTAGATCTAAATATTTCGAAGCATCCCCGCGCGGCGTGATCAATTCAATCGCCATCTTGGTCGTATCGTTCGATTCTCGAAGGCCCGTCACTCGATGCACCACTTCATCGCCGCGCTGCGCGTATTCTTGCCTGAATTGTTCGGTCAGCGCATCCGCGTGCACCTGATCGATCTTCTCGAATTCCCGCTGTGTGTACGTGGAAACTCCCCACGCCACCAGCGCCACGGCCACAACAATCGTCAGCGTGAAAACCAGCGCGAGTTTTACTCGGAAGCTCACCGTCAGTTATTTCCTGTTCCCGATCCCGCTGCGCCGGCATTTCCCGGACGCGGCGTCTGCTCCAGCCACAAATCTTCCAATCGCCATCCGCCCCATTTCGGCGGCATCCAATCCTTCACCGCCGGACCAATCGCATAAATTTCCGGCACAAACGCAACCGGAACAACTCTACCGCGATCGAGCACTACACGCTCCGCCGCATATCTCTGTTCCGGAGTTTCCAGTGGCATGAACGCCGCTTCCGCCCGCGCTCCATTCAATCGTGCCATCAGTGACGTCAACGCCTCGCGCGCATCCGGCGCGGCAATTCGCCAGCGCACCAATCGCACATCAAAATTATTCGCGCCGTTATTCGCCGATTCCGCGGACACACTCAAATTAATTCCCGCGTCGCGTGCGTTCACTGCAATCCGCTGCGCAATCAGTGCCGCGGATGGATCAGCGCCATCATAAACCAACGCTTGCAATGGCGACGCAGAGTATTCCGCGCGAATTTTCTTTGCGTCAACAACGTTCACTTCCGTCGAAAACAGAAATGCATAACCCGAAAGCCATTGCGGCAATAAACTTCCCGCTGGCTCACCCTGTCTTTGCAAAAGCACATTCACAATCGCCACGCGGTCAATCGACAATGAAAGCGCCTGAGTAAATCGCGCATCGTAAGCCGCCGCACCGCGCGGACTAATCACCAACGCCCACAATTCCGATGGCGCCGAAGTCGAAACCCGCGCGCCCGAAACCTGCGAAGCCCTCCGCGTCAAATTCGGCAACAATTCAATCACGTCAACTTTTCCCAATTCCAAATCCGTCATCTGCTGTTGCGAAGGAATTCCCAACGCGATTTCGATCCGATCCACAAACGGCCGACCGCCCCAGTCATCTTCATTCGCCTTCAGCTCCAAACGCTTCTGCGCCTGCCAATCCGCAATCCGAAACGGACCCGTGCCCACCACCGTCTCCTGCGCCGCTCTAAAAATAAAGCTGCGTCCCGTGGCAAGTTCCACCAGCAAATTCGGCCGCGGCGTCTTAAACTCAAACACCACCGCTGCGCCCGCCACCGACACGTTCCATAGCGCTGCATCCTCCGCTTGCAACGCCGCCACTACCGCATCACTAGTCAAAACAGTCCCATCATGAAATTTCACGCCGCCGCGAATCTGAAATTGCCAGCGAGTGAAATTCCCATCGTGCTGCCACGAAACTGCCAGCCCCTCCTGCGGCTGCCCCGCATCATTCATTCGCACCAATCGCTCAAACACCAACTCCAGTAATCTTTCCGACGCTCCGGCATCAGCCGCCTCAGGATTCCATCCGCGCGGATCCATCGAATTCACGCGCTCCCGCATTTCCACGCGCAGCACTCCGCCATATCGCGGACGCTCCGACGCACGCGCCGGAACAAACATATTTCCACTCAGCAAATACGCGGCAGCAACGCTACTGAGAACACCAAACCTTAAGAAGGTACGCTTCATAATTTCCAGTTTTCAGATTGTGTACAACCGCCCGCGCCGGCCCGCCATCTGCGTCGGACCACAATTCAACAACGGGTCCGCTCATCTCGGTCGGGCCGCTGACGGCCTTCATAGCATTGTTGCGCCATTCAAATGCGGTAATCGTGTCCGGTTCCGCGTAGTCCCGATTCCCTGTTGCAAGAATCTGCCAATGCGTTCCGCATGCTGACCTCGTGGTGGCAATTTCGTTTCGCCATCCGAGGATTGTCACCGCCGCTTCGCCATGGATTTGGTTGGAGATTCGTAAATTGCCATCAGTTCCGGTGGCGATCCAGACCGGCTTGCCGCCCACTTCGAGGCCTGACACTGAGACCATCGGTTGATCGGACTTTGACGGCCCGAACCAGTTTCTTCCGTCCGTGGATATGCCGACATAGTCTTTGTCAGTTTTCCAAATCGGCCAATCATTCACCCAGCCATTTCCTGAGTTGCAACGCACATTCTTGAAATCTCCAACGTCGCCTCCGCAACTTGCGTCGCCAGCAAAGACAGAGATCCTCGAATTCATCACGACGATCCTGCCCCGCACGTCGCGCGGAGTCGGCTTCGTATGTGGGATTGGCTGCTTTGCAGTCATGTCCCAATGCCCATTCGCCTGGTCATAGAGCGCAAGCGCTTGGGAACCCACGATAATGATTTCAGTCGGATCTTCTGCGTGTCGCCTCAGAATCGCGAAATCGAGAATCGGCTCGGCCTCTTCAAATATGAGTTGGCTCTGAGCCTGCACTGAATTTGCGCCTTGTGGCGAAGCCGCGTCCGTTGCTTTCGCAAATAAAAGCATTACGGTCGCAGACTTTTCATCGCGTAAGAATTCTGCTACCCAAAGCCGGCCGTCAGGATTCTCAGAAAGGCTCACACGCAGTGATGAATCTGCCCCACCAGCCCCGATTCGCACACCATAGGCGTGCAACTCGGATTCCAGCGCCGCCCGAGCCTCATTCAATTCCGCAGGCGACAATTCCGAAGTCAGATCGCGTACGTCAACATGAAAAGTCAGTTTCTGATCGAGCTGCGGCACCAACTTGTGCGCCAACTCCCGCGCCGCTTTATCCGCGGCATCATCCGCCCAACAAGGCCCCGCTATTAATATAGATAGGAAGCAAATCAGGAAGCTCGCAAGCGCAGCCCGCGGCGTTCGAGCCCAATTCTCAGACCAAGTCCAGCGTTTCACGGTGAGTAAATCTCATACTAGCATACGCTTCACCCGGTAAATTTACCGTCCAACCCGCGTTTCCATCCGCCAAACGCCTGCCCGCCCGAAACATCTTGCCCGCCGGTTGCGTATATCATTCGACGCGTCGCGAATGAACCTGGCGAACAGTGGTAGAATTCCGCCATTCTCGGCACGCAAACAGGCCTTCCCGACTCAGGCCAACTTTGAGGAGCTCCATGAATCTCGTATCAGCAACCGCTGTGTCCGCGCGCGCAAGAAACCGCGCCATGAAGTTGATGTTGTTCTCCAGAGTCATGTTGCTCTGCGCGCTCGCGCTCATCACCAGCGCCACCTCCTTCGCGCAGACGCAGGAAACGCGCCTCATGCGCTATCCCGACGTCTCCAAAGATCAAATTGTTTTCAGTTATGCCGGAGATTTGTGGACCGTGCCTCGCGCCGGTGGCCACGCCCATCGCCTCACCGCGCATCCCGGCGAAGAAATTTTCCCCAAGTTTTCTCCCGACGGAAAATCCATCGCCTTCACCGGCGATTATGACGGCAACACTGACGTCTTCGTCATGCCCGCCGCCGGTGGCGAACCGCGCCGCCTCACCTATCATCCCGGCGCCGACCTCGTTCTCGGTTGGACGCCCGACGGCAAAAAAGTTTTGTTCCGCTCCAATCGCTACAGCCAGCCGCCCGACTACACTCGTCTTTTCACCGTTTCCACTGATGGCGGCACGCCGGACATGCTTCCTATTCCGCGCGCCAGCCTCACCAGCTTTTCGCCGGATGGAAATCGTATCGCCTACCTTCCCACCTCGCAGGATTTCCGCACCTGGAAGCGTTATCGCGGTGGATGGAAGCCGCCCATCGGCATTTACGATTTGAAGAAAAATGTTTACGAAGAACTTCCCAAAACCGCCGGCATGGATCTCTTTCCCATGTGGCACGGCGACACCATCTATTACATTAATGACGGCGACGGCGTGATGAATCTTTATCGCTACGATCTCTCGTCAAAGAAATCCCGCAAGCTCACCAATTTCACCGAGTACGACATCAAGTGGCCCAGCCTGGGTCCCGACGCCATCGTTTTTGAAAATGGCGGATTCCTTTACACTTTCGATCTCGCTTCGGAAAAGCAAACTCAGGTTCACATCACCGTCGCCGGCGACGATATCGAATCGCGCGCCGAAATGAAGAGCGTTGCCGATCAGATTCGCGGCGCCGCGATTTCTCCGAGCGGTGCTCGCGCGGTATTTGAAGCGCGCGGCGATATTTTCACCGTTCCTGCCGAGCACGGCAGCCCGCGCAATATCACCATGACTCCCGGCGTCCACGAACAGGACCCCGCGTGGTCACCCGACGGCAAATGGATCGCCTATCTTTCCGATAAGTCTGGCGAATTTGAAATTTACATTCGCCCGCAAATGGGCGGCGACGAAACGCGCATCACTTCCGACGGCGCCGTCTATCGTTACGGCCTCCGCTGGTCGCCGGACAACAAGAAAATAATGTTCAACGACAAATCTCTCCGCCTCTGGTACGTGGATATCGACCAGAAGAAGCCCGTCGAAGTTGATCACGACGATCGCGGCCAAATCGGCGACGGCCAGTGGTCGCCCGATAGCCGCTGGATCGCTTACTCCAAGACCGGCTCCAACACCGCCAATTCCATTTATCTTTATTCCGTCGAGCAGAAAAAGGCCTTCCAGATCACCAACGGTTTTTACAATGACGTGAATCCCGTCTTCGATCCCGAAGGCAAATATCTTTATTTCATTTCCGCGCGGTTTTACTATCCCAGTTCCGGCGTGTTCGATCAGCGTTTCAATTATTACAATTCCACCGGTGTTTTCGCTCTCACCTTGAAAGCCGACGAGCCTTCTCCTTTCGCTCCACAAAGTGACGAAGAAAAAGCCGCTGACGCCGCAAAACCGGGCGACAAACCAGCGGACAAGCCTGCTGATAAACCGGCGGACGACAAATCCGCAACAGCTCCAGCCGCGGACAAATCAAAAGACGCCAAACCCGAAGACAAAACTCCCAAGCCCATTCAAGTTGATATCGAAGGCATGGGCAATCGCGTCGCTCAGGTTCCCATTCCCGCGGGTCTCTACAACAATCTCGACGCTCGCAAAGGAAAAATCTTCTACGTTTCAATTCCGCAGGAAGCGCTCGAAGCCGCCAATCCGAATACAAATCGTCCAAAGGGCGCGCTTCACGTTTACGATCTGAAATCTCGTGAAGATAAAGTTTTGCTCGACGGTTTCGCCGGCTTTTACGAACTCAGCGCCGACGGCAGCAAGATTCTTTATTCCACCGGCCCCGTCTGGGGCATCACCGACGCAATTCCCGGCAAAGCCAAAATCGGTGACGGCAAATTGAACACCGCCGCCATGCAAACGCTTGTCGATCCCAAAGCCGAATGGGCCGAAATGCTCCACGAAGCCTGGCGCATCGAGCGCGATTTCTATTGGGATCCCGGCATGGGCGGCCTCGATTGGCCGAAAATCGAAAAGCGTTATGCCGCGCTGCTTCCTTACGTTCAACACCGCTCGGATTTGGATTACATCATCGGCGAGTTGATCGGCGAACTAAGCACCTCGCACACTTATGTTGTTCCCGGTGATTCGCCGCACCCCGGTCGCATCGGCGTCGGTCTGCTCGGCGTGGATTTCTCATCCGATCAGGGCTACTACCGCTTCCAGAAAATTTTCCAGGGAGAAAATTGGAATCCGCAAACGCGTTCACCTCTCACCGAGCCCGGCCTGAAAGTTAAGGAAGGCAATTACCTCATTTCCGTGAACGGCGTTCCCGTCAGCACAAAAGTTGACGTCTACTCATATTTCCAGGGACTCGCTTCGCAAACTGTCGCCCTCAAAGTGAATGACAAGCCGTCTCCCGCTGGCGCGTGGGAAATTGTTGTGCGCCCGATCGCCAATGAAGGTCAGTTGCGCTACATCGACTGGGTCGAATCGCGCCGCAAAATTGTGGAGAAGGCCACTGGCGGACGCGTCGGCTACATGCATGTGCCGGACACCAGCATCGCCGGCGTCATCATGTTCGACAAATATTTGAACGCGCAAATCGGCAAGGACGGTCTCATCGTGGACGAGCGCTACAATCACGGCGGCTCTATTCCCGATTTCTACATCGAAAAACTTCAGCGCACTTTACTTTCCGTCTTGACTCCGCGCAACGGCGTTGACTCTCCATTCCCAAGCCAGGCCATTTACGGTCCGAAAGTTATGATCGTCAATGAACTCGCCGGCTCGGGCGGCGACGCTTTCCCGTGGTTTTTCCAGCACGAAAAAATCGGCCCCATCGTCGGCACGCGAACCTGGGGCGGATTAATCGGCTACAGCAGGGAAATTCCCATGATGGATGGCGGTTCCGTCACCGCGCCGGAATTCGCTTTCTGGACGCCCGACAAAGGCGGCCAGTGGATCGTCGAAAATCACGGCGTCGATCCGGAATATGTTGTGGAAGAACGGCCGGACCTCGTCGTCAGCGGCCACGATCCACAACTCGAAAAAGCCATCGAACTCGCACTCGAAGGCCTGAAAAAAATGCCGGCCATGCCCGCTCGTCCGGCCTTCCCGGTGAAAAACCCGAAGAAGTAGGGGCGCTGCTTGCTGCGCCCTCGTCCGAAACGGAAACAAAAAGCGCCCCGCAACCCAACCGGTTCCGGGGCGCTTCTCATTTTCCACGGAACATTCTCCCCGTAATCTCCGTACATTATTCAGAGCTCGCGGGAGGCATTCGTGTACACGCTACTCCAGGACGTCCGCTACGCCGTTCGCATGTTGCTCAAGAGTCCGTCATTCACCGCGCTCGCCATTCTCACTCTCGCGCTCGGCATCGGAGCCAGCTCCGCCATCTTCGGCGTCGTCAATGGATTCTATCTGCGCCCGCTTCCCGGTAAAGACAACGCCGATCTCGTCGTCATCGCCATTCGTCACCCGGGAAATTCCGAACCCCACGGCCCATCTTTCGTTGACTTCCAGGATTACCGCGCCAACTCCAGCGCATTTTCGGAAATGGCCGCCTACAACATGGATTTCGTCGGTGTTCGCGCCGATAACCGCAGCGACCGCGTTTTCGCCAATTACGTCACCGAGAATTTTTTCGCCACTCTCGGCCTGCAACCCGCTTTGGGCACGCTAATTTTTCCCGGTGAGCCGGATAAATCCCCAGCGCCTCCCGCTTTGATTATCAGCTATCCCTACTGGCAGCAACGTTTCGGCGGCGATCCCAACATCATCGGAAAAACAATCAACGCGAATGGAAAGCCGCTCAGCATCATCGGCGTCGCTCCGCAAGGATTTTTCGGTCCATACACTCCCGCGAATATCAGCGTCTTTTTGCCCATGGGCTTCGCCGATTCCGACACACTCACCGCGCGCAACCACCATGGACTCAACGCGCTCGCTCGTCCGCGCCCCGGAATTTCGCGCACGCAGCAGCGCGCTTCTCTGCAACTCGTCGCCGATAATCTCGCCCGCGCTTTTCCCGGCACAAATAAAGACATCACCGTCAGCGTGATACCCGAACGCATGGCGCGTCCGCAAGCCAACGCATCCACCGCCATGCCGCTCGTCGTCACTGTTTTCCTCTCCATGGTTGCTCTCGTGCTCGTCGTCACCTGCGTCAATCTTGCAAATCTTTTGCTCGTTCGCGCCTCAGGACGCGCCAAGGAACTAGCCGTCCGCGCTGCCCTCGGCGCCGGCCGTGCGCGCCTCATACGTCAACTGCTCACCGAAAGTTTGCTGCTCTCCATTGTTGGCGGAGCCGCCGGTGCCGGAGTCGGTTGGTGGCTTTCGCGGCTCGCCAGCCAGATTCATTTTCCTGGCGATGTCCCGCTTCACGCTGATTTCAGTTTTGATTGGCGCGTTTTCGCCGCCATCAGCGTCGTCGTAATTTCCTGCGGTCTTCTCGCTGGACTGATTCCCGCATGGCGCGCTTCTCGCACCGACGTCAACGAATCTCTCCGCGAAGGTGGCCGCTCCGATTCCGCCGGCGGCAGTCGCAGCCGTCTTCGTGGAGCACTTGTCGTCGCGCAAGTTTCCGGCGCGTGCATCGTGCTCGTCGTTGCGGGACTTTTCCTTCGCAGCCTGCAATCTGCCGAACACGCCGACCTGGGATTTCATCCCAATGGCGTTCTTCTTGCTTCCACGGATCTCAGTCAATTTGGTTACGACGAAACTCGCGGCGCAGCTTTCTATCGTGAAGTAATTTCCCGCGCCCGCGCTTTGCCCGGCGTAATCTCCGCCACCCTCTCCAATTCAATTCCTCTGGGGCAGGACAATCAAGCCGAGCGCGTTTGGAAAGAAGGCCAGGAATCCGCCACTCCCGCGCAAACTCCGGTCATCGGCCTAAACGTAATTGACACCGACTATTTCCAAACGCTCGGGATTCCAGTCCTTCGGGGACGCGACATTTCCCCGCGCGACACCAAAACTTCCGTTCCTGTCGCCATCATCAACGAAGCCATGGCCAAGCAGCTCTGGCCCGGACAAGATCCCCTCGGTCATCATTTCCATTCCGGCAAAGCCGACTCACCGATGGTCGAAGTCATCGGCGTCGCGCAAAACGGAAAGTACGGGAGCGTCTTCGACGTCGCTGATCCCTATTTTTATCTTCCCGAAACTCAAGCCTATACCGCCCGCCGCGTCTTGCAGCTCAAAACTTCCGTGCCCGAAACTTCTCTCGCCCCCGAAGTCGAGCGCATGATTCACTCTCTCGATCCCGATCTGCCTGTGTATGACGTTATGACCTTCAACGAAGCCCTCGGCGGCGGAAATGGATTCTTCCTTCTGCGCCTCGGCGCTATCTTCGCCGGCAGTCTCGGCGGCCTTTCACTAATCCTCTCCGTAATCGGCGTCTATGGTGTGATTTCTTACGTCACCGGCCAGCGCACTCACGAAGTCGGCATACGCATGGCCATCGGCGCTCAGCGCTCCGACGTACTGCGCCTCGTCTTGCGTCAGGGCCTAACGTTCGTCGCCATCGGCCTCGGCATCGGACTGGCTTTCTCCTTCGCCGCCACCAGATTCCTCAGCAGCCTGCTCTACCAAATCAGCTCTATCGACCCCGCAACTTTTGGCGGAGTCTCGCTGATGCTCGTCGCCGTCGCCGCAATCGCGTGCTACTTGCCCGCGCGCCGCGCAACTCAAGTAGATCCCTTAATCGCTCTCCGCCACGAGTGATCGAGCATGAAATGTGGCACAGGCTTCAGCCTGTGGCAGTCCACCAAAATAAAAACACCCGCGCCGCGAACCGCCTCCGGTAGCACCGGCACTCCTGCCGGTGCACTTTCCTAAACAACGAATCACAATCAGCCCCCGAACACACCAGCGCCCCGTAACCGCATGCAGACGGCTACGAGGCGCTTTGTGTTCCTTGCCGAACCACCGGCAGAGTGGCTCGCCCTGCTACTTTTCCGTCCCAGCAACGCGGCGGTGCTGCTGAGTCCGGGATAGCAGTTCGGCTACGAGCCACCCGCAAGAGTATTTGCCGGCAGAACTCTTTAATGTTTCGTCGGACTTCCCTTCACCGCCACCTTCGGCGTATCGCTATCCGAATCCGTCGAAGGCCCAATTCCACTGAACGCCGACTTCAGCACATCACCCGCGAAAAAATTCTTTCCGTCCATCGGCACCATAATGATCTGCAACTTGTCCGACAGCCGCTCCGCGATCATTTTCTGTATCAACATCGGATTCGACCGCAGCGCCGCTGCTTCCAGATTCAATCGCTCGGAGTCCGCGGCCGCCGTCACCCGAATCGTGTTTGCATCCGATTCCGCCAGCATTCGGCGCTTCTCCGCTTCCGCTTTTCCATCGGTCAATTTGGTTTGCGCGTCCGCTTCAGCCAGATACTTCCGCCGTTCCAGCTCCGCCTTGCTGTCAATCACTTTTGAATCCGCGGCAGCTTGCGCGTTTTGAATCGTCGCTTCCTTCCGCGCTTCCGCCTCCAACCGGGATTGCTCAATTTGCTTTTCTTTCAGCGGCAAGGTGTATTGCATCGCGTCCGCTTCCGCCTTGGCCTGCAACACGCGCACCTGCGCCTGACCCTCCGCCTGACGAATATCCCGCGCCTTCTGCCCTTCCGCTTCCAGGTCCGCGATCTTCACTTCCTTCTGCTTAATCTCCGTCTCAAATACCATCCGCTCGCTTTCCTGCTCCTTCAGCAGCAAACTTTCCAGCCCCTTCGCATACTCCACCGGCAACTGCACATCGCGCAGCGTCACTTCTTTCACCACAATTCCGTCCGCGGCCAGCCGTTCGGTAATCGCTTTCGCCGCACGCGATTCAAATTCAGTTCGGTGAAGCGTAAAAACATCGCGCACCACATATTCCGCGGCAACATCCCGAAAAATGCTCGACACAATCGGCGCGATCACTTCCGGTTCCACCGGCTGCGGCACATTCTGATGAATGAATCCCAATTTTTGCGCGTCCAACCGGTAACGCACCGCAACTCCAATTCCCATCGACAGTCCTTCGCGTGCCTGCACCGTCAAAACTTCCGCTTTATGTTCAACCGTCCCCGCGGCTGCCTTACTCTCCGCAACTTTTCCCGCATACGCCGATGTCGCATAAATGTGATCGCGCAAATCATACGTTGCGATGTGCTCCACGAACGGCGTCACCAGATGCAGTCCCGGATATAGCGTGCCCGGCTGCACGCCCGAAATTTCGCTCACTCGCACGCCCGCGTACCCGTCCGGCACCACCGACATACTTCCGGCCAACAAAAATGGCACCAGAGCAATGCACGCCAACCGCCCCGCCAGACTCCATCGGACCGGACGACCGGAATCCGATGCGCTTCTGCGGGCCGCGGGCACCGAAAAAGGGAGCGATGCGGTTTCACCCTCCGCAGTCCCTCGTTGAAGTAATCGCCGAAGTTGAAATGCAATCCAAACGTCGTACCCCACCAATCCAACCGACGTCCCAAACAACGCAAAACTCAATCCAATCAAAATGTACTTCAACAGAATCATCGTCGTACTCCTCTCCCACCCATCTCCAACAAATTCCGTTCACCAACTCGAACCGCTCCGGTCTTTCTCTGATCTTCCTCTGCGCCTTCGCGTCTCTGCCCGCCGTAGGCGGGTTGAGGGCCCTGGCTCGTTCCGACTCCCTGCCTCCTTGCCTCCCTGCCTCAAGCTCACCTCGTCCTAAAACTCATCTGCCCCGACGAAGCCCTCACTCGCGCCAACACCATCTGTCCCCGCGGAACCTCAGCCCGCACCGCAACCGGCCGCCCCGCGCCCTCCATCAACCAAAACATCCCGCGCATAGCCCACACCGCCATCAGCACCGCCAGAATCACCGACATCAGGAAAATCTCCGTTACCGCTGCCCCCGCCATGAAAGTCTCCATAAGTCCCTCCCGGCCCCACGTGCCAACGCCCATGAAATTGCACGCCACGCGCCATCCCAAAAACCATCGATTTACAAGGGAATTTAACGATTCACCGGCAAGAAAGATGTGTTACCCACAACACGCTGTGGTGCACGTGGCACAGCCATTCCTGGCTGTGTGAAGTTCAGCTGAGTCCAGCGGCGCAGCCAATCTTGGCCGCGCCCCTTTCACAGATCACTACACAAGAAATTCGCGATTCTCTGCTACGATCCCACGTTCAACGCAGTTCTCACTCATACCGCAACGCAACAATTGGATCCACCCGCATCGCGTGCCTCGCCGGCAACCAACACGCTGCCAACGCCACGAAAATAAGAATCACCGCCGCCCCAATAAAACTAATTGCGTCAAAATTTCCAATTCCATAAAGCAAAGTACTGATACTCCGTGAAAGAATTATTGTCGCGCCCAGTCCCACCACAATTCCAGCCAGCACCATCGCCATTCCGTTTCCAAGAATTAGCCGCAGCACATTTTCTCGCTGCGCTCCCAGCGCCATCCGAATCCCAATCTCCTGCGTTCTCTGACTCACCGAGTACGCCATCACTCCATAAGTCCCAATCGCCGCCAACAACAAAGCCAATCCGCCGAACCCAGCCAACAATTCCGCCGCAAATCGCGGCCCGGTCAGCATTCGATCCATCAGCCAGTTCACGGTAAACCCGCGCCCGATTTGCATCGAAGTATCGAGCGACTGCACTGCGCTGCGCACGCTGGGCAACGCGGCATTGGGATCGCCCTTCGCCCGAACATACAGCATTGCGTTGGGATAATAAGTTTGTTTCAGCGCAAAATAAATTACCGGCCGCGGGTCTTCTCCTAGCGTTTGCGATTTCACCGTTCCCACCACGCCGATGACCGTCGCCTTCCACGGCACCGCGGCAAAACTGAATTGTCTACCGATAGGATCTTTCCCTTTCCACAAATGATCCACCAAGGCCTGGTTCACGATCACCACATGATTTGTTTGCGGGCCATCCAGATCGTTCACGTCACGCCCGCGAATAAACGGTATCCCCGCCGCCGAAAAAAATCCGGGCGCCACCGCATACACGGGAAACTGCCAGGC
>Ga0210410_10003626_pt1 | contig 13652 bp, 10 predicted proteins | sample IncBWC4MmetaG_FD_161058 | JGI IMG/M metagenome (GOLD analysis project Ga0210410, IMG submission 161058) | Forest soil microbial communities from Barre Woods Harvard Forest LTER site, Petersham, Massachusetts, United States - Inc-BW-C-4-M | ecosystem: Environmental > Terrestrial > Soil >... | reverse complement strand
GTGAAGAACCAGGTTTTCGGTCGAGAACTCCTGCCCTGTCACAATTGCGGTGGAAAATTGCTCGTGTTGTTCGTACGCCGAGGAAATGAATCCGCGTTTCACTCCCTGCAGGGAATACTTTCCAGGCTTTAGTTGCGAAAATTCAAAATGACCGTCCCCCGAGGTGATCATCGAAACCGGCTTTGCGCGGTCTCGCGTCTCTGCAATGGAGATGCGGGCCTGAGAGAGAGGAGCACCAGTCGTTGCACTCACAACCGTCCCCGCAATCCTGAAGGATTGAGCAGTCCGGGAGCCCTCTTGCACCGTGGGAGTTTGACTGTGCGCTGCGCCCGCGCCACCCGCCTGCATCAGCGCCAATCCCAAGATAGCCACCACTATTCGCCATGCGCGAGCGGTAAGAGTCATTGCGAATCGCCTCCCGAAATGATTTTTAGGCGCAAGTGTTCCTTCTGGCCAGCTTCGAGATGAATGACCTGTCCCTTGGACTCGAGTTTGCGCATTGCTTCCGCGTCGGCGTAAGCCAAGTCGTTCTGCGGACTATCGAAGCCGAGCACGCGATACGTGCCTGGCGTCAGCTGCGCCAACGCAAACGATCCATCGAGCGCACTGTTTGCTTCCCGGAATTCCCCGGAACCCTCACCGACAGGCAGGAAATAAATGTGGCCTTCGGTGGCGTCCTCGACCTTGCCGTCCACCTCGGCTCCATCGTCGCGAAGCGTAATCTCAATCGGCGAGCTTGCTCCGCCTAAGCCGATGACAAGCGGCTGGCGCAGGAGATTGCTCCCGCCAGAGACGATGGAGGCCGCATACCCCACCGCGGTCTGGAGATGTACGCGATAACGGCCCGGCCGCACATTCGGGATGACTAGCGCGTGTTCCTCCGTACCTTGAATTGGCTCTGATAGGGCGGTTTCGGCGGAGCCAAACTCTTCGATGGCCATAAGCATAACCTGGACGTTGCTCCGTCGCTGGGGCGATGCTTTCGGCGTCATTTCGTCATTTACTCCCGGATCCTCCACGAATACGCTTTGCCCGGATTTGAATTCTTCCCTCAGCGCCACAGCCAACGATATGTTGGGAACGAGGTTGATCGCAGACGCTTCGAGCGGTCCGCCGCGCACGAAGAAATTGAGAAACCCCGTCGAACCCGGCTGGCCTTGTGTATTGGCTTGGAGTGTGTAGGCACCGTCCGGGAGTGTTCCCTGAATCGACTGTTCCACGGAATTGTATCCGAGAGAATAGCCAGGTCCGGGACGTCCCAAGGGATAAATGCGAATGCTCATCGACCGCCCGTCACCTGCATTCATCACTGGAATTTTGACGGGATAATACTCGTGGCGCGCTGGGGAGAGGCTAGCCTGAAACGTCGCGCCTGCGGCGAGTCGAATGGGAGCTGCCGCCGAAAAATCCGAGGCACCCGGATAGAAAATGGGTGGGAAACCAAAGAGTTGTCCACCAGGCGTAAAAATCTGTGGATCCCGATCGAGTTGCTCGCCAGTGCCCACTTTGTACGTCCCTGGTGAAAGATCGCAAAAACGAAACTCTCCATCAGCCCACGTCGTAAACGTGTGCGCCAGTTCCCAATGCTCCTGCCCTTCCCTGATTTCGCGCCGGTACAGATCTGTGCGGATTCGCATGTCGCTTTCCGCGCCGGGAAGGTTGACGTGCCCAATGACTAAGGCTTCCGGATCAAGGTAGATGACAATTTCTGATTGGTTTGCGCTTGCGCGGCCGTCGAACTGGTTACTCGCATTCTGTAGATACCCGGGTTTGCGCGCATAGAACGTCGCCGGCCTGGCGTTCTGCATCATGCGAAGCTGGCGGGCGCGGAACACAGCGGCGTCGGGCGTGCCTGTCTGTTCCTCCTTTGGCTCCGGAACTTGCACTGGAAACTTAAACTCGAAACCACCGCGATCATCTGTAAGCGTGGCGTATCGCTGGTCCGGAGAAAAGACCAGGGCGCGGCTGACGGGTTCATGTGTTACTCGGTTGAGAACTCTTCCGTGAATGGAGGAAGGGCTGTCACGTTGAGCCGCAGCCCTTTCCGTCAACTGTGCTTCTGTGAAACCGGAGAACAAGACCCAAAAGACGAGGACAGCCGGAACGATCGTGCGCAGCCATAATCTCGCGCGCAGACGCACTTCCACGAGGGAATGCTTCGAGAGGGAAGCGTTGGCCACAGTTCTGTCCTTGCCAATTATTATACGAACTAACGGTATTTCCTCGAAGGATTAGTTGCGGTCTTCCTCTCACGGGCTGCCTCGGTGCGCTTCTTCAGGACGCGAAAAATTTCCGTTCAAACGTTCACGCTGTGGACGGCGTCACAAACTGCGGAAGTTACTTCTCGTGTCGCGAATTTGCCGCCGAGGTCGGGAGTACGGAGTCCGGAGGCTGTGACGCGTGCGACGGCCTTCATCAATCGCAGGGCTGCGTCTCTTTCGCCGAGATGCTCGACCATCAACGAGGTGGTCCACAACGCACCAACACCATGCCGTGCCGCTCAGCCCGTTTCGCTGTGCCGACAGCTGTGTAGTTAGAACTATGGAGTTATACTCGACATGACTCGCTCATGCGAATGGCCGCCGACGCAACTCGACAACACGAACCCCGGGCGAGGGTCTGCTAACAAGCGGTCGTGCCACTCGGTCATGAGGGTGACAAACGGGTGTTCGTTTGCGCCCTGATGCCTTGCGCATATGGATCGCCGTTCCTTCTCGTTCAAAAGAAATTTCGTCCATAGCCAATCTCATTAAGTGGATGCCGCGCCCGTGTTCGGCACTGAGGTTTTCGAAAGCCCGGGGATCGGGAACCTCATTCGGGTCGAAACCATGCCCTTGATCTCTGACAACGATGAACACACCCTTGCCGCATTCGCAGCAGCAACGGATGTGGACCAGCTTGCTAGCGTCTGAGCGATTGCCATGGAGCATCGCGTTGCTCAGGGCTTCCCGAAGCGCGAGTTCGACGTACTCCTCCTCTCCGAAAACACAGCGAGATTCGGCGATCAACCCCATGAGCCAGTCCACCAACGGTGCGATCAGGCCGGTCTCGCTCCGCACCCAAGTGTGCACCTCCAGCGGAACATCGGAGAAACGAGCTTTGCGGAGCGCCGACTGAAGAGATCTGAAACTGCCAACCCAAATCATTTCGGCAACCTCCCTTCAGGCCTTACTGTTTGGCCCTTAGTGTGCGGTGCCAGGAGCAACACTTCGGAGGGGAATCTCGTTCCAGCGAAACTCTTCCCGGTGCTAGGATTCGCGATGTTCTTAGGACCGCCGCATGAACCCTCTACCGGTGACCTAGCGACCTTGCCTCCTCCCACGTGCCTAGGAGGAGGTGCCAGCGATTGCGCAGTGCGCGGACGCGTGCTTGCATGGGAGCATTCGTATACCGAAAGCCGATCTTCAATAGTCTCGAACGGAAGACGCGCCGAACGTCGGAAGTTTGGACACGTTCCAACCTCCTCCCAATGCCTTGACCAGGAGCACACTCGCGTCCAACCGACGCCGCAGGATATCAATGGCGTTTCGCTCGTTGGCGAGCTCGATCGTCTGCGCGGTGATGACCTGGAGATAGGTATCGACGCCGCCTTTATAGCGATTTGTAAAAAGTTGAAGAGACTCCTGCGATGACGCAACGGCCTGCTCTTGCTGTTGCGTTTCGTCTTCGAGAATGCGCAAGGCGGCGACACTGTCTTCGACTTCCTGGAACGCTGTCAGTGAGGTCTGACGATAGGTTGCGACCGCTGCATCGTAGTTCGCGCGCGCCGATTCGGAAGTGGCGCGACGGCGCCCGGCATCGAACAGGGTCTGCGCCAGGGCAGGACCGACTGCCCAGAAGCCGCTCGGCCAGCCGAACCAGTTTGAACCCTGCGAGCCGGCGAATCCCGCGGTTCCGCCGAGCGTTACCGTGGGAAAATACGCCGCGCGGGCGATACCGATCTGCTGGTTCGCTTCCGCCACGCGGCGCTCGGCGGCGGCTACGTCCGGGCGCCGCTGCAATAGTTCAGAAGGGAGGCCGATCGGAATGCCGGGAGGTCGGTAGTTGAGCGGCGCTGCGGCGAGGCTGAATTCCGCAGGCGGTTTTCCAATCAAGATCGCAATGGCGTGTTCGAATTGCGCTCGTTGCACGGTGACATCCGTGTCTTGTACGCGGGTAGTGTCCAACTGGGTCTGCGCTTGCGCAACGTCGGCCTTCGGGGCCACGCCTCCTTTGAAGCGATTGAGCGTGAGCTGCAGATTGTCGGTATAGGCTTTTACCGTATCGTCGAGAAGCTGTTTCTGAGCGTCGGCGCTGCGCAATTCGAAATAGTCCAAGGCGAGTTCCGCCTCAAGGCTGAGCTTTGCGGTTTCGTAGTCGGCGCCGGTCGCTTGCGCTTCTTCCCGCGCGGCAGCGACGCTGCGCCGCACGCGGCCCCAAAGGTCGAGTTCATAGGAAAGATCAAAGGGCAACACGAAATCGCCCTTGCTGGACTGTTGGATCTTCGCTGGAAAGTTCGGCGAAAAGTCTGAACTCTTGACATAGCTAGCGCTTGGCGAAGTGGAGATTGTTGGAAACTGCGAAGCCCGATTGAAGCGAATCGCTGCGCGAGCTTCCCGGAAGCGCGCTTCGGCTACTTTCAGGTTCTGGTTAGAACCGGCGATTTGGTCTTCCAGACTGTTGAGCTCCGGATCGCCGAAAATCTCCCACCAGTTTCCGCGGCTCGTTTGATCTCCGGGATGCGCCGGCTGCCACTGATCGGACTCCTTGAACGAGGCGGGTGCTTCTTCCTTATAGTTCGCTGAAGAAGGCACTGTGGGCTTGACGTACTTGGGGCCGACGGTGCAACCCTCGAGCGCTACGATCAGCTGCACCAGGAGCAGCGCGACTATGCTGGTAAGGATGAAGCGCATGACGGCCAAGAAGTACCTCATCGCCCGGCTCCTCCTCCCGGTTTGTTGCTTAGGCGGACGAACATGCCGGCGACCAGGGAATCCGATGGATCGACGATAACCGCGTCCGTGGGTTGCAGGCCTGAAACGATTTCAACGCTATTGCCGTAATCGCGGCTGATCTTGACCGAAACCAGCTCGGCTTTGCCATTGCGAACCAGTCCGACCTGCAAGCCTTCTTTGCGGAAAATCAAAGTATTCGAGGGAATGGTTACCGAACGGGTTTGGTCGGGCAACTTGAGGTGCACAAAGACGTATGCGCCAGGCAGGAGCTGGCCAGTTGGATTCTCGACGTCGACTTCGACAAGCAGCGTGCGCGAAGCGATGTCGATGGAATTGGAGTTGCGAACGAGAGTGCCATGAAAGGTTTGGCCGGGGAATTCATCGAGGGTCAATGTGGCTGGCGCACCGGAGCGTGAGGCGCGGGAGTACACCTCGGGGACCGAGACGTACAGGCGAAGCTTACGAATAGCGGCGATGTGAAAGAGTTCCTTCGGCTGTGCGCTGGCCCCCGCATCGATGAGTGCTCCGACGTCCGTATTGCGGGCGGTGATGATGCCGTCAAAGGGGGCATAGATCTTTTCGAACGATTGCAGCTGCTCCAGGCGCCGCACGTTGGCGGCACTGGATTCGGCCGCGGCTTTCACCGCACTAAGATTGCTGACAGCCTGGTCGGTTTCCTGTTGGGAGACGGAGCCCGTGCTCACCAGATCTTGCCACCGGCTCGCGGTGATTTTGGCAATGTTTAAGTTGGCTTGCGCGGTATCCAAGTCCGCTCGAGCCTGCAGCAGTTGCTGATCGATTTCGGGGGTTTCGATCTCGGCAAGCAACTGGCCTTTCTGAACGTGCGCGCCAATGTCGAAATACCAATGCTTGAGATAGCCATTGGTTCGCGCATAGATCGGTGCGTCGCTGAATGCCTGCGTATTACCGGGCAGGACAATTTCCTGTGTTGGGGCGCCTTCTTGCGGAAAGACAACGGCTACGGTGGGGATGGCGGCTTCTTCCGTTCGTTGCGTCAGCCGCGATTCGGCCACGGCGCGCGAATGGATGCCGGAGTATACCAGAAGAGCGAGAACGGCGGGAGCGGCTGCCACCACAAGGAATGCGGTTCGGCGCCGAGCTTCTGGGCGAGGGCGAAATCCGTCGGGACTCGGTCGTTTGGTCTGTACTTCACTCGTTTCTGATTCGGGAGTGGTCGTCACATTTTCCTCGCGCAGTGTCATTGGTTTTCCTCTTAGTTCACGCTCGAATTGGTTCGGGCGCGTCCCCGGACGGTTGTTGGACAGTCGAAGGATCTCGTCGTCTGTGTAACAAGCTAAAGACCGCAGGGACGAAGATCAGGGTGGCCACTGTCGCGCACAACAGGCCGCCAATGACGGCGCGCCCGAGCGGCGCATTCTGCTCACCGCCCTCGCCCAACCCGAGCGCCATGGGAATCATGCCGATGATCATGGCCAGAGCGGTCATGAGGACGGGGCGAAACCGGGTGAAGCCGGCTTCGATGGCCGCTCTGACAGGGTCTCCGTGGTGCAGCAGCAGTTCTTTGGCAAAAGAAACCACGAGAATGCTGTTCGCCGTTCCTACGCCCATGCACATAATGGCGCCCATCAAAGCCGGCACGCTGAGCGTAGTGTGGGTGGCAAACAGGAAACCGACGATGCCGGCAAGCGCAGCAGGTAGCGCGGTGATGATGATGAAGGGATCCAGCCACGACTGAAAGTTCACCACGATCAAGAGATAGACAAGAACGACGGAGAAGACGAGCCCGCCCAGCAAACCGAGGTACGAGGTACGCATCTTTTGCATTTGGCCCCGAACGGTGATGAAGCTTCCGCGCGGCAAAGATTTTCGGTTAGCATCGACAATGCGAGTGACCTCGCGGCCCACAGCTCCCAAATCGCGGCCCTGGACGGCGGCGTAAATATCGACCACGCGACGAATGTTGTAATGCGAGACTACTTCCATTTCGTTCGTCCGTTTGATGGAAGCGACATCCGCGAGAATTTCAGGGCGCGTGGCGGTCGCCGCATTGAGCGGGGTGTTCTGCAGGTCTTCCAGGGATTGAATCGAATATTGCGGAGTCTGAGTCACCAGATTGTAGCTCACACCGTTCTTCCAATTCAGAAAAAACATCGGCGTGATCTGGAAGCTGCCGCTGAGTGAGTTCAACATGCTGTTGGCAACGTCGCGCTCGGTGTAGCCGCCCTGGGCCGCCTTCGTACGGTCCACGGCCACATCGAACTCCGGGTAGTCAAACGCCTGTTGTATGCGCGCATCGGCGATACCCGGGACCTGCTCGATTTCGCGCAGCATCCGGGCTGCGACTTCGCGATTGCCCTCGATATCGGTTCCTTCGATTTGGATATCGACGGGCGCCGGCAAACCAAAGTTCAAAACCTGAGTGACGATGTCCGAGGGCAGGAAGTAAAAGGTCGTCCCGGGGTATTCACGGGGCAGTCTCTCTCGCAGGCGCTGAACATAGTCTGCAGTGGCGTGGTGGTCTTCTTTGAGGGACACCAGAATATCGGCGTCACCCGCTCCGATGAGGCCCGAAGTGCTGTGCATGAAATTGATAGCGCTGTAGGGCAGTCCGATGTTGTCCAGAATGTTGTCCACCTCGCGCTCGGGGATCTCGCGGCGTATTGTGCCCTCCACGAGATCGCACAGCTTCGCAGTCTCTTCGATTCGCGTGCCGCTCTTGGCGCGGAGATGGAGGATGAATTGACCGTTGTCGGTGTTCGGAAAGAAGTCCTCACCGAGTAACGGCACAAGGAGAAACACCGCGGCGCAGGTCAGAAGAAAGATGGGGACAAAAAAGGCCCGCCGGTGGACAAGTGTTGTCAGTAGGCCGTGGTAGGCATTCCGAAGGCGTTCGAAACCGCGCTCGAAGGTTCGCTGGAACCGCACGAGAGGATTCCGCGAACTGGCGACTTCGCCCTGCCTTGCTTTGAGCAGGTACATCGCCAGCGTCGGCACCAGCGTCCGGGAAAGGATGTACGACGCGAGCATGGCGAACACCACAGCTTCGGCGAGAGGAACAAAGAGGTAGCGGGCCACACCGCTGAGCAGGAACATCGGCAAAAACACGATGCAGATACAGAGCGTCGATACCAGAGCGGGAACGGCGATTTGCGCCGCACCTTCCAGGATAGCGTCGCGCTGGGCATGCCCTTCCTCGAAATACCGCTCGATGTTTTCAATCGTAACGGTGGCGTCGTCCACAAGAATTCCGACGGCGAGGGCCAATCCCCCAAGTGTCATGATGTTGATGGTTTCTCCGAGAAAGCTGAGGACCATTACGGAGGTCAAGATGGATAGCGGAATGGAGATGGCGATAATCAACGTGTTCCGCCAACTCCCCAAGAACAGCAAAATCATCAGCCCTGTGAGACAAGCGGCGATAACGGCCTCGCGGATCACTCCGTTCACGGAGCCTCGGACGAAGATGGACTGATCAGCCAGAGGCAAAATCTTCAGTTCCGGGGGCAGGGTCTGCGACACGCGCGGAAGTAGGCCCCGAATACCTTTCACGACGTCGATGGTCGAAGCGTTGCCGGCCTTGAGGACAGACACCAGGGCGCCGCGACGACCATCCTGGCGCACAATGTTGGTCTGCGGCGCAAAAGCGTCGCGCACATTCGCTACATCACGAAGATAGATCGTGGAATTCCCAACGACCCTAACCGGGAGGTCGTTCAGTTCGGGGACGGTTCGCATGCTGGCATTCAGTCGAACGTCGTACTCGAACGGGCCCATCTTTGCCGTTCCGGAAGGCAAGATGAGATTTTGCTGCTGGACTGCCGTGAGAATGTCTTGGGGAGCGAGCCCTTTCGACTGCAGCAAGCCGGGGTTCAAATCGACCATGACCTGACGTTGTTTGCCGCCGTACAAGAAAGGAACCACGGCCCCAGGCACCGTGACTAGCTGGGGCCTTAGGAAATTCTGTCCGAGATCGTTCAACTGCTGCTCCGAGAGTCCATTTCCGGACAGGCCCAATTGCAGAATGGGTACGCTCGAAGCGCTGTAGTTGATGACGAGGGGAGGCAGAGTGCCCGGCGGGAATTGGCGAAGGGCCGTTTGGGATATGGCCGTCACCTGGGCATTCGCGGTGTCCAGACTGGCGCCGTGTTGCAGGTAAATTCTGATGATGGCTTGACCATTTACTGTGGTCGATTCGATGTGTTCAATGTTATCGACGGTAGTGGTCAGCACTCGTTCAAACGGGCTCGTGAGTCGGCCTTCCAATTCTTCGGGATTCATGCCGGTGAACTGCCATGCAACCGCGATCACCGGGATATCGATGTTCGGGAAAATATCGGTCGGTGTGCGCAAGATCATGACCGGGCTGAGAACCAAAATGAGTACGGCCAGAACAATGAAGGTGTACGGCCGGTCGAGAGCAACTCGAACAATCCACATAGGTAGAACTCCCCAAAACTCCAATCGCGAACTGATCGCAGGAGGTACGAGTATCAGATGAGACCGTACGGTCTCTAGTTACAGCAAAGGCTCACGATAAGGCCCGCCCGGAGAGTCTGTTTCCAGGTGGTCGCGCAGCTCGTCAGAGGGCCGGGAACCAGTACTCATCGGGACATCAGGACCGGGAGCACCGCCTCGTACAGGACCGTGCGCGTGACGCCACCGAACATCCACTCTCTCAGGTGGGAGTGGCCATAGGCGCCCATGACGAGGAGATCAGCGCCGAAAGCGGCAGCCTTCGACAGCAGAAGACGGCCCACTTCCTCTCCTTCTGACGACAGGCGAAGCACCTCCACGTGCGCACCGTGACGCGCCAAGTGGCGCGCGATGTCCGCCCCCGGGTCCTGGCCGTGACCCGCTCGGTTGCGCTCATGGTCGACGACCAAGACCTGGACCGCCTTGGCCTTCACAAGCAATGGCAGGGCGTCCGCCACAGCGCGGATAGACTCGCGCGTGGCATTCCACGCCACAAGGATGCGGCGGACTTGGGATACCGTGCCGCGCGCTGGAAACATGATGATGGGCCGGCCAGAGCTCAAGACGAGGGACTCCGCGAGCCCAGGAGGGCCGGTCGACGGGCCCGCAGACTCCGGACGGGCGATCACCACCAGGTCTGCATAATACGCATGCACGCCCACTTCGCTGCTCAAGTAGGGCAACGATCTCCACTCCGACCGGATTCCGCAACGACGGACGATGTTCTCGAACTGGGCGCGGTGCTCCGCCTCGATCCGCTCGAGTTGTGCTCGGTGCACCTCGATGATGCTCTCCATGCCCTTGCCGCGGGCGAACGTCTCCGCCGGGGTAACTGTGGGCTCGGGCTGCATGAATACGCTGATTACGCGCGCGCCATGCTCCTGGGCCAGTATGCCGGCAAACTCCAGGATGCCCGCGGTCTCAGTTCGACCGTCGATGAAGACAACGATTTCCCCCAGCTTAGAAATACTCTCGCCAACGCTCAAGGGGACAGGCGCCGGCCACGTCGATTGCTCATTGTCCATAGCAATTCCTCCTTCTCGTCGTGCGTTCCCTTAAAGGGCTTGCCGAAGTCCGGAAATCACCCGCGAACGATCGCGAACTGATCCTTGCGTTCGCAACGCTTGGTTTCCGTACATCCGCGTGGACTCGACATAACGCTTCAACCTCTTGCGCAACTTCCTCCGCCCATGGAATACTCGTGCCTTCACTGCACCCACCGACAGGCCCATGACTTGAGCGGTCTCTCCTGTGGATAGCTCGCCAAGTACCCGCAGTTCGATGACTTCCCGCATTCCTGGTGTCAATTCATTTACAGCCGCGGAGAGAATCCGCTCCTGTTCTCGCTGCAGGCAACTATCCTCGGGGTTCGGGCCCGAGTCCGGGAAATCCAGCGGCAGCACAGTTTCGTCCTCCGTTATTGATTCCGCGATCGGCACCTCACGCGAGCCGCGCTTTTTGCGCAACAACATCAGCGCCTCGTTGATGGCGATCCGAGTTAACCAGGTGGAGAATAAGGATTCGCCTTCAAACTTCCTTAAATGAATGAAGGCTTTTTGGAAGCACTGTTGCAAGACGTCTTCCGCGTCCTCCCAATTACGGGTCATGCGCTGAGCTACTGAAAAAATTTTCCTCTCGTGCCGTTGGACCAGTAGCTCAAATGCGTGAGCGTCCCCGGCTTTCGCGCCAGCAACCAGCGCTGCATCTTCCTGGGCAACGAAACGATTGGGGAAGGAGCTCGCCGCATTCGCTCCGCCGACCGCGTCCATGAATTCTACTGGCATAATGCTTCTCCTTCAATGCGCGCATTCGAACTGCTTTCGGCTGACCGACTCCGCGGATCGGCTCGATTGCACTGCAACCCGAAGTCCTCTTTCACTCTCGTCTGGCCACGCTGTCGGAACTAGCTTCCAAGATAGAAACGCACCGTGACTTCCATCTCGACGGCCACCGGAGTCCCATTAAGCAGCGTTGGCTCATACTTCCACTGCAGGACCGCGTTCAATGCCGCCGGTATCAGCAACGGGTGGCCGTTCAAAGCGTGCGCTTGCACCACGTTTCCGTGCTCGTCGATCACCGCGTTGACTACGACGACGCCCCAGACGTGTGCTTGCCTCGCGAGCGGCGGATACACGGGTTGGACCGAATAGGTCTGCCGCGGTGCTTTGAGGTTCGAGCCAACGCGAATAATTCGCTTCGCTGCAGGCGCCTGCGGAGGCGGGATCGGTACGGAGGTCCCCGTGCCACCAAAAACTCCCCCCAGTGAGCCGCCTAGTTCTCCCCCAGCCACACCGCCAGGGACACCACCCGCAACGCCTCCCAAGTCCGGCGCGGCACCTGCGTTATCCAAAGAGACCGCCTTCGGAGTCGAGGCTGGCGCAGTCAGTTTTCCTTGCGTGTAGGTGAGCTTTGGACGCGTAGGCGATATGTGCGGAGCCACCGCCCGCCCCGCCGGTGGTGGAGGCGGTGTCGGCGCAGCAGGAGGGGCCACCAAGGCAGTGTCTTCGTAATTGTTCAGTTGGATCGTCCCCGTTGTGTACAACGGCACGATGACCAGAGTCGCGATAACCACAATGTGCAAACCGGTCGCGGCAGCCCACTCGAGAGGGCTCCTGCGTAAGGTCTTTGTCGTAGGGGTCTCAAGCAACGCGTTCAGAAAAACATCGTTCTGCGTTGTCGGAGACAGACGAACAGGCCGCGCGGCCTTTCCTTCCAGGCTTTTTTGGGCTGGATCGAAAAGATGCATGGGATGGGTATTCATTGGTCCTCCGCTCTTGCCGTTCGATCGGCCAAAGAGCGCGTTGCATTCGCTCCACCGATCGCATCCATGAGTTCTACCGGCATGGTGCTGCTCCTACTTCGCCCGAATTACGAGTGCTCCCGGTTGACCGACTCCTCGAATTGGCTAAGTCGAATCGCAACCCGGAGTCCTCCTCCACTTTCATCGCCATACGTGCCGATGGCGCTTGCCCGTGGGTTACCGGGACCATGACGTTCACCTGAAGACCCGCGAATAAACACACAATCAGCGTGATCAGGTCGCGTTTGCTGCCGGTCTTCAGTTGTTCAAGCACGTGCTTGACGTACAGACCCCTGGCCAAAAGCTGCGCACCTTTCTTGGACATAGCCCGCAGGAGCCGTTCCCCGCTTTTGTCGATGAACGTGACGTCGTTGAGGTCGATAATGCAGGCTCGCCGGTCCTGGCTCCTGTGTGTCCTCTTCCAGGTTGCTCTCAGCTCGCCCACCCACGGCCCGACCAAGCGTCCCTGCAGGATCCATCTCCTATCTGTTGCCGTCTCCGCGATGGATATCTTCAGCACATCTACCTCACAGGCTGGCCAAAACCAAGCCTTGTCAATCGCCCTTTCACCATTTGTGTTCCAGCCGTAGCAAGACCTCGCGCTCAGCTCTTTGCCAGCCACAGCCCATAGCGCACGGAATCAAACAGTCCGAATCCTTTGCCGTAGCGCAGGACGCGGTACCACCTGTTCCACTTACCGCTGAAAATGAGAATCATTGACATGGCGCCCCTCTCCGATCACCTACGTTCCATTCGGGCGATCCAAAGAAAGGCAACTCAGATGCCAGAACGTAACGTGTTTCGGCAACAACGGAACTCCTTGATTTGTCTTGAGATAACCGCAATGCGCGAGGTTTGTAAGTTCAGAGTGCTGGCGTGCTACTGCCAACTATTTAGCAGACTGCTAATTTCCTCGCACACGAAGACTTCGGTGTCAGGACTGGCAGACCTTCGGAATAGGAACTGAAGTAAGAAATGAAACCGTGGGATTATGCAGTATCGCGTGAGATTCCGAGTTTGCGTATTCTCACCTGGAGGGTCGATCGATTCATTCCAAGACGTGCCGCCGCGCCATGGGGACCTGCAACAACCCAGTTACACTGCTTGAGCGTTTGGAGGATCTGTTGACGTTCGGTTTCCTCCAAAAGATGGTGCAGTGCGCCGTTTGTTCTGGAATTCGGAGCAACGGCTCTTTCTTCCGAATGACTGACCTTGGGAAATTTCAGATCAGGCACATCCACGCTCAGGACCGGACCCGCCGAGATAATTACGGCGCGCTCGATCACATTCTGCAGTTCTCGTATGTTGCCCGGCCAATGATACCGACTCAAGGCATCCATCGTCGCGGATGGAATCGTTTCGATCACCTTTTTCATGCGTCTGGAAAACTGTTGCGTGAAGTGCCGGACCAAGAGCGGAATATCCCCTTGGCGTTCCCGCAAGGGCGGAACGTGGACGGGAAA
>Ga0210410_10003625_pt1 | contig 13653 bp, 14 predicted proteins | sample IncBWC4MmetaG_FD_161058 | JGI IMG/M metagenome (GOLD analysis project Ga0210410, IMG submission 161058) | Forest soil microbial communities from Barre Woods Harvard Forest LTER site, Petersham, Massachusetts, United States - Inc-BW-C-4-M | ecosystem: Environmental > Terrestrial > Soil >... | reverse complement strand
AGGTTGTCGCCGGGGCGCGGCGAGCCGTCGAGATCGGGAGATGGATTGCCGACCACGAAATAGATCCGGTTGGTGGCGAGATCGACAGCGGGATTTTGCCAGACGCCGCCGCCCAGCTTCTTGTAGGGGTCGCCGATCTTGGCGAATTGGTCCTTTTCAGCTTGGATATCACGATGCATGTCGCGCCCGGTAGCGTCCTTGGTTGCCCAGACGCCGACGGTATTTTCCGGGATGGTGTCGAAATTCCACACCAGCTTGCCGGTCTTCGCATCATAGGCCCTGACAAAGCCGCGGATGCCGTATTCGCCGCCGTTGGTGCCGATCAAGACCTTATCCTTCACGACCGTCGGAGCCATCGTCTCGCTATAGCCGAGTTCGGGATCGGCAATGTCGGTGGTCCAGACAACATCGCCGGTTTTTGCATTCAATGCCACGAGCTTGGAGTCCAGCGTGGCGAGGTAAACCTTGTCACCGAGAACCTGGACGCCGCGGTTATTGGGACCACAGCAGTAAGTCGTTACGGGCCCCATCTTGTGGCTATAGTGCCAGAACTGTTCGCCCGTCTTGGCGTCGATCGCATAAACATGGCTGAACGACGTTGTCACGTACATCACGCCGTCGATCACAATGGGTGACGTTTCCAGGGATTCCTTGACCTCGGTCTGGAATATCCAGGCGACGTGCAGATTTTTAACATTGTCGCGGTTGATCTGCTTTGCAGGGTGAAAGCGCGTCTGAGCGTAATTGCCGTTGGTTAGCAGAAAGTTCGTTGCATTCTTGTCTGCTGCATTGAGCTGATCTTGGGTGACCGGAGAGATCTTCGCCTCGCGCGGAGGCGACCATTGATCCTGCTTCGGGACTTCTTGCGCATGACTTGATGCTGCGAGCGCGCAGCTCAGGCCGAACAACGTGGCGAATGCAATGGAATATCTATTCATGGATTCCGTCCCATATTATTCGAATTATTAGAACCACATCTCATGCATATCGACGTTCTTGAATTCTGATCTTGCGAAACCTGTTTGACAAGGAGAAAGCCATACGGGCGCGCGCTGCGGGTGCTCAAGCCTTTGGCGTTCGCAGTCGCGAAATCAGCGCGCGTTGATCGCTACGCGAGTGCGGCACATGCATTTCGGCAGGACACAGGCGCAGACAAGCGTGCGCTACCGATCAGAGAAATATCGTCAGAGAAATATCGGCAACCACCAATCGCTCTTAGGTCATAGTCCCTGACATAAAGCAGCGAACGATCGCGTTACCAGGACCAAAGCTGCGAACACACGTGCGACCGCGGGATCTATTGGTGGTGCCCGTTCGTGAGAGGCGTCGGTGTTATGCCGCTTCCACGGAAAGCCTACGCCGTCACAGCATCCAGATACTTCGTCGCATCGGAATTATCGAAAGGTCCCCCTTGGCGGCCATTTTGTTGGGCTGAAATCAGATGGCGTCTGTGCGCAACAGCAAGCCGACATAGCGCTTCGTTCGCCGAAATCGCTACTGGTCTCGCTATCGCCAATTATGGTGCCCCCCGTCGTCACGCCTCAAAAGTTTTTCGGACTTTGGCCCGGTCCTGATCAAGGTCCACACTTCCCGGGGCGATGCCACCGGGTCCGCGCCTGACGCAGCCCGATGACACCGTTACGCCGCCAGCGCCTTCATTTCCTTATAGAGATCCGACTTCCCTTCAAACCCGATGCCCGGCAGATCCGGCATGGTGATGTGGCCACCCTCGACACGAACGCCGTCGGGAAAACCGCCATAGGGCTGGAACAGGTCGGGGTAGCTCTCATTGCCGCCGAGCCCGAGGCCTGCGGCGATGTTGAGCGACATCTGGTGGCCGCCATGCGGGATGCAGCGGCTCGGCGACCAGCCGTGGGTTTTCAGTACGCTAAGCGTGCGCTGATATTCGCACAGCCCGTAGGACAGCGCGCAATCGAATTGCAGCCAGTCGCGATCGGGCCGCATGCCGCCATAGCGGATCAGATTGTTCGCGTCCTGATGGCTGAAGAGATTCTCGCCGGTCGCCATCGGCGCCGGGTAAAACTCCGCGAGCGCGGCTTGCAGCGCGAAATCGAGGGGGTCGCCGGCCTCCTCGTACCAGAACAGCGGAAAGTCGCGCAGCATTTTTGTGTATGCGATCGCGGTCTCCAGATCGAACCGGCCGTTGGCGTCGACTGCGAGCTGGGCGTCCTTGCCGATCTCCTTCAGCACCGCCTCGATGCGTTCGCGGTCCTCCGCAATGGGCGCGCCACCGATCTTCATCTTGACCACATTGTAGCCGCGATCGAGATAGCCCCGCATTTCGCCGCGCAGCGCCGACAGATCCTTGCCGGGATAATAATAGCCACCGGCGGCATAGACGAATACGCGCGGGTTGGGATTAAGGCCGTGGCGCTCGGCCAGCAACCGGAACAGCGGCTTGCCCGCGATCTTGGCGACCGCGTCCCATACCGCCATGTCGATGGTGCCGACCGCGACCGAGCGCTCGCCATGGCCGCCCGGCTTTTCGTTGGACATCAGCGTCGACCAGACCTTGTCGGGATCGAGATTGCCGCCGGATGAGTCCAGCAGCGTCTTCGGATCGGCCTCCTTGAGCCGCGGCGCGAAACGCTCGCGGATCAAACCACCCTGCCCGTAGCGGCCGTTGGAATTGAAGCCGTAGCCGACCACCCGCTTGCCGTCGCGCACCACGTCGGTGACGACGGCGACCAGACTGGTCGTCATTTTGGTGAAGTCGATATAGGCGTTGCGGATCGGCGAGGAGATCGGCTTTGTGATTTCGCAGACGTCGACAATGCGGACGGACATGGCGGTTACCTTCGCAAGCGGTAGATACTGTGCGTGATGTCTCTACACCGTCATTGCGAGCGAAGCGAAGCAATCCATCGTGCCGCAAGGGAAGAATGGATTGCTTCGTCGCTTCGCTCCGCGCAATGACGGATGACGCGATACCGCCTCAGGACGACGCCTTGTCGCGGAAATACGGCTCGACCGGGCCGTGAACCTTGATGGTCAGCGGATTGCCGTAGCGGTCCTTGGCATTTCCGGCGGTGACACGCACCCAGCCCTCGCTGACGCAATATTCCTCGACATTGGTCTTCTCGACGCCCTTGAAGCGAATGCCGACGTCGCGCGCCAGCACCTCCTCATTGTAATAGGGGCTCTTCGGATCGGTCGACAGACGGTCGGGCAATTGGTCGCTCATGGTCTCGCTCTTCTCGTTCACAGCAGTGCCTCGATTTCTCGTCTCAGGCCTTCGGGTGTCGCGGTCGGCGCGTGCCGCGCGACCACCTTGCCCGAACGATCGACCAGAAATTTGGTGAAATTCCACTTGATCGAGGCACCGAGCAGGCCGGATTTCTCGCTCTTCAGGTAATTATACAGCGGATGCGCATTGCCGCCATTGACGTCGATCTTGGCGAACATCGGAAAAGTCACGGCATATTTGCTTTCGCAGAACTGCTCGATTTGTTTGGCGTCGCCCGGCTCCTGAGCGCCGAACTGGTTGCAGGGAAAGCCGAGCACCGCAAAGCCGCGCGGCGACAGCGCCTCGTGCAGGGCCTGCAGTCCCTTGTATTGCGGCGTGAACCCGCAAGCGCTGGCGGTGTTGACGATCAGGAGCACCTGGCCCTCGTACCGCTTGAGCGGAACATCCTCGCCGGCCAGCGACTGCGCCGTGAAATCATAAATGCCAGGCATCATATTCTCTCTAGCTGGCGGGATCGATCGCCGCCGACGGCGTGCCGCCGGCTTCGATTGCCTCACCCGCGGCAAGGCACAGATCCTCGCGGTAACGGCCGGACACCAATTGAACACCGACCGGAACCCGCCCCACCAATCCCGTGGAGACCGTTAGCCCGGGAAGCCCCATGAAGGGAATGGCAATCATCGGCAATTGCGCGTGCCACACCCGCGCGAATGACGCATCGTCCTTGCGGTCGAGCTGATCCGGGAACGGCAATTCCCCGGACACCGGCATCAGCAGCACGGCGTATGTCTCGAGAAACTCCAGCCATTGCCGCGTCAGGGTCGCGCGCCGGGTCAGCGTCTTCGAGAGATCGAACGGAAACACCTTTGTCTTGTTGCCGCGCAAACAGGCCAGCGCGCCGGGATCGCCCTCGCGCTCGGCCATTTCGAGTTGCGCCTCATAGCCGTCACCGAGCCAGAGCTTGGTCTGCAGGTCGGCTGGCTCGCGCAGCGGCGGCGTATTGGCGATTTCCTCGACGATCCAGCCTGCGCGCTCCAGCCGCTTGCCGGCATCGGCCACCGCCGCCTTCACGTCCGCTACGGGATCCAGTCCGTCCGGGTTGAGGCACATCGCGACGCGCTTGGGCATCGCAGGCCCTTCCAGCGGCGCCGGTACCCACCAGGGATCGCGGAAATCCTTCGCCGACATCGCCGCCAGCGCGATCCTGAGATCGCCGATGGTGCGCGCCAGCGGGCCGGACACCGCCGAGATCTGCGGGCCGATCGGCCGCTCGGGCAGCGCGGCGTTGAAGCCCGCGATGCGGCCCATCGTCGGCCGCAGGCCGTGCACGCCGCAGGCGTAGGCGGGATAGCGGATCGAGCCTGCGATGTCGGTGCCGTGCGCGATTTGGCCGATGCCGGCCGCGACCGCAGCCCCCGCGCCGCCGGACGAACCGCCCGGCGTGATGCCGGGATCCCTGGGGTTTTTGGTATCGCCGTGGATCAGATTGGTGGTGAACCAGCGATAGGAAAATGCCGGGCAATTGGTCCGGCCGAGAATGACGGCGCCGGCCTTGCGCAGATTGTCGACCACCGGGCTGTTGGTCGTAGCGACGGCGTCGCGCTGCAATTTCAGGCCGTTGGTGGTGGCAAAGCCTGCCTGATCGATATTGACCTTCACCGTGACCGGCACGCCCGCGAGCGAGCCTGGGTCTTCGCCACGCGCGATCGCGGCATCGATGCCGGCGGCTTGCGCAAGCACTTCGGCCGGCCGGTGGTCGATGACGGCGTTGATTTTGGGGTTGACCGCATCCAGCCGGGCTAATGCGGCGGTTGCCGCCTCGCTGGCCGAGACTTTTTTCGATTTTATCAGCGCAGCGAGGTCTGCAGCCGACAGACGCCAGAGATCTTGCATGTAAAACTCCGTTTGACGCCCGTCTTGTAGCGTCAGGCGGACGGCATGGCCAGCGGTGGACCGCACACGATTTTAGCGGAATCGGGCGATGTAATAGGCAAGATCGGCGATCTGCTCCTTGGTAACCGGGCCCATCACGTCGGCCATGGTGCCGTCATAGCCGTGGCGGCTGTTGTCCTTGTATTCGGCCAGCGTCTTGGCGAGATAGTCCTCGCGCTGGTTGGCGATGCGCGGGACGTTTTCCTTGCCGGAAAAATCGGGATTGTGGCAGTTGTTGCAGAGGTACTGGTGCGCCAGCGCCTGGCCGCGCGCCATCCGCGCGGGATCGCCGGCGTCGGCCGGCGGCACCGGCTTCGGCAATGTGGCGATGAAGTCGGAAAAGGCGCGGAGATCGTCGTCGGTGAACGACTTCGCCGTCTCGTTCATCGGCTCGAACGTGCGCAGCTTTTCGCGAAACATGAAGAGCTGGATCAACGCATAGGGCGCCTGCTGGCCGCCGAGCGAGGGCGTGTTCTCGGTTTCCGATTGCCCGTGCTCGCCGTGACAGGCGAAACAGGCGACCGCACGCTCTTCGATGGTTTCGGCGCTGGCCGAAAAGGCTATGGAAGCAAACGCCAGCGCCGTTATTATTTTACGCATGATTCATTCCTGTTTCGTCATTGCGAGGAGCGTCGCGACGAAGCAATCCACATTTGCCTTGTGGCTGCATGGATTGCTTCGCGGAGTTTATCGTCGGGCGCGCATTCGCGCGACCCGGTGGCTCGCAATGACGTGCTCTTGGTTACTTACTGCGCCGCGACCTTCGGCTTGCCGTAGGTGATGCGATAGACCGCGCCGTTCCAGTCGTCGGAGACCAGCAGCGAGCCATCCTTGGCAACCATCACGTCGACCGGGCGGCCGACATACTTGTTGTCTTCTAGGAAGCCGGTCATGAACGGCTCCATCGACTTCATGGTGCCGTCCTTGTTCAGCTTGACGACGACGACATCCCCGCCCTGCTTTTGGGATTTATTCCACGAGCCATGGCGCGCGATGAAGATCGCGTTCTTGTAAGACTTCGGGAACATGTTGCCGGTATAGAACCGCATGCCGAGCGCTGCGACATGCGGGCCCATCAGGCCGACCGGCGCAGTGTAGTCCTTGCAGTTCTTACCCCAGCCGTGTTCCTGGTCGATGATGTTGCCCTGCCAGCAATAGGGCGCGCCGAAATCCTCGCCGGCCTTGGTCACCCGGTTGAGTTCATCCTCCGGAACGCTTTCCGACAGCCAGTCGCGGCCGTTATCGGTGAAATACATCTGCTTGTTTGCCGGGTTCCAGTCGAAACCGACACTATGGCGCACCCCGCGCGCATAAACCTCGGCGCCGGTACCATCCAGGTTCATCCGGCGGATCTGGCCGTGCGCATCGTCGTGCAGGACGTTGTTGCCGGGCTGTCCGACCTCAACATAAAGCTTGTTGTCCGGACCGATGGCGATGAACTTCCAGCCATGGGCTTCGTCCTTCGGCAGATTGTCGTAGATCATCGTCAGCTTCGGCGGGCTGTCCAGATTGTCCTCGATCTTGTCGATCTTGGAAACTTTCGAGAGCTCGGCGATGTAGAGCGTGCCGTTCTTGAACGCGACACCGTTCGGACGATAGAGGCCGGACGCAATCACCTTGACGGAGCGTTTACCGTCCTTGTTGACGATGCCATAGACCTTGTCGACCAGGCGGCTACCGACGAACACGGTGCCTTTGTCACCTTCGGCGAGCGAGCGCGCGTTCGCCATGCCGGCGGCATAGACTTCGAGGTTGAAGCCGGGTGGCAGCTTGAGCTTGGCCAGCGGCAGCTTGTCGGGCGCGGCCGGAATCGGCGGCGGCGCAACCGGCGCGAGCTTGGCGGCAGCTTCGCTGTCCGGTCGTCCGATCAACGGCGACCCCGGAGGAAGCGGCGCGGCGGCGGGGGCGGCACCCGCGGCTGGCGGACTGGCGGGCTGCTGCGCGGCCGCAGCAAACGTGAATGCACCGAACAAGGCGCCGGCCAGCAACAGGCGGCGCGGCGCGGTCGAATAGCTCATCATGGCGTTCTCCCCTGACGGAAGCCTTGATTTCCTCGCGCGGGCAACACCTTGCCGGCGCCGGTGGCTTTCCAGACGGCACTCTCCGATATTTGTCCGCCGCTGCGCAATCGAAAAACTTGCCCGAATAGATGCCGGCCGGCGGTGTAGCGCGATGGCGATTGTTGTCGGTCATTCCGGGATGGTCCGAAGGACCAGACCCGGAATCTCGAGCACGTTGCACGTGCGCCCCGGAATGACAGGCTAATGCTTTGTGATGGAGCGGCCGGGGACGTCGAGGAGCGCCTCGGTAAAGGGAAATTCAAGCACCACCTCGCCGGCGTCATCGGTCACTTCGATGACCGCATTCAACAGGGCGCCGTCGGCACCCTCGGTTTTCAGCAGTTCCCGGATCATGGCGCGCGCCATTTCCCAGGCGCGGTCCGGATTGCGGAGCTCTTCGCCCTCGGGGTCGGCAATCAGTTCATCGCCGATACGGGTGTTGAAGAAATATCGTGGCATCGGCGAAAACTGCTCCGGTAGTGGCCCCCAAATCGGAAGGCCGGTTGAATCTCACAAGTTCTTTATCCGGAACCGTCAACGCTCCGTCGACCCAAAAGCTGGTATCGGTGGCGATGCAAACAACCGCGAAATGCTTGATCGCCCGATGTTTTGGCCACCACCGCCCGCACAACTCCGTGAATTCTCTTGCAATGCAGCATAACCCCGGAGCGGCTTATGACAAAAGATTTCACTGGCGAACTTTTTGATCCGAACTACCTTACGGGCGAGGGCGGAGTTCGTCCCGTTCCAAAAAGGAGAGCCAAATGGCTTGGAAAGCACCAAAGATCGTCGAAGTGCCGGTCGGCATGGAAATCAATATGTATATGTGCGCGACCCGCAAGTAAGCGGCAGCGACACTTAGACGTCTAGCGCAGGTGGACCTCCGGTTGACACGTTGCCGATCGTGGAACCGTGTCTCAGGCCGGTGTCCACCTGGTGGCGTTTGCATCACCAGCGTTTGTATCAAGCGTTTAAATCTCCAGGAGACGGATCATGCTTCGCGTCGTCGTCCTGGGCGCCGCGGCGGGGGGTGGCATTCCACAGTGGAATTGCGGATGTCCGGTGTGCCGGACAGCGCGAAGCGAGCATCCCGAGCTTCAGAGCACGCAAGCCTCGATCGCGGTCAGCGCCGACGGCCAGCATTGGTTCCTGATCAACGCCTCTCCCGATCTGCGCCAGCAACTGATCGCGACGCCGCAGCTGCATCCCAAGGCTGGAAAACTTCGTCATAGTCCGATCGCGGGCGTAATCCTGACCAACGGCGAAATCGATGCCGTCGCGGGGCTGCTGTCGATGCGCGAGGGCTCGCCCTTCACGATCTACGGGCATCAGCGGGTGCTTGCGATCCTGAAATCCAACAGCATCTTTAATGTGCTGAACGAGAAGAACGTGAAGCGGCAGCCGATCGCGGTGGATCAGGCCTTCGAGCCGGCGCTACCAGATGGTTCGCCGTCCGGGCTGGAAGTGCTGCCGTTCGAGGTTCCCGGCAAGGGTGCGTGGTATCTCGAGGGCAAGGCGCATCCCGCCGGCGGCGACGGCGTGGGCGACACGCTCGGACTTCGGATTGCCGACCAGGCGAGCGGCAAATACTTCTATTTCCTTGCCGCCTGCGCCCGCGTCACCGACGATCTCAAATCCCGGCTTGCCGGGGCGCCGCTGATCTTCTTCGATGGCACGGTGTGGCGCGACGACGAGTTGGTGGTGGCAGGCCTCGGCAACAAGACGGGACAGGGCATGGGACATATTTCGATGTCCGGCGATCACGGCGCGATCGAGAGCCTCAAGGGCCTCGATATCGGCCGAAAGGTGTTTTTGCATATCAACAACTCCAACCCGGCGCTGCTGCGCGGCTCGGACGAGCGCAAGGCCGCCGAACATGCCGGCTGGCAAATCCCGGCGGACGGAACGGAGATCACGCTGTGAACGTCATGACCCCCAATGCAACGACCGCGCTGTCAATCGGCAAGGGCGTCCCGCTCAACAATGCGGGCGAGTTGGAGGCGGCGCTGCGCCACATCGGCGCGACACGCTATCACAGCCTGCATCCGTTTCACCGGCTGTTGCACGGCGGCAAACTGAACAAGGGCCAGGTCCAGGCCTGGGCGCTCAACCGCTACTTTTATCAGAGCACGATCCCGTTGAAGGACGCGATGGTGATCTCGCGTTTTCGCGATCGCGCCACCCGCATCGAATGGCGACACCGGATCGAGGACCACGACGGCGATATCGGCAGCGAAGGCGGCATCGAGCGCTGGCTCAAGCTGACCGAAGGACTAGGGCTCGACAGCGCCTATGTGGAGTCGACTGAAGGCATCCTCCCGGCGACGCGCTTTGCGGTCGAAGCCTACGTGCATTTCTGCCGCGACAAGACGCCGTTGGAGGCGATCGCCTCCTCGCTCACCGAATTGTTCGCGCCGAACCTGCACGAAGAGCGCATCTCCGGGATGCTGAAGCACTATGACTTCGTCAATCCCGACATCATGAGCTATTTCAGCCGCCGCCTGACCCAGGCGCCGCGCGATGCCGGCTTTGCGCTGGAATACGTCAAGCAGCACGCCAAAACCCCGGCGGAGCGCGAGGCGGTCTGCAATGCGCTGATCTTCAAGACCAATGTGCTATGGGTTCAGCTCGACGCGCTGTATCATGCCTATGTCGACGGGCACATCCCGCCCGGCGCGTTCGTGCCGAAACCGGACTAGAGCTGAAGATGGCCAGCCGCAACATCAGTGTCAGCGAAACGAGCCGGCCGGTATTACCGCGGCATACCAGGCTGAAATTCGATGAGACGCGGCAGGTCTGGGTGATTCTGGCGCCGGAGCGGGTGCTGGCGCCGGACGAGATCGCGGTCGAAGTGCTGCAGCTTTGCGACGGGGTCCGCAGCGTCTCCGACATGGTCGACCAGCTCGCCGCCAAATACGCCGCCGACCGCACTGACATCGCGATCGACGTGATCGCCATGCTGCAGGACCTCGCCGACAAGGGCTTTCTCACCCAAGCGCGCGAGAAGACGTCATGAGTGAAATTCTCAGCCAGGGCAACGCGGCATCCCCCGGCCCCAGCGACGGGCTCGCGGTGCTGGAAGGCCGCCGCTCGACCGCGGAGACCTTTGGCATTCCGCTCGCAGTGCTTGCCGAGTTGACGCACCGCTGCCCGCTGCAATGCCCTTACTGTTCCAACCCGGTCGAACTCGATCGCGGCAGCAGCGAACTCACCACCGAGGAATGGAAGAAGGTTTTGACCGAGCTCGCCGAAATCGGCGTGCTGCAAATCCATTTCTCCGGCGGCGAGCCGACCGCGCGCAAGGATCTGGTCGAACTGGTGCAGCACGCCAGCGATGTCGGGCTTTACAGCAACCTCATCACGTCGGCGGTGCTGCTGACGAAAGAAAAGCTCTCCGCGCTGGCCGATGCCGGGCTGTGCCACGTGCAGATCAGTTTCCAGGGCAACGAACCCGTCGTCGCCGACCGCGTCGCTGGGCTGAAGCACGCGCATGCGAAGAAGATCGAGGCTGCGAAATGGACGCGCGAGCTCGACCTGCCGCTGACCGTCAATGCGGTGATGCATCGCCAGAACCTGCATCAGCTATCCGACATCATCCAGATGGCGGTCGATCTCGACGCGGATCGTTTGGAAGTCGCCAATGTCCAGTATTACGGCTGGGCGCTGAAGAACCGCGCCGCGCTGATGCCGACCGTCGAGCAGATCGAGGAGACCAGCCGCATCGTCGAGGAAGCGGCTGTACGGCTGAAGGGCGTGCTCGCGATCGACTATGTGGTGCCGGATTACTACGCGCTGCGGCCAAAGAAATGCATGGGCGGCTGGGGCCGGCAGTTCTTCAACATCTCGCCCGCCGGCAAGATTTTGCCGTGCCACGCGGCCGAGAGCATCACCGGGCTCGAATTCGAATCGGTGCGCTCGAACCATTCGATCGCCTGGATCTGGCAGAATTCGGAAGCCTTCAACCGCTATCGCGGCACCGGATGGATGCCGGAGCCGTGCAAGAGCTGTGAGTTCCGCGAAGTCGATTTCGGCGGCTGCCGCTGCCAGGCCTTTGCGCTGACCGGGGACGCCGGTAACACCGATCCGGCCTGCACGCTCTCCCCGATGCATGAGCAGATCTTCAAGCAGGCCGAGCGCGAGGCCGCCGCGCACCAGGACCGTTTCCTCTATCGCAATTTCGCGGGCGGCACGCTGGAGACGGAAGGCGACCATGGCGCCTGACGCCGACGCCGGCAAATCCTCACATCACCGATCCGATCCGTTCGCGCCGCTGACCTCCGAGCAGCTCGCCGTCGGCGACGGCCACGAGATCTATGTCGAAAGCGTCGGCCGCATCGGCGGCATTGCCGCGGTCTATCTGCATGGCGGACCCGGCAGCGGCTGTCAGCCCGATCACCGCCGGCTGTTCGATCCCGAACGTTTCCACGCCATTCTGTTCGATCAGCGCGGCGCCGGCCGCAGCCGGCCGAAAGGACGCCGCGAGGACAACACGCTTTCGCATCTGATCGCGGACCTGGAAAAGATCCGCGAAAGATTCGGCTTCGAGCGCTGGATGGTGGTCGGCGGCTCCTGGGGCGCGACGCTGGCGCTGGCCTATGCGCAAGCGCATCCCGATCGCGTCAGCGGCATCGTGCTGCGCGCCACCTTCCTCGGCACCCGTCAGGAAATCGAAGGCGGGTTTCTCGATGTGCTGCCGCGCTTTTATCCCGCTCTGCACGAGGACTTCCTCAACGTATTGCCGGCGGAAGAGCGCATGCAGCCGATCGACGCCTATTTCCGCCGTATCCTCGATGCCGATTCCGCGGTGTACAGCCCGGCAGCGCGAGCCTGGGGCGAGACCGAGCGTATTCTTTCCGAACACACGCCGAACCGCGGTCGGCTCGATCCCGCCGCTCTGAATTCGTCGCGGGCGCTCCCAGCGACGCCGTTCATGGAAGCGCATTATTTTGCGAACGACTGCTTTATGAAGCCGAATCAGCTGATCGCGGACGCCGGCAAGCTCGCGGGCATTCCCGGCATCATCGTGCAGGGCCGCTATGACCTGCTGTGCCCGCCGGCCACCTCGCATGCGCTTGGCTCGGTGTGGCGCGAAGCCGAGATCAGGTTCGTCGAGGGCGCCGGACATACGCTGTACGATCCCGGCGTCCGCGACGCCGTGATGAAGGCGGTCGCGGATCTCGCTTCCAGAACTACCAAATAGGGATTTCATAAATGCCGCTGGCCGGAAAAGGCATGCTGCTGACGTCGATGGATATCGGCGTATCAGACGAAGCCGAATTCAACCGCTGGTACGACCGCGAACATCTCGAAGAGCGCGTCGCCATCGATGGCTTTCTCGAAGCCCGGCGCTATGTCGCCCATGACGGAAAACCGAAATATCTCAGCCTGTATTCGACCGCGACCTTCGAGGTGCTGGACAGCCCGGCCTATCGCATCGCGCTCGCCAACCAGACCGCCTGGTCGAAGGCCAACATCTCCCGCTTCAAGAACATGATCCGCGCGGTGGCGCGCATTACGATTAGCCGCGGAACAGGCCGTGGCGCGGCGCTCGGCATCATCCGCCTTCGCCCGGCCGCTGGCAGCGCGGAGCAACTCCGCGCGGCGCTGCGGGATCAGCTTGATCCGGCAAAGCTCGACGGGATCATCTCCATGCACCTGATCGAGAGCGATCCTCTTCTGTCGAAGCCGATCACCGACGATCCCTCGGCCCCCAATCCCGGCGCCGGCGACTGGTTCGTGCTGATCGATGCCACGCATGTGAATGCGGTCCCGGCAGCCGCGGCGCGTTTCGCCGCGCTCAAGGCCGAGATGGTCTCGAGCGGCGTCTACAATCTGATGTGGGATATCGCGAAAAGCGATCTTTAGAGAGTTGAAACTTTAGCACCTGACGGGCGCGTTCGGCCAAACCGGACGGCATGGCCTGTCAAGAATTCCCTGGTCCAACGTTGCGCCGGTAGGCCGCATCCATGTAGGGGTGGACCAAGCGCCGGCGCCGCGATGAACAAATTGGCGAACCACTGCGCCGGGGTCGCCTCGAAGTGCGGCGGTCCCCACACCAGCAGCGCCAGAAATGTCAGCGTCATGCAGAAGACGAAGTTGGGATAGATGCGGCCGAAGCGGGCGATGGCAAAGCCGACCGCCGTCCTGCCCTCCGTCGAATAGGCAATAACGAAACCGCTGATCACGAAGAAGGCAGGCACGCCGCGAAAGCCGTATTTCGCAACCGGCATCAGCCAGGGAATGGCAGGTATCCCGTTAGAGCCCGGCCCCCAGAAGCCGAAATGGTACAAGACAACACCCAACATCGCGACGAGGCGCAACAGATCGAGCGCTTCAACGCGCGGCGTTGAGGAGCGTTTGGCGGCATGGAGTTCAACGTTCCCTTGGGAACTGCAAAGGCTGGCGACGCTAGCCGCGGCCGGTGAAGGGGCCATTAACGGAACACCTTGAGCT
>Ga0210410_10003624_pt1 | contig 13655 bp, 12 predicted proteins | sample IncBWC4MmetaG_FD_161058 | JGI IMG/M metagenome (GOLD analysis project Ga0210410, IMG submission 161058) | Forest soil microbial communities from Barre Woods Harvard Forest LTER site, Petersham, Massachusetts, United States - Inc-BW-C-4-M | ecosystem: Environmental > Terrestrial > Soil >... | reverse complement strand
ATACCGGTGCTTGCCTTCCGGCGACGGGGTGAACTTCGTGCGACCGTCTTCCAGTACGCCGATCGTGCCCGGACTGGACAACTTGAAGTAACCTTCCTGAGGACGAACGGCGTACAACACCGCGGCCATGTCCAATGTAGGAGCGTCATACGGCATCGTCTTGTAAGCGCGATAGGCATCGACTACGGGATGCGCGGGAGACCAGGCAAAATCCTTCTCGATGCTCGACGCGGGAAACAACAGCCCATCGCCCACCTCCCGGCCTGCGGCGACGATCGGCGTCGGCCACTCGGCAAAGAGCTTCTTCGCCGCCTCAATGTCAGTCTTGATATTGAACTCCGGCGGGCCGTCGGGATAGGCTCCGCCCACCAGGGAAAGGAAGCGCACCTTATGGGCAATCAGATCCCTGGAGCCGGGAAGGTCGAGCACCTTGACCAGATTGGTCGCCGGACCGGCCAGCACAACGATTGCGTTCTGATCGTACTGCGCCGTGAAGGCATTCCTGATCAGCGCGGCAACCTCCGCCGTGTCGTTGAGCTTGTGGATGCCGTGATCGTAGACAGGAGCCCCTTCCGCATTCCGCTTCGCGAGCGGTACGGTAAGCATGGGCGTGTCCTCATCCATCTTGCCGGGGGCGGCGAGTCCTATGGGGAGAGTCCGCCCAAATCCTCCGAACGCTCCACTCACAGCTCCGGCATAGAGTCGGCCGAGGGTCTCGCAAAAGGCCGCAGCCTTTAGATTGGGTTTGCTGACACTAACTGAAACGACGCGCGCCTCGTTCTTGCCGTCGAAGCCGTAGAGCAGGGCCAGCGCCAGAGCGTCGTCAATACTATTGCCCATGTCGGAATCGAAAATGATTCCGACGGGCGGCTTGCCTTGTCCTGGAAACTGCATGCTTCTATCTTACGGCCGGACGCTAGTGTGATCGGGCGCCGGGAAATCGGACGGGGGTTTCTGCGTGACCTTCCCGGTCGCGGCCCACTCCGTGCCTCGTTGCAAGGTCACGATGAACCCAACGTCGGCCATCGCTTCCGGACCGTGGCCCAGCACAGTATGAAAGACGCGGCCATTTCCATAGTTGATCACCATCAGCACCGGCTCATTCTCGCCCGAGCCTCCGGTTTCCGGGTCGGAGAAGGCAGTGGCCAGCACGTGCATATTAGTAGCCGGCCCGCGCAGGCTGTCGTATAGCTCATCCTTGGTGTGCATCCAGAGCTGCGGCAAACCCTTGGTGATGGGATGCGTCTGATTGCGGATGGCTACCTGGTACTCATGCTGCTTGCCGTGATGGCCGGCGGGACCTGGCTTGGCTTCCTGAAGGAAGTTGCCCGCTTTGAAATGGATGTAGGCGCCGCTCTTTTCGCTGCGGCCACCCCAGCCGCCCAAACCGATCATCTCGTTGTAGGCCGTCCAAGTCGGGAAGGCGTTGTCGGCGGCGTGATAGCTGACGAAGCCTCCGCCGTTGCGCACGAATGCCTCGAAGGCCGTTTTGGTCTCGTCGGGCCACTGGCCGCCGCCACCGAAGTCGCTATAGTTCGATAGCACGACCTTATAGGCAGAGAAGTTCGGTTTGAAACCGCTCATGTCTTCGCCCTTGGGAGGGGTGGTAGCCACATCCACCTGGAACTTGCCTGAGCTTTCCAGGATCTTTTTCAGGATTGGTGTGGTGGTTTTCCAGTCGTGATTATTCTGGCCGTCGATGATCAGGACCTTGATGGCGGGGGCTGCTGCATGCAGCACGGGAGCCATCAGCAGAAGGAACGCAAGACAGGGCTTCATGGTGGGCAGTCTATCATGGAACCCTAATGGCCGGCGACGCCGAGCGTCTTATCCAGCCACTCGATCATCTCCGGTTTCCAATGCGCTCGGGACGGATCTCCATCCCAGCTCCCCATTCCGTGGCGGCCGCCGTCTACGGTGATGACCTCGCATTTGGCGCCGATCTTCTTCATCGCCTCGCACATCTTCGGCGATTGCTCGTAGGGCACTTGCTCGTCCGCGGTTCCTTGAATGAAGAGGAAGGGCGGCATGCCTTTGTGGATGTAGGTGGTCGGCGATGCCACATGCAGTTTCTCGACAGCGTCGGGCTGCTGCCAGCTCTTGAGTCCGAGGAACTCTCTCAACCCGGGGCTGGCCGGCTTGGACGGATCCTCCGGCTGCGCGCGCTGCTTTTCAGTCTGCAACATGAGGTCGTTCGGCCCGTAGAAATCGACTACCGCCGCCACTCGCGTATCGGGTTTGCTTTTCACACCCGCGTAAGCAACCAGAAATCCACCCGCCGATTCTCCGGCCAGCGCGATCTTCTTCGGGTCCACACCATACTTCGCAGCGTTCGCTTTCACCCAGCGGATGGCGTCATTCACATCCTCGCTCGATTGAGGTAACTGGAAGTCCGGCGCCAGGCGATAGTTGATGGTGAACCAGGCGAAGCCGGCGCTCGACAATACATCGAACAGCGGCGTAACAAACATTCGCTTATTCCCTCTGGAGAATCCGCCGCCATGCACGATAATCACTGCAGGAACCAGCCCCTTGCCTTCGGGGACACGCAGGTCGAGCGTCAACGGTTTTCCGCCCGGTTTGGCGAACTCCACGTCGTTTTCCTCGAGGAATCCTTTGGGCCATTGGAACGCAGGCCCGCCGCAGAGTACCAGGGGTGCAGCTCCAGAACCAGGCGACCCGACTTCACGGCTGGATCGGCGGCAACCAACGCCTTGGCTTCTTCCATGGTCGTGTTCTTGAAAATGAATATGCCGCGCAGATCGCCGTTATCGGTGAACGGCCCTGCCACAGCCAGCTTGCCCGCTGCCGCCATCTTGCGAATGTTGGCCAAGTGCCCTTCCATGATCTTCCGGGTCTCAGGCGTACTTTCGGAAGTGGAATTCGGCCCTTTGCGGAGGAATCCGACGACGTAATTCGTCATGTCATAGGGCAGACCTTCGTCGGCGGCGAAGATGGAGGAAGCGGTCAGAACGGCCAAGAGGATTGCGATTCTCATGTAGGCACTATACGCGAGCGGCCAGTAGTCTGCAATTGTGGCGCGGCCTTCAGGCTGCCGCATCGAGACTCGTCTCGATGCCTGGCGCTCCGGAATCATTGGGGTCGAAGAGCGTCGAGACGAGTCTCGACGCCGCAGACACGAGTGTCCGCGCCACGCTTGAGTCAGCGCCTATGGGTAGGAGTCCAGCTCAAACGCCATCAGCACATCGCCGATGGCGATCGCGACCTGCTGCTTTCCGTTGCTCAGATAGCTGATGGGGTTTGCATAGCTGACTTCATTGCCGGGGAAATGCCACAAGTCCTTGCCAGTCTGCGCATCCAGTGCGAAAAAATTGCCCTCCATCGTGCTGCCGAATACGAGATTACCAGCGGTCGAAAGGACTCCTGACCAAGGAGCGGTCTGGATCTTGTGTCTCCACTTGATGTCGCCCGATTCCGGCGCGATCGCCAACACTACCCCATACCCAGGATCTTCCGGATTGTCCTTACCCCCGCCGCCGCCGAAGCTCATCCCGGGTTTATACACGGCCTCGGTCTTAAAATAGATCTCACTTTTTTCGCGAGCTGGCACATACAGCAGACCTGTTTTCGGACTATAGCTCGGCGAAAACCAGTTCATCCCGCCGTCGGTTCCCGGCCATATCGGGATGCCCGCTTCAGTGGGGGTCATATTCGGAATTACCATGGGCCTTCCCTTATCGTCGATGCCCTTGGCCCAAGTCTGCTTCACGTAGGGCTTGGCCATCAGGTATTCGCCGGTGGCCCGATCGAGCAGGTAAAAAAAGCCGTTGCGGTTAGGATGAAGCAATAGCTTTCGCGGCTGCCCGCGAAACATCAAATCGGCCAGCACGGGAACCTGTGTGGCGTCCCAATCGTGCGTGTCGTGCGGCGTGTATTGGAAATACCATTTCAGCTTTCCTGAGTCCACGTCGAGGGCGACCATCGAATCGGTGTACAGGTTGTCGCCGGCCCGATGATCGTCGTTCCAGTCCGGGCCAGGATTGCCGGTGCCCCAGTAAGTCAGGTTCAAATCCGGATCGTAAGAGCCGGTGGTCCAGGTGGAGCCGCCGCCGGTCTTCCAGGAATCGCCTTCCCAGGTACCGAAGTGCGGGTCGTCCGGACCGGGAACGGTGTAGAACCTCCACGCTCGTTTGCCGGTAGCCGCATCATAGGCGTCCACAAAGCCTCGGATTCCATACTCTCCGCCGGCAATGCCGAGGATGACCTTATCCTTGGCTATAATCGGCGCCACGGTTCCCGCGTAGCCTGTTTCGTAATCGGCTTGCGCCGTCTTCCACAGCAAGCGCCCGGACTTGATGTCGAGCGCGATGAGCTTGGCATCCACGGTGGCCATAAATAATCTGTCGCCCAAAACGGCCAGTCCGCGATTCACCTGACCGCAGCAGGTATACACCTTGTCGGGAACCGGATAGTGGAAATACCAAAGGCGGCGGCCGGTCTGGGTGTCGAGAGCGACTACGTCGTTGGGCGGACGAGTCGCATACATGATGCCGTCGATGACCAGGGGCGTGGTCTCAACGTGGTGGGTGGTCTTCATCTGGTACACCCATTTGAGATGAAGCTTGGCCACGTTGGCGGGGGTAATCTGGTCCAGGCGGCTGTGTCGATAGCTGCGGTAATTGCCGGAGTACATGAGCCAGTTGCCAGGCTCTTGATCGGCTTTCAACAAGCGCTCATAGGTGACAGGACCCGCCGCCCACGCAGCTGCGGCGGCTAAAAGCGCACACACGAATCTTCTCACTGATTTCCTCGCAACGAGTTCAGACGCGCGACCAGATCGTTTATCTCTGTTTCCGATAGGACGGACTTGTACGACGGCATCAGCGATTCCTTTTCCCACTGCACCTCCTTCAGATCGCTCTTCAGAAAGGAGCGCAACTCCTCGCGCGTGTCCTGGAGCTGGATGGAGTAATCGTCCTCATTGAGTACGACGCCCCTGACTTTCGCTCCACTTCGCGGGATCACCGTAGCCGAGCGATATTCAGGGTTAATGTAGGCGCTGGGATCAACGATCGAATCCCGTAAAAATTTGAGCGAGCGCCGCAGCCCGATTTCCGTCAGGTCCGGCCCGAGCAGGCCGCCGCGCCCGTTCACGATGTGACAGGATGCGCATCCACCCTTCCCCTCGTAAATGGCCTGTCCGGCCTTCGGGTCGCCCGCGGCCTTCTCTTCGGCGCCGGCGGCGCCAAGCCGCCGCACATACGCGACCACTCTCCACAGCTCGGGCTGGGAGAGCGACGAGCCATACATCTCCGAGCCGGGCACGCCCTTGCGGATAGTCATGTACAACTGGCGGTCCGAGCTGCCGTGCCGATAGCGGCCCGTGGTGAGATTCACGCCGCGTCCACCCTCACCCTCGGGTCCGTGACACTGTGCGCAGTGGCCGAGAAAATATTGGCGGCCGGATGCCAGGTCGGCCGCCGAATCGTAGGGATTTTTTTCCGGAAGATTCCGGTCTCTGCTATCCGATTTCTCCTGGCCCTCCTGCGCCGTGGCAAAACACAAGGATGCCAGGAAGCAGAAGATGATCCTGGATGCCCTAATTAGTGGCCAGCATCGGTTTTCCCTCATGCGCTACCAGCAGATCGTGCATGTCATTAGCATGCTCCTCTTCCTTTGCCAGAATGCCCTCCATCATCACGCGCGTAGAAATATCTTTGTCCGCGAAGAAACGGATCAGCTCACGATAATGATCGCAGGCGATCCGCTCGGCAATGAGATTTTCCTTGATCATTTCGATGAGGTTGGCGCCTTCGACATACTGTGAGGCTGACCGCGACGCTAATCCTTCCGGATTGAAGTTAGGCTTGCCCCCAAGCTGATTGATGCGCTCGGCAACCGCCCTTGCATGCGCTTGCTCCTCCTTGGCGTGCTCGTCGAACTCCGCCTTTACGCCCTCGCTGGAGATTCCGGTCGCGGCTATCGCGTTCATCGTATATCGCAGTACACATACAATCTCCGTCGCGAGTACGCTTTGCAGGATATCTATGGTTTGTTTAACGTCACCTTGATAGGTGGGGGTCACGGCGCCTTTCCCGATGCTTGCGCGCGCCTGCTCCCGTAACTGTTTCACGTCTGTCAGGAACGGTTTATCAGTCTTCATAATTGCTATTCTAAGCGATTACGGCTTCAGGACCTTCACGACATAATAGCTGATCGAGCTGGGAACTTCTTTGAACCAATGGGGCGTGCCTGCCGGGACTACGATCACGTCGCCCTTGGTCAGGTGGTGAGTCTCGCCGCCTTTTATGTCCGAGCCAACCTGCTGACCCGCCTTGGTCGATTTTCCGCCGACCATCGTTCCGCCCGTGACGAAGGTTGCCTCGCCATCAATTACGTGAATGACGTCAGTCTCTTTCTCGTGAAGCTCGACTTGGCCCGCCTTGTCTCGATGGCTGCCCGAGACCGTAAGGTCCGGCGCCGAGACCAGAGGGCCTCCCTTGCTGAGGGCGGCTGCGACCTTGTCGTGATCGACGTAGGTAACGTTCGCCGCGTGCAGTGAAACAGCAGCAGCCAACAACGTTAGTGCAATCAGGAATTTCATGAGCTTGCTCTCCTTGTCTTCCAGGGTTTTGATTTTTGGATACCTGGCCGGATGCAAGTATACACCAGCGCGCCGGGCTCGTGTTGTGGCGCGGGCACTGGTGTCTGCGGCTGCGCGGTGACGTGCTACCGGCCGCGTTTGGCGGCGACTACGCGAGGCACTTCAACTTCCACGCTCGCGGCCGAGCGGCCAGCCGCCGATACCTTCGCGCCCACCAGTTGGGCTAATGCGTAGGCCGGAACGTCCTCGGCTTCTTTAAAGAAGATGATGCGGTTCAACCCGGGGTCGAAATCGATCTTAATGAGGTCGCCAGTGCGGACCTGCGCGGTGGCGATCAGGTTCGACATCGGATGCACCAGAGAGCGTTCGATGGCTCTCTTCAAGTGCCGCGCGCCATACTTCAGATCCGTACCTTCGCGCAACACGTATTCCTTGGCGCCGTCGGTTAGCGAGAAGCCAAAGGGCGCCGCATTCGGCGCGTTGAACAGGCGCTGCTGGAGAATGTTCAGCTCCAGGTCCAGAATCTTGCGCAATTCGTCCTGGCCGAGCGCGTGGAACACGACCGTCTTATCGATGCGGTTCATGAACTCCGGCGTGAACTTCTTCCGGGCGGCCTCGACGCCGGCCTTGGAGATCTTCGCTGTCAACTTTTCGTCTACCACGCCCGATTCCCGGAGCTTTTGCACTTCCGAGGCGGCGAATCCCATATTGGGATGCATCAACGATCCCATCTCGGTCGCGCCCAGATTGCTGGTCATGAAGATCAAAGCTCGAGAAAAATCTACGCGGCGATTATCACCGAGGGTAAGCGTGGCCTTATCCAGAACACCGAGCAGCAGATTCCAAAGCGAGTCGCTCGCCTTTTCAATCTCATCGAAAAGGACAAAGCTCAGCTTCATCTTGTCGGTATGGTACTGGTTCAAAACTTCCTGGCTCAGCAAAGGATGCGTTTCGCGATGACCCAGATATCCGGGAGGCGATCCAATGAGCTTGGCGATTTCATGGCTGTGCTGAAATTCGGCGCAATCGATCTTGATCACAGCTCTGGCGTCACCGGTCAAAGTCTCCGCAGCCGCTTCCACCAATCTCGTCTTTCCAGACCCGGTAGGCCCCAGGAACAGGAAATTGCCAATCGGTCGACCCGGACTAGTCATTCCGGCGAGAAATGTCTGATAGATGTTGACAATCTGCTCGATCGCTTCATCTTGGCCGACAATCTTGCGGCGAAGACCAGCCTCCAACTCTTCCGCATCGCGCCCTGTGAGCGTCGGATCTAAAACTTTGTTGAGCCGTACCATTTTTGTTAACCACCCTCTCCTGCAAGAATGCTATGCAACCACCGTGCCAATTAACCATATCGGGCGTTTTGGCAAAGTATTCATCCATTCTTCTTGGGTTTGGAGGGGCGTATCTCCACCCGGCTCACCAGTGTCCGTTTCGGCATACGCAATAGATTCAAGACCACTTCGGCCACATCCTCGGGCGCGATTTTCCAATCCGCGGGCCCGCTCCGAGGGCTGAAACCGGTTTCCACGCTGCCGGGCATGATGTAGCTCACCCGGATATCCTCATACCGGAGATCCTGCATGATGGCTTCGCTGAAGCCGTTCAACCCGAATTTCGACGCGTTGTAAGCGGCTCCTCCTGCGAACGCGTTGATTCCGGCCAGGCTGCTGATTTGAATGATGTACCCCTCGCCTCGCTTACGCAGCAACGGCAGCCCATAGTGGCAGCAATAGAATACGCCGGACAGGTTGAGGTCAATCATATTCCGCCAATCCTCTAACATTAGATCTTGAATGCCGCGAAAGACGCCGGCGCCGGCGTTGTTGACTAGTACGTCCAGACCGCCGAAGCGGGAATCGACGGCCTCGAAGAAGCGCGCCACTTGATCGCTGTTCGATACATCGGCGGGATGACCGAATACATCTCCGCCGGTCGACTGCTTTAATTCGGTTGCGGTCCGGTCGACCGATTCGCGCGCGCGACCACATATCGCCACTGCTGCGCCAGCGCGCAAGAGAGAGGCGGCGATGGCGCGGCCGATTCCGCGAGTGCCGCCGGTGACTACCGCATGCTTTCCTCTGAGAAAATTTTCCATGCTTAGATAGTACGGCGCCTGAAGTACCTTCAGCCGGTGATAGACTGAGAGCAGAGATCCTTGTCACACGCCTCGCCAGAGCTTTCCGAACTCATCCGTCAAATCGAAGACCGCTTTTCAACGGAAGTGGAAGAGTCTGGTTTCAAATCGCGCCGCGCACTTGGTGAGGAATTGAACCAGATGATGCGCCGCCTCAGGCTGTGCCGTTCGACGGAAGAAGTCGCCACATGGTTATTGGATTCGTCGGGGTCTTTTGGGGGCTCGGCCGCACTGTTCGAGGTGAGGGGCTCGCGGCTGAAGGGCGTGCGATCACGCGGCTTTCCCACTAGCGGCGCGGAATCCTTCGACGAGCTCGAAGCATCGTTAGATGAGGCTCCCGCTTTGGCGCATTCCATCCAGGAGCGCGAACCCGTGGTAGCGATCGGCTCTGCCGCCGAGGTCTCGATGCGGATCGTCAACGCTCTGCGGCAGGCGCCGGGCGAAAAAGTGTACCTGTTTCCGATGGCGATTCAAGAAAAAGTTGTAGCTATCCTCTACGTCACCCCGGGCGAACGCCAGACCGACAGCGCCGCGCTGGAATTGCTGACCGGCGCCGCCGCCTGCGCGGCCCAGATTCTGGCCTCGGAAGAAAGCTCCGCCGTACGCCCGGCGCCGCCGGAGCTGGTTGCCATCCAAGGAGTGGATATGCGAGCGCACGCGAGCGTACCCGCTGCCGATATCCGGCGCCAGGCGCTGGAGGCGCGGGCCCGCTGGTTTGCGCGAACCGAAGTCGCCCGCATGCGTCTAACTAATAGGAAAGCCCTAGAACAGGGCCGCATGCAACGCGATATTTACAGCGCGCTAAGGCCTGAAATCGAGGCCGCCCGGCGAACCTATCGTCAGGATTACCTTGCAGTTTCGCCTGTAATCGCCGATTATCTACATAGGGAACTAGTCACACTGGCATATGATGACGCCAATCTACTCGGGCCGGAATATCCTGGGAGTCTCGATTAAATTCGCTGCTTTGCTTTGGATTGCTCCGGCGCTCGTCGCGCAGAGCGGCGCGGCGCATCTGGCGCGTGGAGTGGAGAAATTCGAGAGTGGCAAGTTTGGCGAAGCGATTCAGGATTTGAAAGCCGCCCAGTCGCAATTGCCCACGCTGGCCGATTACACGGCGTTTTATCTGGCGTCGTCCAGGGCGGGGCTGAAAGATTTCGCGCAGGTTCGCGCGGACCTGGCCCCTTTCCGAAAACTCTCTGTGGCATCACCGCTCGAGCCAAGGGCACTTCTTCTCGAAGCAAAAGCGCTCACCGAAACCGGATCGGCGGCCGAGGGCGTCAGCCTGCTGCGAGAGCGCTACGAGGAACTTCCGCAGCCTGCGGGCGATTGTGCTCTAGCCCAGGCCTACGAGGGGGCGCTCGATCCGGCGCAAGCAGCCACTTATTACAACCGCGTCTACAACCTGTATCCGCTGAGCGATTGCGCGTCGCGGGCCGCCAAGGCGCTGGAGGCTTTGCGGGCTTCCATGGGCGCGACCTATCCGGCGCCGGCCCCGCAACAGATGCTGGAGCGCGGCAACCGGTTTCTGGCGGCGCGCGAATATACCAAGGCGCGCGCCGAGTTCAGCATGCTGACAGAGCAGCTCTCCGGCGCCGAGCGTGAGATCGCGTCAGTGGGGATCGGCGCGGCCGATTATCTCGACAAGAAGACGGACCATGCCTGCCAGTATCTGCGGTCGCTCGAGGTCGCCTCGGCAGAGGCTGGCGCGGAGAGGCTTTACTTCCTGAGCGAGTGTGCGCGGCGGCTCAGCGACGACGATGCCATGCTGGCGACGATTCACACCCTGGCCAAGCAGTATCCAAACTCGCCGTGGCGGCTGAAAGCGCTCCTTTCGGCCGGTAATCGCTTTCTGCTTTCCAACCAGCCGGAATCCTACGAGCCGCTTTATCGAGCCTGTTACGAATCGTTCCCATCCGACCCCGAAGCCTCCTACTGCCACTGGAAGGTCACCTGGATTTCCTACCTGCATCGGCGAAAGGATGCGGCCGAGCTGCTGCGCGAACAGTTGCTGCGCTATCCTGCGTCCACCAACTCGAGCGCCGCGCTCTACTATCTGGGCCGTCTGGCTGAAGGCGCGAAAGACTTCCGCCTGGCGCGCGGCTATTTTGACAAAATCACGGAGCGATATCCCGGCTACTATTACGGCATCCTGGCCCGCGAGCGGCTGGAGCAAGCAAATCTCGCGCGCGCGGTTCCATCCGAGCAAGCGGCGGCTTTCCTCAATACGATCCAGTTCCCCGCGCGGTATTCGCCCGAGACTTATGATCCGACCGCCGCCACCACGCGCCGGATCGAGCGCTTCCGGCTGCTATCGGAAGCCGGATTGACCAAGCTGGCGGAAGCGGAATTGCGATTCGGCGCCAGGACCGACGGGCAGCCCTACCTGCTGGCGATGGAGCTGGCCCGCTCGGCCGGCGCGCCCCATCAGGGGCTGCGCAACATGAAGAGCCTGGTGTCCGACTACTTTTCTATCGCCCCCGACGCCGCCCCGGAGCGCTTTTGGGAGCTGCTTTTTCCGCTGCCTTTCCGCGGCGATGTGGTGCGGCAATGCTCCGCGTCCGCTTTAGACCCGCACATCGTGGCGGGGCTGGTGCGGCAGGAATCGGAATTCAATCCGCAAGTGATCTCTCACTCTCACGCCTACGGACTGACGCAGCTTGTTCCGGCTACCGGCCGTCAGCTCGCCCGCAAAGCCGGTGTCAAACGCTTCAGCACGAATATGTTGTTTCAGCCCTCCATGAATCTCCGGCTGGGGACCACTTATCTGCGGTCCTTGCTCGATCAGTGGGGCGGCAAATGGGAGGAGACGCTGGCTTCCTACAATGCGGGCAAGACCCACGTGCTGGAGTGGATCAAATGGGCGGACTTTCAGGAGCCAGGCGAATTCGTGGAAACGATTCCCTTCACCGAAACGCGCGAGTATGTGCAATCGGTCCTGCGCAACGCCGCGGCGTACCGTCGGATTTACGGCGCTAAGCTGGCCTTGGCTGAGAACGAGCCGGCTGCTCCCGTGGCGAAAGTGACGCCCGCCAAGAGCACAGTTAAGAAGACCAAGCATCCGCCGAGCAGAACCTGACTCCACAATTGGTCAGCATTATATTGTCTGCCCAGTGCCGTTTAGTTCCCCACTACCGAACATCTGCATTAATTGTGGGGCGGACCCCCTGGTCCGCGGCCGACGCCCCCGTCGGCCCGTCCGAGGTTGGAGGAGACTGATCTTTTCAGTCTTTCCAGGCATCCCGAGGGTTGGGCCCACTACGGAGTATACTGGAGACTAAGAGCATGACGATCCCCGCGAAATACGAGAACGGCGTCTTCAGACCCCTTCAGGACGTGCCGATCAAGGAGGGCACGATCGTCGAAGTGTACGTGCCTGTGGAAACGGTCACAAGGAGTCCGCGCTCCATCGGAGAATCGCCATTCGCCGGCATGTGGAAGGACCGTGAAGACATGGCCGACACTGTCGAATACATAAATCGCCTTCGCCGCGATCTCCACGGCTGATTCGGAGCCGTGCACGACGTGATCATATAGCGTTCTTGATCGACAGCAATGTCCTGATCGACGTCTCACGAGGCAACGCGGGCGCAATCAAATACGTTGATTGTCTTACGGAGCCGTGGGCGCTTTCACAAGTGAGCGCTATGGAACTCATTGTCGGCGCTCGAGACAAACGGGACGTCACATTATCAAATGATCGATGGCCTCCAACTTGAAGTGCCCGACTACTAGGCGCCGATCAGCGTCGGGTAGTGTGCAGCCTGAACAAGTTGGGTTATTTTAACGCCTTTGCGCGGCCCAGGGGGGTCCGCCGCTCCACAATTTATACAGGATTCTCAGTTTCGGGAAAACTGAATGCCTGCCAATGTGGCGCAGGTGATGACCTCCGCTGTCCCAAGCCCTATTCCCGGTTATAGATCTTCACCCGGAACAAAGGCTTAGCCTTCTCCGACGCCTCCATCTCATAAGTCTGTTCCGTCTTCGCCGGATCGTAATCCCGCCACAGCCAGCTCATCTCTTCAGGCAGCTCCGACGCCCCGTGCGCGCCGTTGTGCGTGCCGGTTCCCAGGCTGAGGTGAAAGTCGTAATTCATCATCTTGAGCGAGTTCGCCATTTGCAGGTTCTGCAGCGGCCAGCTTCCGTGGTTGTTCTCCAGATCTTCGGAGCCGTCCTGCAGCCACACGCGAATATTACGCTTGGGCTCCTTGCGGATCTTGAACGGATACACGTTACCGCCGTCGATCTCGCCAGGATGCCATTGAATACTGGTGAAGCTGCCGATGTTGGAGAGCACGCGGCTGAACTGTTCCGGCTGCCACCAGGCCACATTGAACGCGCAGATCCCGCCCGACGAGCTGCCGGAGATGCCGCGGCTATACCCATCCTTGCGCACATTGTACTTGGCATACACTTCAGGCAGCACTTCGTCGCGTAGAAACTGCGCGTACTTGTCGGAGACAGTATCGTATTCAATACTGCGCATCGCCTTGGTCCCAACCGTGCCCGGCTGGATGAAGACATGAATCATCACGGGAATCTTTTTCTGATGCGTGAGATTATCGAAAACGATCTGGGACCGCGCGGCGCCATCGCGCTGCACACGCCCCTGCCCATCCTGCCAGACCATCAGCGCCGCCGGCTTGCCGGGATCGTACTGCGCCGGGACGTAGATCCAGTAGTTGCTCTGCATGCCCTCATAGATCTTGCTCATGTGCACGATCTTTTCCGAAAGCGTGCCGCGGGGAACGCCAGGCTGCTCGTAGGAGTCCGGTCCGAAGGCGGGAACATCGGTCTTGCCGCCCACTTTCTGTCCGTCGATCATGTAGTAGAACGAGTGCGAAATGCCGGTCTTGAGCTTGCCGGAGTATGTCCAGCGATCCTGACCGGCGCGATGCATGGGTCCGGCGGGCTGGCCATCGATATACAGTTCCGGCTTTTTGGCCGATT
>Ga0210410_10003623_pt1 | contig 13658 bp, 12 predicted proteins | sample IncBWC4MmetaG_FD_161058 | JGI IMG/M metagenome (GOLD analysis project Ga0210410, IMG submission 161058) | Forest soil microbial communities from Barre Woods Harvard Forest LTER site, Petersham, Massachusetts, United States - Inc-BW-C-4-M | ecosystem: Environmental > Terrestrial > Soil >... | reverse complement strand
TCGAGGGTGGCGAGGTCGGGCTTTTTGTGTTCGGCTTCGAGGTCAACGACCTGGCCGCCGATCATGCCGTCGATGGTCCCGGTGGCGTGGGCAATTTCCCGGATGATCGCGACGCGTGCCTCGGCCGGGCAGATTAACTGGGCGAGCGATTCATACGCCTGTGTCTGCAGGGCGTCTCCGGCGAGAATGGCGATTGCTTCGCCGAAGACCTTGTGGCTGGTGGGGCGTCCGCGCCGCAGGTCATCGTTATCGAGCGCGGGCAGATCGTCGTGGATCAGGGAATACGTGTGAAGCATTTCGAGCGCCGCGCCCACTTGCTCGATTCCTGCGGGCAGAGAGCCGGACTGCGAGCGAACGCTCGAACGAGCTCGCGATTTGGAGGGCGTTGATTTAGCCAGCGATGCCGCTGCGATCATGCGCCCCGCCTCCATGCAGAGGATCGGCCGCAGTCGCTTTCCCCCGGCAAAAACACTGTGCCGCATAGCCTGATGGATGGAGATCGGATGCTGGCTCGCCGGGGGCAAGAGCTGTTCGAGCGCGATGTCGGCGGCTTCGCGTCCCTGCTCCAGAACTTGTTTCAGCATGGCATCGCAGTATAACGGAAGGGCAGGTGTGAGGTCTTAGGTGTGAGGTGTCAGGAAAACCGCACGCGGGATGATCTCAGGCGGAGGGCGTCAGGCCTCAAGAAACTCTTTATTGACTTTGTTTTTTCTGAGACCCGACACCTTGGACCTGAGACCGGGGACTAGGCGGCCGCCTGGTGCGTGAGCCCGCGCAACACCGAACGCACAACTTCATCGTTGCGCGGGACACATATGTCGCACGCGCCTTCGTTCAGCGCCTCGGTCCATAGTTCGTCGTCCGCCAGCCGGTGGGTACCAACTATGCAAAGGCTGGGGAACTCATGATGCAAACGCTCCACTTCGCCCGCTCCCGAAGTTTCCAGATCCAGCACCAACGCTCCGGCGCGATGCCGGGCAACCGCGGGGCGCACGTCTTCGTACTTCCCGGCCAAGTAAACAGAATCAAAATGCTGGGAGAGACTGACCGCCAGAGTTTGTGCTGTTCTGGGGTCATTCTGATAGAGGACTACACTGCGTGGTTCCATACATCCCCCTGACTACACCGCAAGTTCGCGGTGACCTTGGCTGCGACAGCAAACTGCTAGCACAGGCGTTGTCAAATCCGATCCGAGCGCGACAGCGCTATTTGCGCGATGCCTTCTCGGCCGGGGGTTCGAACGGTTCAGTTTGCAGCTTTCCGTTCTGTTTTAACAGAATCTCTACTTTCCCTTCCGCTTCCTCCAATTGTTTACGGCAGGTAGCGGAAAGTTGCATGCCTTCTTCAAATAGCGTCAGAGATTTCTCCAGCGAAACCTCCCCTTTTTCCAGTTCCTGAACGATTTTCTCCAGACGCTCAAGGCACTCTTCAAACTTCACCAATCCAATTGCTCCTGCCCTCTATTGTAATGCCGATTCCGGGGAGAAATGTCCAGCAAAATTTTTAGATTTGCACAGTTTGTTTTCATGATGTTCCCAAAACTACACTGAAGCCGGCCGCTTCGAGCCGAGAGCCTCCAGAACGTCCACTGCGGAGCTGTACCGGCCCTGGGGAGCGCTGATCTGGGCCCCCTGCACCCGGTCTCGGAGCGCCGCCAGCATCTCACGAGCGATCGCCACGCCTTCCTCCCGTGCCGCTTCCGGACTTGCTGCCCTAGTCATGCGGTTCAGGACATCATCAGGCACGGAAACCCTCAGCTCGTTCTTCATGAACTCAGCGTTGCGGGCACTTACGAGCGGCCAGATTCCGGCAATGACTGGAATTCGGCAGTGTTCGATCCGTCTCAGGAAATTTTCCAGCAGATTGAGGTCGAACACGGGCTGGGTCACCACGTATTCCGCGCCTGCTTCCACCTTGTATTCGAAGCGTTTGATCTCTTCGTCCAGGTTGGGCAGGCCCGGATTTGCACCCACCCCGATGACGAAGCTGGTTCCGGCGCCGATCGGGTTCGCGCCAATGTCCAGGCCCCGGTTCAGGTTGTGTACGATATTCACCAGTCCGATGGCATCCACGTCAAACACCGCCGTGGCATCGGGATAGTTCCCCATCTTCGGGGGATCGCCGGTTATGCAAATCAGATTGCGAATTCCGGTTGCCGCTGCCCCCAGCAGATCGGACTGAATGCCCAGGACGTTTCGATCGCGACAGGTGTAGTGCAGGATGGCCTCAATGCCAACCTCCTGCTGCATGAGCAACGCCAGCGCCTGGTTGCTCATGCGCGCCGAGGCTCGAGGGCTGTCTGGGATATTCACCCCGTCCACGCCGACCGATTTGACGAACTTCGCGCCCTCGATCTCCTTTCGGATGTCGATGCCCTTGGGCGGCACGATCTCGACCATGGTCACAAATTCCCCCGCTGCGATTTTTGCGCCCAACTGCGAGCGCTTCGCGAGGGGAATGCTGGCCGGAGGCGAAGGACCTACTCCGGAATGAATCGCCTCCGTAGCCGCGGTCTTGCCGCGGGCTTCGCGCACTCTTAGCGCGGATTTCATGGCCCGGATATGATCCGGCGTGGTGCCGCAGCATCCGCCGATGAGCTGGACGCCGGCCGCCACGAATTTTCGCGCGTAGCTCGCCATGTATTCCGGCGAGCAGAGATAGATATTCCGTCCTTCGACTGAGCGCGGCATGCCGGCGTTCGGTTGTGCGGCCAGAGGCAGGGAAGTGACCGCCCGCACCCGCTCAATCGCGTCCAGCATCGCGACCGGTCCCACGCTGCAGTTGATGCCGAGTACATCGACATTCCATTCCGACAGGCGGGCGGCAAAGGCCTTGGGGTCGGAGCCATCGAGACAGTTGCCGTCTTCGTCGATCGTGACCTGGGCGACGATGGGAATCTTCGCATCCACGTCCCGGCAGGCCAGCACGGCCTGATGCAACTCTTCGACGTAGCCGAAGGTTTCAAGCATCAGCAGATCCACGCCGCCCTCGATCAGGGCTGCGACCTGTTCGCGAAACGCGGTGCGGGCCTCTTCAAACGATGTCTTGCCCAGCGGTTCAATGCGGACGCCCAGCGGGCCAATCGATGCGGCCACCCAGGCATCAAAACTCTTGGCCGCTTCCCGAGCCACATGAGCGCCCGCCAAATTGATGTCGCGCACACGATCCGCCAGGCTGTGCCGCGCCAGGCGGAAGCTGTTGCCGCCGAAAGTATTGGTTTCGACAATCTCGGCGCCGGCTTGGAGATAATCATGGTGAACGCCGCGGATCAGCTCCGGCTGCGACAAGTTCAACTCGTCATAGCAGCGGTTGATGAAGATGCCCTTCGCATAGAGAAGCGTTCCCATGGCTCCATCACAGAGCACGGGCGAATGCTTCAAACGTTCGAGAAAGTTCTGCGCCATCTTCTTGAGAATACTAGAAGGTGCGAGATAATTGAATCATCGGGAAGCATTGAACCAGTGAATCATGGAGGCATGGAATCATTGAAAGTCAAAGGCTCTTGATTTTTAAGGCCTCAATGATTCAATACCTCATGCTTCTAGAGGAGGCCGCATGGGCATCGAAATTCGCGGGATGGCGCCGCTGCTGCAAGTGTTCGACATGCCAACCTCCATTGCATTTTACCGGGATGTGCTGGGGTTCGAGGTCGTGACCACTTCCAAGCCTGGAGCAGAGAACTTCGGTTGGGCGCTGCTCCGGCTGAATGGCACGGAGTTGATGCTAAATACGGCTTACGAAGAGGACTCCCGTCCGCCCGAACCTGATCGCGCCCGGATTGCCGCCCACGATGATACGACGCTCTTCTTTGGTTGCCCGGATGTCGATGCGGCGTACGCTCACCTTCGGTCGCGTGCCGAGAATGTGAATGAGCCAAAAGTCGCGCCCTATGGCATGAAGCAATTATATGTTCGCGATCCGGACGGATATGGCCTGTGCTTTCAGTGGCCAGCTACGTAGCAAGTTATGTTTCCCCTTCCGATCATGCCGCCCCCCGTCGCGGACAGTCTTTACCTCTCGCCGGGAGGGTGTACTCTAGTGGCACTATCAAGGAGCTGCGTCCCATTCTTGACATCACCAAAGACATCCAGTCGTTGACGACATTTCGCCGCCAGTCGAACCCGTTCTTGAAACAGCTAAAGAAGAGCCAACGCCCCGTGGTGCTTACAGTGAACGGGAAGGCAGCAGCCATCGTACAGGACGCCAAGGCGTATCAGCGCCTGCTCGACATTGCCGCCAGGGCGGATGAAGAGGAAGCTATCCGTCAAGGCCTGGAAGATGCGAAAGCAGGAAGGAGGCGGCCAGCGAGGGGATTTTTCGCCGAGTTTGAAGCGAAGCATGGCATACGTCGTTAACATTACACGCCATGCTGAGCGCGACCTTGCGGGCCTTTGCCAGCAAGTAAATGCCAAATATTCGCACACAGCCATGGATCTGCTGAAAAGGTTCCTCGTCTGGAACCTTTCGTATTGTCGTTTCACGGCCGCTGCCCGCCCCTTTTCCAGCACCGCTCCCCCAACCGCATTTCGCCCTTTGCTATAATCCTTTTCTTGCATCCAAGTGATTATCCCGCATGAGGTTGGAGTCCCAGGTTTGAAAAAAGTCCTGATCCTTCTGTTATTCCTGCTGCCCGCCAGTTTGAGCTTGCTGAGTTGCGGCGGCTACTCCGCCCCCTCGAGCGGTGGGGGCAGCGGGATCAAATACCGCGCCTTCATCACGAATAACGTCAGCGCGGGTACTGGGCTCGCAGGGGTATATGTCGTCGACGCCGCCAACGATGTGCGTGGGAGCATATCGCCGATTTCAGTTGGCAACACTCCGGGGATGATGGTGCTCACGCCCAACCGAACCCTGACCCTGGTCTTCAGCGGGAACGGTACACAGTTCTCCGACAACCAGTCCACGATCATCAGCAACAGCAACGAAACCGCCGGCGGTCACCTGACTTTGCCTGGCGTCACCGAAAGCATCGTCGTTTCTCCGGACGGCTCCGCCGCCTACATCGCGGTTCCCACCGCCCCGGTGATCGGACAATCTCCCGGAGTCATTGACGTCATTAGTCTGAGTACCGGTACCAAGACTGCCGAAATCAGCTGCCCGCCGATAAACCCCAATCCGCCGGATCCTCCACCTCCTCCCGTCTGCGTTACGAAGGACCAGGGAGACCAAGGCTTCAACCCGCCTTACCATTTTCTCTCCATCGGCAACACCGGAAATCGCGTCCTGGCTTTCAGCCAGGGTTCCGATTCCGTCGCCAATGCGATTGCGGTGATTACTCCGTCCAGTGTCGGAACGGCGAATCCTGTCGTGACTTTTGTGCCTGGCTTTGACCATCCGGTCTGGGCCTTTTTCAATAGCGACGACAGCACCGCATACGTGGTGAACTGCGGCGCGGAGTGCGGCGGAACCCAGGCCAGCGTTCAAACACTCGATTTGAGAACGAACACCGCAGGCACAGCCGTTCCCGTTCCGGCGGCCACGGTCGCTGTGGTCAACAACTCGACCATGTATCTCGCTGGAACACCGTTACCCAATCCCAACCCTCAGCCCTGCACCGGAGAGATGACGCAAGCAACCTCCTGCGGCCTCCTGACCGTCTTCGATCTCAGCAGCATGACCGTCACCAATACCACTCCGATCATCATCACCGATGGATATCACAATCACATGGCTCTCGGCGCTAACGGACAGCTCTTTATCGGCGCCCGTACTTGTACCGAGATCGTTCCGCCCGTCCCGCCGCCAACCGGGGCCGAAGTTCGCGGTTGTCTTTCGATCTACAACACGCAGAGCGTTCCGGTGGGGAGCATTCAACCCGGCGCAGTTACGATTCCTCCAACAACCGGAGACGTGACCGGCATCCAGCCCGTCGCGACACGCGACGTGGTCTATGTGGTCCAGGGCCAGAATGTCCAGGGCGGAACGCTCTACGTCTACGATACGAAGACCGATGCCGTGGATGCAGTGGAGGAACAGAAGCTCAGCAACCTCATCGGCGATTTCGTCGACGTCAAGACCATAGATTTCTAGAGTCGATTTCTAGGGCAGTGGTGTTCGCCGTTTGCTCTTAACTCCGGCTGTTGAAAGACGTTCCCGCCGCGACCCGCCGCGAGAGAGCGCTTGACCCGGGCGCTGGAACCTACTAGCATCTCGCGGTAGTTCCCCCTCCCGGGCGCGAGGTTACGCCGCCAGTCGTTAGGTTCTGTTGGTACTTGGAGAACCCTATGAAAACGAGCATGGCTACGAACAATCCAACGCAACATCAAAGTTGGATTCTTGGAATACGCCAGCGAGTGGCAGGCGCCGGGCTGGCTCTGGCGATCATGCTTGTACCCGCAGTCGTCGCGATCGCATCGGCACAGGCGCAGACTTACAGCGTAGTGCATACGTTCGCGGGGCCGGACGGGGCAGGCCCTGATGCAGGTTTAGTGCTGGACACACAGGGCAACCTGTATGGCACGACTGGCGATGGTGGCGCTTCCGATTATGGGACGGTGTTCAAACTGGATAAGACGGGCAAAGAGACCGTGCTGTACAGCTTTACCGGAACTCCAGACGGCGCACGCCCCGCAGGTTTAGTGCGGGATTCGCTCGGCAACCTGTATGGCACAACCTCCGCAGGCGGAGATTCTGCATGCAAGGTGGGGTATGGGGTTGGTTGCGGAACGGTGTTCAAAGTCGATACGACCGGCAAGGAATCCGTCCTCTTCAGTTTTCATGCGGCTAGCTTGGACGGCGTGTTTCCGCGCGCAGGTGTAGTGCTAGATGCGCAGGGGAACCTGTATGGCACTACCTACCGTGGCGGCAACGGGTACACTGCTGGCGGGACGGTGTTTAAGGTGGACGCTACCACTGGGAACGAGACCGTGTTGCACAGCTTCGGCTCGCCGGGAGACGGCTTGTATCCCCAAGCAGGTTTAGCGTGGGGCGCGCAGGGCAACCTGTACGGCACCACCTCGTACGCGAGCGGCGGTACCCAGAGAAACCCTCATGGGACGGTGTTCGAGATGGATACCAGCGGCAACGAAGGACCGTTGTATACGTTCGGCTCGACCTCCGGCGAATATCCCCTTGCGGGTATAGTGCAGGATGCGCAGGGCAACCTCTATGGCACTACGTGGGAGGGCGGCGCCTACGGCAAAGGAACATTGTTCAAGCTGGATACGGCCGGCAACGAAACCGTGCTCTACAGCTTCACCGGGAAGATGGGAGACGGCGCACATCCCCGGGCAAGTTTAGTGTTGGATGCGCAGGGCAATCTTTATGGCACAACTGCCAATGGCGGAGGTGCTCTCGCATGCAGTGGAGGAGTTCTCGGGCACGGCTGTGGAACGGTATTCAAGGTGGATAAGACCGGCAATGAGATTGTGCTTCACCGTTTCACGAAGGTTGGGGGGGACGGCGCAAATCCTGTCGCAGGTTTAGTGCTGGACGCGAATGGTAACTTGTATGGCACCACCGCTAATGGCGGAGATTCTTCATGCGCCGTGGGGTTTGGACGCGGCTGCGGAACGGTTTTCAAAGTAATGCCTTGAGGAAGAAAGGCGGGCCTCACGTGCTTTTGCCGGATCGTTCTGCTCCGCATCAGATGTGCCATTGATGCTTTCCAACAACGGTTCCGCTCCGTTGGCCACGATAGCGGAATGCGAACGACCAACGACCAACGACTGGCTTTCTACCTCGGCTCCAGCGTCATCTCATGCGTCCGGTGTTGCTCGACCGCCGCCGGCGAGAACGGAAATGCAAACGTCGAGCCTCCGTACCACGCCGCCCACTGGTCCATGCAATACGGACTGAGGAATATCCCGCTCTCCCCCGTCACTACGTTCAGAGTGCTTTCGTCAAAATTCGCAAAATTCCATGTGAGCCGTTCGGAGGGCCCAAAGCCCCGGTCCACCGCTTTCACCGTGTAATTGCTCCCGCTTAGCGGATGCAATCCCGGTCCCGTGAAGCGCCCAATCACCGGAAGCTGGCTGAGTACGGGATGATCGATTTCAACCGGATAACTCTTTCCCCACTTCCATTGACTGAGGTCGGACGGGGCTAGCGAAACAACGTTCGATGGGTCCTCTGCGACGAGTCTCGTCTGCTTTACGACGTTCTCGACAGCAGCGGTCAACAAGCTTCCGTAGTCGGAGTATCCCGGAGGCAGCCAGCGTGCGGGTTGCTTGGTGAGAACATTTTCCAGCCAGACCGACGACATACCCCAGCGATAGCTCTTCCAACTCAAGACGCCGCGATTCGGTCCGTGAGATGCCGCACCCAGCTTCGGCTCCAGCAGCAACCGCGCCAGTTCCTGACGCGCCTTCGTCTCAATCGTCGGCGCCGCCGAGTCCGCCGACATCCGCCCATCCCAGTCGCGCAGAATTTCCGCTGCCCGCTTCGCCCGGTCGGAGGCATTCGCGGCGTGATCGACCGCGTACACGAACTTGTCGGCGCAGAACCGGTCGTAAGTAGACGACACATCCATCTGCAGCGCCAGCATATCCGCCGGCGCAAACTTCTTTCCCGATTCGAGCACGCGGTAAATGCGGTCTGTCCGCCAGGGCGCATCCCAATCGGTGCTGATCGAATATTTGTAGCCCTCTGGAGTGATGCGCCCGTTGGCGGTCGCGAGAATCCCGCCGGGCGGATCATAAACATGCGGCATCTGGTCGAAGGGAATCCAGCCCTTCCACTCGTGCGCATCGTCGCTGCCGCTCACCGGCAGGCTGCCATCACCCGCCGCCCGGATCGGCACGCGCCCCGTCGCCTGATAACCGATGTGGCCATCCACATCTCCGTACATCACGTTTTGTCCCGGCGCGCCAAAGGTCGAGAAGGCCTTGCGAAATTCATCCCAATTCTGTGCGGAATCCACGTCGAAGAACACCAGTCCTTCGCCGTCCTGCAACGTCCAGCGCAAGGCAATCTTGCGCGTCTCGCCCGGAATCAGTTCGGTCGGAAGCAAATCATTAATGATCGGCCCATGCCGTGTCGTTACGACGTCGAGCGTCACGTCCGGCTTGCCTTTTACGTGGATGGTTTCCTGTCGGTGCTGCGCATCGCGCCATCCCGCCGGAGTCTTGTACTGCCCCTGCGCATTGAACTCCTCGATGTAGTCGTCTTCCACCGTCGGCCCGACGTTGGTGAATCCCCAGCCGATGCGCTGGTTGTGGCCGACAATCACGAACGGAATTCCCGGCAGCGTAACCCCGGCCACGTCAAAGTTGCCGGTAGTTATTGCGCTATTCGGTGCGGCCTTCGTTCCGTTATTCGTTCCGGCCGTGATCCTTAGGTGCGCCTCAAACCACAAGTTCGGCATCTGGTGGTCGAGGTGCATATCGTTCGACAGCAGCGGTTTCCCCGAAACCGTATGCTGTCCGGAAACGACCCAATTGTTCGACCCCGGCCGGAACCGATCGGCCTCTTCCAACTCAAGCACTTCGGAAACCCCTGTAGAACGGAAGTCAGGCGAACGAAGAACAGAAGGCAGCGCAGAAATCAACCGTCCATTCCCACCTTCCGGATCAACCTCTTCGTCGTCATCGTCATCCTCTTCACCGGAATTGACTGCAGGTTCCTGATCGATCCGCCGCACATCGGTTGGCGTACGGTCTCGCCAGGAAGAATTCACGTATAGGTCCGCCGTCAGCTGCGGCCCCAGCTTCGCCAGAACTTTTTCTCGAGTCAGCGCGCGCTCGGAGCTGTAGTGATTCAAATCCTGGACCATGCGCGCGCCCACCAGCAGGGAATCGGTCACCGTCCACGGCCGTGGCGTGTATTTCAGCAGGCGGAATTCCAGCGAAAGCCGGTCGCGATGCGCTTCGAGAAACGCATTCACTCCCCGCGCGTAAGCGTCAAAATAAGGCCGGTCGCGCGCGGAGAGATTTTTCTCAGCCGCTTCCGCCGCGATCCGCAGCCCCAGAATCCGCTGCTCCCGATCCATCTTCACCGTGTCTTCGCCAATCACTTCCGAAAGCTCTCCCGCAGCGGCCCGCCGCATCATGTCCATCTGCCACAGTCGGTCCTGCGCGGTCACATACCCCTGAGCAAAAAACAAGTCTTCGAGCGTAGCCGCCTCAATCGTCGGGACGCCGCGCTCGTCGCGTACCACGCGCACCTTGGACGAAATCCTCGGCACCGCGACGCTGCCATCCAGTTGCGGCAGAGCGGAGCGCGCGATCGAGTAGAGCCACCAGAGGCCAGCGATGAGCGCCACCAGCAGCACGCAAACGGCGTAGTACAGGATCCGGAGCGCGGGATTGCGCCGACGAATTTCCGGCACGGGAGAAGCGACCGACATATCCACGATTGTAGGGACGCACTCAGCCCCTGACAACAGCACGTCATTTGGTTCTGTTGGTGACGGGGCTCTCCCCCGTTTAGCCGGGCGAAGCCCCGCCACCACACGAGCCATTGATCGTCGTTCGCTCGTCGCCATTTGCCGGGAAGTGAGTCTGCTTTTCATGTCGCAGACTTCGCCGAAGCCGCGGAGCGGTTTCGAATTTCGGTGTTGCATCCGGCGCACCCGTTAAAAGAAGGTGAGACTGAGATCATGAGCAAATCTGCCTATCCATTGAAGCTTCCGCTCTCCATCAAGAAGGCTGCCCAGGCGAAAGAAGATGGCGTGTCTTTAAACCAGTGGATCGCGGCGGCGGTCGCCGAAAAAGTTGGAGTGGTGGAAACCGCAGCCGACTTCTTCAAGAAGTGGACGGGCAAGGCAACCGGCGAAGGACTGGTAAGGTTGCTGCGCACTGCACCCAAGGCCACGCCCGATGCGGAGGACACGCTTTGAGAGCGTCGGTCAAGAACCCCGCCCGAGCAGAGCCTTACCAAGATCCTTCCCGGCCAGCTCTTCGATGCACGCTTTGCGTCCAGGTATGAATCTTCTCGGCGAAAACGGCATTGTAAGTCTGACCTTCGGCGGTCTGCAGGTTTGCTTCCGCGGCTTCTTCCGCAGGCCGCTTCTTGGCTACTCGCTGTCGCGCTAGACGGTGCCCCTTCTCGCGCTATTGATTGACATGAATCTGGCTTTTTAATAGGGTTGGAATCCGATGAGCCGAAGCCAGCAGCCTGCGTTGACACTCTTTGCCGTCGGGATGATCGGCCTCGGCATCCTTGCTCTGGTCTATGGCGATTTCGCGTTGGTGTGGCAGCCCGTCGCCCCATGGATCCCGGGCCGGACGGTTCTCGCCTATGTTGCGGGCCTCATCATGCTTCTAGGTGGTGTTGGACTGCTCTTAAGGGCCACGGCGGCATGGTCGGCTCGCATCCTGTTCCCGTATCTAATCGTCTGGCTTCTGCTGAAGGTGCCTGCAGTGGTGGTGGCGCCGCAGATGGAAGCTGTTTGGCTCGGCTTTGGCGAGCTTGCTGTGCTTCTGGCCGGAGGATGGATTTTGTTTGCCACGCTGGCCGGACTGCGAGGGGGATCGCCACTGACATTTGCCTCGGGCGAGAACGGCGTCCACCTTGCACGGATGCTTTTCGCGGTTTCTCTCATACCGATCGGGCTCTCACACATCGTGTATGGGAAGGAGACTGCTCAACTGGTACCGGCGTGGCTTCCTTATCGTGCTGGCTGGGCCTACCTGACCGGTGCCGGACAGATCGCCTGCGGTCTCGGCGTGCTGTTCTCGATCTTTCCGCGAGGGGCCGCGATAATGGAAGCGGGCATGATAAGCCTGTTCACGCTTCTCGTTTGGGGTCCCGCGATTCTGGCCGCTCCGAGGGCCCGCCTGCCGTGGACGGCGTTCTTCATCTCCTGGGCGATCGCGTCTGCCGCATGGGTAGTAGCCCAAAACATCGCACCGAAGCAACCCGCCAAGCCGGATGTGTGACCGACTATCACTATCCTAACGACTGCCTCTGAATCCTAACGACTGCGGGCCTCTGACCTTTTTCATCACAAACAACGGTGACAACGGTGACGGCCGTCATAGACACAAATCCGCGCCTCTGCGAGAAGGAAGAGGTGTACCCGTTCAAACCAAGACGGCCCTCGATCCTGCACCAAACCCATTCTCAGCGTTCCTTGAAAACCGAAACGGAAAACCGAAACGGGAAGCAATTGGCTCTGCGGAGGCCTAAGTCCTTATTTTTCAAAGACCGAAGCAAGGAAGTTCCCGCCAACTCTTTGATTCTAGGAGACTAGCGGGGAGGGGGTGGGGGTACTGAACGGCAAACACAGGAGAAAACAGGAACAAAATCAGACCCCGAAGCCTGGGAGTCGGTTGGCGCAACCCGCGCTTCGCCCAGTATCATGTTGGAGCCCTTGGCGTGCATTATCATCGTGAGTGCGAACGCCGCCCAACATGCTGCAGAAAAGAATCGACGATCAGCCGACCATCTCGCGGGAGAACATCCGCGAGGCCGAAGGAATTTTCCTTCAGCATCTCCGTCGCGTCGGCTTGAAGCAGACCGAACAGCGCAACGCGATTCTGCGGACGTTCCTTGAAACTCGTGAACACCTCTCGATTGACGAATTGCATCGCCTGGTCAAGAGAACCGACCCGCGCATCGGCTTCACCACCGTCTACCGGACGCTGAAGCTTCTGGCTGGTTGCGGACTGGCCAGCGAAGTCGCCTTTCACGACGGCATCGCGCGTTACGAACACCAGTACAACCGCCGCAGTCATCACCACATGGTGTGTACCGAGTGCGGCGCTTCAGTCGAATTTTTCTCGGAGCAAGTCGGAGCGATCGAGCGGGAGATCGGACACAAACACCGTTACGTCACCACCCGCCATACTTTCCAGATCTACGGCGTTTGCGAAGAATGCCGCGATCGGAAGAAGACGAATGGACGCCGAATTGTCTAGTCCAGCAAATATTCCGCCAAATCGTTTAGAGAATAGTACAAGGGATAGTTCAGTGAGCGATCCGGCGAATCCGGCGCAAGGTTCCGTGAAATGTCCTCATTGCGGAACCGTGATGCCCGCAAACGCGGCTTTCTGTCCGGGATGCGGATGGTCGATGACGCCGCTTCCTTCCGCGGAACGCGCGGCCGCGGTGGTCGCTTATCTCCCTTTGGTTCCTCCCGGAGTGCTCTTGTTGCTGCCGGCATTTCGCAATAACCGCTTCGTCCGCTTTCATGCCTGGCAAAGTATTTTGCTTTGGGGAGTCTTTTTCGTTTTGACCATCGCCGCACTCTTTCTTTCGAATGTCGCGGCCGCCATGGTGTTTCTGCTGTTTGGACTTCTGGTTTCGCTGGCCATGTTGTTCCTGTGGATTGTTCTGTCGCTTAAGGCATGGCAAGGCGAGCGCTTCGAGTTGCCGCTGTTTGGGGACTTGGCGGAGCGCCTAAAATAAGGTCTCAGGTCCAAGGTGTCAGGTCTCAGGAAAAACAGAATCATTCGCATTTCACCGTTACGTTTTTCCTGACAGCTGACACCTTGCCGTTCTCGTGTTCATCGTTGAAAATAATAAATACACTGAATATCGCATAGGTATCCCAGGAGACCTCATTGAGCCAGCTTCAGCGCGTTAAGATCAGCGCTCTCGGCACCTACGTTCCGCCCCGCCTTCTTACCAACACCGACCTCGAAAAACTTGTCGATACCAATGACCAGTGGATCATGGAGCGCGTCGGTATTCGCGAGCGTCATCTCGTAGACAAGGGTGTTGCGACCAGCGATCTTGCGGTCGAGGCGGCGAAGAAAGCCCTCGCCGACCGCGGC
>Ga0210410_10003622_pt1 | contig 13662 bp, 13 predicted proteins | sample IncBWC4MmetaG_FD_161058 | JGI IMG/M metagenome (GOLD analysis project Ga0210410, IMG submission 161058) | Forest soil microbial communities from Barre Woods Harvard Forest LTER site, Petersham, Massachusetts, United States - Inc-BW-C-4-M | ecosystem: Environmental > Terrestrial > Soil >... | reverse complement strand
CATTCGACGCAACCGTCAGCCGAGCGCGCGGCGATCACCGAGATCTCGCGCTCGAACGGGATGAAGGCTTCGAGGATGGCGGATTTGGTGCCGAGATCGGCCCAGACCCGGTCCAGATTGTCGCCGTCGCGGATGATCGCCTGACCCTTGCCGTCATAACCGAAGCGGCGGGTCTTCAGCACGGCCGGAAGCCCGATGCGCCCGACCGCCGCGTGCAAGGCGGCTGCCGACGACACATCGACGTAGTCGGCGGTGCCGATACCCAGCCGTTTGACAAAATCCTTCTCGGCGAGACGATCCTGCGTCGTTTCCAGGATTTTGCGCTCGGGCAGCACCGGACGGCGGGCCCCCAGGATCATGGCCGCGGCCGCCGGCACGTTCTCGAATTCATAGGTGATGACGTCGACGTCGCCCGCGAACAGTTCCAGCGCCTCGACATCGGCATATTCCGCGCAGGTCGCGTTCAGCACCACGTCGAACGCCGGCGAATCCGGGTCCGGGGAAAACACCTGGCAGCGCAGGCCGAGCCGCGCCGCCGCCATGGCCAGCATCCGGCCCAATTGTCCGCCGCCGAGAATTCCGATGGTGTCGCCGGGTTTCAGCTTCACCTGATGCGAGGCGGTCACGCAGATCCCTCCGGGCGCTCGGCAACGGCCTCGGTCTGCGCCTTGCGCCAGGCCGCAAGCCTGCCTGCGAGCGCGGAATCGTTCAGCGCCAGCACGCTGGCCGCCAATAGCGCGGCATTGACAGCGCCGGGTTTGCCGATCGCCAGCGTGCCGACCGGGACGCCGGCGGGCATCTGGACGATGGAATAGAGCGAATCGACCCCGGACAGCGCCTTGGATTCAATGGGAACGCCGAAAACCGGCAATTCGGTCAGCGAGGCCGTCATGCCCGGCAGATGCGCCGCCCCCCCGGCGCCTGCAATGATGATCTTGAATCCGGCCGCTCTGGCGCCCCTGGCAAAGGCGAACAGCCGGTCCGGGGTCCGATGCGCCGAAACGATGTGTTTCTGGCTTGCGATGCCCAGCGCACCCAGGGTTTCGGCGGCATGGCGCATGGTTTCCCAGTCCGACTGGCTTCCCATGATGATAGCGACGGGGGCGGGCATACGGTTAATTCTTTCGGGAATCCAAAAACATAGGCCGGATTATAGGATCGGCCCAAGGTTCGGCAAGGCGTGGCAAGGGGTCCGGAATGGACTATCCTGTCTTGGTGAATTCCGGCAAGCCTTCTTAGCGATGACGAAGAAGAAGAAAATCAGGGCGACGCGGCCGACAGCCGCGAAACGCCGCATGAATCGTGTGCCACCGGGAAAGGCCGCGCCGCGGCGCCCGGCGTCCGCGGCCGCGCCCGATGACGCCAAACCGGCGGTTCGCCGGCTCCGGGGGCAATTGGCGCAGGCGCTGCAGCGGATCGAGGAGCTGCAGACGCACGCCGATACCGATTTCCTGCTGGATATTCCGAACCGGCGCGGTTTCGAGCGCGAACTGCATCGGGCGATTTCCTACATCCAGCGCTATCGTGCGAGCGGCGCGCTGATCGTGCTCGACGTCGATCGGTTGAAGCCGATCAACGATGCCTTCGGGCACGCCGCAGGCGACCAGGTGCTCAAAGCCATCGTGGCGGAGCTGCTCCGCCACGTACGCGCTTCCGATGTGATCGGCCGGCTCGGCGGCGACGAATTCGCGCTATTGTTGTGGAACCTGACCGAGACCGATGCGCGAGCCAAGGCGGCGGCGCTGGAAGCCGCCATTGACGAGCTTACTTTCACCTTTCAGGGCAGCACGGTGACGGCGGGCGCCTCCGCCGGCGTTGCGATTCTCGGGCCCCAGGCGGAAGCCGGCAGGGCGCTGGAAGAAGCCGACAGCGCCATGTATGTGCGCAAGGCGCAACGGCGGCATGAGATGTGAGCAGGATCATGACAAAACCCGCCCCATTCACGCTTCATATCCCGGATGCCGACATCGCCGACCTTCGCGAGCGCCTTGCCCGCTCGCGTTTCCCCGACCAGGCGCCGGGCGAAGCCTGGGCCTATGGCACCGATGTCGGCTATCTGCGCGAGCTCGCCGAATACTGGCGCAAGGATTTCGACTGGCGGGCCGAGGAAGCCGCGCTCAACGCCTTTCCGCAATTCCGCGTCCCGCTCGACGGCATCGACCTGCATTATTCGCACGTGCCAGGCGTAGGCCCCGACCCGATGCCGCTGTTGTTGCTGCACGGCTGGCCGGGCTCGGTGTTCGAATTTCTCGAGATCATCCCGCGGCTCACCGATCCGGCGCGCTTCGGCGGCGACGCGCGCGACGCCTTCACGGTGGTGGCGCCGTCGCTGCCGGGATACGGCCTGTCGTTCCGGCCCGGCCAGAAGCGGTTTGGCGTGCCCGAAATGGCGGATTGTGTCGCAGCCCTCATGCATGACGTGCTCGGCTATCGCAAGTTTGCCGCGCAAGGCGGCGACTGGGGAGCCGCGGTCACCAGCCGGCTCGGTTATGCGCATGCGGAGCGGATGATCGGAATCCACATCAATCTGATGATGGCGGGGCGCGATCCCGCAGCCTTTCCCAATCCGACCAACGAGGAGCAGCGCTACTTGAGCGAGCTCGCGCACTGGATGCGCGAAGAGGCCGGTTATCAGTCGATCCAGGGCACGCGCCCGCAGACGCTGGCGTTCGCGCTGACGGATTCGCCGGTGGGCCTGGCGGCCTGGATCGTGGAGAAATTCCGCGCCTGGTCGGACTGCGGGGGCGAGGTCGAGCGCGCGATCAGCCGCGACCGCATGCTCGCCGACATATCGCTCTATTGGTTTACCGGCGCGATCGGCTCGTCGTTCTGGCCGTATTATGCGCGGCTTCACGGCTCGGCGATCCTGCCGGCCGGCGGTACGATTTCGGTGCCCACCGGTTACGCGCAATTCCCGCGCGAGATCATCAGACCGCCGCGCACCGCCGCGGCGCGCGTGTTCACCGACATTCGCCGCTGGAGCATCATGCCCAAGGGCGGACACTTCGCCGCGCTGGAACAACCGGAACTGCTCGCCGGCGAGGTGCGCGCTTTCTTCCGGGAATTGCGTTAACGCCGCGGGCCAACCTTATAGTCCGCTCAGATCATCCGGCACGTTGCCGAATTTCTTGAGCAGCCGGGCGTCGCCGAATTCGCCGATCAGGGGATCGCCGGTGCGGCTGAAGGCGACGGCGCCGATACTGCCGGGGACGCGCGACAGCACTTCCGCGCGCCGTAACGCGCCGGACGAACTCTGGCATTCCTCCGCCGCACCCGCCACCGGCGAGCCGGTGTCGTCCTGCAGGAAAGGCATTGCGACGTAATAGGTGACATCGGCCATTTTCCTACCTCCGTGTATTAACTCCGGTTCAAGCATGATCCGGAAAAGTGGATGCCGGTTTTCCGAAAAGATCATGCTCAGTCAAACGATAGAGCGGGAAGAAACGTCATCCCGCTCTAGGCGGCGTCGCTGCTGGAAAATCCTGCCGGAACGCAGCCGCTCTCAATCGCCGCCTGCAAGTCCTGCAATTCACTTTCCAGATATTCGTTGGCCATGATCAGCGCCTTGATGGTGCTGCGCAGGTTGCCATCGCACATCGCGATCGCCTGGTCGCAGGCCTGTTCGTAACGGCTGACGTCGGACAGTGAAGCAGCTTCGGACATGGCGAATTCCCCGAAATCTCTGGAAAGGGTGTCCCTAATGTTCCTATTTTGTTCTCACCGAGTCAAGAGGGTCGATACCAGGTCGACGATTGGCACGGGCCGAAGCGGGAGGCCCGGCGAGGGCGGGAACGAAAGCAACATCCGGCGCTTATTGCCTATTCGCAGGGGAGTAGGACCGATGGGTCTTGTTGAGTTCAGAGGACCCGTGGTGCTGGTCGTCGAGGATGAGTTTCTGCTCCGAATCGATGCGGTCAACATGGTCGCCGCCGCCGGATTTGAGGCGGTCGAGGCTTCGAATGCCGATGAAGCCATCGCAATTCTGGAAGCTCGCCGGGACATCACGGTGGTTTTCACCGACATCCAGATGCCAGGTTCGATGGACGGGCTGAAGCTTGCCCGCGCGGTCCGCGGCCGCTGGCCGCCGATCAAGATTGTCGCGACCTCCGCCCTCAATGTCAGGGAGATTGAACTGCCTGAAGGCGGGAGGTTTCTGCCGAAGCCCTACAGTCCGCTTCAGGTGACCGGCGTGCTGCGCGAGTTGACGGGCGGCGGGTGAATTTTGAACCGGTCATTCCGGGGCGAGAGCGGAGCGATCGAACTACGATGTGCAGTTGCACATCTGAGAATCTCGAGATTCCCCGATGTGCAATTGCACATCTGGGGTTGGCTCATTTCATTTGCGTCCCGGAATGACGAGGCCAGCTAGGCAATGATATCCGGCGTGATCTGGTCTTCGATGAAGGCGATGCGGTCGCGCAGTTGCAGCTTGCGCTTCTTCAACCGCTGCAGCCGCAGCAAATCCGGCGCCGGAGACTGATGCAAGGCATCGATCGCCGCGTCGAGATCGCGGTGCTCCTGCTGCAGCCGTGCGAGCTCGTTTTCGAGTTCGCGCTCATCTTCGTCGGTCATGGTATACGTTAGCTGAAAAACGCGGATGAGATTGCGAAAGGTGGCGGAAGCCGCTTGGTGGAATATCGTCCTTGCCGGGCGCAGGCGCAAGCTGGCGCCGGTTCCATACTCACGATTCATTACAGATGAGCGCGGAAATATGAGGACGGCATTTTCGTTCCCCATCGACAGATTCGCGCAGTCGTGTAAACTCACTTGTCCGGATCGAATCTGAGGTCTCACCCAACCGAGGAGGTTTCGTATGGCAATTCAGGCGCATCTCGTTGAACTGGAACGGAAACACAAGGTTCTCGAAAACGAATTGCATGAAGCTCTCGTGCACCTTTCAACGGACGACCTGCAAATAGTCGAACTGAAGCGCCGGAAATTGATGGTCAAGGACGCAATCGAGCGGTTGAGGCATACCGCCGAGGATACGCTGCACTAGGCAGCGCAGCTCGCATACAGCGCATTTTCCCCGGGACGAGCGCGGCGGCGCTCTCCCGGACGCTTGGCTTTTTACAGCCCTGCCAGCTCGCCGACATGGTCCGCGATCGCCAGCGATGACGTCAGTCCCGGCGATTCGATCCCGTACAGGTTGATCAGCCCGTCGACGCCATGATCCCGGGGCCCCTGGATCAGGAAGTCCTGCGAGGCCACCTTCGGCGGCACGATCTTCGGGCGAATTCCGGAATAGCTCGGCATCAGCGCGCCGTCCGGCAGCGTCGGCCAATAGCGCCGGATCGCCGGATAAAACCGCTCCGCCCGCGCCGGGTCGACGGCGTAATCGATTCGATCGACCCACTCGACGTCGGGACCGAACCGGGCCTGTCCGGCCATGTCGAGCGTGAGATGGACGCCGAGCCCGCCGGGCTCCGGCACCGGATAGATCAGGTGCGAGAACGGCGCTCGCGCGCTGCAGCTGAAATAGTTTCCCTTCGCCAGATAGGCCGGCGGTATCAGTTCGATCGGCATGCCGTCGATGCCGCGCGCGACGGCGGGTGCGCCAAGGCCCGCGGCGTTGACGAGAAGCCGGCATTCGAGCGACATCGGCGCGCTACCGCCGGCGTCGAGTTCGATACGGCCCTGCGCCGCCCGGGCGCGCAACAGCGGTGTATGAAAGGCACAGGCAGCACCAGCATCTTCGGCGTCACCGCGCAGCGCCAGCATGAAGGCATGGCTGTCGATGATGCCAGTGGACGGCGACAATAAAGCGGCGTCGCAGTTCAGCGCCGGCTCCAGCGCACGGGCCTCAGTGCCGGAGAGGGTTCGCAGATCGTCGACGCCATTGGCTTCGGCATGAGCCCGGATCGACTGCAGTTTTTCGGTTTCCTGCGGCGTGGTCGCGACGATCAGTTTGCCGCAATTGCGATGCGGGACGCCGTGGTCGCCGCAGTATCGGTAGAGCGCCCGCTTGCCGTCGACGCACATCCGCGCCATCAGGCTGCCGGCCTTGTAATAGATGCCGGCGTGGATCACCTCGCTGTTGCGCGAGGAGGTGACGGTGCCGATGCCCTCGGCCGCCTCCAGCACGATCACCTCGCGGCCGGCCTGCGCCAGTCGCCGCGCCACGGCAAGACCGATCACCCCCGCTCCGATAACGACGCATTCAACCTTGTCCATCCACGCCTTCAAATTGATCCGGGTTTGCGATGATGTCCCGCTTAGGTGGGCGCCCGGCCGGGGTCAATCGTGCGCCCGGAACTTTGGCTCTCCGAGGCGCTGATTTTCCCGAACAACCCGTTGAATTCGTTTGAACCCGGCGCGCGTTAGGGAAGTATTAATCACGTCAGGGCAATTGCCGTAATTTAAGACACATTTTTGGGTTGTGCGGGTACGCGTTTACCTGATCCAAACCCGTCAAGCCAGACACTCCGCCCCTGAAATCCGCGGGTGACTGATGGCTGGCAAGAATTGGCAGGCAGGCTGCAAGAAACTGACTCCTGCGCAGGCCGTCGTGTGCCTGGTCGCCAGCGCTGTGCCGTTTCAGGCCGCCTGGGGCTTGCCGGACAATTTCGCGCCGGCGAGTTATGTCGGCTCCGCCGACCCCAACATGGTCTGGGAATGGCTGATCGGCGGCATCGTCGTCTGCTCTTTCCTTGCGGCGATCGCGCTCTGGATCCACTCCGCCTTGCGCAAGGTCAGGCGCTCGCAGTTGCGCCGCAATGCGTTCATCAGTTCCGCGCTGAACAACCTCAGCCATGGCGTTGTCATGACCGATCCGAAGCAGCGGATCGTGTACTTCAACGATCGCTATCTCGAGATCTACGGCCTGGTCCGTTCGGATATCCCCGAAGGCATGACCGGACCGGAAATCCTGAAATTGCGATTGGAGCGCGGCCTGCTCGACTGCAGCGTCGAGGATTTCTACAAGCTGGCCGACAGGCCGGAAGGCCACGTCACCGAACTGCCGAGCGGGCGGTCGGTGCTGGCCAAATACTTCTGGCTGCCGAACGGCGGTTCGGTGGCGACGCATGAGGACTATACCGAGCAGCGCAAGCTTTCCAAGCAGCTGGCGTCGACCAAGCAGTTCCTGGAATCGGTGCTCGACAACGTGCCGGTCTGCGTGGCCGCCAAGAGCATCGAAAACGGCCGCTATATCTTCGCCAACCGCGCGTTCGAGCGCTTCTCGCGGTTTTCCCGCGACACCATCGTAGGCAAGCGCGCCGACGAGATCTTCCGGCCCGATACGGCGACGAGCATCGAGGCGGCCGACCGCGCGGCGCTGGAATCTCCCGATGGCCACTTCCGCAACGAATTCATGGTGGAGCGCGGTTCAAAGAAGCGCGTTCTCTCCAGCATCCGGGTGATCGCGCGCGACGAAAAGAACCAGCCGGAATTCCTGATCGCCCTGTTCGATGACGTCACCGAGCGCAGGTCGCTTTCCGAGGAACTCGAGAATACCAAGAAGTTCCTCGAGCTGATCGTCGACAACATTCCGGTCTCGCTGATTGTCGAGCGCGTCAGCGACGGACGCTATCTGCTCGCCAACCGCAGCGCCGAGACCATCCTCAACCGGCGCCGCGAAGACGTCACGGGTCTGACCGCCACCGATATCTTCAATCCGAGAGAAGCCAAGCTGATCGTCGCGCGCGACGAGGCGGCGATCAAGAAGCGCGGGCTGCTCACCGAAGAACATCCGATCAGCACCAAGGACGGGCTGCGGCTGTTCCTGACGCGCCGCATGACCGTGCTGGATGATGCCGGCCAGCCGCAATATCTGATCAAGACCCACGAGGACGTCACCGACCGCCGCCAGACCGAATCGCGCATGGCCCACATGGCGTATCATGACGGCCTGACCGACCTGCCGAACCGCGCCGCCTTCCTGCAGGCGCTGGCGCAGATGATCGAGGCCTGCCAGGGCACCGATGAGGAATTCGCGGTGCTGTCGCTCGACCTCGATGGCTTGAAGGAAATCAACGACGTGTTCGGCCATGCCACCGGCGACAAGCTCCTGATCGAGGTGGCGCGCCGGCTGCAGGCCTCCTCACGCGGCGGCGTCGTGGCGCGGCTTTCGGGCGACGAGTTCGGATTGATCATCGACGGCAAGCAGCCGGTGGCCGGGATGCTGCTGGCGGAAAAGCTCGCCGAAACGCTGTCCAACGAATTCCTGATCGACGGCAAGTCGGTCCGCACCGGCGTCACCACCGGCATCTCGGTATTTCCGCACAACGGCGCCGACGCCGCTTCGCTGCTCGCCAATGCCGGCGCCGCCTTGTTCCGCGCCAAGGCGAAGTCGCGCGGCACCATCAGCATCTATGAGCCGGAGATGGACCAGCAGATACGCGACCGCCGCGTGCTGCACCAGGACCTCTCGGTGGCGATCAAGAACGGCGAGCTGTCGCTGCACTACCAGCCGCAGGCGATGTCGCGCCAGACGGTTGCCGCCAGCGAAGTCATCGGCTTCGAGGCGCTGGCGCGGTGGATGCATCCGGTGCGCGGCTTCGTGCCGCCGGGCGATTTCATCCCGCTTGCGGAGGAAAGCGGCCTGATCGTCGCGATGGGCGAATGGATCCTGCGCGAAGCCTGCCGGGAGGCGGCCTCATGGCCGATGCCGCTGCAGGTCGCGGTCAACCTGTCGCCGGCGCAGTTCACGCACGGCGATCTGGTCGGGCTGGTTCACTCCATCCTGCTCGAAACCGGCCTGTCGCCGGGCCGGCTCGAGCTCGAGATCACCGAAGGCGTGCTGATCGAGGATTTCGATCGCGGCCTGGCGCTGCTGCGCCGGCTCAAGGCGCTTGGCGTGCGCATTTCGATGGATGATTTCGGCTCAGGCTACTCCTCGCTGAGCTATCTGCAGGCGTTCCCGTTCGACAAGATCAAGATCGACCGCGCTTTTGTCATGAACCTCGGGCGCAACCCGCAATCGGCTTCGATCGTTCGCGCCGTGATCGGCCTTGGCCACGGCCTGGAGATGTCGATCGTGGCCGAGGGGGTGGAAACCCAGGAGCAACTCGGCTTCCTCGCCGAGGAAGGCTGCGACGCGGTGCAGGGCTACTTCATCGGCAGGCCGCTGCCGATCGGGCAGTACGCGACGCTGGTCGGGCGCAGCGGCGGCAATGTCGCGGCGCCTGCGCGCAAGACCGGCTAGCCACCAATCCGGTCGGGTTGAATCAATCTTCCGCCTCAATTCCTGTTGCGCCTGGTCTTCCGGCAAACGCTTCACGTCATCCCAGGGAAAAACCGGTTTCCTCTTTTCCGCTTCATGCTCTAAGTCTCTGCGCATGGCGGACTACGATCTTGCGATCATCGGCGGCGGCTTGAACGGCGTCAGCGTTGCGCGCGACGCCGCGGGGCGCGGCTTGCGGGTGATCCTGCTGGAGCAGGGCGACCTCGGTTCGGCCGCATCCTCGGCCTCGCCGCGGCTGATCCATGGCGATCTCGGCCACCTGGAGCGCCGGGCGTTGCTTCGCGTGCGCTCAGGCCTGGCCGAGCGCGATAGCTGGCTGCGGATCGCGCCGCATCTGGTGCGCCCGATGCGCTTCGTGATCCCCGCCCATTCCGACGAGCGTCCGTCCTGGCTGTTGCGGTCGGGGCTGTTGCTCTACGACCGGCTTGGCCCCGGCAACGGCCTGCCGCCGTCGGTGACCGTCGATGTCACGCACCATCCGATCGGCAATGCGCTGAAGCGGCCGTTCGGCACCGCCTTCGAATATTCGGACTGCTTGGCCGACGATTCGCGGCTGGTGATCGCCAACGCCGTCGACGCCGCGGAGCGGGGTGCGGTGATCCGCACCGGCGCGCGCTGCGTTCGCGCCGACCGACTCGACGTCTGGCGGCTCGCGGTGATCGACCGTGGTCATCGTCAGGTGATCACGGCCCGCGCGCTCGCCAACGCCTCCGGCGCCTGGACCGCCTCGGTCGCGGAAACCGTCCTGCGCATGCCGCCGCCGCGGGTGGGCGCGGTCCAGATCAGCCAGATCATCGTCCGCCGCCTGTTCGAAACCGACAACGTCTATGTCTTCCAGAACACCGACCGGCGGCTGATCTTCGCCAGCCCCTACGAGCGCGATTTCACGCTGATCGGCACCGTCGGGCACGCCTTCAAGGGCGATCCCGCCGCGGTGTCGATGGCGGCCGCCGACGTCGCCTATCTCTGCGATGCCGCCAACCGGTATTTCCGCGAGCGGGTCGAACCCTCCGACGCGGTCAGGATGATTTGCGGCGTCAACATGAGCGTGGATTCCCGCAACCGGCACGGCGCACGCGATGGCGTCTTGACGTTTGACGCGAGGCGCGGCAAGGCGCCGCTGCTGACGATCTTCGGCGGTGGCGTCACCACCTCGCGGCTGCGCGCGGAGCGGGCGGTCACTCGTCTCACGCCGTTCTATCCGATGTCGCCGCGCTGGACCGCGAAGACACCGCTGCCCGGCGGCGATTTTTCATGGACGCAGTTTGACGCGCAGGTCGACAGCGCGCGCGAGCGCTGGCGGTTTCTCGATGAGGCGCAGGCGCAACGCCTGGTCGGAGCCTACGGTTCTCGCCTTGCTGCCGTGCTCGGCGACGCCAGGGAGCGGGCCGACCTCGGTCCGGCTTTCGGCGAGGGGCTTTCGGGCGCCGAGGTGCGCTATCTCATGGCCAGGGAATGGGCGCGTTTTCCCGACGACATTTTGTGGCGGCGCACGAAACTCGGCCTCACCATGCCGGCCGCCGATCGCGAGGCGCTGGGGGTGTTCATGGCGGCGCAAGCGCCGTGAACTCCGAGCCGCGCGCTACTTGCACGAACTTCGCTTCGATCAGCGCGCAATACCGAGGGCCTTGAGTTCGGCGTTGGCGCCGTCCCCCGAGGTGCGATCCTTCGAACAGCCGGTCGCCGCGAGCCGGAACAAGCGGGAGGCTTCGTCTTTCGAGCCCTGCTGCAGCGCAAGTTCCCCGATGAAAAAGTTGGCGTCACAGACCCGGCGCTGCTTGACGTCGGCGTTGGGATCGTCAGCAGCGGCAAGAACGGCCGCGGAGGTGGTCTGGCCAAGATATAGACGAATTACCGGCGCCGGCCATGTGGTCATATCGATCTGCGTCATTGCCTGTGCGAGCCTGCTCGGCAGATTGCTGCGCTTGTTCACAATATCGACCCACAGCGCGTAATACGCATCTTTGGGGTCAAGTTCGCTTGCCTGGTTGATATCGGCCAGAGCCCGGTCCTGCTTGCCGCCATAAAGATACATGAGGCCGCGGTTGAAGTAGGGCTTGATATATTTCGGATCGATCTCGATGCTCTTGCCGTAATCGGCAAGCGCCTGATCGGCATCGCCCCTGTCGCGATAGGTGCTGCCCCGGTTATTGTACGCCGTGGCATATTTCGGATTGAGCTCGATGGCTTTGCTGAAATCGGCCAGCGCCCGGGCGGTATCGCCCTTGTTGCGGTATTCAAAGCCGCGGTTGTTGTAGTTGGCGGCGACCTTCGGATATAGCCGGATCGCCTCGTCGCAGAAGGTGATTGCCGCGTCCCCGCTCAGCACCTCACAGCGGTTGCCGGGATCCGCCTGACCATCGCAGTGCGAATTGCTGACCACGCAGGCGGCGCGCCGTCCAGGTCCCGCGGTGGCCTCGCATCGAGACAGCGCCTGACGTTCCGCGGCGCGCAAATCGTCGCCAATCCCCCAGCCGACGCCCGGGGTGCCTACCTTGGGGTCCATCGAAACCGCGACGCAGCGGTCGCTAAAGGTCTCGATCACCTTGCAAAGCGCCTTTGCCTTCGGGCCTGTGGGCGCTTTGCGACAATAGTCCATCGCCGTTGCCCGGGCGTCCTCTTTGGTTTTGGCATTGTATGAGTAGCCGCTCGCGTAGCCCTCTTTCGCAACGTCCGCGGGAGCTCCGATTGCCAAGGCTCCTTCGGCTGCAACCGGATGCGACCATAATATCCCGGCCGCGAAAGCGGTCGCCATGACGAGGCAGCAAATGGTCCCGTCGGCTGAATTCCTAGCCATGCTGGAAACTCCCCGGCCCAACAACTTTTATCTAAAGGCTGTGAAGGTATATGCCGTTCAGCGAGGAGTCCAGCGGGGCGCCAAAGGCAAGCAACCCTTTGGCCTTCTCTGCAACATTCCGCTATCCGGACCGATGCCGGCTAAATTTATGACCGCGCGACGCCGATACGGTTGAGCCGATGCCGTTCCGCCGCTAGCGTGCGGTGCTGATTGGGCTGGCGAGGATCATGGCGGACGAATTACCGAAAGCAGAAACGCAGGCGGAGGCGGCCGACATCCCGCTACTGCGTATCGACGCCGTGGTGAAGAAGTTCGGCGTGTTCCGGGCGGTGGACCGGTTGTCGCTCGACATCAAGGCCGGCGAGTTTTTCGCGCTGCTCGGGCCGAGCGGCTGCGGCAAGACCACGCTGCTGCGGATGCTCGCAGGCTTCGAGACCCCGGACGAAGGCCGCATCCTGCTCGCCGGCAGCGATATCGCGCGGGTGCTGCCGCACCAGCGCCCGGTCAACATGATGTTCCAGAACTACGCGCTGTTTCCACACCTCACCGTGCGCGACAACATCGCCTTCGGCCTCAAGCGTGCCGGCCTGCCGCGGCCCGAGATCGACGCCCGGGTGGCGGAGATGGTGGCGCTGGTCAAGCTCGATGGGTTTGAGCAGCGCAAGCCGGATCAGCTCTCCGGCGGCCAGAAGCAGCGCGTGGCGCTGGCGCGCTCGCTGGCGCGCCGCCCGCAGGTATTGCTGCTCGACGAGCCCCTGGCGGCGCTCGACAAGAAGCTGCGCGAAAGCACCCAGTTCGAATTGATGGAGCTGCAGCGCCGGCTCGGCACGACCTTCGTCATCGTCACCCACGATCAGGAAGAGGCGATGACGGTGGCCGACCGCATCGGCGTGATGGATGGCGGCCGTCTCGAACAGGTCGCAAGCCCGCGCGAGCTGTACGAGGCGCCGGGCTCGCGCTGGATTGCCGAGTTCGTCGGCGACGTCAACATTTTCGAGGGGCAGCTCGCCTCGCAGGAGGCGGGCCGCCTCTTGGTGTCGACCAGGGACGCCGGCACGATTTCGGTCGCCGAGCCGCGCCAGCCGGTCGGCAAGACGATCCTCTGCGTCGCGATCCGCCCCGAAAAGGTGAAATTGTCGCGGCGCGGGCCGGTGTCGGATGCGGTCAACGCCCATGCGATCAACCGGCTGGAAGGCGTCGTCACCGATGTCAGCTATCTCGGCGGCGTCACCAGCTACAAGGTGAAGCTCGACAGCGGCGCGACCATCCGCTCCTCGATGGCGAACACGGCCCGGATCGATATCGACGCCTATAGCGCCAGCCACCGCGTGGTGGCGTGGTTCACGCCCGACGATTGCGTGGTGCTGGAGCAATGAGCGCGCGAAACATCTTCACCCGCCCGGCGCGGCTCGCAGCGATCGCGCCCTCACTGTGGATGCTGCTGTTCTTCCTGGTGCCGTTCGGCTTCGTGCTCAAGATCAGCCTGTCGCAGACCGCGATCGCGCAGCCGCCTTATTTGCCGGTATTCGACCTGTCGCAAGGCCTTGACGCGATCAAGGCGGCTCTCGCCTCGCTGTCGCTGGACAATTTCAGGCTGTTGATCTCCGACAATCTCTATATCCTTTCCTATCTGCGCAGCCTCGTGGTTGCCGCGGTCTCGACCTCGATCCTGCTTCTGATC
>Ga0210410_10003621_pt1 | contig 13664 bp, 6 predicted proteins | sample IncBWC4MmetaG_FD_161058 | JGI IMG/M metagenome (GOLD analysis project Ga0210410, IMG submission 161058) | Forest soil microbial communities from Barre Woods Harvard Forest LTER site, Petersham, Massachusetts, United States - Inc-BW-C-4-M | ecosystem: Environmental > Terrestrial > Soil >... | reverse complement strand
CGTTTACGACCGAACCTGAGTACCCATTAATTGACCCTGCAAAGTTGGAGGCAAGGCTTGCACCGGTCGTAGATTGGCCGTAGCCCCAGGTAAATGTGTGGCCGTTGATCACGACACTTACGTTTCCTTGATCGTATACGGTGGTGAAAGTGGGACTGCCGTCCCGGCTGCCATTGCTCCACGAAAGGCAATTCCCGCTGCAATCGTAAAGGTTGCAGGTGGGATCGATTTCAACTTGATATGACTGGTCGACGCCGGAAAAGGTGATTGAGTCAGTGCCGCTTGTGCCGCCTCCCGTCTGTTCAGTGCCGTTGATTACTGCGTAGCCGTTACTTACAGTAGCGCCAGAGGGAGCGCCCGGCTCGTCAACTTCGATGAGACGGCCGAGAGCGTCTGAGAATGAGCGCCGCTGCTTGCCAGCCTGATCGGTGACGGTGATGGAATTTCCGGAATAAACGGTGGTGACGTTATTCGCGGAACTCGATCCGTCCGGCGGAATGAGAGTGGTTACGCGGCCAGCGCCGTCGTAAACATTTGTGGTGATGCCGTAGGTGGGGTCACCTGTGCTGCGATACGGATTTGACACTGAGTGGACGCGACCCACTTCGTCGTAAAGCGTGTCAACTTTGTCGGTGCCTGCCGGGTCAGAGGTGAGCTGCGTTTCGATTACGCGGCCGAGCCCGTCAATGACGACAGAGTTGGTCAAATTGGTCGAGCTGTCAATTGCCGAAGTCGAACTAACACTGATGCGGGAACTCGGACTAGGCGAAGACGGCTCAGTGAAACTGAAGCTAGTCGTGCCGCCGTCTCCGTGAGTGACCGTGAGCGGGCGACCGAGAGCATCGTACGTGTACTTGGCATAGTCCGCGATGGGAGATCCTGCGCTGGGAGAATACGTGTTGACACAAGCCGAAGGTGAAGGCGCATTCTGTCCGCAGACGGCGGCGGTAAGCCCGGTGTTCCAGTAATACTGCTTGCCCTCGATGTGGTTGACGTTTGTCGTCGGCCCGGTGACCGACGTGAGGAATCCCTGCGAGTTATGGTTTGCTCCGTCAGTGAAATTATCGGCGTAGCTCAACGTGTATGTGTGCCCGCCAGGATCGGTGGTCTGCACCAGGTTGCCGACGTCGTTGTAGGAATTTGTGGTAGTGAGCCAAGTGCCCGTGCTGGTGAGCAAGCGTTTTATTTGGGTGACATTTCCGCGAAGAGTGTAACCCGTATTGAAAGCGGTATCGTGCTGGATCACACTGCTGGTGGAACTGATGGTCGTCGAATCATAGTTATATTGCGTGGACGCCACGAGTGTTGAAGTGGGGCCGTCGTACACGTCTTTCTGGAAGACGCGATTCCAAATGTGACCGGTGAGATATGCCGAACCGGCAGATTGATTGTGCCAGTAGCTCGTGTCCGTCTTGCGCACCAGCGACCCCGGAGCACCGGAGCCGTAGTCGTACTCACGAGTCTCCGTGGGATTTAAGCGGGCGTCTGTGTAAGTAGAGGAATCGCTGGTCACCTGATAAGTGTAGGTGTCATTAAAGTCCGTCTCGGTCTTTGAAACCTGGCCAGTATCTGGCAGCGTAACCGTGGTGCGGATGATGCGCGGATTGCGGAGGCCGTAAGTATAATTCTGATTCGTCGAGCTAAGATTGGCATCTTGTTGGGCGGAGTAAACCGGGCCGTAATCAAAGCAATAGTCGTAGGCGACGATTTTTAACACGCGGCCTGATGCGTCCAGATATTCCACTCCGGGATCGACAGGCGGCGGCGTGGCTTGACCGCTGAGACTGACCGAGCAATTGCCGTTGCTGAATAATGCATGAATTTCCTTGTTTCCGAGCGGGTCGGTGACGGTCACGCCCTGGCTGTCTTTCACGTAGGTCCAGACGTGTTCTGTGCTCCCATCTTCGCTGACGTCCTTCTCAATCAAGATGCGGGAATCAAGAATCGGGGTAAAGAGCGGATTATCCGTTGTCGGCCCCGGATCTCCGCCGAACCCCCATTTGTACTTGATGTAGCCTCCTGTTGGCAGGGTCACCTTGGTGACTTCTCCAAATGGATTCGGATGACCGGGATTGTTTGGATCGTCGTAGGAAAACGTATAGCTCAGGCCGTTCGGAAGTGTAATTTGCGAGATGACGCTTAAGCTTCCTGAATACTGAACTACCTGGTGATACGTGTCGTAGGAGGTAGTCGGAAAAGCAGTCGTTATATTTAACGTTGTGTTGGTGATGCTAAATGCCTGCGGGTTTCCGTTGGAATCGGTGTAAGCCGTTCCTAATTGGCGGCCGAGGGTGTCATACGAACTATCGCTGACATAGTTTCCGTTGGTGTCTTTTTGCAGGAACGAAGTCCCCAGCGAAATCTGCGTTCCGTCTTCCCGCGTGATTTTGATTCCGGAATGGTCGTTTAGTGTGTCATTCGTTATATCGACCAGGATATGGCCCTGATCGGTGTGCCCAACCAGATTATCGACCTCGAAATTAGGCCAACAGCCGGGAAAACCCGAAACGCCGTAAGTCTTTCGGAGGGGTAATTGATATTTGGTGCGGTCCGGGCCGATGTAGACCCAATTGCTGCGGACGAGCACGGTTGGCGGATCGCTATAGTCGTACGGGCAAGGTTCGAGAGTGTAGATTTGCCCGGAATAGTCAACGCTGCCACCGACGTTGCTTACGTTCGCCCACAAACCGTTCCAAGTATCCGGTCGCCAATGGTAGTAAGTGGTGAACAGAGCGGTGCCGGCAATCGGCACCTGAGATGTGTCAACTACCCAGTATTTGCTTTCGTATTGCAACGCGAGGCTGCTGTCGAAACCGCGGCTCTTACGCGACATGAGCGGAATCTGAAGAATGAGACCCTGGTTTAGAAGGTTTACCGTGTCGATGCTGGACGATACGAATGCTCCATAGCTGGGCATGCCGGTGTCATCGCTGTTTGTCACATAGCCCGGATACTGAGCGTTTGCGGGAGTTAAAGCGAATAATGCAACAACTGCAAAAGCTAATCCCAATCGAACAAGGAAGGAACGGATCATTGGTTCCTCCCATCGAACACGGAGTCAGGTATGCCCTGATTTACGGCTACTGCTGTGAACTGGAGCTCGCCCGCGGGTTCGCCGTTGAAAAAATATCGCTGGTGAAACGGGACGACGATGCCGTTCGTGACGCGATAGTCGTCGTAGTAAATTTCCATGGGCAGAGTTTGTCGCCAATCATTTTCGGATACATATGGAAACGAGATTTTGACGACCTGGGATGTTTGTGTGTCCACAAAAATATTGAGTTCTGAGTTCTTCGTGAGCTGCGCGTCAACGGCCACATTGCGAATTGAGACGCGAAACAGGCGGATATGCTGGACGGTGTGCCCCTCGAGAGATTCCTGGCCAACATAAGCAGCGGAGAAATCATTTCGCGCGAGTTCCTGGAGCAACATCAGGGCGGGTAGATGCTCGATTCGTTTGTGATCGGCGTTTGCTGAGTGCGCTGGGCTCATCCCTTGACCGTTCGAGCGAAATTCGCGTCCGTTGTTGAAGATAGCGGTGGCGGTCCGGCCGCCGCTGGACGCGTCTGAGCGAATCTTCGTGCCTTTGGTCTTGAAGGTGGCTGTACCACTCCCTCCTCCCTGATTTGGCGGAGGCGTCAGAGTCGCTTGCACGACCGTATCCTGAATCGCAGCGGCGCTCTGGCCACCCAAGACGGCTAGCGCGTTGCGCAGAACGGCCATCGCTTGAGGGTCACGCGGAGGACCCTGCTGAGCAAGTGCGGCCAAAGGGAAAATAAACAAGAACATTAAGAGCGTGGGCAGGGATCGCCGCATCAGTACCTCCTGGGCAGAAGCGTGCGGCTCTTATAGAGGTAGGAACGTGCCGTGTCAAGAACAATCTGTATACTTATTGTGAAAATTCTGCAGGATGTAATAGCATCAGATGGTAGTACTCGCATTGACCCGGCCAGCACCAAAAAGTGCGGCCCAGTCCTCACGACCAGCGGTGGCGTGTGACTGGCATACTTTCTTGCAAGGTGTGCCCGGTTGATGGCATTCCGCGCGAAGATCCACAATTTTCCTCAACATCGGAGTCCATGATCCTCTGGCATTGTAACGTTGTGTTGCAACCGTCCGTGGGAAAGTCCGCAGCCGCTTGTTTGACGCTCAAAAAGATGTGCGAGAAATACTAATAGGCAACTTCCTGGAAAAAGTAGACGTCAAGATCTCTGGTTCAAGTGCCACAGTAGAGATAACTAGGAACTATCTTTCGCCACTGAATCTGGTGGAAACTTCCGGGCAAGACATGAGGTTTTCTCGAAACTTCCATCCAAGAGACGCTTCTTGGATGGCGCTGAATCACGGCTTGTCGACCAGTTAACGCTTGAGGGCGTGTTGACACCGGGCTGGTAGTACTTCTCTGTGTATTTACAGCTTTAGATATGTATGGTACATAAGTCTTATTGATGACATGCATTTCGCACATTTAGTTAGATAGTCTGATTCGGACTTTTCAGGGACGAGACTGCGATTCCAATTTATTTACCGATGGGCGCCGATAGCTCGTCGGCCACGATAAGGAGATTGAAATGTCTGACCAGAAGAACGAAATCCTGATCGTTCCCTCGTCCTCAGCTCGTGAGGGCCCTGAGGGTAGTAAAGGCCTGCTTGGAGGAAGCCCAGTCCCAGTTAGGTTGAACGCAGATCAATTGAAGGAGAACCTCTCAACTTTTCTCCAATCGGTCAATTTAATGCTCTCCGGCACACCAAAGGTGATGGAACCATTCAAACTTGACGAAATCGAGCTTTCAGTTGAAGTGAATGCAGAAGGGAACATTCAATTGATCGGTGGAATTAAAGTCGGAGCTACTGGCGGAATTACCTTGAAACTGAAACGCTGATCCGAAGCATTTAAAATGCCTAGCCGGTTTACAGATAAGTGGGCAATCCTCATTGGTCCAACTGAGTATGAACACGTTCAAAAGCTAAAATATTGCGCGAATGATGTCACCGAGATTGGAACAGCACTGCGCAAGTCACTTGAGTTTACTGATGATCATATTCTTGAATTTGGTAAAGGGCTGAAACTAGAACCCTCGCGTGACGTAATTTATCACGAGCTCGGCGGACTCTTACAAAGTGGCAGAATAAAGGAGGATGACCTCTTACTTTTCTTCTTCTCCGGCCATGGCTTCCGAGAAAAAAAAGATTACCTCCTTCCATCTGGCGCTACACCCCACAATTTGAGACAGACAGGCATCGAAGTCGAAGAGCTCGTTGAGCAATTAACTAGAACCAATAGCAAGAACGTAGTGTTGTTTATCGATGCTTGCCGAGAGACAATTTCGGGTCAAAAGGGAATAAGTGCGATAGGAGAAGAAACCCGCGCGATTGTGGAGAGAAAGGGCGTAATAGCGTTTTTCTCCTGTGACCCGCAAGATCTGTCGTACGAGATAGATGAATTACAGCATGGGTCTTTTACGTACTGTTTGCTCGAGGCGATCAACACTGCAAAATGTGTGACAGCGGGCGAAGTGTATGACTTTCTTCTTCGAGAAGTACCATTAGTCAATCTGAAATTCAAAAAACAGGTACAGAGGCCTCACGGGTTGATCGAGCCTCCCGAGAAGCGAGAGCTTCAGATTTTTGGCAGCAATGTCATGCTCAGCCTAGCCGCACGGCACATCGAGGCGCTTATGAAGAAACTAGGCGATCTCTATGCCGATTTGGCAATCGAAGACAAATTGTTTGAGGCTGCGGTGGAATTTCTCGACTTTGTCAAAGACAAACAGTTGACGGAGGATGAATCCAGAAAACTGGAATGGATAGAGCGCTTGGCTACGAACAAGATTACGGCTGTCGGTTTTGCGATTGCGTGGGAAGCCGTAGAAAGACGCCAGAATCAATTAGTCTCCGGCACGAAGGCGAAATTGGATTTGGGGCCCCTCCAATGAGTATTCAACCGGATCCACTAAGGGCGAGGGTTACGGATCGTATGGAAAACGGGTTAAGGACCGCCTGGAATTTGTGCGTGGATTCAATCATCAATTCTCTCGGGCCCCTAAGGCGATGGCGATTGCATTTTGCTTCCAAGTACCGACAACTTGGTATTGACGCTTATCGAGCAGGTAATATTTCCCAGGCGATCATCTACATGCAGAAGGCGATCGATAAGGCGCCAAGGAGTCCCGAGTTTCACTGCGATCTTGGACAGATCTATTACGAACTGGGGGATTACTTTAATGCAGAGAGAGAATTCAAGAAGGCACTCAAGTACGACTACAATAATGCGCGCGCGCAAAAGGGCCTCGGTTTTAGCTTGCAAGCTGTCGACAGACCTGTTGAGGCAGCATATGTTTATTTACGATACTTGCAGCAAGATGAAAAAGATGTCGATGTGCTTGTGAATCTGGGGGCCGCGTTTATGGATTCCAGAAATTACATCGAAGCGCTGCGCTCCTATGGTCGTGCGGAGAAACTGGATCCCAAGAATCCCATCATTCCCGAAAATCGTGGACGCGCTCTTTACGCGATGGGAAAGATTGAGGAGGCGATTGGCAGCTTTCGACAGGCCCTGGCCTTGGATTCGCAAAATGCTGAAACATTGCGATTTCTCGGATCAGCATTCGAAGCGAAAGGCGATAAAGGAGAGGCTCTGGAGTGCTATTTAGCTAGCGCTAAACAAGACCCGACCAACGGTGCTACGCATCTTTTGTTGGCGGAGTTGTTAGGAAAAATGGCGCGCCATAGGGAAGCAATAGATCATGCACAAGTAGCGGCCAAGATATTGAGAGCCGAAAACGATTGGAAAGGGCTTTCCTCCGCGTTGTGGGAACTGGGCTGGGACCAGTACAAACTGGGGAACCTGACTGATTCCGTCCAAGCGAGCACAGAAGCACTTAAACTCGACCCAAAGTTATTTCCGGTCAGATTCAATTTAGGTCTCGCTTATCTTCTTCAAGGCCATCGAGAGGACGCTCTTGTAAATTACAGTCGTGGTCTCGAAGATATACATCTAGCAAGCGACGTCCAGTTTTGGGCAATAGATGATTTACGAGAGATTATGGAGAATCGGCCCGAAATGCCGGGTGGGCGCGAAATTCTCCAGATACTCGAGGACAAATATGAAGATCTCAAGAAAGGACGTGGCGTTCGTTACGATTCCAAGACCTCAAAGCGAAACAGCAGCGCGAATCAATCGAACAATCTGGTTTGAAATAATCCGACCAATCTTCCCCAAAATGCAAAGCGGAATGCAGATGCACAGTGCGAGATTGTTGCTCGGCACAGATTTACTTAGAGAAGCAACTAGGGGAAGTCTGGAGTAGTTCCACTCCCGAAGTGAACCCGCGCCCAATCTAAGGCGAATGATGGCTAGTCATGCGACGCGCTAGGTCGAAGACCGAGGCACCGATGCTCGATCTCGAAGTAGAGATAATTAGGGATTATCGATACCAGCGCTTTCCTGCTTGCCCAAAAACAGTAAGTGAATCAAAGACTCTACCGATTTAATCGGCGCGAGCCTGGGTGATTCAACTTTTGACGCTTTGCAAATCGTCTCGCCCAAATACAACTGTTTTGGGGCAGCCTTGGGAATCGCTTTAGTTATCAGTTGACGTATTGAATTGCGCGATAGACGCTTCTTCGTCACAGCTGAGAATCTCGCGCCGCTCAGAGCAACGCATTGTGACTGTCCAACGTCAGCGGAGATGGGAGCTACTGCGAATCGAACTTAGCTACGGTTTGATGCGTCCGGTTCACCGGTTAATTTTGTTGCGGCCGCGCTGGGCGCGGCATTGGAGTTGTTTGTGTTGGGCCGAGTGAGCAACTGGGTTGCTGGGTCGCGCTGAGCGCGATTGTACTCGAACCGTTCATAACGTGTCTGCCGTTTTTGTTCCTCCCTGCGTTTCAGGATTTCTTCCCGATTCCTTCGTGATATCGCCGTTGGTTGTAGAACTCGATGAACTCCGCGATGGCCCCGCGCAGTTCCTGCGGGCTGGTCGGTGGTATTGTTTGGAGCGCTGGCGCTGGGCGTGCAGTTTCTATACTGGGCTGAAATCGTGAGAGACTTCAACGATCAGATGGACCAAGCGCGGACGCTCCGATGAGTTTTTTGACCATACGCCAAGACCACTCTGTCCAGCCTCAAGACATTCGACACCATCCAGCAATTCGTGGATTTGCTTTGTGAGATTGATCCAACAGCAAAAATCGAAGTTGTTTCAATCAACCGATGGCCAGCCAATCCGTACCAGCGTTCCGTCAGGGTCGGATAGGGAGAATTCGTACATGCCCCAAGGCTTGTGCTTGGGGATGACGCCACCCGTGAGATCACTGACTCGGGCGGCGATCCCGTCGACATCTTCCAGATAGAGATAGAGGCCGTTCGGATTTCGACCGGGCACTACCCATCCTTCTGGCGACTCGCTGGATAGATGGAGAAGCCAGCCTTTTCCATCGCTGAAAATACGGTAGCGCCCGTGATCGCTGAATACGGAGAGACCGAGTCGGATGTAAAAGGCAGTGCTGGCTTCGATATCGTTGCATGGAATGATCGCGACGATGCGGTGACAAGGCTGTTCCGGCATGGAGGTCACCTGCCCGAGTTTTTGTACCATGGTGAATGAGAGAGTCTACATCACAACCTCAGGCTGCGCCGGAGGAACTGGAAGATGCGAAACATCGCGTTGAATTCTCGCAATCCGCTTGTAGATTTCAACGTTGCTATATTATTGCGTACAAAGGCCGATGCAGTTTTGACGAGGCACAAGGGACAACAGCGCCGCGCAATCTGAAATTGAGAAAGGTTTTTCTTTTCTCGAAGAGATCGCAGACGCTCGTTCAGCATCATGAGTGACTAGACCTCATCATGTCGCACATGAGATTCGACTGGCGGAATTCTTACACGATGGTAAACTAACTAGGTTCTAGCCTCTCGTTTCGTCAGCGCTGCCACAAAACATAAGCGATTGATATCTATGCGGATGCATTGACGCTTGGGGAAGTGATCACGGACAGTAACCCTTCGCAGATGGAGGAAACGCGGATGGCCACGCGCAATGGGAAATGGATTGCATTCACAGTCTTGACGGTTCTGACGCTTACACAGATCGGAGTTGCGAGACAGCCGATAGTCGTATTTGTGGCGGGGCAACCGGGGACAGCCCTCGAAGGCAGTAGCTTGCTCGTGGCACTCCCACTCGTAAACATGGGTAAGGTCGAGGCGACACGAGTCGAAATAACGGCCATTCGACTGAGAACTGCACTGCTTGTGGAGCCAACGAATCTTCCTCTTCGACTAGAAAATGTGGCATCAGAGGGCCGAGCGATTGTCGAAGCAAGTTTTTCCAGCGCACACCTGGTCAGAAATGAGAAATACTTGCTGGAGGTTGATGGGAAATGCTTGGTAAGTGGAAGGGAGACGACTTATTCGGTTCGCAGGTACATCGAACTCCCTCCATCGGCGCCGGGATCAGCTCAGCTCAAGAACTTTGAAGCAATTCGCCATCAAGTCAAAGGAGCACCATTTCGCCACATGAATATCGCAATACCGCACGAGGTTAATGAACCCGGACCTCCGACTCCAATTGGAATGCTTCGCGGCAAGATGATGCCAACTTCAAAATCGACGAACATACAGCGGGGATTGAAAACTACTCCGAACTCCCCCAAGAGGCGAGGCAGAGGAATTAAACAGACCGAAGACGGTGGGCCTCGAGCGTCACCCTCCAATATAAATGTACTTGTGCCAGCCTCTCTCGACACAGCCCCACAGGACCCCGCAAACGACATGGTATTTTTGCAGAACACGTCGATAGGGGCCGCTTCTAGCGGTATCCCTGTCGATCCAAGCGTGGCAAGCAGTACAGGAGCGAGCATCCCTGAGGTGATACTTAGTTCAGGAAACACCTACGGCGCGATGTCGACCGACGGAGGTAATACGTTTACGATACTTGATCCAACCACGATATTTCCGAACACGGATGCGTCTGGAAACCTGATTGATGGAGGACTCTGCTGTGATCAGGTGATCCACTACAGCGCCAGCGTTGATCGCTTTTTCTGGCTGATGCTTTTCCGAGCCGGCTCTAATGGGCAAAACAGACTTCGCTTGGCGAGCGCGAGTCCAGCAACACTCGTGAGTAGCGGAGGAACATCTTGGAGTTACTGGGATTTGACGTCATCAACCTTTGGTATTGGAAACAACATATTGGATTATCCGGATTTGTCCGTCGGAAAGGATTCCCTTTACCTTAGTGTGGATGGAAATGGAGGATTAATTGTCGCGCGAATCCCGCTCACCCAGTTACGCGATTCACTCACCATTCAAGGCGGTTACACTGATCCCTCAAACGGCCAATCAGCATACGGCGTACACCTGATTCAGAATCCGTGGGATGAGATCTTCTGGGCGGGGCACCCGACGACAAGCAGCCTTCGAGTGTTTTCGATGAAGGAAGGATCGAACACGTATTCCTGGAAAGACGTTGATATTGACAGCTACCCGTACAAGGATTTTACGTCGAATTCTCCCGATGGAACCAATTGGCTGGCAAGCCTGTTTTCAGGCGGGCCGGGCGGTATCAGAATGTTCGACGCTGCTGGAGTGGATCAAGTCTGGTTTGAATGGATGGGATCCCGCGGAGGCAATTTCCTTCAACCGCATATCCAGATCGTGAGATTGCGAACATCAGATTATAAAGTGCTCGGACAAACTCAGATCTGGAATCCGGATTTCGCATTTGGGTATGCCTCGTTTACCCTCGCGAATAGCCTTGTCGGAGTGTCCTTGAATTTCGGTGGAGGGACTGAGTATGGGAGCCCTGCCGTAGGGATATTCGGTGATGAAGTGTTTTATTCCGTATGTGATAGTACGGCCAATGCTTCCAGGTTCGGCGATTATGCGACGGTTCGCCAGGCGGTCCCAAACGGAGGATTGCTTTCAGCACAAGTCTACTGCGTGAGCAAGGGACCAGCATTTGACGCACGCTATGTCTTATTCGGAAGAAGCGCCGATGTAAATCCCCCGCCGATTCAGCTGGTAAAGGCGACTCCCGGGAATGGCGAGACGAGCAAGGGAAAAGGCGGCCGAGTCAATTTCGGGCAGCTGTCCTTGTCAAACTATCAAATTGATCCAGAAAAAAAAGAGCGGCGCTAGTTTGGAGTTACGTTATGTAGGATATCGCGCTTGAAATTGGAAGCGGCGGATAACATGTGCCTCGTCAAGACTCCATCGGCCTGTGCATTCAAGAACATAGCAACGTTGAAATCCACAAGCGGAGTGCGATTATTCAACGGGACGTTTGGCTTCCTACGAATTTCCCCATCTGGGCGAACGATTCCAATTCCGCCCCAAAACATGTGTTTTTGGGCAGCGCACATCCATCTGATTTAAGTCAACCTAATCAGATACTTAGAACACACTCGAAACTAGGGTCATTGGGCAAGCCGAATAAAGATAACTAGGAATTATCGATAGCCTGAAGCTGCCACGCGGCTTATTCACCCATATTCCTTTCGTCCGCAACCAAGAATTTAAGAGGGAGGCTTGGCGTCAGATTTCTTGGCAGAATCCTTCGCGGACCATCGCGTGTTAAGGGATTCGAAAACATCTTTCGTTGTCTTGACGTTACCCTCAAGCCTTCCATACGTGGCCGGGCTGCTACCCGGCGTTTCGTTGAACAACTGTTCCACGACATGTTGTCCTAGACGCCGATAGCTTTCAAATTGTGATTCCGTGAACCACTGGTCGGTCGTCGTCTGATGAGGAAAATCGGGATGCTCGCGATGATAGCTGAGTATGTCCGAGGGTTCGTCCCCGGTGATTGATGTTTTGATATAAACGAGAGTGCCTGGCTCTGCGCCTGGATCCACCAGCTCGTAGTGAATAACTCCAACGGCCCAATGCCATTTGTCGGACTTATCTTTTTCCGTTTTCGATCCACCTTCGGTGACGCCGGGATTTTTTTCATTCGGCGTAGCGAGTATCGGAATCAAATGGTCAGTTTCCAGATCGATTTCGACGCCGATATCCTCCCGGCATCTGCGGATGGCATTGCCGAGGTCGCCAAAGGAGAACGTCTCATCACACCCTGCATCGCTAACGATAATGAATTTGCAACGCCGTTTCACCAATTCGTAGAGGCCCAGATTCTCAAAATGCCCACCGTCGGAAAGATATACATAATTCGCCTCGTCGTCGGTCTGGCCGAAAAGCTCGGCAAGAATATAGAGCAGCCCAATCTGAGGACCAGGATTCATCCAGCTCGTCTTGTGACGCGGGTTCCCCGCCCAGAATCCAAGGCGAATGTTGAAGAGTGTCATGAGAAAAGCCAGCGACGGAGAGCTGTGATAACCCATATTGGGGCTAGCAGCCGCGCCTGAAATCGAAACAGCCGTTCCCAATCTCAGTCCATCCTGCTTGAAACCGTAGTTCTCTGTAGGACGGAATCCGTACTCATAAATCTCCGGCGATTTATCTGGCGCTAACGAATCGTCCTGCAGGTCAATCTGTTCCAACCAGGTATCGAATCCACAGCGTAGAGGGGTCATCACAAACGACTCAGCTTTTCGTTCCTGCCATGCCAGGTCCTTCCCACTCACTAGATTCAAAGCGGAATTGTAAATGGGAAAAGGACCTGAATAGCATTTGTCCGCACGAATTTCCATTAATTGCAACTCGTCGTGAGGGTCAAATCCTGTGAAGGGGTTTGGCTTGCGAGTCGCATGTGATGCTCCCAGGTACGCACGAACGAGGCGGTTCCGGTAGAACAGATTCATCGAAAACTCATTTATGTTTATTCGCCACGACAGCAAGACGCAAGCACCTAAGAAAACGATAAAGAGAAAAACCAAATTCTGGTTCGACCCACAGTAGAGAATATTCCAGTGCGCACAGACGTACGCGGCGCCGGAATCTAGCACCCTCTTGGTGGGCATTACCACGGCGCGGTTCAAAGATTCGATGTTCACGATCCAACCGCCAGCCTTCTGCAGGACGGCGCTTCCTTTGAGGAACACCTTCAGATCGCAAGCATCGCCCCACCAGGCGAAAATGGTTTCGAGGAGGAATGAGATTCCGACCGCAACACCTACAATGAAAATATAAGGCGTAACGGAAAGTGCTGCGTCCGTCCAGGATCGGGACTCTGTACTGCCGGTTCGGGAACTCTTGCCCGCAAAAATTCCGGTGAGCGTTGACCCAACCCAGGTTATTACCATAGCCCACTGTATTTGGCTGCTAAGCCAGATAAGCGCGAGAGGTGAAAAAATTGCGATGGAGAAAGCAGCGGTCCAGGCAATACTGATAATCAATAAATATCCGCCAAGGCGCGCCCACCATTCGCGCCGAGGATCTGGGAAATAGAGCCCAATGAATCCAATCTGCAGCGCACCCACAACAAGAAAAATCGCTATCACCAACGGCGGCCCAAAACTAACATCGCGCCAAATTCCGACTGTTTCATAATTGTCTGTGCTATACAGAATTCTGTTCGCGAGTTCCCATAGCAAAAATCCCCCAACACCCCCGGAGACGAATGAAAATATGATTGACCAAGCCCACGCACCAGTGCTGCTCCAATGGGGCGCGTCGGTACCCCTCTTGGGCAGGTTTGCGAGTGATGAGACAGCCCACAACAAGGCAAAAGCGGCGCCGCCAAGCAACGGCCAGTACTGCGTGT
>Ga0210410_10003620_pt1 | contig 13666 bp, 14 predicted proteins | sample IncBWC4MmetaG_FD_161058 | JGI IMG/M metagenome (GOLD analysis project Ga0210410, IMG submission 161058) | Forest soil microbial communities from Barre Woods Harvard Forest LTER site, Petersham, Massachusetts, United States - Inc-BW-C-4-M | ecosystem: Environmental > Terrestrial > Soil >... | reverse complement strand
AAAGCCTCTCCCCGGCGATGATATTGGTGCCATCAGGCTATGGCCGGGCCTTGGGACAACTGGGCGGGATCGGCCCCCGCATGCCAGTTCCTCGCCATTTTACTATGGATGCACAAAGGTTTGGGGTACATATATGACGTACCGGGTTTGACCGGCTGACGCCGGCCCGAAAGGCTATGCCGCAGGGGCAGTGCCCAAAAGGAAGCGAAGATGAGCATCGAGCAATTTATCGACAATGAAGTGAAGTCGAATGACGTCGTGCTGTTCATGAAGGGCACGCCTCAGTTTCCGCAGTGCGGCTTTTCCGGCCAGGTGGTGCAGATCCTCGATCACGTCGGGGTCGGCTACAAGGGCCTGAACGTCCTGGAGTCCGCCGAACTGCGCAACGGCATCAAGGATTATTCGAACTGGCCGACCATCCCGCAGCTCTACGTCAAGGGTGAGTTCGTCGGCGGCTGCGACATCATCCGCGAGATGTTCCAGGCCGGCGAATTGCAGCAGCTGTTCGCCGACAAGGGCGTCACGGTCAGCGCACCCGCGGCCTGAATTTGGCTACGCGCCAGATCGGCCCGGCGCGGCTCGAAGTCGTTGTCGCCGACATCACGACATTGCGCGTTGACGCCATCGTCAACGCCGCCAATCGGTCGCTGCTCGGCGGGGGTGGCGTGGATGGTGCGATCCATCGCGCGGCGGGACCTCGGCTTCTCGCCGAATGCCGCACGCTCAACGGTTGTGAGACCGGCGGCGCCAAGATCACGGGAGCCTATTGCCTGCCGGCGCGGCACGTGATTCACGCCGTTGGCCCGGTCTGGAACTCCGGCAACCAGGGCGAGGACGAAGCGTTGGCGTCGTGTTACGTCAGCGCGATCGGGCTTTGCCGGACCCATGGCCTCGCGTCGGTTGCCTTTCCGGCCATTTCCACCGGTGTCTATCGGTTTCCCGCCGATCGGGCGTCGCGGATCGCGGTCTCGGCCACGGTCGAGGCGTTGCAGACAGCGCCCGGAGTAAGCCGGGTCGTCTTCTGCTGCTTTTCCAATGACAGCGCCGCCTTGCATGCGCAGGCGCTTCTCCAATTCGGCGGCCCTTGTGCTGATTGAGCGCGCCGCTAAACTCCGAGCTCAAGGACATGGGAGAGGGCTGATGAATCCGGGTCATGTGTTGCGCTTGTTCGCCTGCGGGGCATTGCTGCTGGCGGTTGCGCCTTTGGCAAGGGCGGAAGGAACCTTCGAGATTCCGGCCGGCGCGCATTTCAACAAGGACAAGCTGGCAAAGCTCGGCGAGTTCTTCCGTAACGAAGTGACGACGGGGAAAATTCCCGGAGCGATCTTGCTGATCCAACAGCACGGCAAGCCAGTCTATCACGAATCCTTCGGCGTGCAGGACGTAGTGTCCAAGGCGCCGATCACGGACCGGACAATCTTCCGCCTGTTCTCGATGACCAAGGCCATCACCAGCGTGGTTGCGGTGAAGATGCTCGATGAGGGCAAGTTCTCGCTCGACGACCCGATCGCAAAATACATTCCGTCCTTTGCAAATGTGAAGGTCGGCGTCGAGAAGAAAGCCGACGACGGCACCAAGACGCTCGAACTGGTGCCACCAAACCGGCCGCCGACCGTGCTCGACCTGATGCGCCAAACCTCCGGAATCACCTACGGTTTCTATGGCGATAGCCTGGTCCGCAAGGCCTATAAGGCTGCCGATCTCTATGCCGGCGATTACGATCTCGCCGAGTTCGCCGAGCGGATCGCAAAACTGCCGCTGCACAATCAACCGGGCGCGCTCTGGCAATACGGCCATTCCACCGACGTCTTGGCGCGGATCATGGAAATCGTGTCCGGAAAGTCTCTGATCGAGATCGAGAAGGAAAAGCTGCTCGATCCGCTCGGCATGAAGAACACCGGCTTCTTCGTCACGGACCCGGAAAAGCAGAAGCTGCTCGCCCAGCCGGTGCCCAACGACAGCGATTTCCGGGTCGGACGGGATAACAACCCGACCATTCCCAAGAAGATGATGTTCGCCAGCGGCGGCATGGTATCGACCATGGCGGATTACGCGCGCTTTGCGCAGATGCTGCTTAACGGCGGCACATACGAGGGCAAGACCATTCTCAATCCCAAGGCGTTCAAGCTGCTGACGACGGATCAGGTCGGGCCGGGTTCGGGCGTCGAGCGGGACTACTTCTACTTTCCCGGCGACGGCTTCGGCTTTGGGCTCGGGCTTGCGGTGCGAACCGATCCGGGAAATGCCAAACCGCCGCCGCCGGGCGATCTCGGCGAATTGAAATGGGACGGCGCCAGCGGCTGCTATTTTGTGATCGACCGCAAACAGGACATGTTCTTCGTATTGCTGGAGCAGACTCCCTCGGAGCGCCAGCGCATCCAGAAGGCAGTAAAGCAGCTGATCTATGAGGCGATGGAGAACTGATCGCGGGCAGCGAGCTGACCATGCTGGATCACGAAAATCGGGTGCGGGATGAATTCACCCGGCAGGCGGAAACGTTTTCGGCCTCGGCCGCGATCGCCGACGCGGCGCTGACGCAACGCTTTGTGGCGGCGCTGGGCGAGGCGGCGAACGGCTCGGTGCTCGACGTCGCCTGTGGTCCGGGCATCCTGAGTGCCGCGATTGCGAAATCCGCCCGCGAGGTGGTGGCGTTCGATCTCACGCCCGGGATGCTGAAGAAGGCCGAGCAGCGCTGCAACGAGGCCGGGCTTGCCAATGTCAGCTTCCGTGAAGGCAATGCCGCGGAACTGCCGTTCGCGGACAGCGCTTTCGATGCGGTGGTGACGCGGCTCTCGGTGCACCATTTCGACCGGCCGGGCCGGGTGATGTCGGAGATTTTCCGCGTGCTGCGGCCCGGCGGCAGGTTTGTCGTTGCCGATGTCATCAGCTCGGAGGATTCAGCCGAAGCCGAATTGCAGAATGCGATCGAAATCCTGCGCGATCCCTCGCATGTGCGGATGCTGCCGGGTTCCGAGCTGACGTCTCTGGTCAGGGATGCCGGCTTCGCCATCGAATCCCTGACGAGCTGGGACAAGGCGCGCGAGTTCGAGGAATGGATGGGCATCGTCAACGACGCCTCACGCGTTCCGCCGCTTCGTGCGGTGGTGCGGGCCCTGGCGAGCGCCGGTGCGTCGGCCGGGATCGGACTTGCGCTCGACGACGGGAAGATCAGGTTCTTTCACCGCTGGAACTTGATTGCTGCGCGGAAGGCGCCAAGGGATTAGCGCAGGGCGCCGCGCACGTAATTTCGTTGTAGGAAAGCCGCGTCTGCTATCTCACGCTCCCCGCACGATCTCGCGCACCAGCCCGACCGTCTCCTCGATCATGCCGGCGCTGACATCGAGATGGGTGCAGGCGCGGATCCGGCCGTCCATCATCGCGAGCAGCACGCCGCGCTGGTGCAGGGCCTTCACCATGTCGTCGCCAGAGACGCCGGCGCCGTCCGGCTTGAAGAAGACGAGATTGGTTTCGGGCTCCTGCACCTCCATGCCCTTGATCTGCGAAAGCCCCCGCGCCAGCGCCCGCGCATTGGCGTGATCGTCCGCAAGGCGATCGACATGATGGTCGAGCGCGTAGCTGCAGGCCGCGGCGCAGATGCCGGCCTGGCGCATCGAGCCGCCCAGCCGCTGCTTCCAGCGCCAGACCTCGTCGATGAAATCCCTGCTGCCGGCGATCACGGCGCCGACCGGCGCGCCCAGGCCTTTGGAGAAATCGATCCAGGCGGAATCCCAGCCCGACGCCATGTCGCGCGCCGCTATCCCGGTGGCGACGCAGGCGTTCAGCAGCCGCGCGCCGTCCATGTGGGTGGCAAGTCCGTTGGCCCTGGCGATCTTCACGACCTCGTCGAGCGCGGCTTTCTTCCAGATGGTGCCGCCGCCGATATTGGCGGTTTGTTCGACGCTGACCACGGTCTGCGGCGGCTGGTAGCGGCTGCGCGGGTGGAGTGCCTTGCGAAAGGTTTCGGGCGAAAATTGTCCGTCGGCGCCGGGCAGTGGCGTGATCTGGAAGCCGCCGAGGGCGGCATGCGCGCCGCCTTCACGGGCAATGATGTGCGCGGTCTCATGCGCCAGGATCTCGTCGCCGGGCCGGCAATGCACCAATGTCGCTGCGACGTTGCACATGGTGCCCGACGGCATGAACACCGCGGCCTCCTTGCCGAGCAGATCGGCGACGCGTTCGCACAGCGCATTGACCGCCGGATCGTCGCCGATCTGCTCGTCGCCGACCTCGGCCCGTGCGATCGCCTCGCGCATCGCGGGGGTGGGGCGGGTTTGGGTGTCCGACAACAGGTTGATGCGGATCGGTGGCGCCTTGGGATCGCGCAGGGGAGGTGTGTACATGACGGGGGTCTCTCAATCCTGGTCATTCCGGGCTCGCGTCTTTGACGCGCCCCGGAATGACATTGGGGCGATCTTACTCAAACAAAAAGGCCCCGGCAAAACCGGGGCCTTCGATCTCGGTAAACGCGACCGATAACAATCAGCGCGAATAGAATTCGACGATCAGATGCGGCTCCATCTGCACCGCGAACGGAACGTCGGACAGTGCGGGGATGCGGGTGAACTTCGCTGTCATCTTGGAGTGATCGACCTCGAGGAAATCGGGCACGTCGCGCTCGCCGAGCTGGGCCGCTTCCAGAACCGGGGTGAGCTGCTTGGACGATTCCTTGATCTCGACGACGTCGCCGGGCTTGACCTTGTAGCTGGAGATGTTGACGCGGCGGCCGTTCACCTTGATGTGGCCGTGATTGATGAACTGGCGCGCGGCGAACATGGTGGCGACGAACTTGGCGCGGTAGACCACCGTGTCGAGACGGCGCTCCAGCAGACCGATCAGGTTTTCACCGGTGTCGCCCTTCATCCGGCCGGCCTCGACATAGATGCCGTGGAACTGGCGCTCGCTGATGTTGGCGTAGTAGCCCTTGAGCTTCTGCTTGGCGCGCAGCTGCACGCCGAAGTCGGAGAGCTTTCCCTTGCGCCGCTGGCCATGCTGGCCGGGGCCGTATTCCCTGCGGTTCACCGGGCTCTTCGGGCGGCCCCAGATATTCTGGCCCATACGGCGATCGATCTTGTATTTCGCCTCACTGCGCTTTGTCATCGCGTCCTCTTTTGCAAGTTTGAGTATTGAGGAGACGCGCCCTCCTGTGCGCCGGGAATTTCCCGGAGCCGACAGGCCAACCCCTTAAGCTCGAAAGGGTGGACCACGGGTCGCGAAACGCATCGCGGGCCGAAACCGGCCCGCGAGCAGGCGGTTTCTAGGCAGAAACCGCTGTCCTGTCAATGAAAAGCGGCCCATTGGGGGCGTCATTCCGGGGCGTCACGGCAGCGACAAACCCGAAAATCCGGAGATTTTCGGGTTCGATCCTTCGGATCGCCCCGGAATGACGGCCTCGCGGCCGTCAGGTCGCGACCGCCCGGACGGCTTTTGGCTCGGTTTGCTGCCGTCCGGCCCGTAATTCGGCTGATATTTCGGTGTTCAGCACCTGTTCCAGCCGGGTCAGGACCTGCGCGACCAGTGCCGCATCGGTAATGCGGTGGTCCCAGCGGATCACGACATCAATGGTCTGGTCGGGCGCCACCACGCCATAGCTGACGATATAGGGCCCCGGGCTCAGCGCATGCAGCTCGCCTGGGCCGTAGGCGGCGACCGAGGTGACCCCGAAATTGCCGAACCAGTTGGCGCGCTGCCGGCCGAAATTGAGACCGACCGACCAGAACAGCCGGCGCAACGGCAGCGGCAGCCGTGTTACCCGCAGGATCTTGCGAAAGGAGGGCACCTCCTCGATCGGCGCCACCTTGGCGTGACGCACCTGCGCGTCGATCTCGGCCAGAGGCAACGTATCCGCGGCCGGAACCTTCTGCGGCAGTACGCAATCCTGGCCGTCCTCGATGCGCGCGATCGCCACCATGGCGATGTTCTTCGGCAGCTCGTAAAAGCTCGGCCACGGCCATTTGGCGTAGAGCGTGCGAAGCACCGGCTGCTCTTTCGCCACCAGCGAAAACGCCTTGACGAAAATTGCCGCCCAGCCGGGCGGATGCGCGGCAAGCGCGCGGGCTTCCAGCAGCGGACGGATGTTGAGCGGCCGCGTGAGCGAGACAAAGGGCACGCGGATCGACGTGTGCATGAGGTCGGCGACGAGACGGCGCGGCATTGAGATTTTTCGAACCGTTCCGCGCATCGATCCTCAAGCTTCCGCAACGCTGGAGCCGGCGAGTCGCCCCTGCCCGCCAGCTCTTCATCTAGCACGAACCAACCGCCTTGGGGCCAGATGGTTCTTGTTTATGGCGCGGGTGAGGCCAGTGGCCCGGTTTTATCCGTCACGTAAATACAAGCACTTTCAAGGTCTTGTCGCCATGAACCCTGGCGTCATGCACGGTACCGGCCGGAAGCGAGCAACAATCCCCGGCCTTTTTGGCGGTTTCAGCGCTTGATCCCCTCAAAACTCGCGGCGATGCCGCGGGCAAACAACGACCAGTCGAAGCCGAGCGCCAGCGCCAGATAGCCGCGGTCGATCATCTGGTTGGCTTGGTCGGCGGTACGCGCCACGCCGCCGATCGGCACGCCGCTCCTGAGGATGCCGGCTTCGGCGCGCGCCATCAGCGCCTGGACTTCGGGGTCGTCGATCAGGCCGCGCTTGTCGATGGAGGTGGCGAGGTCGCCCGGGCCGATCACGGCGACGTCGATGCCGGGGGTCGCCATGATCTCGTCGATGCGATTGACGGCCTCGACATGCTCGATGGTGACCATGCAGATCATGTCGTCGTCGGCGGTCGCCATATAATCAGCCATCGAAACGCCCCAGCGGAACGGCGCGTGGAACGGGCCCCACAGCCGCTCGCCGCGCGGCGGGTAGCGCACGCTGCGCACGGCTTTCTCGGCGGCCTCGCGGCTGCAGATCATCGGAAAATTGATGCCGAGCGCGCCGATATCCATCGGCGCTTTCGCCAGCCACGGCTCGTTGGCCGCGATCCGCGCCAGCGGCACGCAGGGCGTGCCCGAGGTCGCCGTGATCATCGCGTGCGCGGAGGTGAGATCGATCGGACCATGCTCGAGGTCGACGATGATCCAGTCGAGCCCGGAACGGGCCATGATCTGCACGGTCGCAATGCTGGGAATGGTCGCGATCGCGCCAAAGGTGGGACGCTTCTCCCGCCATTGCTGGCGCAGGCGGTTGAGGGGAGGGCGGCTTGCAGAGGTCAATTGCAAAACTCCGTTCGGCTGGCTCAGCACGAGTGGCTCAACTGGTACGACGGCGTTGTTGACGGCCGTTGGCCCGGTGGGCTTGCTCCCTGGCTGTCTATGCGCACAGATCGCTCCTCGTCATAACCGCTCTCGTTGCAGACGTAAATTCTCGATCTCGCGGCGCGATGCGTCCGAGCTTTGCGTCGATGGCCACCCTCTGAAAAGAACAAGAGGGCGCAGGGAAAGCCGGATGCGCGCTGCACCCGCGGTCTCGTGTGCAAATATGTGCGAAAGAAACGCACACGAGCATACAGGTCCAGCGGAGGCAATCCGGCTTTCCCTGCGCAGTGGGTTACGGCTTATTTCGCGCTCTCCTCGGTGACCGGGCTTTCTTGCCACCGTCGCCCCTGAGAAGCTTGCTTCTCAAGAACTTCACGCCAGCGTCGGGGCGTCGGGACCACACGGCTTCGCCGTCCGCGTCGGCTCGCGTTCGTCTTGCGCAAGCCTTCGCGTCCACTGCATCCCACCGCGCGTTCGTGACGATCGCGACCCGCCCCTCTCATCGGGTGAGACGGGCGGAGACAAATCACTGATTTGCCCGACGACGAAAGCGGAATATTTTTCGCAGCAGGGCTGGACAGGGTTTTGGGTGATTTGCCCGCGGGTTGTTTTGTCGCATCGTGGCCGGAAGATTGCGCTTGCACGCGAAGCGAAGCAGTTGACGTTTCGCGGTCGCCAACCGCGATTGGCCACTCCAAATTTAGCGACTTCGGCTCTCAGTTTCTTTTACGAGCGCCTCGATAGCGGGAATTGTGCGCTCAACCACAATGGCATAACCGGCCCTGTTTAGATGCCACATCGTATTTGACTGATCGTGCGTCTTTTCGACATGAAGTTCCGATCGATCAACCAAGCCCTGCTGCATTCGAGTGATCCTGTAAACAGCGACTCCCTTGGCCCGCAGCTTCGCCATGATCGATTGAGCCCCCGCCTCCGCAGCAGCCGGCGAAAGATGATGCAACACGACATCATTTCCCCGTGGGTCCCCGATATTCAGGACAACGATATCAGTGCCCGGGGGTGCAGCCCGATCCAGTCTTGCGAGGACGCCTGCCGTTGTGTCTCCGTCGACGCCTCCGTTGACGACCGTGACCTTATGTCCCCTTGCTCTCAAGGCCGCCTCGAGTTGGGCCGGGTAGGCCTCGCTTGCCGAGACGCCATGGCCTCGAATGGCGCTGTCGCCGAGCGCAACTATATGAACTTCCGCTTTGACGGCAGTCGCCCCAAGAGAAATTACAGAAACCAGTGCAGCACCGGCCATTACTGAACACCTTCCTGGCCACCGAATTGATACATCCATGTTGTTCTCAACGCTTCTCTCTGCCGCTATTCGCAATATGACTGTCAGCTTCAGCCGCGGACAACCAGGCACTTAGCCGGATTCCAACTATATACATTTCTTTGTGAGGAAACATTTGCTTGATCGGCAAATCTGCGTGGCCATTTCGTCGAGTCCGCCTGGGGCTGAAATGCGAAATACTCGGAGCGAACAGATGTTTTCCGCTTTGCCCCCAACACCAGACATTGCGGACGCGGTCGGCACTTCGCTTTTGTGCCATGAAGAGAAATGCCTGCTGGAAGCAACGTTGACCCTGATTGGGTTGCATGGGAGTGCTTGCTAGGCTTGTTCTACTTACTGGAGGCCAGATGCAAAGAGCTAGGCTCGCCCAAGCACCCGATCTAGAGGGGTTGCTTGATCTCTTTCGAGTTTCGGAAGTGAGTTCGATAGCGCAACCGCCCGACCGTGCCGAACACATCTGGTCCGAAACACTAACACGCAAAGGGGTGGCCGTCTTTGTTTCGGACGCGGATGCGAGGATCGCGGCGACCTGCATGCTTATTACCGCGCCTAATCTTCTGCGCAGCGGACGTGGACATGGGTTTCTCGAAAATGTGGTAACCCATCCCGAGTTCCGTGGGCTGGGACATGGTCGCGCGGTCGTTCAGGCCGCTCTCACCGAGGCTTGGGCGAGTGATTGCTACCACGTCTTACTTCAAAGCGGACGCAAAGATCCTCGCGTCCATCGCTTCTATGAGAGTTGTGGCTTCGAACCGGGATTTCGGACCGCCTACGTCGCGCACCGTCCGACATAGGCTCGATTTTGGTTCAGGGCTGACAGTCCGCTGATGATGTTCAGACGCCCGGAAACGCCCAAACATTTATGGTAGCGGCACCCTCGCGTAGCTTTTTGATGGGCACATAGTCTGGAGAATTCCAGAAGGCGTGGATAGCCTCCATCGTGGGAAACTCAAACATCACTACTGATCGCGTATCATGCTCGCCTTCGAGCACTTCCACCTTTGCGCCTCTCGCGGCGAATTTGCCGCCAAACGAAGCGATGAATGGAACGACCGCCTCGCGGTACTTCTGATATTTGGGTTCGTCGGTAATGGTGGCTTGAACAACAAAATATGCAGACACAATCGACCCTCGTTTTTCATTTATGCTGACGAAAGTGAATGATCTGAGCGTAGGGCTCCTGCGAGCAGCTGTCCACGATACCAATGTCCGAAACGGGTCCAGAAGGCGAAATACTCTCGCCGAGCACATGTTTTCTGCTTTGGCCCCAATAGCGGACATCACTCAATAGAGGCGGCGTGTCCGTTCTGTGCCAGAAGGCGACATAGCGACTGAGGGGGCTCTACCCCTTCAGGGCAGTCTTTTTACGTCCGCGGTAACTCGCGTATTTCCACCGTCCCGCCTGCTTCGAAGTGCGGATTACCTGCCAAAAGCCATCTCGCGTGATCGATGGTGGCGGCAGTGACCCGGATATAGCCGCCCAAATTGCTTGGTTATCGGTGGCGCCGCGCCCGCTTTTCACACGCAGATTCCATCGCCGATTTCGCTGCCGCCTTCAAATACGCCGATTTGCTTGAGCGTCTGGAGATACGGTTCCCACGCGCCCTGATCGTCGGCAACGACATCGTTGTGCATGAACAGGATGTACTCCGCCATATCTATCTCCGAGGAGAGTCGGTTGGAAGCGTGCGCCCCAAACCTTGTAGAACGCTAAAATGGCGGCTTCGGGTCAAAAGCGCCGTTAGGAAGGTTAACCAGCAGCTTCCGGTCTATCCCGATGAGCCGACAATGTCAGGGCCCCCCGCCGGGCTTCGCATTCGGGCCAACAAGCGACATCGTCCGCTACACGCGCGCGCGAAATCGACGCCCGTTCAGCGAGCTTTAGCAGCCTACCTCACCATCGCATCGAAAATCAGCGGCGCCAACTCCGTCTCGATCCGCCCGCGCTGCGACGGTGACTGCATCATGCAGAGCACGAACAGATCGTCGTTCGGGTCAACAAAGAAAAAGGTGCCGGCCACGCCATCCCATCCATATATGCCTGCCGGCCACGGCCTCTTCGGCTGCGGCGATGTGAGCACGGCAACGCCCAATCCGAATCCGGCGTGGACTGCCAGAAAATAGACATTGGCGGGTGCGATTCCGCTCCCGGGGCCGATTTGGTCCGACGTCATCAGGGCCACCGTCTCCGGCTTCAGATAGCGCCGTCCGTCTAGCGTGCCGCCATTCAGGAGCATCTGTACAAAGCGCGCGTAGTCGCCGATCGTCCCTACCATCCCGGCGCCACCGGATTCCCAGCGCCTGCGCACCATCGGGTCCCTGATTCCGGCGATGGGCGGGTCTATCAGATCATCCGGCATGAACTGGGCAACCAGCGGGCGCTTCGCCTCGTTTGCGACAAAAAACGCGGTGTGGCTCATGCCAAGGGGATCCAGCAGCCGCTCCTTCTCGAATTGAAACAGCGACTGTCCCGAAACCACCTCGATCACCCTCCCGAGCACATCGACGGAATGGCTATAGGTCCACGTCGTGCCTGGCTGCTCGGCGAGCGGCAGGTTCGCCAGGCGCGCAGCGAACTCGGCGTTGTCAAAATCGCCGCCGTAAAGGTCAGCCTGCCGGTAGAGTTTTTGCACGGGGCCGTCGCCGTAAAACCCGTAGGTGATACCGGAAGTCTGCCGCATCAGATCGAGTATGGTGATCGGGCGCTTGAGGGGTTCCAGCGTAAGCACTGGCTTTCCGGTCTCGTCGGGCTTTTCCACGCCGACCTTTACGTCGGCAAAGGCCGGAATGTATTTGGAGAGGGGGTCATCGAGCGACAGCCTGCCGTCGTCGACCAGCATCAGCGCGGCAACCGATGTGATCGGCTTAGACATCGAATAGAACCGAAAGATGGTGTCATCCGTCATCGGCACCTTGGTTGCGACGTCGCGCAGGCCGAATTTTTCGTAATAGACGGGCTTTCCGTGCTGCTGGATCAACAGGATCGCGCCCGGAATTTTACCGATCGCGATCTCATGGCGTAGATAGTCGCCGATCTGCTGAAGGCCCGGTTGCGAAAAGCTTCGTGCGGCCGGCGCATCTCCAAACGTGGCGTTCAAACTTGCAGCAATGAGCGCGCCGACGAGCGCGAACGCGGCCCACCTTGCCGCCGCCTTGATTTGTTGGCCGGCTCGCGTCAGGCTTTCAAAATAGGCCGAGGTACCGCGTGGCGAGGACGCGCTATCCATGTGAGCCTCCCTACAACGGCCTCTGTGTGTCGAGCCGCCGTTATTGCGGTTGCGAACTAGTGTTGTGACTCTAACACTTGTTTCGCCCTGGCGACCTTTTCGAGGATTTCGCCTGCAGACTCGGTCTTGCTTCCATGTCGAAACAGGGTCTCGCCTGCTGTCAGCTCGTGGTCGATTGCTGCCGCACGCAGAGCGGCTGGTAGCCAGTTGTCAACCGACATTGCGGCCATTCCACATACCTCGCCAAAGCTTGGTCCAGCATAACTGGCCAGGCGCATGGACGGAATGGCTGCTTCGGGTCAAACTCAGACCTCGGGGCCTATCCGAGCTAGGTCCGTTCTTCCCCCAACAACAGACATGAGGCGACTGCGGCGGCATGTCCGTTTGGTGCCATCAACAGACGTGCTCATCTATTCGATCACCTCGTCGGCGGCCGCGAGCAGGGTCGGCGGCATGTTGAAGCCGAGCGCTTTTGCCGTCTTCAGGTTGATCGACAGGTCGAACTTGTTGGGCGCCTGGATCGGCAGGTCCGAAGGCTTTTCTCCCTTCAGCAAACGGTCGGCATAGACGGCAGCCTGCCGGTAGACATCGACGAAATCGAGCCCCCAGGATAATAGCCCGCCGCTTTGGGTGAACGAGCGGAACGGAAACACTGCCGGAAGGCGAGCGCGATTGATACGCTCGATCAGCGTCACCCGATTGTTGACGACCAGGCCATCCGGGAAGACGATGACCGCGCGATCGGCGCCTGCGCCAAACTGGTCGAGAACACTCTCGATGTCCGCCACCGTCCGCACCGGGCCGGGGACCATCTCCACGCCGTAGTCCGGCCCCATGGCCTCGACGGATTTCGCCAGCGCCAGCGTCCCCGAGTTCTGCGGGTTGACCAGGAGCAGGATACGCTTGACGCGCGGCTCGATCTCCTTGAGCGCGTCGACCCATTTGCCCGGAAAGGAATATTCGTAGTTGGTCAGGCCGGTGAAATTGCCGTCCGGCCTCGCAAGGCTCTTGACCAGCCCCTGCGCCACGGGATCGGCCACCAGCGTGAACACGATCGGAATGGTCCGGGTTTCGTCCTTCAGCGCCCGCAGAGCGCGCGAGCCGAGCGCCACGATGAGATCGGGGTTGGTCGCGACGATCGCCGCAGCCGTCTCGTTGAATTGCGCCGCGTCCGCGATCGCAAAACGCAGGTCGATCCGCAACGCTTCCTGCTTCCAGCCCTGCCGCCGCAATTGTTCGGCGAACGCCGCGACCAGCGGCTGCATCTGCGCTTCGGAAAATTCCGAGAGCATGGCGATCTGCCGGACACGCCCGCCCTGCTGCGCCCGCGCCGCGAGCGGCCATGCCGTGGCGCCACCCAGCGCTGCAATGAACACCCTTCGCCTCATGCCCGTCCCCATAGCGAATGCGACAGATAGTACTCGCCCGAATGCGTTCTATGGAAGGGCTGAGGATCGCTTTGGGCTCGGCGTTTTGACAACGGATGAATGTCGCCTTCGGGTCAAACTCAGACCTCGGGGCCTATCCGAGCTAGGTCCGTTCTTTCCCCAACAACAGACATGAGGCGACTGCGGCAGCATGTCCGTTTGGTGCCACAAGCAGACATCAGTTCGATTTTGACGGTGAGGACTCTAGGACGTTGTAAGCCTGTCGCGTAGAGCTTGACTGAGGCGGCTGTGCCGGACGCCACTTAGTTCGTGCGGTGCGGAGGCTTCTTCTTTCGATGCTGTGTCGGCTGCGTTGCCTTTGGAGGCTGCGGAGGTTGCGGCCAGTAGGCACAGCCGAAGCTACAGCCACAGCCGGCGCCGCATCCGGCGGCCAGCCTTAGTTTTTGGAAGAGCGGTGGTGGTCCCGCATTTTCCTTGTCGAAGACATAGAACGTCGCCAAACTGCCGTC
>Ga0210410_10003618_pt1 | contig 13672 bp, 12 predicted proteins | sample IncBWC4MmetaG_FD_161058 | JGI IMG/M metagenome (GOLD analysis project Ga0210410, IMG submission 161058) | Forest soil microbial communities from Barre Woods Harvard Forest LTER site, Petersham, Massachusetts, United States - Inc-BW-C-4-M | ecosystem: Environmental > Terrestrial > Soil >... | reverse complement strand
TTCACGCCGGCGGGTTCGCCGAACGTGTGCACCGGCACCTTCACGCGCATGCGAACGTCCATGGCTACGCGGAGGAGGTCAACGTGCAGCAGGTTTCCGCTCACGGGATCCACTTGCCAATCTTTCAAGATGGCGGGCTCGTGTTTGCCTGCTAGGTCGACCTGGAAAAGCGTGTTGTGGCCGCTCTCGGAGCGCAGGATGGCTCCTATTTGCTTGGTGTTCAATGCCAGCGCGATGGCATCGCCTTTGCCTCCGTAGAGCACGGCTGGAACCTTGCCTATTTGACGCAGGCGGCGAGCCTCATTCTTACCCCGATCGGAGCGGGGCGCTCCTTCTACTATGATTTGAGTCTGAGCCATACTTTCATTCCTTCCCTCGAATCTTGTGGAACAAAGAATCTAAACCTGGCTGCTTCCTCCTTGTTCGGAGAACAACCAAAGCGACTTCCTATAAATCCCAAGTCGACCGACAGAAATGTCTGCCCCACCGTAGATCTAAATAAATAGCTCGCTGATCGACGTTTCTTCGTGAATCGAACGAATGCCGCGGGCCAGCAGGTCCGCGACGCTCAAAATCTTGATTTTCCCCATGCCTTTTGCGGCTTCGCCCAGCGGGACGGAATCCGTCGCGACCACCTCTTTGATTTGGGAGGTCGCGATGCGCTCGATCGCCGGGCCGGAAAGTACGGCATGCGTGCACGCGGCATACACTTGCGTTGCGCCTTCGCGAATGAGCGCCTCGGCGGTTTTCACGAGCGTGCCTGCGGTGTCGATAATGTCATCGACGATGAGGGTGCTTCGGCCGCGGACGTCGCCGATCAGGTTCATGACTTCGCTGACGTCTACATCGACGCGCCGTTTGTCCACGATGGCCAACGGGGCGTCCAGCTTTTTTGCAAAAAAGCGGGCGCGTTCCACGCCGCCTGCATCCGGCGAAACCACCGTCAGGTTCGGTAGGTTTAGATGCCGAAAGTGTTCCACGAGAACAGGAGATCCGTACAGGTGATCGACCGGAACGTCAAAGTAGCCCTGAATCTGTGGGGCGTGCAGGTCGAGCGTCAGTGCGCGGCTTGCGCCAGCTGTTTCGAGAAGGTCGGCGACGAGCTTTGCTGATATCGGGACGCGCGGCTTATCTTTGCGGTCCTGTCTGGCGTAGCAGTAGTACGGCAGCACGGCGGTGATGCGCCAGGCGGATGCACGCTTGAAGGCATCAATCATCAAGAGCAGCTCGAACAAGTGGTTGTCCACGGGATAGCAGCACGGTTGAACGACGAAGACGTCGGCGCCGCGCACGTTTTCGAGGATTTGGAAATAAATCTCGCCATCGCTGAAGCGTCCCAGGCTGGCCTTGCCCAGCGGAACTTCCAGATGCGCGCAGATGCTCTCTGCCAGAGGCAGATTCGCGGTCCCCGAGAAGATTTTAAACCGGTCGTCGTTCACGACACTCGCGTTCCGTCCGCTCAGCTTTTGGGTCGCCCACTTCTCGGCCCAAATTCGCTTCGAACTATCGGTTAGTAAGTTCTGCGGAGGCGCTGCGGATCAACCGAGAGAAAATGGAGGACACCAATGCACGTCAACCAGTGCCCTGCATTTTACGAACGTACCTGTCACGCGAGAGTGTCTCGCAAACAAGGGTCTGATCGTTCGGAAACCCAACAGCGGCTCGGCGCGCCATCGCTGGGCTCGGGAAAACTCCAAACACCGCCGAACCGCTACCCGCCAGCGAGGCTTCTCGAGCTCCTCGTTGGAGCAAGGCCCGTTTGATTTTATCAAGACGGGGGTGACGCCGGAAAACGGGCCGCTCGAAGTCATTCGAAAGGCCGCTTCCCTGCGCGCTCCAGCATAGAGCACAGAACCTCCAAAGTTTAGGGTTTGCGGCCCCTTTTGTCAATGTCAGTGGGCCAGCCTTCAGCCAATGATAAGCGTCCAGAGTAGGAACGTGAATGTCGCGCGGCGAGACGATGAGTACGGAGAGCTTGGGGATGTCCGGAAGAGGATAGATTTCGTCGCCGCGGCTGATGCCCAGTGCGCGGCCTCCAAGCAGAAAAAAGGGGACATCGGCGCCCAGCGAGGAGGCCATTTCGAGAAGTCGCGACATCGGCAGCTTGCGTCCAGTGAGACGCAGATAGCCGAGCAGCGCGGCTGCGGCGTCACTCGAACCGCCTCCCAATCCGCGGCCCGCCGGAATGGTTTTCTTGAGTTCGATGGCGACCCCTGAGCGGATCTGGCACTCGCGACGCAGGGCATCTACGGCGCGGTAGACGAGATTTTTCTCGAAAGGCTCCTCGGAGAGAGTGGCATTGCCCTGGATCGACAGCGAAATCCCGGGCCCGCTCGAAGCGCGCAGGCGGAGGTCGTCGTGCAGCGAAACACTTTGGAAAATAGTCCGGAGTTCGTGGTAGCCGTCGGGGCGTTTCCCAAGGATATCGAGGCGCAAGTTGATTTTGGCAAACGCGGGGATGCGGACTTCGCGCATGCGGCTTATTGTGGTTTCGCGTCTTGCGGCGAGGATTTTTGCGCCACGCGGTGCTTTACCTGAGAAAGCTTCCGTTCGATCTCCGCTATCTTGTCGTTTTCCATGTCGGCCGGTAAGGAGTGGTGCCATTCCGTCAGCGACTTCTCCCATTCTATGGCTGCGAGGTCGGTGCGCCCGGACTTGGCGTACACGTCGGCCAGGTGCGAGCGAATGGTGGCATCGTGGCTTTCGCGTTGGACGGCCTGGCGCAAGGTCGCTTCAGCCTCCGTAAGTTTGTTTTCGCGGAAATAAATCCAGCCGAGGCTATCAAGATACGCGCCGCTGTGCGGTTCTTCCTTTAGCGCCCGCTTCACCAGCCCTTCCGCTTCATCGAGCCGAATGCCGAGATCGCCCAGCATATAGCCGTAGTAATTGAGTACCGGCGCGTTTCGAGGATTTACGTCCAAGGCCTTCTTGAATTCCGTTTCGGCGCGGTCGTAAAACTTCTGCCGTTCGCAGATCGCTCCCAGCAGAAACCACACCATTTCGTTTTCGCGCGGCTCGCCGGGGATCGCTTCGGCAGTCTCGGCGGCTTCTTCGGCTTCTTTGTAGCGGCGCCCGCGTTCATAGACTTGCGCGATGTTGAGATAGATATCGCGGTCCGCCTCGCTCCTTGTGAGCTGCGCACGAAGAACCTTCACGGCTTCGTCCGTTTGGCCGTTCTCTCCCAGCAGGAGCGCGTTGGATGTGCGAAGCCCGGGGTCGCTGGGATATTTCGCCACCGCGTCCTTGCCCGCCTGGAGGGCCTTCGACAAATCCTTGGCCGCGCGGTAGGTGTCCATAATCAACATGCGCGAACGGCGATCCTCTTCTTCGCCGAGGCGGCCCAGCTCTTCGAAGGTGTAAACCGCGGCCTGAAAATTCTGCATGTCGCGATAAAGCTGGCCCAATTGCTGGTACAAGATCGCCAGCGAACGCCGCCGCGACGGCAGCACCGGCGATTGCGACTTCAAACCGGTGACGGCATCCGAGAGCACGCGAACGGCATCTTCATAGCGGCCCTGGGCTTCGTATAGCATGGCCTCGTTGTACATGACTTCGAGGCTGCCGGGCGCATACTGCCGGGCTTTCAGGAGACTCTCTTCCGCGTGATCGAGCTGGTGCAGTTCCCTGTAGATCTGCGCCAAGCGCAGATAGACGTCGGAATCGTCGGGCATCAAATCGGCAAGCTTTTGATAGACGGTGAGCGCGTCGGCAAATTTTTCTTCGGCGAGCAGTGTTTGGCCCAATCCGCGCGTGTGGCTTAGCTCGGAAGGATCCAGCTCCACGGCTTTGCGGTAAGCGGCTTCCGCTTTCGCGAGGTCGTGCGTCTGCGTGTAGGCATCGCCGAGAAGATCGAGCAACGCCGGAGAAGGCGTGCGACTGGTGATGCTTTCGAGTAGCGAAACGGCATCCGCGGATTTGCCTTCGTCGAGGAGCAGCTGGGTGAGTTGCTCGACGGCGGCTTCGTTCTCAGGGTCTTGTTTTAGAAGGCTGCGGAGAACTTCTTCGGCCTTCCCGTGCTCATTGCGCAGGCGGTACAGGCGGGCCAGCCATAGCGCCGATTCTGAGTCCGCGGGATCGAGCCGGCAGACTTCCTTGTATTGCTCGATGGCGCGTGCAGCCATCTCCGACTGCGCTGTCGAGGTGAGATCGCCCAGGCTACGAAGATAGATGCGGCCGAGAAGACGGCGCGTTTGCAGGTCGCTGGGGTCCCGTTTGAGGAGATCCTGCGCTTCCGTTACGGCTTCGTGGACCCGCTGCGCTTTCCAGTACATCTCGGCGAGGCGTTCACCGATGACCGGAGACTTGGGGTCGAGCGCATACGCCTTTTTGTAGGCGTCGATGGCCTGCGTGGCGAATTCGGGCTGATTGGTCGTCTCATACTGCTGCTCGAAGAGGTGCCCCATGGCGTAGTTGTAGTAAGCCTCGGCGCGCGGAGAAGGAGGCATGGGCGCCTCCGAAGGCGGTGCGTCGGCCCTAAATTGGGTCTGGGCATTCTTCTGGACTTCGGCGTCCACAGGAGTTTGCGCGGCGCCGAGGGCGCCGAAGAGGCCGGTCAGGAGACCGGCGAGACTAATTCTTAGTAGATTCATAGAAGCCCCGGAAACAAAAAGTATCCCATGCAGCTGGAACGCGGTCAAAAGCCAAAAACAAGGCGTTTCCAAGGCCCAAAGGCACCCTCCATTAAGATGCAAGAAAGTTCAAAAGAGTTGAAATGGAATCTTTGGAGGCGCTGCATTTATTTGACGGACGTAGCCTTTCCAATTTCGTACCGCGCCAACCAGGTCGGCGGCGTTTTAATGCAGGAAATGCCGGATGCCGGTGAAAACCATGGCCATTCCGAGGCGGTCGGCGGCGGCAATCACCTCGTTATCGCGGACCGAGCCGCCGGGCTGAATGACGGCAACGGCACCGGCTTTGGCGGCTTCTTCGACGCCGTCGGGGAACGGAAAAAAGGCGTCTGACGCGACTACGCTTCCAGCGAGCGAAGACTGCGCCTTCATCACCGCGATCTTTACGGAATCGACACGGCTCATCTGCCCGGCGCCGACGCCAAGTGTCGCGCCGTCTTTTGCAAAAACGATGGCGTTAGATTTGACGTGCTTCGACACTTTCCAGGCAAAGCGCATGGTTTCGATCTCTCGGGCCGTCGGGGCGCGCTTCGTCACGATTTTTAGCTGATCCTCGATGATTTCGCCCAGATCGGGCTGCTGCGCCAGGATCCCGCCAAGGATGCGCTTGAGCTGCAATTCGCGCTCAGGTTCGAGGCCGTCGGGCGGGAGTTCCAGCAAACGCAAATTCTTTTTTGCCGCAAAAATTGCTTTGGTTTTTTCGTCGAATCCAGGCGCGGCGATGCATTCGACGAAAAGCTTGGCCACCTCTTCGGCGGTTCGGGCGTCGACGGCGCGGTTGAACGCCAGCACGCCTCCGAAAGCCGAAACGGGGTCGGTCGCGAGAGCTTTCCGGTAAGCATCCAGCAGGGTTTCGCTCTCGGCCGTTCCGCAAGGGGTGTTGTGCTTGACGATGACCGCGGCGGGCTGGCTGAATTCCGCCGCCAGACTTCGCGCTGCTTCCAGATCCACATAATTGTTGTAGGAAAGCTCCTTGCCCTGAAGCTGTTGGGCCGCGGCGAGCCCTGTCGGCGCGCTTCCCGCCGGAACGTAGAGCGCCGCGGCTTGGTGAGGGTTTTCTCCGTAGCGCAGAGGTTGTTGCTTTTCCAACGCGAGGTGCACCCGTTCAGGCAGTACGGGCTTCTCAACGAAAGCCAAGTGCGTTGCCCGGGGCAACAGCCGCTCCAGTTCCGTGGTGATAAGACCGTCGTACCGGGAGGTAGTGGCAAACACTTTTCGCGCCAGCTCGAACCGCGTCGCGAGCGAAGTCTCGCGCGCCGCTTCCAGTTCTTGCGCCACGCGGCGGTAATCGAGGGGATCGGTCACGACCGTAACGCTTTCGAAGTTTTTTGCGGCGGAGCGCAGCATCGTGGGTCCGCCGATGTCGATATTTTCGATGAGCTCTTCGGCGGTCAAACCCTGCTTCGCCGCGGTCTCTTCGAAGGGATACAGATTTACGACAACGAGATCGATCGGCGCGATGCCGTGCTCTGCCGCTTGCTTTTGATCTTCCGCGTGCTTGCGGCGATACAAGAGCCCTCCGTGGACTTTTGGATGCAGCGTCTTTACGCGGCCTCCAAGCATCTCGGGCCAACCGGTAAACTCGGCGACGTCGCGCACGGGTACACCGGCTTCGCGCAGCAGCTTCGAGGTGCCGCCTGTAGAAAGAATCTCGATGCCGAGAGCGGCGAGCCGCCTGGCAAACTCCACGATTCCGGTTTTATCAAACACGCTGATGAGCGCGCGCTCCACCGCCATGTATTCCTCCCGAAAAAGAAAGCACAATAGTGTATGCGCCCACAGGAAATTCGGAAAGTGGGGGGTGCCAATAACCATTTCGGGTTTTGCAATGGGGAAGATAAAAGCGGAATCGCGGCATCCAAAACGTATTCGCGTGACCCTTCCACTCTAGAATGCGGGCGGCGAATCTTTACCGCGCTCAGGCTTTGACCAGGGCCTTGAGCTTCACCTGGCCGTCGACAACTTCGACGACGTACTCCACGTCCCGGCAATTCTTCTGCTTCTGGAGGTCTTTCGTCTTTTTCAGCACAAATTCGTTGAAGTTGGAGCGCGAGAGCTTTCCGGTTTGTTCGCCCGCTTGTTGTTTGGCTTCGAGAAACGCCTGATAGAGCTGGTCGACTTTCTCGCTTTCACGTTCCGGTTCGGAGCAGGTCACGCGGAATGCCGCCGGCGACGCAGCGCTCTCTGCCCGTGCCGCAGGAGCCTCCGCTGACTTCTGGGGATTTTTGTGCGCACGTTCCGCCTCGATAGCTTTCGCGGCCGCACCGAAGTGCCGCTGAATTTTTCCCTCTTCCTTCTGCTGCGTTTTCTTTCTGAAGATGTCCTTGTACTTTGCGTAGGTCTGCGTGAGGTTGTTGATGCGGAAGCGCTGGCCGTACTTCAGGTCGCCGCCGCGCTCGGCGTAGCGCTTCACCATCAACTCAATGCGCCACTCGATTTCGGTGGGTGGGCGCTTCCGGCCACCGCCGAAATACTGGTCGTATTCAATCTTCAGCTGACGGATGTCCCGTTCGAGCTGGGCCAGCTCTTCGTCGATGGTCGCCATGGGTGGAAAAGCCCCTTGACTATCATGCTAGGAGGACAAAGCGAAGCCGTCAACCAAAGGAGTTGGCGGCGCTGCGGATTGTGTATCCACCGCTGCCGCAGGTTTTAGACGCATGGATCGGGCGCCTGCATCGGAGAATGCGCCATTGCTCGCGGGGGGGCGGTGTGCTGAAATAAGGGCATGGAAGCGCGCGCGAAACAGGCGCTTTCCGCTGAACAGGCGGAGTTGCTGCGGCAAATTCCTTCGGTCGACGAACTTCTCGCACAGCCTCGCCTGGCGGCGCTGGCGGGCCGCGTCGATCGTCACCTGCTTGTGGAAGTTACGCGCACGGTCCTCGGCGAGTTGCGTTCGCGCATCGTGGATCAAGCCAAAATCGCACTACTCGGTGAACTCACCCTTCTCGGGGCCGATCCCGCCTCTCTCGAAGAACATATTAGTTCGGTTGTCGAACGCATCCTGGCGCACTCGCTGCAGCCGGTGATCAATGCCACGGGTGTGATACTTCACACCAATCTTGGCCGCGCGCCGCTTTCTGCGGCGGTCGTCGAAGAGTTCCGGCGGACGGCTGTTCAGTACACGAATCTTGAATATGATTTGGAGGCGGGCGCGCGCGGCAAACGTGACGTGCATACGTCATCTTTGCTAGAACGGCTCACGGGCGCGGAAGCGGCCATCGTGGTGAACAATTGCGCTGCCGCAGTGCTTCTGGTTCTCGCCGCTTTGGCGAAGGGCGGCGAAGTCATCGTCTCGCGGGGCGAGTTGATTGAGATTGGCGATGGTTTCCGCATCCCGGAGATCATGGCGGAGAGCGGCGCGGTGTTGCGCGAAATCGGCACAACGAACCGCACGCGACTTGCGGACTACGAAAATGCCATCCATGAGAAGACACGATTGCTGTTGCGCGTCCACCCTTCGAATTTTCGTATCACTGGCTTTGCGGAAAAACCGGAACTCGAAGAATTGGCCGCGCTGAGCCAACGGACCGGGCTGCCGCTTGTCGAAGATCTCGGCTCGGGCTGTCTTGTGGATCTTTCCGCTAGCGGAATCAGCGAACCTCTGGTGCGGCAAAGCATCGATGCCGGCGTGTCCATGGTGATGTTCAGCGGGGACAAACTTTTGGGCGGGCCGCAAGCCGGCATGATTGCAGGGAAGAAGGAGCTGGTGACTCGCGTGCGGAGGCATCCGCTCTTCCGAGCGTTGCGCGTGGATAAGCTTACGACGGCGGCGCTGGAAGTCACGCTTGGCGCGTATTTGCGGGCGTCGTGGGACGAGATACCAGCATTGCGCATGATTCGGGCGAGTGTGGGGGAACTCAAGCGCCGTTCGGAAAATTTTCTGCGCGAACTTCGGCCGGAACTTCCGCTCGACGAAGTGGAATTGGAAATTGTCGATGGGACGTCGCTCGCTGGCGGCGGCTCGACGCCCACGCAAGCGCTGCCTGCAAAAGTGATTCGTATTGCCAGCGCCCGCTATTCCGCAACGCAACTCGAGCAGCGGCTCCGTCGCGCTCCAGCGGGCATTTCCGTAATCGCGCGTGTGGAGAACGATCGGCTGATTCTTGATCTTCGGACCGTCTTTCCCGAGCAGGAACCGCTGCTCCTCAAAACACTCGGCGCAGTGCTTCACTGATTTCCGGCAGAACTCCGAGCTGCTCTCCTCGCTTTTCGTCCTCTAGGCATTCCGGCGCCAAGGAGCGCCGCGAGGGCCGCTTCCGGAGAAAATGAAACTCCAGCGGTACCTCGCGCGTCCTACGGAATGTTTCGGGGAGTGGACGGATTCTCCCGAATCGTTGTTACACCCCCCGGTTGCCCTATAAATGACTTGTAGGAAAAAGGAGATTTTGAAATGAGGAGAGACTGGTGCGTTCTCGCAGGGATTATTTTGTCATTCGGCTTGGTCACGGCGGCGGCCCAGCAGCCGACGGTTCCCCCTGCTCAGCAGCCGCCACAACAACAGCGCGAGCGCACCCGCCCGCCGGGGGAACAAGCAGCTCCTCAAAGCGAAGGCGCTCAGGGTAAACAAGGGCAGCGGCCCGCGGTGCCCGAGGAAAAGTCCGTGGCCACCCATCACTCCGCGCGCATCGCTGGGCAAGCGATCAACTACACCGCAACCGCCGCGACGTACAACATCAAGGCGGATGACGGGACCGTGAAGGCGACCATGTTCTACGTGGCTTACACGAAGGATGGGGTTCCTGACCCCGCCAAGCGTCCGGTGAGTTTCGTTTATAATGGCGGGCCGGGCTCTGCTTCCCTTTTCACGCACATGGGCATGGGGCCGAAGCGCGTGGTGCTGACCGCCGATGGTCACGGAATGCCCGCGCCGTACACCATCGTCGATAACGAAGATTCCTTTCTTGACGCCACGGACCTTGTCTTCATCGACGCAATTTCCACTGGTTATAGCAGGCCGGCGCCGGGCGAAGCTCCGGCGCAATTCCATGGCATCATCGAGGATGCCAACTGGTTTGCTGATTTCATCTACCAGTACATCACACGCAACGAGCGCTGGGCCTCGCCGAAATTCCTGATTGGCGAAAGCTACGGAACGACGCGTTCCGCCGAGCTTGCGGGTGTCGTCCAAGAACGCCACCAAATTTACCTGAGCGGGATCGCGCTGCTGTCGTCAGTGGCGTTCTCGAATTGGGGTGCCGACAATCGAACGATTTTCTTCCTGCCCACATACGTAACGACTGCCTGGTATCACCACCTGCTGCCCGCGGACCTCGAAAGTCTGCCCGTCGACCAGGTAGCACAAAAAGCGCGCGAATTCGCGCACGGAGAATATGCCGAAGCTTTGGAAAAAGGCGACCAGCTTTCCGCGGAGGAGCGCCAAAAAGTGGTCGCGGATCTCGCGCGCTTCACTGGGCTTTCGGCCAAATTCATCGAAGAAGCCAATCTGCGCGTCAGCCCGCCCCGCTGGTTCAAGGAGCTCGAGCGAGAAAAGCGCCGCACCATTGGCCGGCTCGATTCACGCTTCGAGGGCATGGACGTCGACGCTGCCGGAGAGCGCAACGAGTACGACCCGAGCGAGGCTTCTTACGAAGGCGCGTTTGTCGCCACGTTTCACGACTACACGCGACGCGAGCTGAAATGGGACAGCGATGCGTACTACACCGTCACCGCCAATGTTCGCCCGTGGGACCAGACTGGAAATACCGAAGTCGCGGAGGTTTTGCGCGCGGCGATGACCCAGCAAACCTACTTGAAAGTGCTGGTGCTGTGCGGCTACTACGACGTGGCGACACCGTTCAACGGGATCGAAAATACCTTTGCGCACATGAATCTCGAGCCGCCGGTCCGCAAGAACGTAGGCTTTGCATACTACGAAGGCGGCCACATGATGTACATCGATGAAAAGGCGCATCACAAGCTGCACAAAGACATCGATGACTTCATCAATGCGGGTTATACGCACTAAACATTGCGCCCTTCGGCGTAGTGCTTCGGCCTAAGGCGGAACTAGACGCGAATAGCAGAAGTGCGGCAACATGGCGTCCGTGCTCTCCTTTCACGTTGCCAACAAAAAGCTCAAGCCGTCAGAGAAGCCTCTGCCCAAACTACGGCCGGGATGGGCGCTGATTCGTGTCCGGCTAGCGGGCATCTGCAATACCGACGTCGAGATACTACGTGGCTATCACGCTTTTCGTGGGACGCCGGGGCACGAATTCGTCGGCGAAGTTGCCGGCGTCGACGGCGTGCCCGAATCGCTCGGGAAAAAATGGCTGGGGCGGCGTGTCGTTGGCGAAATCAATGTGTCTTGTTCGGCTCATGGCTATCGGCCTGTTTGCGTCTTTTGCCGGCGCGGACACAGGACGCACTGCGCGCGGCGCACCGTGCTCGGCATCGTGGCGCACGACGGCGCGTTCGCGGAATATCTGGCACTGCCGCTCGAAAATCTGCACGCCGTCCCTGATTCCGTCAGCGACGAACAGGCTGTGTTTGTCGAGCCTCTCGCCGCGGCCTGCGAGATTCTCGACCAGGTGAACGCCAAGCAATTCCTGGAGGCGGCTGTGCTTGGCGATGGCAAGCTCGCGCAATTGATCGCCCGCGTTCTCAGAACCGCCGTGCCTCACGTCCTCCTGTACGGCAAGCATGAGACGAAACTCGCTCTCGCCCGCAGCGCCGGAATCAAAGCGAAAAAAGTGCGTGGCGATATATCTGATCTAAAACGCGCCGAGGAAAGTTATGGCTTCGTGGTGGAAGCGACTGGTTCGCCCAGCGGGTTCCGACTCGCCCAGCAGATGACGGAACCGCGCGGCACCCTCGTTTTGAAGTCCACGTTTCACGGCGCCGCTTCTATTGAAACCTGGCCCATTGTGGTCAAGGAACTCACCGTAGTCGGTTCCCGTTGCGGCCCGTTCCCCAGAGCAATGGCGCTTTTACGTTCGGGTAAAGTCCGCCCCGCGCCGCTTATTACCAGGACTTTTCCAATGAGCGAAGCGCCCGCTGCGATCCGCTTCGCTCAAAAACCCGGTGTGCTGAAGGTTCTACTAAAAGCTTCGGGGCTCGGCCCGGCTACAACCGGTTGATACAGGACGCCACGCAAGCCGCGCCAAAACCGTTGTCGATGTTCACGACCGTCACATTCGATGCGCAGGAATTGAGCATGCCCAGCAGCGCGGCCACGCCGCCAAAACTGGCTCCGTAGCCAACACTGGTGGGAACCGCAATCACCGGCGCGGCAACCAGCCCGCCCACGACGCTCGGCAGCGCGCCCTCCATTCCTGCAACACAAACAATCGCGCGGGCCTCGGTCAATTTTTCGCGATGCTCCAGAAGCCGGTGAATGCCCGCCACGCCGACGTCATACAAGGGTTCGGCTCGATTGCCCATCATTTGCGCGGTAAGCAACGCTTCTTCCGCCACAGGAATGTCGCTCGTCCCCGCGGAAACGACGAGAATGGTTCCCTTTCCAGTTATTTCCAGGGTCCGCTCGATGGTAATCACTCCGGACGTAGTGTGGAACTTCGCCCTCCGATCGACGCGTTTCACCGCCCGAAAGATCCTCGCATCCGCTCGCGTAATCAAGATGTTCTGCCGCGAAACCTTCTGCCGCAGCATGGCGCGAACGATTTCCGCCACCTGCGCCGGTGTTTTGCCTTTGCCGAACACCACTTCCGCGTAACCCTGTCGCAGGGCGCGGTGATGATCGACCTTCGCAAAGCCGAGGTCTTCAAACGGCAGATGCTTTAGCCGCTCCAGAGCTTGCCGAGAGGAAACCTTCCTCGAGCGCACCGCCTCGAGCAGTTCCTGAACATGCTTTTCTGTCATAGATCTCGAGAGGCGCCGTTTCGCGCCTAGGGCGTGGCCTCACCCATCAATTTACGCAGCGGCTGATTGTCCGCGTAAACATGCCACTCTGCAATTAAACTGCCGCGAACGACCGCGCGCCATGCCGCGGGCACTTCCCAGAAATTCTCCGTACCCGCGTTTCCATTGTGGGCGCACATGCCGCTAGCGCTTCCAAAAATGGCAAATGTTTGATCGGTTTGAAAAAACTCATCGGCTCGAATGCGATAGCCGGCGACGAGCTTGAAATATTGCTTCCACCCTTCCGTCATTTTGTCGCCTCCCACGAACCGTTTTCCCAGTGCATCTTGGAACACATGATCTTCCGTCATCAGTTCACGGAGCGCACCGGCATTGCCGGCGTTAATGCGTTTGATGAATTCCATTACAACGTCGAGAGCTTTGGTGTTGCCCATTGGGCCTCTCCTTCTGGCCGGAGCCCAATTATAAGCACAAGCGGCGGCGGAAGAGGGCGTGTCCTTGACTTGTGCTGGTGCGGCTGCGAGACTGATTCTATCCGCACGTACAACATGGCTGACACACAAAAACAAATCGTCACCGTAGGTGTGACCGGGGCCAGCGGCGCCGTTCTCGCGCAGAAGACCTTGTCCTTACTTGAACAGGACGCGCGTATCGAGCGGATTCACCTGGTGGTCACCGAGGCAGGTCAGCGGCTCTTCTCCGAAGAACTGGGGATCACCTCCGGCGATTTGAAACAACTTCCCAGCCGGCTTCTCAGCCGGTCAACAGCGAAAATCGAAGTTCTCCCGAACAAAGACATCGGTGCGGCCATCGCGTCTGGCAGCTACCGGGTGGATTCGATGATCGTCGTTCCATGCTCCATGGGCACGCTCGCTGCCATTGCCAGCGGCGTCAGCGACGATCTGGTCTCTCGCGCCGCCGATGTCATCCTCAAGGAAGGGCACAAGCTGGTTCTCTGCATGCGCGACACTCCCTTCAACCGCATCCATCTGGAAAACATGTTGCGTGCGCAGCAAGCCGGCGCGGTGATCATGCCGGCGATCCCGGCGTTCTATCATCATCCGCAGACGATCGACGACCTAGTCACGCAGTATATCTATCGCGTTCTCGCCCAGATCCAACTTCCCCAGGAAAATATGTATCGCTGGACGGGCCAGACCAGCGCGAAAAAGGCGGAGGCGTAATTTCCGATGGCTAGCCGCATGCGCACCGTGCTGGAGATGATC
>Ga0210410_10003616_pt1 | contig 13674 bp, 13 predicted proteins | sample IncBWC4MmetaG_FD_161058 | JGI IMG/M metagenome (GOLD analysis project Ga0210410, IMG submission 161058) | Forest soil microbial communities from Barre Woods Harvard Forest LTER site, Petersham, Massachusetts, United States - Inc-BW-C-4-M | ecosystem: Environmental > Terrestrial > Soil >... | reverse complement strand
ATTTCTGATCGGTCCAGCAGGTTCGGTAGCAACACTTCACTCTGACATTCTGCATACCCATGCGTATCTCGCGCAGATTGTGGGCAGGAAGAGATGCATTCTTTTTTCTCCGGACGATTCGGGTAGTCTTTACGGCGGGAAAGTGGATCCGGCGCGGCCAGATTTTGAACAATTTCCGCTTTTCCGGCGCGCTACCGCGTTTGAGTGCATTCTGGAACCCGGCGAACTCCTGTTTATGCCGTCCGACTGGTGGCATCACGTTGAGACTATCGAGAAATCCATCACGGTGAGTTACAATTTTTTCAATCGAGCAAATTTTGGAGCTTACATTCAGGCCATTCTGCAAGATCTGCCAACCATACTGAACGGACTAGAAAAGCATCCTGATGCGAAAGAGCTCCTTGGCATAAATTGGATGAGCAAAGGCTTTGACGCTCCGGCGTAAGGGATTCCGATCCACAGCATTTAAGCACGACTCAATGGGCGACATGACTCCTCCAATCCACGAAATCCATAACCGTCAAATAGCGGAAGCGGAGCGTCGACAGAAAGAACTTTGGATCGAATCGCTGGCAAAGTGGAAAGAAGCCCTCCAAGAAGATGCTAAGTCTTCGAAGCCGTATATCGAAATAGCGCGTTGCCTTTCGAATCTACGTCGACACAAAGACGCGCACGCGATCCTAGAGCAGGGTTTCTTACGCGTGCCTCCCGAGGATTCTTTGCAGTTGTACATTTGGCACATCCGCTTGCTGGAAGAATGTAATTGCACCCGCGCCGCAATTGCATCAGCTCGCCGGGCCAGAGAACTTTTCCCCAATGAGCTATCTCTAAGACTGCTGGAAACTCTTCGCTTGCCCGTTATCTATGATTCGACTTGCGAAATCGATGAATGCCGGGCTCGGTTTACGACGAATTTGCAGGAATTGAGCCTCGAACTCGCGCTCGACACACCTGATGAAAGGCAAAAAGCACTCTCGGCCGTCGCGAGTCACACTAACTTTCGCTTGGGATATCAAGCGCAAAACGACCGTGACTTACAGCGCGAGTATGGGCAAATCCTTCACCGGATCATGGCTGCAAGTTATCCGGAATGGGTGACGCCAATTACTATGCCCGAGATCCTCCCCGGCGAGAAATTGCGCATCGGCTATGTGTCTTCTCGTTTTCGCAATTTGAGCGCGTCAAAATATTTCTCAGGCTGGCTCCGCGAGCAAAACAAAGACGCCTTCTCCGTCCACGCCTATCACGTTGGAGCCAAAACGGATTCAATTACCGAAGAAATCCGCAAATCCAGCGACATCTTTCGGCATATTCCAGACTCACTCGAAGAAATGTGCCGAGCGATCCTGGACGACAAACTGCATATACTTGTGTTTCTGGATGTTTGCCTCGAGCCGATCACCACGCAGCTTGCCGCGCTGCGGCTCGCTCCCGTCCAATGCGCGGCATGGGATCAGCCGCTCACCACTGGCTTGCCGACAATTGACTATTTTATTTCCGGCGCCGCGACGGAGCCGGATAACGCTCAGGAACACTACTCCGAGGAACTGGTGCTTCTTCCCGGCATCGGCGTGTGCTATCAGAAGCCGGTGATTCCCGCCGCGCTTTTGACCAAGACTCGCTGCGATTTTCAACTCCGCGACGATGCTGTCGTCTATTTGTGTATTCAATACGCCTACAAATATCTGCCCGATCAAGATCATCTGCTCGTGCAAATTGCCAAACAGGTTCCGAACGCTCAGTTTGTATTCCTAACGGAAAATGATCACATCGCCGAGAGTCTTCAGCAACGATTGGATCGAGCATTTTCGGCGGCTGATCTCAGAGCCAAAGATTACTGCGTTGTTCTGCACGCGCTGGAACGCTTCAATTACTGGAACCTAAGTCTATTGGGCGATGTATTTCTCGACGCAATTGGATGGTCTGGCGGGGTATCAACGTTTGAAGCTATCGCTTGTGGGCTTCCGATCGTCACGCTTCCCGGAAAATTCATGCGCGGGCGGCAGTCTTACGCGATCCTCACTGAACTTGGCGTCACCGACACGATCGCTCAAAACGCCGCCGCGTACGTCCAAATCGCGGTTCGTCTGGGAGCGGACCCATCCTGGAGCGCGAAAATAGTCCGGCGAATGTCCGACAATTATTCGTCAGTCTATTCAGATGCGCGTTCCGTTCGAGCGCTCGAAGATTTTTTTAAACGCACCGTAGAAACGCGGTGGCAAACGCAACGGCGTTCCGCGGTCAACGGCGCCCGTAAATAAGACCGTCCAGAACCAGATACTCTACCAAGGCAGCCAACATGCAGCGCGCCGCTTCCATTGGAGTTTCCACGATTGGCTCTCCCGCGCGGTTAAAGGATGTGTTCAACAGAAGAGGAACGCCGGTTAGTCTTGCGAACGCAGAGACAAGTTCATGCAATTCCGGATTGTCCGATTTTCGCAGCACTTGATAACGCGAAGTGCCATCAACGTGTGAGATAGCCGGAACGATTGAGCGCTTTTCTTTCCTGACGGTGGACACAAATGACATAAAATAGCTGGGATGAAGTTCTTCAAAGTATTCCAGTACAGCTTCTTCTAGTACAACCGGCGCGAACGGGCGGAACAATTCTCGATTTTTCACGACCCGATTCAAATGATCGCGCATATCAGGTCGGCGCGGGTCCGCCAAAAAGCTCCGATGGCCTAACGCACGTGGCCCCAGTTCTGCTCCACCTTGATACCATCCGATCACCGCTCCATCAGCAATTTTTCTCGCCAACAATTCCGGAACTGATGTTTCCGGAGCAATTTGGGTCAATCCCAAATTCTTGATTTCGTCCGGGTCGTGTGAGTAACTTCGGCCGAGGAATACAGGACACGAATTGCGGCGCAATTCTCCGTTTGTTGTGGCTCCATAAAGAGCGCAGCCAACGGCAATGCCATCATCGCCCGGAGCGGGTGGAACGAATACTTCGTCAAATCCGGCGTTCCGCGCGATATGCGAATTCGCGACGCAATTGAGCGCCACCCCTCCACTCAGACAAAGATTGCGCGATTGAGATCTGGCGCGCAGCCAGCGGGCATGCGTCAACAACGCCTCTTCCGCCTGGAGTTGCATGCTTGCAGAAAAATTTGCGGGCATCGCATCTTCAAAATTCAGATTCGGCGTGGCGCTTCGACAGCCTTTCATCTGCTGCTTCAGCAGCTTCCACTCCGCTCCATGAATCCCCTGGTACGCGCGCATCTCGTGAGTGCCTCGCGGTTCCATGAAGAGTGGTGCGCCCGCAGGATTGCCATACGGCGCAAGCCCCATGGTTTTGCCTGCGTCCAGCGGATTTCCAAATAGAAGCGAAGTGATTGCGCCGTACCGCGCGCCGATTCCGTCGTCGTCCCCAACTACTTTTCGCGGAGTTTTCCATAGTCGGCCATCACAATGGTAAAAAGATTCAAGCTCCCGGGATTTACTTGTGGGTTCGCCTAATTCCTGCACGATTGTCTCGCCGTGCCGTATCGCCTCGGCTTCTGGACCAGTACATTCTCGAATAAGGTCATAGAGGAACCCTCCGGACCCGTCAGCGACCAAAACAGCTGACTCGGAAAACGGGGAGAGGTAAAATGCAGCGCAGGCGTGCGCAAAATGGTGGGGCAATGCCACGAAGGGAATCCCCGAAAAAGTTTGCGCGCCATCGAGCAGGAGTTGGATGGAGAGCAATTTCGGAGAGATGTGATCGACTTGATTCCACACTACAAGACCCACGTCGCTAAGCGTCAGCCCGTTTTCGTCGAGGCAGTATTGAATCGGCAGGTCCAAGCCAAGCGTCTTGCTTCCAAATTTTCTGCCGTCGTGCTTTCGCCGGGTCAGGCGTTCGCGGGCGATAGCAGTCTTAAGCTCGCCATTCACAACGAGCGCTGCTGAACTGTCATGATCTGTGAAGCCCAAGCCGAGAACGATCAAGCTCAACTCCAGTTCGGCGCCGTTCCGTGACGCCCGTTCTGCAAGCTAACATGAGACACGAATCAATCAACTAGTGCCGCCTTAACGAACTGAATCTATATGCGGGGAGATTAAATCGACATCAGAACTAACTTTTGGCTCGAAAAAAACTTATCACGGTGAACCGCTGGCCAAAAGTTACGGGCAGCACTTCATGTACAATGTCTGAGCGAAAGGCGACTAGCATGCCTGGCTCGGCGTCTAGCGAAAAGGCGCAGTCTTCCCACTTGGGCCCCTTCAACAGTCCGTAAAAACTCAAGCGCCCGCCTCCATAGCAACTCGGCGCTGGTTCGTTGGACTGGGCATTGAGGAAGATCACAAGCGACACCTCGCGCGTAGCGATATCCGGATGGTCGGTCGCATCCAGATGCGGTTTGAAGAACTCCCCTTCTCCATAGCTCAGAAATGTCGGCCACTCGCAGTCGTCAAGAGCAATCTTAAAATGTTCTTCCATGCCCGGTTTAAGCGCCCTGAGCTGCTCTTTGACCATCAGCTCTGTGGATTTTTCTACGCGGACGCTGAGTGATTTTCGCATGCCTTCGTCGAGAATTCCATCGCCGGAACTGCCTCGATAGATGAGCACCTTTTTAGAGTCACCAGCGCACATCTCCGTACGAATTTGGTCGCATGTCGAAGGATCGAAGAAATCCGGGCGAATGATCAAACCGAGGTTGCGAAAAAAACTGGGCGGAGGCATAAAATATTGGATGACTCACGCACTGCCCTTGTAGGAAAGTGAATCATTCCACGCAAGAGACTGGTGCTCCATTGGAAGGATTATTAGTGCGTACGCCCGGTGTGGCAGCCGCCGTCAGTTACCATTCCGGTACGGTTGGTCGAGGCGTTGGTGAGTTCTGCCAAATTCCCATAAACCTGCAATTCAGGCTTGCTATAAGATTTTTTTACCGGCTTATTAGCGCCCACGGTCGAATCTGATTTCATCAGAGATAGCCTCCCCGACGGTATTGTACTCACTTCGATAAGAATATTGCAACCAATGATTCAACAATCGTGCCAACAAGATACCACCCGCCGTCCAGATGTTTTCGGTTGCTGCGGTCGGGAGTCGCTCGGGGTCGACATAATGGGAAAATTCGAGCGCCGGCGTTATTCGCTTGAGTCCCGCCTCCTTAGCCTGCTTGATCATCGAAGTGTGAGGCACCCCCTCCTTCCGACGGCACAACACTGCGTCCGGCAAGATGTTCTTCATTGCGCGGCGTAAAAGATACTTCGAGCGGCACCACGGTATGGATGGGATCACCATAAAGAATCGAAGGACTCGCAAATCCATGAATGGATATCTAACTTCGACGGGGGCTCCGGTGCACTCAGCGTCCTGCGATCGGAACAAATCCTGAAACTCGCCCGGAATGTACAGCAGCGCATAATTGAGCGGTCGAACGGGATGAACGGCTGGTGGAGGGCTGTAATAACGGTTCCACCGGGCGCGCAATTCGAGCCGTGATTCGAGATCTTTATTAATCCAGCCCGGGAACGACGGGCCTGCCGCGCCTTCTGATCGATCTTTTCGGAATGATCTGGAAATCCTTCCCCAAAACGGAATTCGTCTGTGCCAGGCGAGATACTGGCATGAGTTGAAAAAAAGACGCGCGAAGCGTCGCTGTCGTAGTAGGAACGCGACGTAAGGCTTCCATTCGATGTAGAGGGCGTTATCGGGTCCCTCTCCTTGCAAAAACACACGGCAGCGCGATCCCACCTCCCTCCAATACCTTTGGCGAATCGTCAGGGCACTGATGTTGGCGACCGGCTGCGCCGTGCGGAAAGGCGTTTGTTCCCAATCACCAACGCCCCATTCCGCCTCCCAATCGTGATACTCAACCGGAATCTGGAGGTGGCGCGCAACCATCCCAGCGTAAAACTGTTCATCGGGAGTATTTGGACCGATGTTCGTGAATGCACGCAATTCAGTGTGGGTTGAACTCTGCGACGCCAAGGCGCGGGCGACAGCGGCAATGGTGGGTGAATCCAAACCGCCGCTCATCAAGATCCCTACCCGGGGTGTGCGCAGTCTGTCTCTAACTGCCTCCCGCATCAACTCCACGAAGCGATCCGTGTAATCCTTGGCACGCTTGAAAAAAACGGGCTCCTCTATTGGCGCCGTCCAGTAAAGGCCTTTGTGCACTGTGTCGCGCGCCCACACCGCCTTGGTGGCAGGAGGTAAGCGTTGGATGTCTGCGAAACTTGTCGTCGTCTGATCCAGGTTCGTCTCAAACAGTAGATGGTCGGCGATGGCCAGATCGTTTAGGCGGTCGGATACGGCGGGGTGATGCCTGATGCAGCCGATCGAGTTGCTGAATATCACACAGGAGCCGAGATGCGCGTAATAGAAACACTTCACTCCCATTTGATCGCGCGCGCAAAAAAGACGCCGTCGGGGCGCATCCCAGATTCCGAAAGCAAAGTCACCAAGTAGATGCTCGACGCAAGCCTCGCCCCAGACTCGATATGCCCGCAGAATAAGCTCAACATCTGTCGCGCCCTGAATGACCGATTGACCTTGGGTCCGCAATTCATCAATCAGCTCGCGCTGCGCGTCCACGCGAGCGTCGGCAACAATCCATATGTCATTACCGAGAGTGAACGGCTGATGTTCTCGCTCAGATTCTTCCGTTGTCTTAAGCAGCGTGTGCCCAAATCCAACGCTTCCGCCGATCCAAATTTGATTCGCGTCTGGCCCCCGAAAGGATTGATAATCTGTGAGGCGCTGCAGCAACCCGCGGTCAACGGGAGCGCCGTCAAGATGCAAGATTCCGACAATCCCGCTCATTACGATTTCACAGAAGTATTTGGATCGGAGGGAGCCTCCGCCGAAGTTCCGATCAACGCGTACTCGTCCAGTCTTACGAGAAAATCTTCTAAATCCTTCCGAAGTTGTTCCGGGGGCACGTCAAATTCAGCCAGCAGCGACTCGTATGCGGCCTGAATCGATTTAGCTCCCGTTAGTGTTATCCACATCCGACTTCCCACCGGGTTCAGGCCCAGGTAGAGTGTTGTTTTCATGTTGAGTAGAACGGTCTCGTCGCCAACCGTTTGGAAAATTACGTCAGGAGCGCTGGTTATACGCATCGAAAATGAATGGGCCATACAATTACCTCCTCTCCTCCCACGCTATCAGTGGAGTATACCTATCAACTTCTCCACCTCCAATCAAAACCTGATCTCCGATCACCAACCACGCATGCGCTTGGAATTGCTTATTTTCGTTTTTCGCGACGCCAATCTCCACCCGCGGGCTGTGGCCGGCGCGGGAAAGCAGAACTTGCGCGGCCAGCGCTTGCGTCAGGCACGTTGCACCGGGTACGAAGCGGCTCACTGCGCGCACCGCCCATACATATTTATCCACTGAATAGGATGTCACCCGTTTCTCGCGCGGTGTAAACGCGGATTTTTGCATCACACGAAAAGGCAAGATCCATAGCCCCCCCCGGATCCAACCCACTACAAACAGAGCGCGGACGAGCAGTATTTTCTCCGAGGAGGGAAGTCTCCAAAACTTTCTTATTCTGCGCATTTAGGTTGTGGAGCGCCCGGCAGTTGTTGAACGTCCACTTGTCCGGTGTAGATCCTCAAGAATTGCCTGGCGCACCAACGGCAACGATTCCAGCGATCGTGGATGCAGCAATCTTTTTACGGGCACCACGTTTACTATCCGCGCCGTTTCGGTGAATTGACGGCGCGAGCGGTCCCCGTCCAAAATTACATAATTGAAAGTGTTGCACGATAATTCTACGAAAGCTTGCCGAGAGGTCATCGACTCAAATTCCACCTTTTGCACATCCTTCATATCGTGCGGCGGAGACAATTCATATATCGCCCGCAGCATCACTGGTGCATCAGAAATCTGTTCCGGATTTAACCGCAAGATTAATTTCGGTGTGTGCGAATTCATCGGAATGCCCCCGTCGACGGTGCCCAGAATCTTGCGCGCCATGTCAGGGCGCAATTTGATCCGAGGCGGTCCAGGAAACGCAAGAAATCCTTCTGGACGCTCCTGCAACAAAAGTAAATCGTCAGTCAGCAGAAGGTCTCCAGCATTAAGGAAATACGCCGCCAGACTGGATTTTCCAAATCCGCTGTCACCCAAGAACGCGACGGCTTTGCCGTCCACGACAATACACGTCGCGTGGAATGGTTCAAATCCACTCCTCACCAGGGCGAATGAAAGCGCATGGCCGAGCAGATACACCTGAAAAGATTCTTCGTGCGATTCGTTCATTCGACCGCACGTAATTAACCGGCCGTCAGCCGACACAAGAAACTCACCGACTCCGCCCCACCTAACGTAGCTATCACCGTTTTCCAGATGGGTATATTGATAGGTGGAGAACCGGGACCATTCCAATTGCGCGTCCCCAATGGCTTCCGAAAAATAATCGTGCCCGCGCACTTGAAGGTCGATTTCAGCGAGCCCGGCGTCGGGATATTCAGGTAGCGAGAGCCGAATCTGGCTGCGCAGGGTAATGCCATAGACTCCGTATGTATGGACGAGTCCCGGTGATTCTGTGATCAGATTGTTCTCGACCATGCTTCACCTAGGCCCGATGATGGAATCGCAATGTCTTCGATCGCTCAAATTGACCGCTCCAAGCATACATTCTAACGCCGCCGTACTGAAATCAGTCGATCCATAGTAATGCCGCGTTGATTATAACGAACCGTCGCCTCCCAGCCTATTCACGCGGTTGCGCACTTTTATTGCGCAATTCATCACGCCACCTGAAGTTTTACTCACCGGGCCCGGTGTACAATATGCCGTTGTGATGCACTTGTAGCCGGAGAGGACGAACGCGACGTTGGCAATGAATGAGATCACCGGAACCTTCCGTACAGTACCGATTGAGCGGACGCGAAGCTTGCCTCCGGAAGTTTTTCTACAGCGCTACCTTTCCGGCCGCGGGCGGCCGGTTGTCATTACTGATGCATTGAATACGTGGCAGGCTCCGTCGAAGTGGGACTTTGAATTGTTCAAAACCCGCTATGGGTCGGAAAATGTAATCGTTTCTGATTGGTCGAATGACAAATTCAGGAAAGTGGTTAGGCTTCGAGACTATATTGATTATTTGGATGCTCCGGGATCGCGATCAGCCGGCTTTTGGATCGATTCTGCCAGCAAGTTTCCTATCGACGAGCCAGGAGACCTAGCCGGAAAACCCCTATACCTTTCTTCGTGGCGAGCCTTTAGCCTGCACCCGGAACTTTTGGCCGATGTGGAACTAAGTCCCCTCTGTATTGAGGACTGGACGCCGCTGATTCCACCAGCATTTCAAAAGGTCTTGGACAACGCGACTCGATACTTTTCCGCCGGCGTCCTCATTGGTCCAGCCGGTTCGCAAGCAACACTGCACCAGGATTTTCTTCACTCACACGCTTATCTGGCACAGATCAGAGGCAGGAAAAAATGCCTGCTATTTTCTCCCGATGATTCTGATGCACTCTATGGCGGACAGGTGGACGTGGACAAACCGGACTTGGGGAAGTTTCCCCTTTTACGTCATGCGACTGCGTTCGAGTGCACGATCGCGCCGTGGGAACTACTCTTTATCCCTGCTGGGTGGTGGCATCATGTTGTCGCCGTTGAAAAATCGATTACGGTAAACTACAACTTTTTCAATCGGGCGAACTTCGGTGCGTATTTCACTGATTTGCTGCAGCAGCTTCCCGCAATCATCGATGGAATTGAGAAGTCTCCCCAAGCGAAAGCGGCATTAGGCATAACTTGGGTTTGCGGAGGATTCGATTTTTCTAACGATAAAAACAAAGAATCATCTGCGCCGCTCGCCAAGGGCAGGAATCACCGCCACTAGCTTCTGTCTTCTGTGTTGATGTAAAAGAACAGAGCGTGTCTACTGACGCAATTCTCGTTCACGAAATTGAAAAACTCTCCCATTGGTTCGCCCGGGACTTGGAACCTACCTCGCGCCTTTTTCTCGCCCAATAAAACCCGCCCTTACCGGTGTGAGATTTCGCGTTGCAGCTGGTGAATCTCTTGCGATCGTAGGCGCCAACGGCGCAGGCAAATCAACTTTGCTTCGTATTTTGACTGCCTTCCTGCTGACAAAAGGGAATGCGGCAATAAACGGTCGCGACGTTGTCCGCGAACCTACGCACAACCGCATGGACGCACTGTTCTTTGGAGTTCTGACCGGCTATTTCCACCATTTCCGTCCGTCAGTTCTAGAAGGACTCATGCGCGGCACTTTAAGTCGTGAGGCGATTGGAGCGGCCTCCGTGTTTCTCCTGTCGTTCTCGTATTTTTTTCCGATCAAGGATACGAATTATATGTTTTCAACGATTGGGTTCACCTTCATCTTCCTGGGATTCGGCGGCATGCTGCTGCTCAGTTTGTACGTGCACGGAATCCTGCCGAAAGGAATCGCGTGGTTTGCAGAAAAAATCGGCAGCGCCTTCGCCTTTGCGGGAGTTTATTTCTACTCAATTTATCTTCGGCACGGCCCCGCGGGCTGATGGTTTCCCGGGCCGATGCGCCGCGCCGTTCATTTTCCGAACGGCAGAATCGGAAATTTCACCGCGTATTTCATCGGTAGTTTTGTAATCGGAATTACCATGTCCCGGCTCATTGAATATCCGATTTTGCATCTACGCGATCGCCTATTTCCGCAACCCCAGGTTATTGCTGTCAGCGCCGAAGTCCCTAAAGACTGACGCTCGAATTCTGGAGTCAGTTCGTTACGGAAGAAGTGGAATTACGGGGATGGGCGTCATCGCGCGGCTCCGGCGACAGTGATCTTCGATCATACGATCTGCGAAAAAATGATGGCAGCGCGAGGCGAAAGACTTGCTGTTAAGAGATGTTGACAGGCGATGACCACACAAAAGTTTATGGTTTTGATCGCCTGACATGCCAAAGCGTAGAACCGTACCTATCGCAAAGTTGCGTTACCAATTCCCCGATCATTTATTTTATGGCACCGTACGCGATTTCGAGACAAACACGATCGTAGCGCGGAAAGTTCTGTGCGAGATTCACATTCCAAAATCACATCGAGCCAAATTGAAATTACCTTCTATCCGACGCGTGAGCAGATTCCGGTTTTTCAATTTGTTCCAGCTGTCACTGTGCGCGGCCAGCCAGCGCGCGAGACACAAACCAAAGTTGCTTCAAACGGCTCGTCCTCCTTCGCGTGGATAGGGGAAATCGAAATCCAATTCATCTAATCTCCTGCACTCTATTGCCCTACTTTCGAGAGATTTGACTATTGGAGAATTGTCCGTTTGCAGCGGAGTCGTGACAAATCACTTTCGAAGAGATGCTTGGCAGATTGCCATACGCGTAGCGGCCTGCATCGCGCCAGAGACTTTACCATCGTCGCGACCTCGAACGAGTCGTGTATCTGGGTCCTATCATCTTGGCCACGGTCTGAATACCATAGAACCAGTGCGGATATTTCGGATCAATCGTATTACACTCTGCACCGACGAATAACATGAGCGAATCTGCTGACGTTGACGGCTCTGCCGTTGCCCGAATATCATCGGATCGGTTTGCTACACTTCGATTCGTAATTGTTGGAACCGGCGCCGCCGCCTGGAACGCTGTAAAGAACCTCATAAAGCCTTTCATAGGCCGCGAACGCTCCTTCGATGAGCAAGGCCTTTTTTTGTGGCAGTACTTATTGCATATAACCCGCCTTCGGCCGATTCGAGCAATCACTTGTATTGCATATCCTACGGAAGGGCCTGGCGCTCAGGCACTTTCAGTCATGAATGCAATTAATTTCGCGCGCTATACCGGACTTACCTACCTACATACACCGTTCAAGGTCATTCAGCATGCCGACCGGCCAATGGAAGAGTGGGCTGCAGCATGGGAAACTCTCTTCAATCTGGGTGCAGGTGAGGAAATTTGCGAAGCCAAGCCACATAAATCGGTCAACCATTGGCATAACATGCCTGCTCTCGAATTATGTTTCGGTAGGAGTCACTGTCGCCACCAGATCAATCAGCATTTCGAGTCTATGATCCCCGAGTTCAGGAGCAAGTATTATTTGGGCAAGTCCTCTCGCATGGCGCGTGAGGTTACCATCGCCGTCCACATTCGCCGAGGATGGGACGTGTCTCCCACCATTGATCCATTTGTGCGAACTGAATCAATTCTTCGAATAGTCAGCACGGCCAAAGCCGTTCTTGATGCTCAAAACATTCAACACCGAATAAGTGTGTATTCGGAGGGGAGTCGGGCTGACTTTGAGGAATTCTTCATTCCTGGGGTTAACTTGTCAAAATTTAGGGTTGGCCACTATTCAAAGGGAAAGGGAGTTGAAATTGAGGAGGGATCTCATTTCACTGACAATCCATTCCATGACCTCGACGCAATCAGTGCGATGAAGGAGCTTATAGAGGCAGACATCCTAATCATGTCCAAAAGTTCATTTTGTTACTACGCGGCGCTTATTTCGGATGGGATCAAATTCTTTGCGAACGACAGGAAGGATGGCCCGCCGATCGAAGGCTGGATCCTGTTCGCCCGGGATGGTTCCTTTGACCGAGGGGTATTCGATCGTCAATTGTTCATGCTAGTGCGGGCGAAGGAAAGTGTGGACGCAACAGACGGAGCTGAAAGTGAAACAAAGGGGCTTTGCGGGGATACCGCAAAGTAAGATTAGTCGCGGACTTTTCTCCGCCCTATTTCACACTCAACTGTGGAAATCGCCAATGTCAGTGATGCTTGGCTTCATGAGCGAGACACGTATTCGTTTGGCGCCCTCGGTTTAATCTGGCAAATTAGAATAAGTTCGCGCGGGAGTCGCTTACAATGGACGAACAAGAAACCCGACCAGTGGGAACTGTGGAACTCAGTCTAGTTGCAAAAGTGATCCGGAACGCGCGCATTATCGCGCGCACGAGCTTTAGCACGTACAGGATGTCCCGTGCGGCTTGCGAATATGGCGCTTGCCAAAAATGGATAGAACTAACCGGGCTGGCGCATCTGGTTCGGAAAGCCAAGCCGCTGCGGACTATGGAAATCGGTATCTATCAGGGTGGGACCATTGCGCTGTGGGCTCAATTGATGCCTTCAAACGGAAACTTAATTGGAGTAGATTTCAAACTCTCGGGAAGCATCGAGAATCGCATTCGGGCAAAAATGAAAACGGGCCAGAGTCTTTACCTCCTCGAAGCCGATTCCCACACAATTGAGACCAGAAACCGACTGTTCGGAATCATTGGGGATAACAAACTCGACTTGCTTTTTATTGACGGGGATCACAGTTATGAAGGCATTACAAGGGACTTCAAGGATTATTGTCCGCTAGTGCGGCCGGGCGGAATAGTCGCATTTCACGACATAGTTCCAGACTACACAAGTCCTTTCGGCGTTCACCAATTCTGGAGGGAGATTAAGACCCATTATCCGCATTGCGAGTTCATCGAAGATAGTGCACAAGACGGCTGCGGGATTGGCGTGCTTCACTTCTAATAACTAATGCAGGAGTGGAGCCGTAAAATGAATTCAAGAGGACGTGCTTCTCTTACGACGGGCCATCGTAATGCCATGTGTGCTGCTGGGTAGTAACACCGGCTGGGTTCACTTACCGTCAGCACGACGTCACCGTTACCAAGTGTCTTTGTTTCTGACCGTGCAAGTGGACGTGATAACCAGGCAAGGATTGTTTCACTCGAATCTGAACTCCCCCGAATTGGCGGCGTTGGGGAGGGACG
>Ga0210410_10003613_pt1 | contig 13680 bp, 16 predicted proteins | sample IncBWC4MmetaG_FD_161058 | JGI IMG/M metagenome (GOLD analysis project Ga0210410, IMG submission 161058) | Forest soil microbial communities from Barre Woods Harvard Forest LTER site, Petersham, Massachusetts, United States - Inc-BW-C-4-M | ecosystem: Environmental > Terrestrial > Soil >... | reverse complement strand
GAGAGCGGTTCGCGCTTGCGCCCGCGCCCATGTCGCGGCCTGGTCGATGCGTGCCTGCAAATCTATTCTTGGTCCGCCATCGTTGGCATGATCGTTGCCGGAACCACCAGGGCCTTGCCGATCTATGGGGGCGTTGCTCCCCGAGCGCACCAGCCCGTCGGCGATGCTCCACTCGAAGGTTGCCATATTTAGCGTAGAGCAGGCCAGGCGCACCATGCTCACGGCGGGCATCTCCTCGGACGTCTCCATCACCACGATGGGAGTCGACGAGTTGATTAGAACTTTCAGACGATCGATTCCGTCAGCCATGTTGTTTCGGGGTCTCCGTTCCGCCGCTCGACCGCCATGATCTGTTTGACCAGCCCGGACTTACTCCCTATAATAAGTAATTCGGACCCCACCCGAATATCTCGCAGTACACACGAAGGTAACGAACCAGATATGGCTAATCATGCTTCGGCGCTGAAACGCGCCCGCCAGACCGAACGCCGCACCGCCCGCAACCGCGCCAATACCTCCAGCCTGCGCACCCAATTGCGCGATCTCCGCGAGAGCATCGAAAAAGGCGACAAGGCGGCTACCGAGCAGGTGTATCGAAAGACCGTTTCGGTCCTCGATAAAGCGATCCAGAAGGGCACGCTGCACGAGAACACTGCTTCGCGCTACAAGTCGCGCCTTGGCAAACGCGTCACCAATATGAAGTAGAAGTTGTAGGAAGATTTTTGTCTGAAGGTCTATGTGACGCGGACTTGCCCTGAGCGCGAGTCGCAGGCGCCCTCGCCCGCGAACCCGTTAAAGTTTTACTCTTCCCCGCGGCACTTTGTACAGACTTCCTCCGCCGCCTTCGCTTACTCAGACCGATGCCGAGCGCGCCTACGTTCGAAATGGGCTGATCTTTCAGGTCGCCTTCAGGTCTTGCGAGTAATCCTAGCTGCGTCCGAGCATGTGGAATCCATCACTCACCGCTTCTTTTTAGGCATCAAGGAAAGCACTTGTACAGCCGCAAGCAAGATTTTAAGGCCCGAGTTTCTTTATTGTTTTGTCAAGACCTGATAGAACGTCGTCACTCCGCAAGAAGATAAGGAATCGATTGCCATGCAGAGACGAAACTTTTTGCGGTCTTCCGCAGGTCTGGGTGCTGTCGTGACGATCGCAGGATTGAGGTCACCCGCCCTCGCTCCAGGACAACAGCCTGCATGTGCTCCAAGTCCTTTCCCGCAAATCCCCGGGCTGACGAAGTACATTGTGGAGTTTGTCAGCGGCACGAAGTTCAGTGACCTGCCGGCTGACGTGATCGAACTCGGAAAGAAATCCATTCTCGACGGATTAGGACTCGCCCTGGCGGGAGCTCGCGCCGAGAACGGAAAACTGTTTCGGGAGTACACGGCCGGCATCGGTCTTCCTAACAACGGCGCCACGGTGATGGGGACGAAAAGCAAGCTGACACCGCGGTTCGCTGCGTTTGCCAACGGTCTGGCGATGCACGTCGAGGACTTCGACGACACACAGTTGGCGGTTGCCAAGGACCGCGTATACGGACTGCTCACTCATCCCACGACGCCGGTTCTCCCCGCGGCTCTGGCTCTGTGCGAGACATCGGCCACCAACGCCAAAGAGTTCCTGGTGGCATATCACCTAGGAGTAGAAGTCGAATGCAAGATTGCGGAAGCGATTTCACCACGCCACTACCAGGATGGGTTTCACTCAACCGGGACTTGCGGCGTGTATGGCAGCACAACGGCCTGCGCCAGGCTGCGCAACTTTGACGAATCGCAAGTCGCCCGTTCTTACGGAATCGCGGCGAGTCAAGGCGCCGGATTGCGCGAGAACTTCGGGACCATGATGAAATCTTTCCATGCCGGGCACGCGGCCGAAGTTGGAATCTTTTCCACGGATCTGGCGGCGCTGGGCTGGACCGGAGCCGAGCAAATATTGGAGGCCGATCGCGGCTTCTTCCGCGCTTTCGGAGGTGGTTACGATCCCGGTTCTATCTTCAACAAACTCGGGCATCCCTGGGCCTTCGCCGATCCCGGAGTTTCCATCAAGCCCTACCCTTGCGGTTCGCTGACGCATCCCGGCATGACCGAAATGCAGCGACTGATTCGCGCTGAAAAAATCAAAGCGGCGGATGTTGATTTCGTCGAGGTGGGCACGAATCACAACATTCCGAACGCGCTGATTCATCATCACCCGACTAATAATTTGCAGGCCAAGTTCAGCATGGAGTTCTGTATGGCGATCCTGTTGGTCGAGGGCAAGGCGGGGCTCGGCGAGTTCACCGACACCGTCGTGAACCGGCCTGACGTGCAGGCGATGATCAATCGCATCCGCTTTGGTACGGACCCCGAAGCGGAGGCGGCGGGCTACGACAAGATGACCACGATTATCAAGATTCATCTAAAGAGTGGGCGCGTGGTTTCGGGGCGCGCGGATTTTGGAAAAGGAAGCCCATCGAATCCGATGAGCTACGACGAAGTGGCTGAGAAATTTCAGGGCTGCGCCGACTACGCGGAGTGGCCGAAGGATCGCGCCACCAAGATTATCGAAATGGTGCGATCCCTTGAGGCTGTTACGGACATGCGCAGCTTAACCCAGCTTTGCGGCGGATAAGAAATTTCGTTCCCTCGACGGAAGAATCACGAAGCACCTGCACCACAAATCGATGCCCGTGTTGAACGCTGACAGCGTCTAGCTCAACAGTTCCAGCTGAGAATTGAGAACCGAGAACTGAGAACTGCTCTCCGTTCCCGTCAACTCAATGACCAGGCGCTCCAGCACCATGCGCTTGCTCACTGGATTCGAGCGTAGCGCGAGGTCGGCCTTGGCAACCAGGCGAATCGCGCGGGTCAGTTCGCGGCGGGATTTGTAGCGGCGGGCTTGCCGGATGATGTCGTCGGCGGCAAAGGGAGGCACGCGGAATCCCTGCCACAGCGCAGCCCACAACATGCGCTGGTCGCGCACGTTGCGTTCGAGAATCACCAGCATCTGCCGAAAAGTTTTCGCCAGCATATAGATGTGGCCGATGGCGGCCTCTTCACCGTCGCCCGAGGTGAGAATTGCGTCGAGCACTTCGAGCGCGCGCACTCTTTCTTTGGCGGAGATGGCGTCAGTGAGCTCGTAGAGCGAGCGCTGTTTGGCCGCGAGCACCATGGTCTCGACATCGCCGAGCGTGATTCGCTTCTTCTCGCCCACGTAGAGAATCAGCTTTTCGAGTTCGTTGGAGATCATCATCATGTCGCCGCCGAGGGCATCGACGAGTTCGCGCGCGCCGTCGGAGTCAATCTTCACGTCGCGGCTGGCACAATATTCCGAGATCCAGCGCACCGCCTCGCCCTCTTCCACCCGCGCCAGTTCAACGATGCCGCAGTACGGGCCCATACTTTCGCGGATACGCTGGTAGCGCTCTTTATCTTGCATCTCCATGCGGCGAACATCGGCGGGAATGCTGATGTGGTCGGCGACGAACACAAGTAGCGCGTCGGGATTGGGATTCTTGCAATATTCTTCAATGGCCGTCAGTTTTTCTTCGTTCGAGCCGCGGCCAAAAAGATTCTTCACGCCGCGCACAAAAAAAACCTGAAATGGCGCCATGAGCGATGGAGTGCGGGCACGGTCGAGGATTTCAGCAAGATCGGTGTCGCCTAGATCGAATTCGAAGAGGCCGAAGTCGCGCAGATCGGTCGGCACCAGGTGTTCAAGGATGGCATCGCGGAAGCGCTTGCGGAAGAAAGCTTCATCGCCGACAAACACGTAAGCCGCACGCAGCTTGCGCGACTCGAGTTCGGTGACAAAACGTTCGGTCTGGGCAAAGGCGCGCATTCTACAAAGTCTCCACAAACCGTCGTTGGTCGTCGGTCGTTGGTCGTTGGCGAAGCGGGACCCGACACTGCCTCTCGCGAGCCATCGAGCGCCTGTACTCCGCGAACGACGAACGACTGACGACCAACGATGGTCTTAGAGACTCTAGCATCTAGAAACCTTCCAGGATATTAGACACCAGGGTGCGGGCGAAATCCTGCGAGAGGCGGCGAAACGCGGGCGAGTCTTCTTCGAAGAAGCTGGCGAGATCCTGCGACACTTCGTATTGCTCGCGGAAAAGATACGCCGGATTCTGGTAGAGAACTTTGCCGTTCCGGTCGGAGAGCGAAACTTTCATGCTGACGACGACCAGAACGCTGGCTGCGCGACCAGTCGCCGTGTCGTAGGCGAGTGGCGAAGCCGAAGTCGAGAGCACGGTCCCCAGCAGGGTGGCGTCGGCGGCTTCGCCGGGATCGTTGAGAACACGGTAGTGTGTGCGCGTGGTGAATTCGCGGACCACCGATGACGTAAGCATTTGGTCAATGCGGTAGGTGGGTGTTTCGTTCTTGAACGACGGGATGGCAATCGTCTTTACGTTCTCGGGCAGTTGCACTGCGTGGCCAGCGGTATGGTAGCCGCAGGATGTCAACAGGAGAAGACCGGACAGAAGAAGATTCCTCACTGGGCCTTCGGGCCTGCTCGGAATGACAGAGTTTGGTCGTGTTCGCGTTCGCACGACGGGCAGCAACCATTTCATTGAATTTTTCCCATGGGGCGAGTGGCCGTCATGCTTTCGGCGCACTCGACTGCGGCTATGGCTGCGATGCGAAGATTGTCGGCGGCGATCCAGATCCACACGCCGTTGGGTTGGGCGGGATCGGGCCTTAGCGAGAGTTGAATATCAGGTTGCCCAGCAGCGCTTACATTGCTGGGCGCGTCTTCATCGGCAACCGGGATGGAAACATGATCGCCTTCGAGCGCTTGCGATAGCGCTGGAACGTCGACAACCTGCGCCATCTCGACGTAAACAGCGAGAGAATATCCGTGAAAGATGGGCGCTTGCAACAACGTTAGAGATGGACGCGGCGCATCGTCACCCGCGATCTTTTGATAATGGCGCAGCACCCGCTCTTCAATCGATTCGAGTTGCGGCTGCGCCTTCTGGCCGAAGCGCGCAACCATGTTGAACGCAACCTGGACGTCGTAGACATCTTTGGGGAGAGGCTGAAACGAGAGCAGGTTCACAGTTTGCTGGTGGAGTTCGTCCATGCCGCGCTGCCCGCGCTCTGAGGCCGGCTCAAAAATTGTCGCGATCACCCGACGGATCATGCCTAACTTGCGAGCGCGTAATGCAATCAGGGCGAGAATTATCGATACCGGATGCGCAGTCACACATGGCCCGGGCTGAAGTTCGGGAAGAACCGTCTGCCCACGTTCGCGCTCGATCCACAGAGACCGCACGCTGGCCGCTGGTTCGCCCTCCAGGGCAGCGGAAACGTCGATGATGGCGCTGCCCGCGTCCCGCGCGCGCTTCCAGTTCTTGCGCGTGCTTTCAACATCCCCGGCAAAGAACGTAAAGTCCACATGTTCGAACTGCTCGGCACGGACGCTTTGAATGAAGCTGATTTCATCGCCCAAGGCTTCGAGTTGCCCGAGCGATTCGTCGTCATCCAGCAGGCGCACATCTACGGCGGGAAAGTTGCGCTCGTTCAGCATCTCCGCAACCTCTTTGCCCTTGAGCGAGGCAGCGCCCACAATGGCGGCACGATACAAGTTGCCGCGCATGGCGACGGCGGTGGATTTGGCGGACTCGGTCATGAAGTCTGGGAAATCTCCTTGGAGCTGGGCGGAGGCGGGTTGCTGCGGCGCCGGAACATCCATTGCAGGCGCCAGAAAACTCCGGAGAAGGTATAGAGCAGCGCGACCGCAAAGAGCACCTTCTGCGAGAAGACGAAAATCAACGCAAATAACGCGCCCATTAAGATGATAAGGCGAAAGGGATGGCGCGAGCCGAAATCAATGTCCTTGAAACTGTAAAAGCGCCAGGTGCTCACCATTAGGTAGCCGACCGTGGTCACCATCGTCAACCATACCAGCGCCATGTACGAAGACTGTAAAGGAGCCCCAAGCACAAAGTGAACCACGGCCGCGATGACGCCCGCGCCCGCGGGAATCGGCATGCCGACAAAATATTTCTTGCCCGGACGGCCAGGATTCGACGGCTGTGGATTGCTGGTGATATTGAACCGCGCGAGGCGGCTGGCGCCTGCCATCAGAAATAAGAAGCAGGCAATGGCGCCCAGTTGCGTGAGCTTAATGTTCCACTCCGTGAGCGAGACCGGCGGCATGAGATGGAAGCCCCAGCGCCATGCCAGCATCGCCGGAGCCACGCCGAATGTAATCACGTCAGCGAGCGAGTCAAATTCTTTGCCGAAGTCGCTGCTGGTTCCGGTCATACGCGCAACCCGGCCATCAAGGCCGTCGAACAGAACCGCGAATCCGATCGCTTTGGCGGCGTTATCCAGGTGCCAGAACTCCGCGCCGCTGGCGTGCACGACTTCGAGGATCGCGTAAAATCCGGCCGCCATGTTGCCCGTCGTGAAGAGCGAGGGCAATATGTACATCCCCTTGCTGAGACGGCGGCGGCGCGGCTTGGCAACGGATTCAGCCATTAACGACTCCTCTTTGATCCGGCGGCAGCTAGAGGCGTTTCGTTCAACGGGGCAGGCTGAGGAAGGTAAGCGAGGACAGTCGATCCTCCCTTTACATGGTCGCCAAGCTTCACCTTCACGCTGGCCGATGCATCGAGTAACACGTCGACACGAGAGCCGAACTTAATCAGCCCGACGCGCTGGCCCCGTTCGAGGCGATCGCCGACCTCGGGATGGAAGACGATGCGCCGCGCTAGCAATCCGGCGATCTGTTTGAAGACGACCGTCTGGCCCGCCGCGTCGCCTTCCCCTTGCATGGTCACGATGTTCTGCTCATTTTCCTCGGCTGAGGCCTGATTCATCGCGTTCAGATACTTGCCTCGCTGGTAGCGCACCTCACGAATTACGCCAGTAATCGGCGAACGGTTGACGTGAACATTAAACACGTTCAGGAAAATGCTGATTCGCATCTGCCGCTGCCCGCCAACCGTCACGGGCGAGATGTCGGTGACTTTGCCATCGCCGGGTGAGACGACTGCGCCGTGATCGGTAGGAATGGCGCGTTCAGGGTCACGGAAGAACCACAAAAAGAACGCCGCCAGAAAAACGGGAATTACCGCCCACGCAGGATAAGTCAGCCAACCGAGAAGAATCGCGGCGGCGATCAGAGGCGCGGCATAGAGGTAGCCATCACGTACCATGAGAGATTTCAATTATAGAGCAGGGTGCCTTGGGCGCCGCGCGATTTGCGTGGCCGGTTCGTTTCTGCTTTGAACGAATCAACTCAGCCGGCCGGGAATACTATTGTTGGATGACCGCGACCGCCTACGGAGCGCTATGGCCATTGCAGTGAAGCACGCCTAAATAGGCTTTCCACGGACCGACAACGTCGCGATACTGATCGGCCATCACTCGAGACAGCTGATGCAGATGAGTGAGGTCGTGAACGGCCCACGTAGCAAGAAGTTCCGACAGCGTCACAACTTCCAGCGCCGGATGCCTTCCACGGCGAGTCAGATCTTCCGGCTGCAAGTTTAGCGCCTGTAGCGCGGCCAGATTTTCTTTGCGCAGGCGGGCGAACTCGTCCAAGAGTTGCTCCAGCGACTTGCCTTGACTCTCTCTTTCCTGGGCGAAGCGGTCAAAGGGATCAAAGGGACGGGCTTCACCGTGATCGAGAATGATTCGTGCGCGAGGCATCCAATCGGTGCGTTCGCCGACAATGAGATGACCGACGATGTCGAAAGCGCTCCATGTATCCTTCCCTTCATTGTTGTAGACCCACGCGTCGGGCAAACCGCGAAGCAACGCATCGAGGGCTGCGGGAGTGCGAGTGAGAACTGCAACCGCCTCGGCGAGGCTAAACTCCGTTGAGCTTGACATGATTACCTAGATGCATACTTAACGCCCTGGACTCAAACAACGGCGCGGAGGCCGGAGACGAATAAAATCATGAGGTTAGCCATCTTCACGAAAATAATCTCCGAAAAAATGAGCACGGCTGTCGATCTTGCTGTTCCTCGTTCGACGTCATAATAGAGGGCTGAGGTCGGAGCTGAGTTAGCCCGGCAACCCGCTACCAGAAGGAGACAATACAATGCGATTCATGATGCTGATGATTCCCAAGGGTTACGAGACCGCCAAGCCGGGCACCGTGCCGGACGCGAAGGCGGTCGCCGCCATGATGAAGTACAACGAAGCGCTGCAAAAGGCAGGGGTGCTGCTGGCGTTGGATGGGCTGCATCCACCATCGGCCGGAGCGCGGGTTTCGTTTGCAGGAGGAAAGCCGAGGGTGACTGACGGCCCATTCACCGAAGCGAAGGAAGTAGTCGGCGGCTACTGGATGATCCAGGTCAAGTCGAAGGAAGAGGCCGTGGAGTGGGCTTCGCGATGCCCAGGTTCCGACAATGAAATCATCGAGGTTCGACAGGTGCAGGAGATGGCGGACTTCCCTGCCGATGTGCAAGAGGCTGCGGCTGGATTCACCGAGCTTGGGAAATCGGCGCGGAAGGTTTCTTAGAACCGTCGAAAAATAATTGTCGGACTTGTCGATTTGAGTATTACCAGTTCGACGATTAAATGAAGGCTGGATTCCGGCGGTAAAAACGGTTCGGAGAGCCAGCTTGAAACCAGAAATCGAAATTAATTAACAAGGAGATATGACGATGAAATTTCTTATGTTGGTACGGCACGCCGAGAATTCTCCCCCACCGCCCAAGGAACTGATCGACGCCATCACCATTCTCACCGAAGAGTCGGTGAAGAACGGGTCGATGATTGCCAACGGTGGGCTCGCTCCCACTGCGAAGAGCACGCGGGTGCGGGTTTCCAAGGGCAAGGTGACAGTGATCGATGGGCCTTTTACCGAGGCCAAAGAGATGATCGGCGGCTTCGCACAGTTTGAAATGAAGTCGAAGGAAGAGGCGATCGAAGGCGCCGTGCAGTTCATGGAGTTGCACAAGAAGTATTGGCCGGAATGGGAGGGTGAGACCGAAGTCCGGCAGATCTACGGCGCGGAAGATTTCGCCGAGTGCATGAAGGAACGGGAGCTGGCGGCGAAATAGCAATCATAGAGCTGCTTCTGCAAGTTCTCGCGTCACCATAGGCGTTAGGGCTTGCACGGCGCGATCGAAGCATGATGTGATCGGTAGCGATGGCTACCGACTCACATCGTGCGATTGACGCGGTCTGGCGGATTGAATCCCCGAGGCTTATCGCCGGCCTGGCGCGAATCGTGCGCGATATCGGCATCGCCGAGGACCTAGCTCAGGACGCTCTCGTTGCCGCATTGGAGCAATGGCCCGAGTCAGGCGTGCCGGATAATCCGGGAGCCTGGCTGATGGCCGCAGCCAAGCATCGTGCCATCGATCACTTCCGTCGAAGCACGCGACTCGAGCGCAAGCACGAAGAACTGGGCCGCGAACTCGCGATCAAGGAGTTGGCCATGCCTGATTTCGATCTCGCTCTCGATGACGATGTCGGGGATGACATGTTGCGGCTCGTGTTCGTCTCCTGCCATCCCGTACTTTCGACTGAGGCGCGGGTTGCGCTCACGCTGCGGCTGCTCGGCGGACTGACGACCGACGAGATTGCCCGCGCCTTTATTGTCCCCGAGCCGACGATCGCGCAACGCATCGTGCGCGCCAAGCGCACTCTCGCTGACAAGCGCGTTCCCTACGAGGTTCCACGCGGCGCCGAACTTGCCGCGCGGCTTTCTTCGGTGCTCGAAGTTGTCTATCTGATCTTCAACGAAGGCTATTCGGCGACCTCGGGAGACGACTGGATGCGGCCTGCACTCTGCGAAGATGCGCTGCGCCTGGGACGAGTCCTAGCTGAGCTTGCGCCGCACGAGCCCGAGATCCACGGTTTGGTCGCACTGATGGAGATTCAGGCGTCGCGCTCCGCGGCTCGCGTCTCCACCTCTGGCGAGCCGATCCTGCTTCTCGATCAGAATCGTTCGCGATGGGATCAACTGTTAATTCGGCGAGGCCTAGCCGCTCTGGGGCGAGCCGAAGCCGTGCGGTCCGCAAGATCGATTGGCCCCTACTCTCTGCAAGCAGCGATCGCGGCGTGCCACGCGCGAGCACGCGTGCCGGAGGAAACCGACTGGCAGCAGATCGTCGCGCTCTATGAGGAACTGGGGCGCGTTTCGCCCTCGCCAGTGGTGGAATTGAACCACGCCGTCGCAGTGGCGATGGCTTTCGGTCCGGCGGCGGGACTGGAATTGGTGGACGCCCTTATCTCTGAAGGATCGCTGGCGAACTATCACCTGTTGCCGAGCGTGCGCGGAGATTTGCTACAGAGGCTTGGCCGAATGGATGAAGCCCGGCAAGAGTTCGGTCGGGCCGCCGCGCTCACTCGCAATGCCCGCGAACGCGATCTGCTGATGCGGCGGGCCAGTTCCTGCACGAGCCCTTCAGTCGACTCAAACTCAGAATCCAGATAGAAAAGTTCCCGCCGCCTTTGAAATCAAGCGGTAGAAGATAGGCTTCTCCCCGCGCGCGAATGCGCGGGACAGTTTGCCAGACTTTACGCTACGTTTACGCTGTACTGATGCCGAAACTGGCGCTCGATGGACTCCATCTGGTCCTTGAGGCGCAGTTTCAGCTTCTTAAGACGAACCTCTTCGAGCTTTTCGTCTTCGCTGAGATATCGTTTTTGGGTGAGTGAATCAAGGCGTTTGGCGTATTGCGAGTGCTCTTGATCCAGCCGCTGAAACTCTTCATGGCTGGTCAGGAGTTGGTCTCTCGGAGTCATCCAGCAGACCTCCAAACCGGGATTATTGGCTCAAGGTAGCACAGCCCCGAAAGTGGTTCAATGCCTAAAATTGGTGCAGGTCTCAGAATGAGAATTGGCTTATTTCAGGGCCAGGCGGTAGAGGATCGCGTCTTCCGGGGGGTCGGCGTAATACGCGTGGCGGCGGCCAGTTTTCTGGAAGCCAGCTCGCTCGTAGAAGGTCCGCGCGGCAAGGTTCGATTCGCGAACTTCCAGGAAGATTGACTCGCTGTTTGTGGTCCGCGCCTCGGCAATAAGGGCGTTGAGCAGTTGTTTAGCTACGCCTCTGCGGCGCTGATGCGGAGCGACCGCTACGTTTTCGAGTTCCCACTCCGGTGCGACGCGGTGCGCAACCAGGAATGCTGTGGGCGGGGCTTGGTCTGCTTCTCGCGAGATGAGCACGAGTCTTTGAGCGGCGCCTTGTGCGGGATTTATCGCCTCGCGATATTGTTGCTCGCTCCAGTGCGCGGCTGTAGCGGATTGGAGCTCAATCTCGATGATGGCACGGATATCGGCGGCAGTAGCGCGGCGGATTTGCATGGCGCCTAGGGGCGGCTCTTGGCCAGAATCTCGGCGTCGGTACGGCGAATGTAGTTCGCGTCGAGTTGCTCAGGAGTAACCGTCTCCCCGGCTTGAATCTTCGTCCATCCGATTTGAGCTACGATGCCCGCGTTAATCGGCTCGATCACAGTCACCGCGAGACTTGCGCTTCGGGCAATCGCCGCTACCGTTTCATCGGATGTGATCAGATTCGCGCTTCGTGCAAGAACTAGAAACTCATCCGGTGTGAGCAAGCGTTGTTGAATCGGGCGTGCCGATTTTTCTCCCAGGGCTTCTGCGACTTCGTACTCGCCGACGTACACCTCGCCGCGGCCGGCGTCGAGTGCTGAGACGACGCGGCCTGACAATCCCGCACGCAGCGCGAGGATTTCCAGCAGCGAGATCGCCGCGATCGGCTTCTCCAATGTTTCTGCCAAAGCCTTAATCGCCGCGAGTCCAATGCGCAGGCCAGTGAACGAACCGGGGCCCGACACGGCGACGAACCCACCGAGATCGTGCTTGGAGAATCCGTGTCTGGAAAGAAGCGCAGCAATCTGGGGCACGAGTTCCGCCGAGAACGTGCCTCCAGAGAGAGGAACGATCTCGACGATGTCCGCAGGTTTCGGCTCCGCGCCAGTCAGAGATTCGTCTGCGCGCGCCAAGGCGATGCTTCCGTGCCTACCCGAAGTATCGACAGCGAGAAGAAGCATGAAGAAGTATGAAGAAGTATGTTTGCCGTATCCGCGGGATCCGTGAGATCCGTGGCGAACTTGGTTGACCTATTGCTGTACCAGTTCCAGCAGCACTCCGCCAGCGCTGGATGGATGCACAAAAACGTATTTGTGACCGCCCGCGCCGGTTTTGATTTCTTCCGAAACCAGGCGCACGCCGTCTTGCTTGAGCCGCGCGACGGTCCCGGCTAAGTCCGGAACCTTCAGGCAGACATGGTGCAGGCCCTCGCCCCGTTTGGCAATGAACCTGGCGATGGCCGATTCTTCCGAAGTGGCTTCGAGCAGTTCCAGGCGGCTCTCGCCGACCGGAACCATCACCAGCCGCACCTGCTCGTGCGCGACGGTTTCTTCCGGCGAAACGGCGAGACCGAGCTTTTCGTAGATCGCCTTCGCCGCACTAAGCGACTTTACAGCGATACCGAGATGATCAATTTGCACCATGATGCCTTCCTGCGCCCTCCCCCAAGTCTTCCCAGACGAGGCGTCCGAGCCTAAGCGCTTCGCTTCCCCGCTGCAATTTCCTCAATCAAAGTATAAGGATCGCGCTTGTGTTCGGCGACCTCCGCGGCCAGGCGAGCAAGATTCCCATCGCTCATTTGCGCGCGGGCTTTTTCGAGCATGGCATCGCGCAACATTTCGATGAGACGCTCCTGCCAGTTCTCCACACTCTTTTTGAGCGCTCGATTTTCATCTTGCAGATATTCTTCATACTCCGCGATCGCGGCCGCAAGCTCTTTCACGCCGGTTCCATCGCTGGCAACCGTCTTCACAATCGGCGGCGTCCAGCCGTCGTGCCGCAGAGCCAGCGATTGCAGAGCGCGAATTTCCCGCTCCACGCGGTCGGCCCCATCCCGGTCACTTTTGTTGATGACGAAAATGTCGGCGATTTCCATGATACCGGCCTTGATGGTCTGCACGTCGTCACCCATGCCAGGGACTAGGATCACAACCGTGATATCGGCGAGGCGCACGATGTCGATTTCGTCTTGTCCCACGCCTACGGTTTCAATGAGAATCACATCGCGGCCCGCAGCGTCGAGCACCGTCGCAACATCGGCCGTGGTGCGGGCCAGACCGCCCAGCGATCCACGCGTCGCCATGCTGCGAATAAAAATTCCAGGGTCGGAGAAATGCTCCTGCATGCGAATGCGGTCGCCGAGAATCGCTCCCCCAGTGTAGGGACTGGTGGGATCGACCGCGATAATGCCAACCGTGCGTTTGTCTTTCCTCCCGCTTCCGGTATCGAGAGCTTCAGGGGTTGCGCGGTAAAAGCGCGCCAACTGATCGACGAGTGTGCTCTTCCCCGCACCGGGCGCGCCAGTTAAACCAATCACGCGCGCACGCCCACTGTGCGGGAACAAGGCCTTCAGCAACTCGGACCATCCCGGCGCGCGATTCTCTACGGTAGAAATAGCGCGAGCCAGCGCGCGTACATCGCCCGCGCGGAGCGAGTCAGTCCAAGTGGGAATGTCGCGATTCAAGTTGCCAGTGTAAAGCAGTAGCCGCCAAACCAGAAACTGTCAGGCTGTGTGATTGTTTCATCCATTGCGAATGTCGGAGTCGGATATACACTGGTGCCGTTTCCCAGGACTACGGAACATCAAGAAACAGAGGACCCGCCGATGCCATCGTCCAAGTGCAAAGCCTTGACCGTATCTGTGCCGGAACTTTTCTTTTCAAGATCATTC
>Ga0210410_10003611_pt1 | contig 13681 bp, 8 predicted proteins | sample IncBWC4MmetaG_FD_161058 | JGI IMG/M metagenome (GOLD analysis project Ga0210410, IMG submission 161058) | Forest soil microbial communities from Barre Woods Harvard Forest LTER site, Petersham, Massachusetts, United States - Inc-BW-C-4-M | ecosystem: Environmental > Terrestrial > Soil >... | reverse complement strand
GGAGATGAATTATGCCGAAGCGTTGGAGCAGGCCGAGGGTGGCGACGGTGGCGTAGAGGTTGAGCCCGGAGGCAAAGCCGGCGCCGAGAACGAGGCTGAGAGTTTCGAGCGGGTTCATGGTTGCAATTAGAATGACGTTGCGCGTCGCAAATAAATTTCAAAGTATCACGAAAGCGTCCCCGAGGGTGAATGGGAGAAATGACTTCGGGCAAAGGCCGGGGTGGGTGGATTACACTGTTCGGGCATTGCGGATCACGCATTACGCGAGGTGAACGCAGATGACAATTGCTCAACAAAACTTGATTGAGTTTCGCGGCGTATCGTGGCGGCCAAACGGCGGCTCGGAGGCTGCGATTATTGATGATGTATCGCTGGGGGTGCCGTTCGGAGAGACGCTGGTGCTGCTGGGACGGAGCGGGAGCGGAAAGACTACGCTTTTGAAATTGATCAATGGAATGCACTGGCCGTCGAAAGGCGACGTGCTGGTGGAGGGACGTGCGACAAGGGAGTGGGACGAAATTCGATTGCGGCGCGGGATTGGTTACGTGATTCAAGAGGCGGGGCTGTTTCCGCATTTTACGGTGGCGGAAAATGTGGCGCTGGTGCCGGGGCTGGAAAATTGGCCGAGGGAGAAGATTGCGGCTCGAGTAAAAGAGATGCTGCAGCTGGTGGGATTAGAACCCGAGGAATTTGCGCGGCGGCGGCCGAAAGAACTTTCGGGCGGACAGCGGCAAAGAGTGGGAGTTGCGCGGGCGCTAGCGGCCGATCCGCCAATTTTGCTGATGGACGAACCGTTCGGGGCGCTGGATCCGGTGACGCGGGCGGAATTGCAACGGGAATTTAAAGCGCTGGCGCGGCGGTTGGGGAAGACAATCGTGTTCGTGACACATGATCTGCGGGAAGCGCTGCTGCTGGCTTCGAATATTATTTTGCTGGAAAAAGGGCGGGTGGTGGCAAAGGCGGGGCCGGAGGAATTTCTGCGACTTCGGCATCCGGAAGTGCTGGCGTTCGCGGCTTCCCTGGATGTGGCGGGAGGGGCGGCATGACAGGGCCCTGGAGTTTCATAGTCGAGCACCAATCTGAAATTCTAAGTGCGACCCTGGAGCACGTGGAGCTTGTGTTGATCGCGATGGGGGCCGCGATTTTGATTGGCGTGTCTCTGGGTATGCTAATCGTGCGGCGGGCGAAGCTGCGCGCGCTGGCGCTGGGGATTGCGGGGATTTTTCAGACGATACCGAGCCTGGCGCTGTTTGGGTTTCTGATTCCGATTCCATTTATCGGCGGGATCGGAAAGCGGACGGCGATTGTGGCGCTGACGCTGTATGCCCTGCTTCCGATCCTGCGGAATACGTATGTCGGGTTGACGGAAATTGATACGGCGGTGCTGGAGTCGGCCGAGGCGATGGGGATGACGCAGGCGCAGATTCTGTTTCGGGTGCGATTTCCGTTGGGGCTGGCAGTGATCTTGGCAGGCGTGCGAACCGCGACAATTATCACGATCGGAGTTGCAACGATTGCCGCGGCGATTGGGGCCGGCGGGCTGGGCACATTTATATTCCGCGGAGTGGCGCTGGTGAACGATTCCCTGCTGCTGGCGGGCGCGATTCCCGCGGCGCTGCTGGCGATCCTGGCTGATTTTTTACTCGGGAGATTGGAGCGGCGGCTGCGCGTGACGTAGAACGCGGACACGTTCCCGCGAATCGTTCCTATGATGCCCACTTCCCTTTCTCGATCGCTGTGCGCATGGCTGGCAATCACCCTGATGTTGCTGTGGGGTTGCGGCCAGAAGCGGCCTGACAAAATTGTTGTCGGTTCGAAATTTTTCACGGAACAGGTGGTGCTGGCGGAACTGCTGGCGCAGCACATCGAAGCGAGGACGGGAATTCCGGTTGAGCGGAAGACGAATCTTGGCGGAACCATGCTGGTGCAGAAAGCGATGCTGGCGGGCGAGCTGGATTTGTATGTGGAGTACACGGGCACGGCTCTGACGGCGGTGCTGAATGAGACGCCGAAGGGGGATTCAAAAAGCGTTTACGAGAGAGTGAAGAAGGAGTACGCGGAACGGTTTGGGCTTGAGGTGACGGAGCCGCTGGGGTTTGAGAATACGTTTGCGATGGTGATTCGCGGCGAAGACGCGAAGCAACTCAATTTACAGAAACTTTCGGACGTAACGGCCCTGGCGCCGAAATGGAGAGCGGGGGTTGGCTATGAATTTCTGGAACGCCCGGACGGATTTAATGGATTGTGCGAACGGTACAATTTGAAGTTCGGTGAGAAACCGCGGGTGATGGATTTAGGGTTGATCTACCGCGCCCTGGTGGAGCACCAGGTGGATGTGGTTGCGGGGAATTCGACCGACGGGATGATCGGCGCGCTGGGACTGGCCGAGTTGGAAGACGATCGGCATTATTTTCCGCCGTACGATGCGGTACCGGTTGTGCGGAAAGCGGCGCTGGAGCGATTTCCGGCGTTACGCGGGGCGCTGGCGGAACTGGCGGGCAAGGTTTCCGCCGTGGACATCAGGCAGATGAATTATGCGGTGGACGGTTTGCACCGGGAACCGGCGGCAGTGGTGAGAGAATTCAGGAAGGCAAAAGGTCTCTAGATTTCTTGCGGCAAGTTCAGCATTTCTAAAATTAGGCGTCTACGACAAACGTTGCACTGAAACGGCGAGTGAAAGGCGCCCGCCCCGCAAATGCATCTGGGGTCCACAGAACGGACCTCAGAAGGCGGCCGCTACAAAGACAAGTAGCCTCAGAGGCAAAAGCTCCGACCCCCGGCTATTTCGCGATCCAGAGATTCTCAGCAAAACCCCACGATTGATCCATCCACTGGGCCTGGCGGTTAAAGCCGGAGTGGTGGGCGAGGCTGACGAGTTCGTCCTGCGAATACTTGTGGGAGCTTTCGGTCCAGATCGTTTCGTCTTTCTCAAATTGAACGGCAATGGAAGCTTCCGGGATGGCGACTTTTTGCCGGACGCGAGAACGGAGATGCATTTCGATACTGTGCGTTGCTTTGTTGAAGATTGCTTGATGCGCGAACTGCTGCAGATTGAAGTCGGCTGCGAGTTCGCGATTGATGCGGGCAAGGAGGTTGAGATTAAAGGCGGCGGTAACGCCGATCGAGTCGTCATACGCGTCAATCAAAGTCTGGACGGGCTTGAGCATGTCTGTGCCGAGAAGGAGCGAGTCTCCGGGCAGGAGAATCTGGCGCAAATCGCGAAGAAAGTCCGGCCCGGCAGCGCCATCGAAGTTGCCGATGTTGCTGCCGAGAAAGAGGACGAGAAGATGTTCGCCCGGGGCGCGGCGAGCGACGACTTCGCGGAGACCGTCGAGATATTCGCGTTCGAAGCCAACGATGCTGATGTTGTTGATGTCGTTGAGTTCGCGGCGAAGAACAGCGAGCGCGGATGGCGAAAGTTCAATGGGGTGATACCAGGTGGACTGCCAGCGGGAGAGGGCCTCAAGGAGCAAGCGCGTTTTGCGTCCTGTGCCGCTGCCGAGTTCGGCGACGACAACGGGCCGGGGAAGTTGATCTACAATTTCCCGGGCATGCAGTTGAAGCAGTCGTTCTTCGGAACGCGTAAGGCCGTATTCCGGCAGCTCGCAAATAACCTCAAACAGGGCGGAGCCAACCGGATCGTAGAGGTATTTCGACGGCAGTTCCTTTTGCCCCGGCCCGGTGAGTCCTGCAGACACTTCTTGCGCAAATTGGTGAATTAGCGAAGAGCGTGGGATTTGTGTTTGCAAAGATGTTTTAGACATGCAGCAACTCACTCCGATACGCAGCGAAATCCGGCGTACACGTACTGATAGTGCGGTTGAAACCAGTTGCGGAAGGAGCGGCGCAAGAAGCAGGCTGCGCTGCGGGCGGAACCTCCCTTGATAACAAAATGTTTGCCGTCGAAGAAATTCGCGGAGTAGGTGGGGTAGAACGAGAATGCCTGGAAGCCGGGAAACGGCCCGAAGGTTGTGGAAGTCCACTCCCAACCGTTTCCAAGTTGGCCAACGACGCCGAAAGCACTTTTATTCGTGGGAAAGGCGTTGACGGGAGCAGGATCCCAGCGGCGGAAATCGAAATTGCCAAGGCTGGATTCAGGCGCGGCCGGGCCCCAGGGATAAGACTCCTCTGCTCCTTGAGGAGTGCCATAGGCGGCGCGGTGCCACTGGGCTTCGGTAGGCAAAGATTTTTTGGCCCACCGCGCGTAGGCGCTGGCTTCGGCATGGCTGACGTACACGGGCCAGTTTGCGGGTAACGGAAGTTCCTCAAACATGCCGCGGAAATTCCAAGTGGAACCTGCTTGATTCCAGAACGCTGGGTGAGCGATCGAATAGCGCTCTTTCCACTGCCAATCTTCCGGGGACCACAATTGGGAATTCCGGTAGCCACCGTCTTCGACGAAGCCGAGAAATTCGGCGTTAGTGACCATGTATTTGTCGATACGGAAGTCAGGAACGATGGCGGTGAAGGAACTAAACTCGTTATCCCAGCCGAACGGGGCGGAGGGGCCGCGCGATAGTCCAAGAGTGGCCTGGCCGACGGGAATTTTGAGCATTTCGTTTTCAACGGGAGCGGAAGAGAGCGGGTCCTGGGATTGCGGATGCTTGCGGTCGTACGGGAGACGATGAAGCATGTAGGCGAGAGTTTCGATGTGCATCAGGCGGTGTTCGTAGGCGATGCGCAATAGAGTTTCGGGCGAATAGCTGTCCGGTTTGCCAACAAGGGGGAAAACGCCGGCGTCGAGGGCGTCGTCGATCAAGTCGCGCAGAGTTTGGACATAGTTGCGCACCTCGGAGAGTGAGGGCCAGTCCGAGGGCTGGTCGGTGGGAAGGCCACCGTCCACGGGGTCGATGCCGAAGGCGAAGAGCTTGTCGAACACAGGTGTGCGCGAATCCAGGGAAAACAGGTGGGAGCGAAATAAGTTCCAGTCGAAGGCTTCGAGATGACCCATGTAAAAAATGATGCGATTGCGTTCGGGGATGGGCCGTTCATATAGAGAATCTTCGCGAACGATTTCGAAAAGGCGATCCGAGTTGGCGCGGGCTTCGAGAACGGCGTTGCGGAGTTGATCGAGCGCGGTAAGTTTGCTCTGTGTAGCCATGGTTTATGCCTCCGTAAAGGCCGGGAATATGCCACCACGAGTCAGATGCGCGGGAAGCCAATTTTGGCAAATGGAATGGGACTGAAATTGCACGCGGGATATGGACATGGAGCCCCCTTTGAGGGCGAGTGAGGACGGGAGGGAAGGAAGATAACACCGTTGCGAGGGGATAACAAGAAAAGGGTAGGAGTTCCTAAGCTGTCACAAATAGCGGACCCGATCGCCCTGGGCGAATCAGGATTCGGCCGGCAATGGGCTTATTTCAGACAGGGCGGCGCGCTGGGGCTTTGCAAACAATGCTGCAACCAGGCCACAGGCAGCCGCGAAGGATAGCCACAGGCCGGGGACCGCACGATTGCCGGAGATGTGAATCAGATAGGTGCTGAGAGCCGGTGTGAAGCCGCCAAAGATGGCGGTGGCCAGACTGTAGGCGAGGGCGAAGCCGGAGGTGCGCACGTCGACGGGCATGATCTCCGTGAGGTAGACGACCATGGCGCCGTTGTAGCTGCCGTAGATGAACGAGAGCCAGAGTTCGACGGTGAGCAGGCGGGCGAACGACGGATCACGAACGAGCCAGAGCATGGCGGGGTATGCAGTGACGAGCATCAGGATGGTGCAACCGAACAGAAGCGGACGACGCCCGATGCGATCGGATATGGCGCCCATGATGGGGAGCCAGAAAAGATTGGAGGCGCCCACGCAAAGCGTAACGATCAAACTGTCAAAGCTGGAGAGGTGCAGCACGGAACTGCCGAACGTGGGAGTGTACGCGGTGATCATGTAGAAGGAGACGGTGGTCATAGTCACCATCAGCGTGCCAATCAGAACGATCGGCCAATTGTTGGCCAAGGAGCGGAGAATCTCCGTGGTGCCGGGATGGCGCTTGCGGGCGACGAATTCGTCGGTCTCCTGAAGAGATTTTCTCAGGCGGAAGAGGAACGGAACAATGACGCAGCCCAAAAGAAGAGGAACGCGCCAGCCCCATTGCTCCATTTTTTCCGGAGGTAGGATGGAGTTGAGAACAACACCGACGGAAGCGGCGAACATGACGGCGATTTGCTGGCTGCCGGATTGCCAGCTTACATAGAAGCCTTTGTGACCAGGCGTGGCGATTTCGGAAAGATAGACGGAGACGCCGCCAAGTTCCATGCCTGCGGAAAAACCCTGGAGCAGGCGGCCGCAGACGACGAGCAGCGGCGCGAGCAGGCCGATGGTTGCGTAACCGGGCATGAAGGCGATAGAAAAGATGCCGACGGACATCAGACTGAGAGTGAGGAGCAACCCGGCGCGGCGGCCGTGGCGGTCGGTGTAGGCGCCGAGGACGAGGGCGCCGAGCGGGCGCATCAGAAAGCCGGCGCCGAAGGTCATCAGCGACAGCATGAGGGAGCCAAAAGCGGAGTTGCTGGGAAAAAAGGCTTTGCCGATGGTGGCGGCGTAATACCCGAAAACCATGAAATCGTACATCTCCAGGAAATTGCCGCTGGAGACGCGAACAACGGACCAGAGTTTGGATTTACGTTCCGCCGGAGTGATCATTTGGGCCTGTAGGAAGCGATCGTTCAAGATTTTGTTTCACGCCGGAAAAGGGACGCTCACAGCAAGAGGTTGTTGGCGCACGCAGATTCCCTTTCGGCCCGTTCGAGGAACGGGCAGTGCTGAGAGGGCGAGACTGGCTCTTTACGAGCCAGTCTCGCCCGGAATGAAATTTCGGAATCACCAGACCAGCTTGAGACCGAGCTGGATCTGACGGGAAGAAGTCGACGTCTGGTTCAAGGCAGTCGAGAGCGGGCTTCCGTCAAAGTCAAACGCAGAATTGTTCTGACCGAAGGTATTCAGAAAACCCGGTGAGAGGAAGTTGGTGTGGTTAAGAATGTTGAAGAACTCCGCCCGGAACTGGACGTTGAAGGTTTCGGAGATCTTGGTGATAGGAATGTTCTTGAAAAGAGAGAAATCAACGGTGGTGAGCCCCGGTCCGTAGAATTTGTTGCGGCCGGAATTGCCGAGTACGTTGGAACAATACTGCTGTCCAGCGGGCGCAGCAACGGGTGCATTCGTATAGGACAGCAGGGCGCACCCAAAGGAGTTTGCCGCGGTGGCTAAAGGAAGCGAGGCGGGCGCCGTGGGCGGCGTGAAACACGCGGTGTTCAGGTAGTTGACGCCTCCGTGAATCGCGTTGCATCCCGGGATGAGATTCGCATAGTTCATGGAGAAATCGCCGTTGAATCCTGTGCCAAGCGGATCGTTGCCGTCGCCCACGGTTAGGGTGAACGGCGCGCCTGTGGTGGCAGTGATGATTGTGCCGATCTGCCAGCCTCCCGCGACATATGACTGCCAACCCGTCTTTGGTCCTGGGACATCCCAAATGACAGTTCCCGTGAAAGTCTGGCGGATATCGAAGTCACAAGCGCCGACTCTGTAACTCTTGAGCAGAAGAAGCGGCACAGCGATCGAGTTGAGATAGGTGTCACCGGTGACGGGAGCCGAACTGGTGTCACGACACTTGCCGAAGGTGTAAGAAGCCTGGCCCTGAACGCCATGAGCCCAGGTCTTTTTGAGTTGAGATTGGAAGGCGTTGTAGGAAGCGGCGCCGTCAAACAGCACCGGTCGAATGCCTGCGCCGCCGCCCCAGTTGGAATCGATGCGCGTGCCGGTTTGCGTGTCCGCACAGGTATGCGGGTTTCCGTAATTTGCAATCAGGGATGGATTACAGGGAAATACAAAGCCTACTCCATTGACAAAGGTGGGTTGCACCAAGTTGATATCGTCAGAAGCTACCGAGAGGTGGACCGAGCGAGAACCCACGTAACCGACAAGGGCCGTCCAACCGTTGGCGATTTCGTGCTGGATATTCAGGTTCCAGTTCAGGACATCCGCGCGATGCGGATTCGGATCAATCATGCGATTGCGAATGCCCTGACGGTTGAAATTCAGATTGGCATCCGGTGTACCGGTGCCCAAAGTGGCATTCTTGTCGGCGCCGATGATTTGAAATGGCGCGGTCGCTGCGGTATTGAGACCGAACTCGTAAGGCAGAGGAAGCACGTCGAATATGCCGAAGCCGGCGCGAACAGCGGTTTTGCCGTTTTTGCGTGGATCCCAGGAAAGGCCAATGCGAGGTTCGAAGTTCATTGTTGTGGGATTGTTCGAGAGCGGACTGCTCGTTCCGATCGGGCCGCAAGCCGTTGTGCCCGGAGTGCAATTGAGAAGCGTCTGAATTTGCTGGAATCCCGCGGTGGGCACCGTATAACCGTTAACGGTGTACCCAGGAACGGTGTGGGAATCGGTCGGGCGCGTGGTCGCTTCGTATCGCAGACCAATATTCAATGTGAGGTTGGGGCGGAAACGCCAGTCGTCCTGGATATAGGTGGCGAAAAGGCTCTCGCGTAGCCCAACTTCGTACGAACCGCCCGGCGCCAGAGCATTCAACTGGTGAGGCGCGTTGGTCAGAAAAGCATCGAGCGAATAACCGTTCATGCGGCCGTTCGGACTTAACTGTTCGAGAATGTTGTACTGCATGCGTTCGAAGGCGAAACCGAACTTGAGGGCGTGCTTGCCACGAGTGTAAAAAGCATCGTCATAGGCTTGGATGGAATTCCATGCATGCTTGAATTTGTTGAACCCGCCGAGGCCAAATGCCGTGGTGATGCCGGAAATGGGGATCTGCGGAGGACCGATGGCGCCCGGGGCGATCGCAAGAGTCGTATCTTTGGAAACGGCGTCGCCTGAAACCGGCGTGTTGATGTTGCCGATCACGCGGCTGAAGCCGCCACGAACGGTATTTGCAAGCGCCGCGTCGAAAATGTGAGTTTCTTCGGCGCTGACCATCTGACGGCGGGAGAATACCTCGTGAACGGTGTTGCCCAATGGATCTGTCTGGCTTTGCGGGCCGGAATCAAAAAAATAACTGCCGGAAAGATTGTCTTTGTTGGTGAGTCTCTGGTCGACCCTGGTAATGACGTAGTTTTCGCTGGCGTGATTGGGGGTGGTCGAATTGAGGCTGACGATGTCGGTGGAGGTTGCACTCTGGCATGTGGCAGGGCAAGGCCAGAGGGAAAGGTAAGGGACCACTTGAGGGCTGACGGCGACCGGAGTCAGCGAAGCACAAGGGTTGGTGCCGGCTGCGACGCAAAGCATCCCATTGCGCGCCTCCTGCGAGGGCACATGAATCGTGCCGGAAGAAGAAGAACTTTGGCGGAGGCCCTCATAGTTGGCAAAGACGAAGGTTTTGTCCTTGATGATTGCGGTGCCGCCGGAAGCGCCGAACTGAGTGCGGTGGAATGTGGGGATTTTTGGCCCATCGAAGAAATTGCGCGCGTCGAAGATGCTGTCGCGATCGAAAAAGTAGCCGGTGCCATGAAACTGGTCGGTGCCGGATTTAGTGATGGCGTTGATGACGGCGCCGGAAGTCCGGCCGTATTCCGCGGTGTAGTTGCTGGTGAGAACGGAGAATTCCTGGACACCGTCGACGCCGAGATTTACGCCGGTGGCACCTCCCGGAGCGGAGTTCGAGTAATCGTTAATGCTGAGGCCGTTCACGCGGTAACTATTTTCATTGGCGCGGTGGCCTCCATTGCTCAACTGATTTCCAAATCCACGGTTGCCCTTGTTCGCGCTGAAGGAAGTTGTGGCCTGATTGGGGATACTGACCACTCCGGGCTCGAGAGTGGCGAGGGAGGTCCAGTCGCGGCCGTTCAAGGGCAATTGGCGGACAGTCATGGAGTCCACCGTGGCGCTGATCGTTGAAGATGTGGTTTGAACCTCCGGAGGGGCGGCACTGACCTCCACGGTTTGCGTGAGTTGGCCAACTTTGAGGCTTATATTAAGGGATTGTTGGGCCCCAACGTTGAGAGTGATCTCTTTTTGAACGAGAGTTTGAAACCCTTTGGCAGACACTCGCACTTCGTAGGAACCGGGAATGAGGTTGGGCGCTGAGTAAAACCCATCCGCGTTGGTCTTGAGTTCGCGGGCGGCGCCAGTGCCCAAATTCTTTACCGTGACACCAGCCTCGGGAACTGGCCCGCCGTTTTCATCCGTGATCAGGCCGGAGAGCGTGGCGCCGGAAACTTGGGCGCGAGCTGGAGTGGCCGAGAAGAAAGCCAAGGCGACGGCGAGCGACAGACAAATCCATTTTGCAAAAGAAGAACTGCAACCACTATTGAACATTATCATCCCCCTGGCGCGCTCCCCAGTGTCTCGACCCGGCCCTGCGGTGGCGAGAGCTTGCGCGCTGAAGCACCTCGCGATGAACGGACCGGTCGATTGGTGTTGCGCGAATGTGCGCGGAACCACTAACAAGTGCAATCCACGATGCCTCCAATCGAAAACCTTTCTACATCACCGGCTTCATGCATGAAAAGATGGGAGTTAACTCGCGAGGTTGAAAGTAAACTTTGACCCGTCTCGTAACCGAAGCTATACTTTCCCCCAATTCCGGAATCACGATGGAACAAAATCACCGCTCACCCAGGAACGTACGCTTCGGCGTGTTTGAAGCAGACTTGGAAGCGGGAGAGCTGCGCAAGCACGGCCTGCGGCTGAAACTTTCCGAACAACCGTTTCAAATTTTGGCCATGCTGGTGGCAAGGCCGGGCGAGGTGGTGTCTCGCGAAGTGCTCCGAGAGCGGTTGTGGCCGAGCGACACGTTTGTGGATTTTGATCACGGGCTGAACAACGCTGTGATGAGACTGCGCGAGGTGTTGGGGGACTCCTCGGACCATCCGCGATTCATTGAGACGCTGCCGCGGCGGGGCTACCGGTTTATTGCGCCGGTGGAAATAAAAAATGCTCCATCTGAGAGTCCGGCACAAGAGGCAGTTACCGCCGAAAAAAAGGCTGAAGTTCCCGGCATGTTCGGGAAAAACGGGCCGGCAAATTCAGAGATGCCCATGGATGTTGCGCAGGGGCCGCATAGCCGCTGGTTTTCACTTCCGCGGATTGCGATGCTGGCTGTGGCGGTACTGGCGGGAAGCGCGCTGATCTCCGGAATCACGGTGCACTATGTGAAAGGCGTGAACGCGAGCAAGGGGAAGGCGAACCGGAGCAGTTCGCTGGTGGTGCTGCCGCTGGAGAATCTTTCCGGCGACAAGGAGCAGGATTATTTCGCCGACGGAATGACGGACGATTTGATCGCAAACCTGGCGAAAATCCACTCGCTGAGGGTGATTTCGCGATCGACCGCCATGGCTTACAAAGGAACCCACAAGCCTTTGCCCCAGATTGCGACAGAATTAAACGTGGATGCGGTTGTCGAGGGCACCGTGATGCGCGTGGGAAATCGCGTGCGGATTACGGCGGAGCTGGTGCAGGTTTCGACGGACCAGCATTTGTGGGCGGATACCTACGAGAGTCCGATCGGCGACGTGCTGGCGCTGCAGAATCGGGTCTCGTCGGCGATTGTGGACGAAATCCGGATCAACCTGACGAAAGAAGATAAAGAACGATTGGCCCAGAAGCCGTCGGTGAGCCCGGAGGCTTACGAGGATTATCTGAAGGGGCGGTATTACTGGAACAAACGGTCGGGGGACGGATTCGAAAAAGCGATCGGGTATTTTGAAGAGGCGACGCGGCGGGATCCGCAATATGCGCTGGCGTACGCGGGGCTGGCGGATTGTTACGGGATTATCGGCGCGACGATTTACGGAAGACTGCCGGCGGCGGAAGCAGCGCCGAAAGCCAAGGCCGCGGCGATTCGAGCATTGGAGATTGATCCTTCGCTGGCAGCGGCGGAAACGTCACTGGCCACCGCGAAGTTTAATTACGATTGGGACTGGGGCGGGGCGGCGGAAGGGTTCAAGAAGGCGATTCAGCTTGACCCAAGCTATTCCACGGCGTATCAGCGCTACTCGTTGTACCTGAGCGCGATGGGAAAATTCGACGACAGCTTTCAACAGATTAAGAAGGCCCGGGAACTGGAACCGCTCTCCACCAGTATCAACACAAGTATCGGCTGGCGGCTCTATCTGGCCAGGGAGTACGACCGCGCCATCGCCCAATTGCGAGACACGCTGGAGATGGATCCAGCTTCCGAGTGGGCGCACCTGAATCTCGGCCAGGCCTACGAACAAAAAGGGCAATTCGGCCCGGCGATTGAGGAGTTGCAAAAGGCCCTGGAGCTGTCGCATTCCAGTCCCTTGACGCTATCGGCGCTGGCGCATGCGGAGGCGCTTTCCGGAAATCATGCTGGTGCAAACAAGCTTTTGACGCAATTGGAGGCGCTCTCCAAGAAGCAGTACGTTTCGCCGTACTACATCGCCATCGTTTATCTTGGGTTGGGAAAGACGGAAGCGGCGATGGACTGGCTGGAGAAGGCGTACACCGACCATTCGAATGGATTGGTATTTTTGAAGGTTGAGCCGGAACTTGATCCCCTCCGCACGAACCCTCGCTTTATTGCCCTGCAACACCGATTGAACTTCCCTGATTAATCAGGCGCGGATGCCTGAACATTTTTCCCTTTGAAAGACTATTACTACTACCCATCTTATAACTGCCTCAGCAAGATCAAACAGCAGAACACTCGGGTTGCCATGCCGGAGCTCAGTGGGATGTCTCGATTGCGTAGTGATCAATCTACTCTTGATGCATGGGTGCGGCCGTTCCGTCGGACCACTTTACAACTTCGAATGCGAATACAAGAATCCGCGGCAGCCCTTTCGCCTGGGACGGATCCTTCGACGATAAGAACCAGTAAGGACCGGCAAACACTGGCGAGCCCGATGCGCCAATTCCTCGATCCGCCTCGCGAGAAAACGGAACTCCGGTTTCTGCCGCTCCCACGGTGAGTGGGTTTTACAGCAACTTACAAGATGCGGGGGGACTGCCAAACGCAGCGCAAGTCATACAAGGCTCCGCGAATTGCGGGTTGGGTAGTGGGTTGAAAATAGCCAGCCCTTGAATGATCGTCCTGGTTTCGTCGTATGCCCCAGGCCGCGGAGCAGGCCGGGCTCCTTAACGATTAATGGCAGTCGGATTTTTGGATGCTGACGGCGTAGGGCCAATTGCTGTATATCTACCAGACGATGTCAATAGAATCCGTGCCAAGCGCAAAGACCAAGGCCAACAGCGAATATGGCTAAAGAATCGATCGGATCATTGACCATGTTCGCAGGAATCTGGATCGCCCGGTGAAGCTGGCTGAGCTTGCTGATGTTAATTGCTTTTCGGAATTTCACTTCCATCGGATTTTTGGTGCTGTTTTTGGCGAAACCGCAAATAATTTTGTCCGAGCATGCGCCAGCACTTGAGATTTTCTTAGACAAAGAAAGAGCGACGGATTGGTCGCATTTCGAATTGGATCTATGCCTGCGGTTCGGAAAGCGGCGGAGATGAGGAGTTCGAACTCTGGGAGCCGAGAATCTGGGATGAGCGAAACAAAGGACAATAAACGAGTCACTAATTAAGGGAGGAGCTTATGATCGACGGAATTGGCGGCGCTTTTCTGTTTTCTAACGATACAAAGAAATTGGCAGCTTGGTATCGCGATTGCCTCGGAATAGTTCCTCAGGGCGAAGATGCCGAGTGCAGTTCAATCTATGCATCGTTCGAATATAGGGATCTTGCAAACCCGGAGATCAAGCGAAC
>Ga0210410_10003610_pt1 | contig 13681 bp, 27 predicted proteins | sample IncBWC4MmetaG_FD_161058 | JGI IMG/M metagenome (GOLD analysis project Ga0210410, IMG submission 161058) | Forest soil microbial communities from Barre Woods Harvard Forest LTER site, Petersham, Massachusetts, United States - Inc-BW-C-4-M | ecosystem: Environmental > Terrestrial > Soil >... | reverse complement strand
ACTCTAGTTCAGGCCGCACTATCTTTGCCGATGCACTCACATCGCAGCCGCCCGACAAGGTGCGCATGATGTACGACAGCGCGCGCGCGGAAGAGTTGCGCCGCCTGGACGCGCGGCGCAAGAGCAGGAGTGGGCGTGACTGAGAAGCGCATACCAGTGTCGAAGCCGAGCGCGGACTTGACGCCAGTGTTTGAGCAGACGTTCACCGAGCCAGAGCCGCATACCGTGATTCGCTACGTCACCGCCCACGGCAAAGTGTTCGAGCGCGAAGAGTGCCGCTCGCGTGGCGTGGTCTGGTACCAGTTGGTGCCGCAATGAGTTTTACCGGCCTACACCGTCCAGCGTCGAGTGGCCGTGAGTACGTTGCGCTGGCCAGGGGGAAGAAAAATCGCCCGAGCACCGCTGCAGCGGGTCGGAACATAAGGTATCCCTTTAGTTCGGGCTACTGTCTTTCCCCTGGTGACGAATTCAGCGCGCGATTGCGCGCGGGGAAGTAACCGATGCTGCCACTACTGCTTTGGCTCGCGGGGATTGTGTTCGGGTTGTGGACGATCTGGCATTGGGGATTCACGCGCGAGGCGATGGCCTTCGCGGTGTGTGGCTCGGTGATGGCGTGGATTATCGGAGGTGCGGCGTGGATAGGTCAAAAGTTGCAAGCAGGCGCGGCAGCTCGGGGGGCAGACGGCAAGTACGCCCAGCCCGGACGGATGCCCGGCCTCTCAGAGAGGGACCGCGAGGCACTAAAGAAAGCAGCCGCATCGCAGAGCAGCGAGTAGTTACGTCGCTGGTCAACCTCGCGCAAGTGATCGAAGAGCGTGTGGAAGTGAGGCTCGAATGTCCGAAGTGCCACGACACCCTGGAGACGCTGCAAGTGAGAGATGGAGCGAAAAGCCGATTGTATGTTTCAAGGAGATGCCGGGCGGTGTGGTTATTGTTCGGGGAGCACCTATACCCCTGCGCGGACGTTTCGGGCCTCGTGTTACCCGGCCAGATGTAGAAGCAATCGCCCAACTGTTGCAAGTCAATTTACTGGAGGACTGACGTGTCAAAACGAACGAAGAGAGCACGGCCCGCCGCCTCAAACGGCGCGGTCAATGTATCGAAGTTAACCGAGCGCATGTTTGCGGACGGAGACAAGCTGAACGACATCCGCCTTGCGTGCGGACACCTCAAGCGCGTTGCGCAGCCCGGCCCGGTGCACCTGCAAAAGTTCATTGAGCGGGTGTTTGCTATCGCGGGAGTCGGACAGGAAGCGCAAGCCGCCGACGCTGGTGCCGCGCAGAGCTAATGGACGCCACACTCCAACCCAACGGCCCTGGTGTTCTCCCTGTCGGAGTCGAGCGCAAGGATGCCACGGTCAACGTGGCAAACCTTGTGCCCGAGCTGACTACCGCGCTGGCGAAGATCGGGCGGTTACACCTGGACCTGTTCAACAAGCCCCTGATCATCACCAGCGGGAACGACGGCAAGCACAAGACCGGCAGCAAGCACTACGCCAACAAAGCCGTGGACCTGCGGATGGTGGACAAAGACGCGGAAGAGCAGGCGCTATTCGTTGACGTGTTGATGTACATGGACACCGTACTTAAGATCATGCTCTTCGATGAACGGCAAGAGCCGGGCAGCGACCACGTGCACATCGAAACGGCGGATTGAATGTTCAAGTCCGACCTATCCCTGACCGCTGCTCGCGTGGCCAACCTTTCCGCCGACTGCGACAAGCTGTGTACTCATGCAACACGAGAGAGTGAGCCGATGGAGGTAACGCAGGCGCTACTTGCTGCATCATGGTCGCTGCGCGTTGCGTATTTTGCCTTGAAGTTAGCGTCAAAGCACAACGAGTCCAACGGTACCCTCGGCCCGTCCCCGTCGAGCAGGTCCGCGACGGGGGGTTAGGATTCATGCGCATGAACCTTGACGAAGTGTTGAGCTGGGTGGACGACGTGCACGAGCAATACCAGCGCGAGGAAGATCAGGGCATCTTGCAAGGACGGCTCGACAAGGCCAGCGCCGCCCTTGCAGGGAAGGATGCCTGCCAGCGCCTCAAGCGCGACATTCAGATGCGCTATGGCATGACGCAGAACGTCGCGATGATTCGCGAGCGAAAGAAGCGGGCATAGGTGGGCCAGCGCAATGGGACGGCGTTCCACGTGAACACATGGCCGGAAACGACTACACCCGGCGAAGTGGCGCACTACGCCACAGGCGAATTCTCCAACGCGCTGATCTTGTTTCTTGGAGCTGAGCGAGCGCAGGACACCGAGCAGATGGCCTTGTACGCAAAGACCATGCGGCAGGTGGTGACGCGCATCGACCAGTTCAGGCGCATGAGGGTGAGACAGTGGCGAGTCCAACAGGCATCATCCCCGAAGATTTCTTCACCCCCGGCAGCGTCGGGAAAGTGATGGACTTCCTCAAGGCCATGCCGCTCCCTGGTGACAACAAAGAGCTGCTGCTAGTCGGCTGGGCGCGGTGGGTGGGTGTGAAGATCAGCGCCTCACAGCGCGCAGCCGTGCGGAACAGCGGGACGGACAGGTGAAGATGCCACCTCTCGATATTATCCTAGCACCGCCACACCGTAAGGTGCGTTGAAGGAAGGCCGAGTAGCATTGCGGACGCGAATCGGCACGGGACTGCAACCCGAATTAAGGTAAAGCGGAAACCCACATTGCAGGCCGTTGACAGGTCGGAGAGACGGCCAACTTACGAGTGTTATGGGCACACCAGCACAGCGCCTAGAAAGCGAACGTCTCAAGTACCCCGGCCTGCTACCGGATGAGGTGCTTGTGCTGCGCGCGTGGCTGGCCCTGCACGAGTCTGAGTATGACCGCTTCGACTACAACATGCGCATAGGGCAGGGAATTGACCCCGGCCCAAACTACTCGCCTGAGGTCCGCAAGCAAGCGGTGATGAACACGCAGCTCCGCATCGACGCGGTAGGGTGGAAGGGCACGCAGCCGAGCATCATCGAAGTGAAGCGCCGCACCACTCCGTCGAACGTGGGACAAATCCTCACCTATGACTCAGTGTGGCGGAAAGAGTTTCCGTCCTCTCCCGCGCCGCTCATGCGATTGGTGTGCAACACCTTTTCGCCACACATCCTTCCCCGCGTGACGGAAGCAGGCATCTTTCTGGACGTTGTGACTGTGGACTTCTCAGGACTAAAGAAGCCAGCGCCATGATAAACTCAGCCCTACGATGAGCAGTGAATCCCACGAGCCAGCGGCCACACTCGGTGCCACCTTGCGGCCTGATAGCACGGTGATGCAGTCTTGGACTTGCAGGGTGTGTGACATACCGTTTTGTATGCCACTCGGCAGAATACCGCAAGCGTGCCCGGCGTGCGGTACCAGCTACACACAAGTCGTTGTCAACGGTGCGCACCACTCCCGAGAAGAGTGGCGCGATCTAACCAGACACTTACTCAGTGACCCGGAAGCAGCTCTCCGCCCGAAGTAGCCCGCCGTTTTGAAGTCCGCGAAAATCGTCAGCCTACTCCACCACCAGCGCGGCACACGGCGCGAGCCTGCTCGCGCCCGCCAGTTTCGAGGATCTTCTTTTTCAAACTATTTATCGCCCATGTTGCCCGGTTGGCTGTCATACATTTTGGCCGTCCGCGCTCGAGGTGGACACATTCCACGCTCACGATCGAGAACTGGCGCAACCCATATTGAACAGCGGCATCTATGCCCGTTGGCGCGGCTCGCGAGGCGTGGCAGTTTTCCCGGCATCGCGGCTGGTGTCCCAGGTCCAGCCGTGCCGGGTTTGTAGCCGTGGCAGCCTCGCAAGGCCCATGATTTGTGGTAGGAACGGCCTACAGTGACGCCGTAGCCTACAACTGGTGTTTTGGGGAATTTTGACGGCCGTCAACTTTGAGGATCCTCAAAATGCGGCCGCTGGGAAAAAGTGATATCACGGCACGGCCGGGGTGGTTGGCGTGGCCGGCGTCTTTGCTTTCTTCGCCGCGGCCTTGGCCTGCGCGGCCTTCAGCTTCAGCAAATCAATCTGCAGCATCGTAGCGATGTCATCCTGCGAATACCCCTCGGTGTGCAGCCAGTTCGCCACGTCATCGACCGAGTAGATGCCATCCACAAACGCCGTGGTAACCTGCGCCCACGTCAACCGCTTGCGCGGGTGCTGTAGCAGCTCCGTCGCGAAGCCGGTCAGGTCGATTCGCTCTTGGTCCGAGAACGTGAACCTGTTCAGCACCGAGGTATAAGTCGCTAGGTCAATCGTGCCCGCCAACAGCGGATGAATCAGCAGCTCTGTGATGTGCAGCGACAGCCGCCTCTTGGTGTGATTGTCCTCGGCCTTGAGCAACAGGGTGATGTTGTCATCGTTGTACCCGATGCGCTTTAGCGTGTTGCGGTGTTCGCTGTTCGGCAACTGCCCGATCAGCTCCAGCAGAAACAAATCGCTTTCGGGAGGGTACTTCGAGTGGAAAGCCTGCAAGGCGTTCCGCCTCTCCATGCTGTAACCGTGCCGCGACAGCTCTTCGTTGAGTTCATCACCAGAGAAGAGTCCAGAGTTGAACGCACGGACAGACTCGCCAGCACTTAGGAGAGTTGGCGTGTACTGTTTGTTGAAGGCCCACGTCATCGGTATGGCTACGAGGTTCTGGAAGATCGGCTTGAGGGCCAGCCGTGTCAGTCTCCCAAGGCCGAGACTCTTGCTCAGGTCCTCTGCGTAGTCTTTGAACCCCTCGCCAATGCCGAATGGTAGCAGCGAGGCGAAGAAGTCCGTGTTGCCCTCGCGCACCGCGAAAGACATTGCGAAGCCAAGGAACGCCCGCGCCGCGTTCATCCCCCCTTCCGGCGTCAACGGCACAGCAGGCAATCCACCGATGCCGTCGCCAGGTCCGACATTGAACACGCCGCCACCATCGGTCTGCGTCACGCCCGCAAACTCAGAGGTGAGCACATCCACAAACTTAGCGCCAACAGCTTGCATTGCTGCAACGCGACCGCGTGCCTGAAAATCACCAAATAGCTCGTCGCCGTTCACGTCCACGCCAGTGAGGTCTGTGATCAGCGCAGCCGTTAGCTGATAGAACCCCGGAGAGGTTTGCCCCTGCGCCGCCAGGAAGAAATTAGCAAGTAACGCGAGAAGGCGGTCCATGCCATCGACGAACAACCCTATCGCCACCTCGATGACCTTGAACATCGCGGTCCACAACATCAAACAGAATCGCTCGAAACCACCAGAGAGCGAGACGCCTTTGGTGAACAGCTCCCCGAGGTTTACCGGGTCAATTTCCTGCTGCCCTACCTGGCCAACGTTCACATCTGTCGGAACGCTTCCCGGTTGCAGCGGATTGGTAGGGCTACTCATGTACTATTGCTCCACGGTACTTAGCTGGTGTAGAGTCTCTGGCACTCGGAGGCACCTTCAATGATCGAATTCTTTATGTCCTTCATCGGGCTTGTTCTGCTCACGGTTGCCCTGGCTGCTGGCATCATCTTCCCCCTGTGGGCAATCTATCTTGCATACGGCCTTGTTCGTAGCGCCAAGAGAATCGCCTCTTCCCTTGAGCGCATGGAAGCGCGCCAGGTTGAGACAATTACCCCTGCGCCACTACCTACGTCCGATGTGCCGCTCCAAATAGTTGCCGACCGGCCTGTTGCAAATTCGATGTTTGGCAGGTGAGCACCGCTACGCTCCCTGCGGGCTGTACGAACCCGTCCGCTTGTAGTCCGCGACTGCAGCGTCCATGTTGTCGAGCATGGTCTGTACTGCTGGGTCATACTGCGGGTTCTTAACAACCCCCGCCACCAATAGCTGGGACTTTGGAGCTAGCAGTTGTCGCGACTGTTGCATCTGCTTCGCCTCGTCTGGAGTCGGCGACCTACTCCACCCGAAGAACACTACCCGCTTGACCGCCCCGAGGAACGACAGCAGGGAAGCGAGCAGGAAGTTGCGCCGCAGAATCAGGCTCGGGTCAATGACCAGCGAGAGTATCGAGATGGCGAAGTTAAGCCAGGACTGCAACACGAGCGTGTTGCGCACGAGCCGCTGTTCGAGCGCCGCGAGCTGATTGTCCAGCTTCGCGGCCCACTTGAACCCGAGGATACGGAAGATCACAAGGAACTGCCTGATCTTCTGAATCAGGTTGATGGTGCGCAACAGCGGTGCCAGCACGTACTTGTCGAACAGCGCCTTGACCTTCTTTAGAAAGTCGAGTATCGGCTGCAACCATGCCGTGATCTTGGCCTTGAGGTCGAGGTAGTCTTGGAACAGGTGCAGGAAGCGGCCATGTATGATGTCGCTGATCACGTGGATGAACCCGCGCGCGATGAGTTTCACCGCATTCACCAGCGCCGTGGCAATCGTTACCAGCGCCGCATACAGGAAGTTGACCACCACCACGAGCAGGTTGAACAGGAACACCAGCGCAGAGATGATGGCGTTGATCACCGCGATCAGGCTGTCGATGATGCCCAGGAAGAATGAGCTGGGGTCAAACGTGAACCCGAATCCGCCGCCGCCCATGCTAGTAGCTCCCGGCTTGCGGAATCGCGCCGATGCCGCGCAGCGTGTCCACTTCCTTCTGTATGTCCTGCTCGACGCGCTCTTGCGTGTAGTCGCCTGCCTTGTACGTGAGCGTGAACGGCCCATGACTGCCCACGGTGTAGGTGACTATCTTGTTGTTATGCGGCGTCAACGACGTGATGTCGAAGCCCGGTGAATCCCTCACGCTAATGATCTTCACGAGTGTGTCCATGACCTTCCTCCCCCTTTCCTGTCCTACTGCGCCGGTGGTGTGAACGTGACACTGAACGCCTGATACTTTCCAGGTGGCCACACCCCGGTAAGCCGCGATGCGTCGAGCTGCCACAACTCCGGGTGATCGGTGTCCAGCGTCACGCTCAGAATGGTTTCGGGCGTGGGGTTCTCGTTGTGGAAGATGTAAGACTGCGATACTGACCCTGCCCCTACCCTGGTGTTAGAGAACGTGTCCTGTAGCGTGCACGCCGGTGGCGCGCCGCCGCCCGGTGGTGGTGGTGGTGGCTTTTTTAGAGATGGCAGCGCCGCTGGTGCCGTACCCTTTTCTATGCTGGCCATTAGCTACTCACATTCACGCTGAGACACAGCGTCACTGGTGACTCTGGCCCCGTGGTTTTGATCGTCACGGTCGCCTTGTACGTTGTCACTGTTTGACCACCACCGCTTGGCGGGGGTGCCGGTCCAACCGTACCCACCAGCGCGTTGGCATCCGCCACGATGGCATCGCCAGTCGCTAGAGACGCAGGCAGGGAAAGAGCATCGCTGTCCAGCGAATGCGGGTCGATGGAACCTGCAATCCCTACTGCCAGATTGAGAGGGTCGAGCAGTGACCCGCTCAAGTCTCCGAAGCCAGCCATCAGAAGGAACGTGTCGGAAAGGTAGGAGTCGAATCCATCGGCGTCCGTGCCCAGGTCGCCAAGCGTGTCGAGCAAAGTCTGTTGGAGGTCCCAGGTGTCAACGGTAAGGTCGAGATCGGCTAGTGTCAGATTTGGGAATGTTCCCACTCGTCGTCCTCGTCGTCGTCGTCGTCCTCGTCGTCATCGTCCTGATGGTGGGCCTTTAACGGTTCGTTTCGCGGCGTCAGTCTCAGCAGCCAATCGAATAGCCATGTCATGGTCGGGAGAAGGGAATCCCCACCGCTGCAACGTGGCCAACAGCCACTGCATGTCCCTCTGCATCAGTGAAACCTTGTTGCCGAGGTTCCAGCGCGTCTCTAGCATGAGCAGCGCGATTACCACGAGCATGACCACTTGTGCCCATTCAGCCATTTTCCCTGTCTGTCCTACGCTTGGGCAGACTCAAGAGCTGCCTCCCCAGACTAGCTACTCTCTCTTCTAGCCGTGTGATGCGCCGGTCCTGCGCGAGCGTGAACCCGAAGAGCGCGCTCACTACCCCCACCACGAGCGTTACCACCCACGCGGGTAGTGTGACCATCTACTTCGTCACGATGGTGGCCGGGTCCAGCGAGTTGAGCATGTCCACGGTCGCCTGCGCATACTCTTTGCACGCCTGTTGGAAGAGCGGTTGGTTGGCGATCTTCTTACCAGCCATCACGCTCGACTGCGCTACCGCTTGCGTGATGCCCGGCAGCACCGCGATGAATTTCTGCTCGCCGGTCAGGTTGGTAGGCAGCGCGGCGCCGATAGTCTCGACGCTGGTCACTACACTGCTCATCTGTTCCAGATCGTTGACGATGGTGTCCGCTGTGCCCGCCACACTCTTCGGGATGAGCTTGCCGAGTACCGGATACCCCAGCTCAACAATGCTCACCGCGTTCACCAGTATGGTGCCCGCCTTCTTTAGAAACGTGATTACTCCACCCATGTGTTTCCCCTCTCAACTAGAGTTGCATCGCAATCATGCACACATCTACTACCTGTTGACTGCCGGTGTTGCCGGTACAGGTCATGGTAAGACAGTATTGGACCCCGGCAATTTCGCCAGGCACATCGACGTACACGCCAGAGCGTATAGAGTTAGTGCCCGTCGCTGTTTGGTCCGCTTGCGACGTTGAATTGATGAACACGCCACCCGTTGTGGTTCCACGCCTGAGACGGAAAAGGATGGCTGTGATCGTAGCCCCGCCACCGAACATCACGTACCAGTAGAGCAAGACTGGCTGATTCGGCAGGGAGATACTCAGTGGGGGTGTAATGCAGACAACAGTTTCGGCAGCACCGAAATTGTTGCCTGCTACCGCTGTTGAGAACACCGATGGGTTCCTGTTACCCATGCCTTACCCCTTATCCCCGATGCCCTGCGCCACGCGCTACGCCCGCCGCGATGGCTGCGAGCCGTTGCTGTTCCTGTGCTTCCATCACCAGCTCTTGCGCGCGCATGAATCTGAAGCGGCTCTCTAGCTCGCGGTGCGCGCGTTCCAGCAGTGACAGCGCGATGTCTAGGCTCAGGCAATCCATGTCAACGCCGAGCTTCTGTGTCCCCGGTGTGCACGTGATCGTGACGCGCTGCACACCGCCGTCGCAGCCTCGCACCGTGTTGCCGTTGCCGTTCTTGTGGTCCACACAACCCCCTGTTGCTAGACTCCCATGAGCCATTGCTCAACGATCATATTGACCAAACTCCACTGGTCACCCGCTTGTATGTTGGCCGTCGCGCTCACTATCGAGAAGCCTTGAGCTAGATGCAGGTTCGAAGGGATGAGCCACTGGATGTCCGTCACTGGCTGCGCGGTGGAGTTGAATGCCGTGCTCCCGTTGTACGTGTTGGTCAAACTCGCTATCTGCGTTGCGCTTGCCGGGATGCGCAGCACAGTGGTCACGCCCGATTTAATTAGCAATTCGGCGGTGCGCGTTGCCGCCGTCGCGTTGGTCGCCAGTTGCGCCGTCACGGACATGATGCGCACCCTGGTGTTGGTGGGTATCTGTATCTGGAAGTCTGACCCAGCAGCGGGGGCGTTGACGCCGAGCGTGTTGACCATTCCCACGCTCTCTTCCGGTGCCAGTATCCGCCCGTTGGGGAATGATGTGCCTTGGTTTAGGGTGATGTAGTCAGCGAACAGGGTTTGCCCAGGTTGCAGGGACGTGAATGCACCGCGATTTATGAATGCGCGCACGAAGCATTGTCCGCGCTGTGTCGCGTTGCTGGTAAGGGCTGAGGCGGTGAGCAGGAATCCTTCTGCACCGCTAATCGTTACGGAGTTCTGCGCGTTATTCGGCAGGCACGGAATCTGCCTTTGGATTGGCATGATAACGCCATCCACGGTCAAGAGTCGCGCGTTGAAAGTAACAGTGTCAGACCCGCCCAGGAAGCTGGCTACCTGCACGACGATGCTGTCATCACGTTCGACGTATAGTGCCGATGGCGGTGACAGTTTGGAAAGGTTAAAACTTACCGAGCTACCTGGACCCGTCAGTGGGGCCGGGGTGAGGTCGGACGTGCTCGCGTTCTTGGCTTGCAGCAGCGTCTCTGGTGTGCTTGGTGTGCTCATAAGATTGAAAAGGGGCGGGCAGTTAACCCGCCCGCCCCTGTGTTGCTACTCGTTCCTCAGCTCAGAGGAAAGAATTTCTACAGACCCGTCGCGCTTACGCTGCCCTGTGCCATTTCAAGCAGCGTCAGGTTGACGATGTACGTGCCGCCCGCGCCGTTGGTTTCCACGTCGATGGTGATGGCAGACTTGTTGGCCGAGTTGATGACCGGGATTGCTGGCAAGCCCAGCGCCACGGCCAGCCCGACAAACCAGTTATTCGTGGTGTCGCGCAACGACGGCTCGGCAGGGAAGCCCAGGCGCAAGTTGCCGAGGTCCACGCCAGTGATGCCCACTGCGGTGCCGCGCGTGTCGGTCATGCCGCCGAGCAGCGCATAATCGGTGTTGGCCTTGAGCGTGTCGAACGTGGAGTTGATGGCCACCGCGCCGCCAAAGTTTCCGGTGGCCACGGCGGTGACGGTCACTTCCGCTGTAACGAGGTTGAGTCCGCTCTTGAGGATGGTGGGGTAGTCGATGAAGCGCCCGGCCACGCCCGCGAGGTCCTCGTAATAGATCAGCACCGCGCCGCAATCCAGTTCCGCGCCGCCACCGCTGATCTGCACGGTGAGGTTGTCTTGCGCGAAGAGCCGCTGCTTGGCCATCGGGTTGAATGGCGTGTTGAACAGCGGGGCAGTGAGCGACGCCGTCACGCGGTTGCGGATGCCTTGCACGTTGTCATGCAAGCGCGGAGACTTGATCACCAGCTCACCTGCCGTCGCGTTGAACGCGAACGCGGAGCACAGCCAAGCATTCTTGGTGGTGTCCGTCCCGCGCACGGTAAAAGACGTGTTGGTGCTTGGCGTCAACGTGGTCAGCGTTGCGCCGGGGTTGGTTGCGAATCCTGCAACGAGTTCGATGCCGCGTCCCATAGTTTAGTCCTTTGCTCCCACTGTGGCCTTTGCGGCCAAAACTTTATCGAGTCCTTGCGCGGCCAGGACGGCTTGTGCTTCCTCTGGCGTGTGTCCTTGCTGCGCGAGGAACGCCAGCGCGGCCTTTGTCGCTATCGCGCCGGTGTCAACGAAGCCCTCGGGCAACATGGGCGTTTCCTCAACGTGCGGCAGTTGCGCCACGTACGCCGCGCGGCGCGCCGCTGCCACTTCCGGCGTTGCGCCGGTAAACTCTTCCAATTCGGGGTGTAGCGGGTCGAGGCCAGGGCGGATGGGCAGGGCATTGGTATTGCCGGGGGTGTCCACCGCTTTGATGTGATCTACCGGGAAGTCGCGCTCGCCCTTGGGGTGAATGTTGATGCGCGCCCACTCGACCGCATCCGGTGACCCAGGCACGTAGTCAGCGGCCTTGGGGTGCCCCTTAGGGAAGTCGCGCTCGGCAATCACTTGCGGTGTCATGCAGCTCCCTCACTGGTGTTGCGCCAGTGTGGCGTGAGGCTCAGTTCACGCCACACCGTCCCTGCTCCTCGACTGCTCGCCGAAACTATTGCCCGAGCTTGACCTTGCGCAGCGCATCGACTACGGCCTGCACGCGCGCGTTGTTCGTGCCCTTCACGCCGCGAGGCGGAAGAGTCAGCGAAGAAAGAGCGGACAGATACGGAGCTTCCTTCGTCGCGTAGGCATTCACCCCGGCGTTGACGCCTTGCGGATAGCGTTGTGCGCCAATGCTCGCAGCAGCGGCCTGCCACTTCGGGGTACCTGCAGCGGTGACGCCCTTGGCAAAGGCGTTGCGCGAAGCAGCGTCGGCAACGGCCTGCGCCCACACTGGCGCAGCAGCAGCAGCAGCCGTCGCCTGATCGGTGCGCGGGTTATTCACGCCACTGGTATAGTCAGCGCCAGCAGCGGAGGCGCGCTTCGCCCACTTCGCCGCAACTGTGGCCGCGTCTTTGATCTGAATCGGCATTGCGTTCTCCCTCTCGCGAAGCCCTCGCGAGGTTACCGTGCAAAACCTGTGCGAAAGTTGATAATTTCCTGTGCACGTCGGTGAAAGACTTCCGCGTGTCTGTGCGAAAGTGGACGTTTCCAAAATTGTGTCAAGAGGAAAATCACGGTAGGCCCACAACTTTTCAACAGTTCTGTGGATAACGGGGAATCAACAACTTAGGGGGGTCGAAGTAGGGTGTTTACCTGGGGTCAAACGACTGACAGTATGACACTTAATTCGTAGTTAACATAATATAACATGATTGGCTCGCGAGGCCGTTTTCCTCAGTACTCATCATCATCACAGTTTCTATAGAACATCAAATTAACTTGCTGTGATGAAAGCGGGGTTAAGCTGCGTTCGTCCCGCAGGGGACCGCTGCGGTGTGGGGTGACGGTACTTCGTAGCGAGTAACGGTGGCGCTACCAAGGTAGGGCCGGGAACGTCACCCCCACCCTAGTTAAGTGGGCTATATGGCGAGCAAAACATACGCATCACGGTACACGCGAGTGGGCACATCCGCCGCCGTCATCATTCCCAAGGCGGTGCGCGATGAGCTGGGACTCATCGACAAGGACCTGATGGTCATGCGCATCTTTGGCAAGCTACTGATCTTGCGCCGCCTGTCTCCCAACGAAGTGGTTGACGTGTCCAGCATCCCCACGGACGCGATACCGAGCGCGGTGCGCGGATAGATACACCATGCCCGAACTAAAGAACATCCCACTCGACCAGATCATGGAGCCGCCAGCGCCCATGCGCGTGAGCATGGATGAGACGGCATTGTACGAGCTGCGCGACAGCATCCGCGCGCTTGGGATGTTGCAGCCGATTATTGTGGTGCCCAACTACAAAGAGACTGGCAACTATCTTAGTGGTCCACAGGACGGAACAGAGACGGCGGTCCTTGAACCAACCGGCAAGTACGAGATTGTTGCCGGGCATCGCCGCTACCTTGCTGCGCGGTTGGTGCCGCTGGCCGAGTTGCCGTGCATGGTGTACAGCGATGGGTCACTCGCGAAGGAAGCGGCCATGCTCGCGGAGAATGTTTACCGCGAGGATGTGACCGCCGCCGAGGAAGGTTTCTTCTACTGCGAGCTGATCGAGAAGCACACGCTCACCGAGGCGCAGCTCTGCGCGATGGTGAAGCAGTCGCCAGAGTACATCTACGCTCGCATGGACATGGTGCGCAAGGACGAGCTAATCGCACAGCTCAATGCCCAAAGGAAGATTAACTTCACAGTGGCCAAAGAGCTGCTGAAATGCCCTGACCCTGCGCACCGTCAATACCTCGCGCAGATGGCTGCCGACAGCGGCGCGACCGGCAGCGTGGTCAAGAGCTGGGTAGCGCAGTGGCGCGCGCAAACATCCGGGCCACAAGAGCCGCTGCCCATCAAAGAATCGCCCGATGCGGGCTCGCCGGTCCATGACAATACCGTGAAGTGTTGGTGTTGCGGTGGCGAGAAGGACCCGCAAAACCTTCGCCTGATCTACCTCCACTGGTACGAGCTGGACGGCCTCAAGCGCGTGTTGACCGAGGCTGGCATGGCACCCGGTGGCGCGGCTGCGACGGCAGGTGGAGCGTAACGCATGAGCGTTCCCAAAGCGCAGCTCGAAGCCGCTACACCCGATGACATGATCAGTTACCTCTGCGACCGGGCGTATGGGGTTGGCAACGCGAGTTCAGGCCGCACGATCTTTGCCGATGCACTCACATCGCAGCCGCCCGACAAGGTGCGCATGATGTACGACAGCGCGCGCGCGGAAGAGTTGCGCCGCCTGGACGCGCGGCGCAAGAGCAGGAGTGGGCGTGACTGAGAA
>Ga0210410_10003608_pt1 | contig 13685 bp, 14 predicted proteins | sample IncBWC4MmetaG_FD_161058 | JGI IMG/M metagenome (GOLD analysis project Ga0210410, IMG submission 161058) | Forest soil microbial communities from Barre Woods Harvard Forest LTER site, Petersham, Massachusetts, United States - Inc-BW-C-4-M | ecosystem: Environmental > Terrestrial > Soil >... | reverse complement strand
GATCCCCCTGATTCAGGAGGCGTTAGGGCTTGCTACGGAAAACCGGGAGTATGTCTATCTTTCCGACGGAGGGCATTTCGAAAATCTCGGTCTCTATGAAATGGTGCAGAGACGATGTCGCTTTATCGTGCTTAGCGACGCTGGTTTCGATCCCGATATGACTTTCGAGGATCTCGGAAACGCAGTTCGGAAAATATCGATAGATCTGAATATCCGTATCGATTTCGATGCGCTGAACATTCCGCCGCGGAAGACGCCTCCACTGGCGGGGGGCTATGTCGCAGTCGCAAAAATATTCTATCCGGAACCGGGGGCGCCGGTAGGGCAGCTAATTTACGTCAAACCAAGCTACAGGGCGACCGAGCCAGCGTCAGTGCGCAGCTACGCCGAAGCAAATCCAAAGTTTCCGCACGAACCGACGACGGACCAGATGTTCGGTGAATCGCAGTTCGAGGCGTATCGGGCGCTTGGCGAATACATCATGGAAACTATCGATGGGGACGCAAACTGGGAATACGACGACATCGCGAGTTTCGTGCAGGCGGTGAGCAACTATCAAACAAGGGTAAAGTAACCGAGTTGTCAGTCGCGACTAACCTCAACAAGGGAGAATCTCGATGAAACGCCTTTTCCTTTCAGCCGGCTTGGTCGTTCAAATGTGCGGCGTGTCAGTTGCCCTCGACGATTCGGCAGTTTGCGAGCGGCTGACCAAGGAAGGTCCCGGACTTTACCTTGCCTATCCTGAAGGGCCGAAGGCCGCCGCGGTCCTCAAGTGTGAGGGATCAGGATATTGTTTCTCAAAGATCGGATCACAAAATCTCTTTGACGACTATGGAAGACTCTTTTTTGTCGGCGCGACCACCCCGCCGGGCGAGGAAGTCGTCTGGCACATTCGAATGCAGACCCGAGCTCGAAATTTGGATAGCGCGGACCTGGCTTATCTATCTCGTCCAACGACTACCACCCGCTGCTCGCCGACGGAGGCACTCCCGACGTTTCCGTCGAGCTCATTTCCGTTGGGACCATATGCTCCGTTGAATGACTACATAGACCACCATGAAGGGCGTCCGGTAGGGTTGCTAACTCGCTATTTTCATTTTCAGATTCAAGAGACGCCCGGCAGCAAGCAATGCATCTCGACCGACAACCGAGCCGCATTCAAAGATCAGAAGAACATCTACGGGTTCGAGAACGTCGAAAGACTGCCGAAGGAAGTCGCGCAGGCACTTACAATTCGCACGGCGCAGGCAGCAGCGAACGCATATGCCGGCCTTTCTTCCGAATTTATTTACCGGGACGATCCCAAATTACCGTGCTTCGGCTTCGGGCTGCCGCAGCCGACGCGTTCGGCCTATTTACACGAGAAAATAGACTGGGCGCCATATCTTACGAAGATCTGGATCAAGCGCTTTCGAGGAAAGCAGATCACCACCGAGGGCGATGCTAACGGACGCGCGATCCAATGGTTGCAATAACGTCAGCGACTGCGAATCGCCCCGGTCAAGCCGCCGGGGGCGGTCACGCAAATACCTCGTTCCCCTGGGGCAGATTTCCGGCCGGTTGGGCGGTCGAGAGCGCCTCCTCGGAGCGATTTTCGGCGCGCCTGATCTGGCTATTGGTGCCGATCCAATACTACGTGTTGACACACCTGGCGGGAGGCGTGGCCGTCGGGGATCTTCTGTCCGTCGTTGTGCTAACGATGACGTCCTTCGTAGCTCTCTTCTTTCTGAGCCTGGTGCTGGCAAATTTCGTGGCATGGCGAAATCCGGACCAGGACAGGCGCACCCTTACCAGAATGTGGATGATCGCGCTGATGATGGGCACGACATGTGCTTATGCGGTGTTTGCTCTATCCCTGTGGATCGGGATGCGCCAAGGCCCAACGGCAGACGTAGTTGGCGACTTTCTTTTCTGGAGAAGCGCCGACGGCGTTAGAATTCCCGGCTTAAACTGGCAGACGATCGCGTCGTATCTGATTTACAGCTCGATCGCTATGTTACTGGTCCTGGTGGTAAGATTGATGTCCTGGAGGATGGTATCTGGTCCCAGGCCTGCGTTTTTGGAGCCGCCTTTTTTTGTGGTCGCAGTCTTCGTCGCCGCTGTGATGTCTGGAATCAACATCTTCGCCACTTTTTAGAATTGATCTGGATACGCGCTCGCACGTTTTCGCTGGCACGCTCCCGGGAGTCGGCCAATGGCCGACCCCCGTAACGTCATCCGCTCAAAGCAACATCTGCATCGGCTCGGGGAGATAATGAAAACCCTCGGCGGTCTTCACGACATGGCCGTAGCCCGGCCAGGGGTAGTGATAGGACATCACGGGGATCTTGTTGGTCGCCAGCATGTCCAGCATCTTTACGCGTGACTCGGCCGCCTGTTTCGGATCGGTGTCGTAGGAAAATTCCATCCGCGGATGTTCCATCAGGAGGATCTGGTGATGGGTGAGGTCGCCAAGGAACGCAAACGACTTTCCGTCCGAGGTCACCAGGAACATGGTGTGGCCGACGGTGTGTCCGGGCGCGGCGAGCGCCTGGACGCCGGGCAAAAATTCCTGGCCGTCCTTGTAGAACACGATCTTGTCGCGGATCGGCATCAGGTTCTTGCGTGCGTGGATGATGAAGTCCTTCAAGGGGCTGCCCAACTTGCCTTCGTCAGTCCAGTAATCGAAATCGCTCTGGGCGATGTAGAACTGCGCGTTGGGGAATAGCACCTTGCCGCTGGAATCGACCACGCCGCCGATGTGATCGATGTGGGCGTGCGAGAACACCACGGCGTCGATGTCTTCCGGCTTGATGCCGGCTTCCGCCATGCTCTTCTGCTGGCGGCCGGTGGTCGACCCGAAGGCCTGCGAGGTGCCCATGCCGGTGTCGAACAGCACGAGCTTGTCGCCCATGTTGACGATCGGCGAGTTCTGCTCGAGCACGATGTTGTCGGGCGCGAGGAAATTGTCGGTCAGCATCTTCTTGATCTCATCGTCGGAGGCGCCAGTGAAGGTGCCCTTGGGCGGGCCGAGCGGCAGCGGTCCGTCGGAAACCACGGTCACCTCGGCGGACCCGAGATTGAAGCGGTGGAAATAGGGCGACTGGGTCGCGACCTTGGGGGCGCGCGCCCGCGCATTGCTGCCGAGCAGGGTCGATGCGCCGAGGCCGGCGCCGAGAGCAAGCAGGGATCGTCGCGAAACATGGGATGTCATGCGTGTTTCCTCCACGGGGTTTATCGATTTTTGCTTTTGCCACCCGTGCGGATCGCCCGCCGGGCACCCTCAGGTTGCGACGCCTTTTAGGCCTTTGGAAGGCGTGCGAGCGCCGAGCGCGAAGTGCCGATCGGCAAGGCTCTCAATTCATCGTGGAGGTCGCGACCGCACTGGCCTGCGGCTGTTCCAGCATCCTCAGCGCGGCATCGAGCGCGTTGCGCAGCTGGAGGGCTGCGGTCGGACTGCAGCGCAGCCGTCCGGAGGAGAGGAACTTCACGTCGGTGGTGCCGTCCGTCCTGGGAAGGAGAATGCGGGTCGCAAGCTCCGCCTCGATGCTGCCGTGCATGGTCCCGTAGGCCGAGACAATGTCGAAGTAGACCACCGGCGCCATGGCTCCGGTATCCTCATAGGCGAGGACGGCAGGCGGATTCTGGTTTTCTTGATCTGCCAAGCGATTGCTCCTGCGTCGTGATTATCGGCGAATCGCAACGTACGCCACCCGACAGTCCCGCAATAGCTCTGGCTTTGTTTTTATGCGTAAAGCGACCCCGGTCTCTCGTTATGCCCGGACTTGACCCGGGCATCCACGAATTCGCTTCGGTGACACCAAGGAAGAGCGTGGATGGCCGGGACAAGCCCGGCCATGACGACCGGAATTAGCCCCGCTTCTTCTCGATCACGTCCCAGATCTTCGCGGCGATATCCGGGCCGCCGAGCCGAGCGATGGCGCGGATGCCGGTCGGCGACGTCACGTTGATCTCGGTCAGATTGCCGTCGATGACGTCGATCCCGACGAACAACAGCCCGCGCTGGCGCAGAGCCGGTCCCAGCGTTTCGCAGATTTCTCGCTCGCGCGGCGAAAGTTCGGTCGCCTGCGCGGCGCCGCCGCGCACCATGTTGGAGCGCAAATCGTCGGGCGCCGGGACGCGGTTGACGGCGCCGGCGAATTCGCCGTCGACCAGGATGATGCGCTTGTCGCCGTGCTTCACCTCCGGGAGGAAGCGCTGGATCACCCAGGGCTCCTTGAACGTCACCGAGAACATGTCGAAAAGCGAACCGAAATTCATGTCCTGGGGCATCACCCGAAACACCGCCGCGCCGCCATGGCCGTGCAGCGGCTTCATCACCACCGCGCCGTGCTCGTCGCGGAAGGCGTTGATCTCGTCGAGGTCGCGCGAGATCAGGGTGGGCGGCATCAGCTGCGGAAAGTCCATCACAAAGATCTTTTCCGGCGCGTTGCGCACGCTCGCCGGGTTGTTCACCACCAGCGTCTTCGGGTGGATGCGTTCGAGGAAATGCGTCGAGGTGATGTAGGCGAGATCGAAAGGCGGGTCCTGCCGCAGCAGGATGACGTCGAACTGCGAAAGCGGCTCGCGCCGCGGCTCGCCGAGGGTAAAATGATCGCCGGCCTCGTCGCGCACCGACAGGATCTGCACCGGCGCCACCAGCTCCTCGCCGTTCAGCGAAAGCTTGTCCGGGGTGTAATAGGACAGCCCGTGACCGCGCTTCTGCGCTTCCAGCAGCAGGGCAAAAGTCGAATCGCCGCGGATGTTGATGCGCGCGATGGGGTCCATCTGGACGGCGACGTTCAATTTCATGGGTGGGGTCCGCTGGCCTTGGCTTTTGGGGTTGGAATCAGGTGCTGGCGTCGAATGCCGCTAACAGATGGCGCGGCAGGCGCCTCGGCGCAATCAGCATGGCGTCGAAACGCAGCTCGAATTCGGCATGTTCGGGATGCGCCATCAGCCAGGCCTCTGCTGCTGCGATGATACGCGCCTGCTGGCGCGGCGTTACTGCATAGGCGGCCTCGTCCAGGCTGGCGCGGGCCTTGACCTCGATGAAGGCCACGAGATTGCGCCGCCGCGCCACGATGTCGATCTCGCCATGGGGCGTGCGAAAACGCTTTGCGAGGATGCGATAGCCCTTTGCCATCAGATAGGCGGCGGCGCGGGCTTCGGCCGAGAGGCCGGCGCGAAACGCCGCGACTCGCGCAGGCGAAGCAATTTTGTCTGGTGGGGTGGCGCCGTCAGTCTTCGCCATCGTCACCTCCGGCGGTGATCTCTTTGGCCAGCTCCAGCGCGCGGGCATAGATCTCGCGGCGCGGCCGCCCCGAAAGCTCCACCGCATGCGCCACCGCATCCTTGACGCTGTCGCGCGCAAGCGACGCGCGCAACAGATCATCCAGCGCATCCCCGGTCATGGTCTGCGCGCCCTTCGGCGGCGGCGCGATCACCAGCACGAATTCGCCACGCGTCTCCAGTGTATCGGCCGCTTGCGCGAGCTCGGCGAGCGGCGCGCGCTTCACCTCTTCATGCATCTTGGTCAGCTCGCGGCAGATCGCGGCGTCGCGCGCGCCCATGATCTCCGAAAGGTCGGCGAGCGTATCCTGCACGCGGTTGCCGGATTCGAACATGACGAGCGTAGCGTCGATCCGCGCCAGCTCCGTCAGCCGCGCGCGGCGCGCGGTCTGCTTCGGCGGCAGAAAACCCTCGAAGAAGAAGCGGTCGGTGGGCAACGCCGCCACCGACAGCGCCGTCAGCACCGAGGACGGGCCCGGCAGCGCGATCACGGAAAAACCGGCGGCGCAGACCTCGCGCACCAGCTTGAAGCCGGGATCGGAGATCAGGGGCGTACCGGCATCGGAGACCAGCGCGATCGACGCGCCCTGCGCAAGCTTTGCCAGGATCTTCGGCCGCGCCAGCGCGGCATTGTGCTCGTGATAGGGTTTTAAGCTCGCCGTGATGCCGTAGCGCTCGGTCAGCCGGCGCGTGATGCGGGTGTCCTCGCAGGCGATGATGTCGACGCCGGCCAGGGTTTCCAGCGCGCGCAGCGTTATGTCGCCGAGATTACCGATCGGGGTCGCCACCAGATAAAGCCCGGGAACCGGCTTCGGCGCGGTCAGGACGTGGCCGCCGACGGTAAAGTTGCGGCTTGCGGGTTCCGCGCCTTCAGGGTTCTTGCCTTCAGGGCTATTTATGGGGAGAGCTTTTGCGCGCATAATCCCTGACCTTAAAGGGAACATGGTGCTTACGCCACGACGCCGGTGAGGTGGAATACTGTACCACGGTAAGGGAACCGGGCCTGCAACCCGGCGCACACGTCGCGGCCATAATCCTTTTGTTTTGGTTAACTATTCGCCGACAATATGCCTGAATCCGCTTCCCTGATCGTTGACAGGTGGAGTCCTGGCCGATGGCGGTCGGTCAAAAGAAGAGATGCGATGGCGGGGCCGCTCGAATCCAGATCTGCGCGTACCAAATCTTCCGGGGCCACCCGGCGGTCGGCAGTTGGCTTGATCCTCGGTGCGCCGCTGCTTGCGGCCTGCAGCGGCCTTTCCGGTCCGTTCGGTTCGTCGCAGCCGGAGGCGGGTCCCGCCGGCCCGCCGCAGCAGCCGCTTGCGGTCGGCACCGGCCAGGTGAAAGTGGGATTGATCCTGCCGCTGTCGGCGGCCGGCAATGCCGGCGTCGCGGCGCAGTCGATGAAGAACGCCGCCGAGATGGCGCTGGCCGAATTCCAGAATCCGAACATCCAGCTTTTGATCAAGGACGACGGCGGCAGCCCGCAAGGCGCGGGCCAGAGCACGCAGCAGGCGCTCGACGAAGGCGCCGAGATCATTCTCGGTCCGCTGTTTGCGCTGTCGGTGCCGGCGACGGCGCAACCGGCCCGCGCGCGGGGCGTATCCTGCATCGCGTTCTCGACCGATTCGAGCGTGGCCGGACGCGGCGTCTATCTGTTGAGCTTTCTCCCGGAATCCGACGTCAACCGGATCGTCGAATACTCCGCCAGCGCCGGCAAGAAATCGTTCGCGGCGCTGCTGCCCGACAATGCCTATGGCAATGTGGTGGAGGCGACCTTCAAGCAGGCAGTCCCCCGCCGCGGCGGCCGCATCGTCGCCTTCGAAAAATACGGCGCCGACCGCGCGGGCCCCGCGCGCACGGTGGCGCAGGCGCTCGGTTCGGCGGATGCGCTGTTCATCGCCGACGACGGCGATTCGGTGGTGGCGACCGCCGATGCGCTGACCGCGGCCGGCGCGAATTTGAAGAATATCCAGCTGCTCGGCACGGGTCTTTGGGACAATCCCAGGGTCCATGCGAGCCCGGCCCTGCAGGGCGGCCTCTATGCCGCGCCGGACCCTTCGGGCTTCCGCGCTTTCTCCGGGCGCTACCGAACCAAGTTCGGTGGCGACCCCGTGCGCACCGCGACGCTTGCCTACGACGCGGTGGCGCTGGTCGCCGCACTGGCGCGCACGCAGGGGCCGCAGCGGTTTTCGTCGGAGACGCTGATCAATCCATCGGGCTTTGCCGGCATCGACGGCCTGTTCCGCTTCCGCCCCGACGGCACCAACGAGCGCGGCCTCGCCGTGATGCGCGTGGCTTCGACCGGCAGCGTGGCGGTCGCGGGATCGCCGAAGAGTTTCGGGGCGTAGGTTAAGCCGCCAGATCCGCGACCACGGCATCGAGCACCGGAAATCCGGCCTGCGTGACGCGCAGGCGGCCGCTGTCGTCGACGACGATGGCGCCTTCTTCCCGCAGCACCGCGATGCGGCGCGGATCGAGCGGCCGGCCGGACAGCGCAGCATACCGGCGCGGATCGATGCCTTCCGCGAGCCGCAGGCCCATCAGCAAGAACTCGTCGGCGCGCTCCTCGCTGTTGAGGAGATCGTCCGTGACGACACCGTGGCCGTTGGCCTCGACCCGCATCAGCCACGCCTCGGGGCGTTTTTCTGTTGATATCGCGTGGCGGACGCCGTCGATGTCGAGCCGCCCGTGCGCGCCCGGCCCGACGCCGGCATATTCCTGGCCGCGCCAGTAGACGAGGTTATGCTTGCATTCCGCGCCCTGCCGCGCGTGGTTGGAAATCTCGTAGGACGGCAGGCCGTGGCTGCCGCAGACCTCCTGCGTTACGTCGTACAGCGTGCGCGCGAGCGCCTCGTCGGGCGTCTTCAATTTCCCTGCGGCGTGCAGGCCGAAGAACGGCGTGCCTTCCTCGATGGTCAGCTGATAGAGCGACAGATGTTCGGCGGCTTCCGAGATCGCGCGCTTCAATTCATCGGTCCACATCTGTGGCGTCTGGTCGGGACGGGCGTAGATCAGGTCGAACGAATAACGCTCGAAGATCCTGCGCGCGATCGCCACCGCATCGAGCGCCTCGCGCGCGGTATGCAGGCGTCCCAGCGCCTTGAGCGAGGCGTCGTCCAGCGCCTGCACGCCGAGCGAGACCCGGTTGACGCCGGCCGCGCGATAGCCGGCAAAGCGCGTCGCCTCGACGCTGGTGGGATTGGCCTCCAGCGTGACTTCGACATCGCCCGCGACGCGCCAGTGCCTGCCGATCGCGTCCAGGATGGAGCCTACGGTTTGCGGCTTCATCAGCGACGGCGTGCCGCCGCCGAGAAAGATCGAGGAGACTTCGCGGCCGGGCGCGCGCTCGGCAGTGGTCTCGATCTCGCGGGCGAAGGCGCGCGCGAAGCGATCCTCGTCGATCGGCTCATGCCGGACATGGCTGTTGAAATCGCAATACGGACATTTCGACAGGCAGAACGGCCAGTGCACGTAGACGCCGAAGGCTTCCTTTTTTGCGCCGGCGCTAGTCAAGGCAGATCTCCGCCAGTTTCACAAAGGCGCGGGCACGATGCGACAGGCCCAGGCCCAGCGGCGGCAGGCCATGCTTCTCGATCGAGGTCATCTCGCCGAAGGTTCTGACGTGGCCGTCGGGCAGGAACATCGGATCATAGCCAAAACCGGCGCCGCCGCGCGGCGGCCACACCAGGATGCCGTCGGCGCGCGCCTCGACTTCCTCGATATGGCCGTCGGGCCAGGCGACGCACAACGCGGAGACGAAATGCGCCTTTCGTTGCGAGGGCTCCCTGGCGCCGCGCTCCCCGAGCAGCCGTTCGATCCGCGTCATCGCCGCATTGAAATCCTTTGATGGCCCGGCCCAGCGCGCTGACAAAATGCCGGGCGCGCCGTCGAGAGCGTCGACGACAAGGCCGGAATCGTCGGCGAAGGCCGGCAGTTGCGCGGCCTGCGCCGCCGCAACCGCCTTGATCTTCGCATTGGCGACAAAGCTGTCGCCGGTTTCCTCGGGCTCAGCCAGGCCGAGCTCGCCGGCCGAGATCGCCTCGACGCCGTGCGGCGAAAGCAGTTCCCGCATCTCGGCGAGCTTGCCGGGATTGTGGGTCGCGATCACGAGCTTGCCTTTGATGTGGCGGTGCATGCTTTCAATCTATGAGGCCAGGGCGCGATCCGAAATCACGCCACGGCCATTTTCTGCAAATCGACCAACCGCGCCACGCCCTTGCGCGCCAGCGCCATCAGCGCGAGGAACTCGTCTTGCGTGAACGGCGTCTTCTCGGCCGTGCCCTGCACCTCGATGATGCGCCCGTCGCCGGTCATGACGAAATTGGCGTCGGTCTCGGCCTCGGAATCCTCGGCATAATCGAGATCGAGCACCGGCGTGCCGTTGTAGATGCCGCAGGAGATCGCGGCGACGTTGTCGCGCAGCACGTTGGCCTTGATCATGTTGCGCGCCTTCATCCAAGCGATGCAGTCGGCGAGCGCGACCCAGGCGCCGGTGATCGAGGCGGTGCGGGTGCCGCCATCGGCCTGAATGACGTCGCAGTCGACGGTGATCTGGCGTTCGCCGAGCGCGGCGAGGTCGACGGTAGCGCGCAAGCTGCGGCCGATCAGGCGCTGGATCTCGACGGTGCGGCCGTTCTGCTTGCCGGCGGACGCCTCGCGGCGGGTGCGTTCCAGCGTCGCCCGCGGCAGCATGCCGTATTCGGCCGTGACCCAGCCGCGGCCCTGGCCCTTGAGCCAGGGCGGCAGCCGCTCTTCCAGAGTGGCCGTGACCAGCACATGGGTGTCGCCGAATTTGACCATGCAGGAACCCTCGGCGTATTTGACCACGCCGCGTTCCAGCGACACGGCACGCAGTTCATCCGGCGCACGACGGCTTGGGCGCATGGAAATCCTCCAGAATTCAGCAAAAAGCGTTGGCTCGCGGTGCTTGTAGGTGGGGGAGGCCTGAGCGGCAAGGCCTTTAAGCCACCAATGGCCGCTTGTAACCGGCCCGCGAGATTGACAGATTAGGGGGAGGTTGAGGGAGTAATCCGTGGCCCATCACGATCCGATCGGTCTGATCGCGCCGAATGCCGGGCTTGCCCAGCTCAACGAGCGCTCGCGCGAAATATTTCGTCAAATCGTAGAGAGTTATCTGGCGACCGGGGAGCCGGTCGGTTCGCGCAACATTTCACGCCTGATCGCGGTGCCGCTGTCGCCGGCTTCGGTGCGCAACGTGATGGCCGATCTCGAGCAGCTCGGCCTGATCTACGCGCCGCACACCTCGGCGGGAAGGCTGCCGACCGAACTCGGCCTGCGGTTCTTCGTCGACGCGCTGATGCAGGTCGGCGATCTGACCGATGCGGAACGCCAGTCGATCCAGAGCCAGCTGGCCTCCGTCGGCCGGGCGCAGTCGGTGGAAGCCGCCCTCGGCGAGGCCCTGACGCGGCTGTCCGGCCTGACGCGCGCCGCGGCGGTGGTGCTGACCGCGAAATCCAATTCGCGGCTCAAGCATATCGAATTCGTGCGGCTGGAGCCGGAGCGCGCGCTGGTGGTGCTGGTCGGTGAAGACGGCCAGGTCGAGAACCGCGTGCTGACGCTGCCGGCGGGGGTGCCGTCATCGGCGCTCACCGAAGCCACCAATTTCCTCAACGCGCGGATCAGGGGGCGAACGCTGGCCGAAGCGCGGCTCGAACTCGAAACCGCGTTGACGCAAAGCCGCGCCGAACTCGATCAGCTGACCCAGAAGGTCATCGCCGCCGGGATCGCAAGCTGGTCCGGCGGAGAAAGCGACGATCGCCAGCTGATCGTGCGCGGCCATGCCAACCTCTTGGAGGATCTGCACGCGCTGGAAGACCTCGAGCGGGTGCGGCTGTTGTTCGACGATCTCGAGACCAAGCGCGGCGTGATCGACCTGTTGGGCCGTGCCGAACGCGCCGAAGGAGTGCGGATCTTCATCGGTTCCGAAAACAAGCTGTTCTCGCTGTCGGGCTCCTCCACCATCATCGCGCCCTATAGCGATGCCGCCGGCCATATTGTCGGCGTCCTCGGCGTGATCGGGCCGACCCGTCTTAACTATGCCAGGGTGATCCCGACCGTGGACTATGCCGCGCGGATCGTCAGCCGGATGCTGGGCGGCTGATCGCCCCCGGAGGGCGGGGGTTCGTCGTGCTTGATTTTTGGCGCCTAAAGCACGATATCCCGGCCCAGCAGCACCCCCATTCATTCCAGGCGATTTCTGAGAGGACAGTCGATGACCGATCCCAACCGGCAGAGCGATGAACCGGTGAACCCGGCGCAAGGGCCGGAGCCCGTCGTTTCCAAGCCGTACATCATGCCCGACGATCCCGAAGTCGGAACGGCGGAATCGCTCGCCCGGGAAGTCGCTGAAACGCGCGACAAGATGCTGCGCACGCTGGCGGAAATGGAAAACCTGCGCAAGCGGACGAGCCGTGAAGTCGCCGACGCGCGCGCCTACGGCATCACCGGTTTCGCGCGCGACATTCTCGATATCGCCGACAATCTGCAGCGTGCGCTCGATGCGGTTCCGGCCGAGGCCAAGGCCTCCGCCGATCCCGGCATCAAGGCGTTCATCGAGGGCGTCGAGCTGACCGAGCGGTCGCTGCTCAACACGCTGGAAAAGAACGGCGTCAGGAAATTCGATCCCTCGGGCGAGAAATTCGATCCCAATTTCCAGCAGGCGATGTACGAAGTCCCCGATCCCTCGGTTCCCGCGGGCACGGTACTCCAGGTGGTGCAGGCCGGTTACATGATCGGCGAGCGCGTGCTGCGGCCGGCGCTGGTGGCGGTTTCCAAGGGCGGCGCCAAGGCCGGCGCGCCCGCCAACGGCAACGAGCCGAACAGCGCGGCCTGACGGAAGCAATTTTTCCCGTCAGGGTGACCGCATCCTTCGAGACGCGACCAGGAGGTCGCTCCTCAGGGTGAGGTTCTGGACCCTCGTGGTGAGGAGCGCGGCAACGCCGCGCGTCTCGAACCATGAGGCCGTTCCACGCGCCGTCAAAATCCAACCCCAACCGAACTCGAACCGGCTAGCCGCGCGGCTGAATCCCGTCGCGCACGGCGCGGAAGCGCGGAAACGCCTTGGCCCAGTCGTCGCGGGGGGCGCTGGCGATGATCCGCATGGTGCTCTGGCCGCCGAACCGCAGCCACTGCACCACGGTGACGGGGGTGCTGTCCTTGCCGCTCACGCCATCAAGTCGTGTTTCATAGCCGGCCATGCCGTCGATGCGGATCGGCTCGGACATCGTCATGCGCGCGTCGCGGACGCCGGGAATCGAGGTGGCTGCCTGCTGGGCGAACCGGCCGCGATCGTCGGGTTGCGCCGGCGTCGATCCGATCAGGCCGATCACCATGTAAGGGCCGAGTTCGAGCTGCCTGGTCTCCTCGGCATCGGCGAGCATGATTGCGGCGCCCGGCGCCAGCGTGCGCACATTCTTGAAATCGGCGAGGTCGGTGATCTTGAACGGCAGCAGCCCGAGTTGCTCGTCGACCGGGACTTCCTTGCGGACCGCGGCGGAAGCAAACATCTGCCGCACCGCCTCGTCGGTATAGATCTTGCTGGCATTCTCGGGCACCTGCACGGCGATGTAGCCCGAGAAGGTGGGACCCGGCAGGATCATTGAATAGCGCCGCACATTGGTGGCGCCGTCCTTGGCGTTTTCCGTGGTATAATACGCAACGCCGACCGGCGTCTCGATGGTCTCGGGCTTGATGGCCGCCGTCCCGGCCGGATTGGCCTTGAAGGCATTCGCGACCTCGCCATAGGCCGCGACCGGCAGTTCCGTCACCAGTACCTTGACGCCGTGGTCCTCGGTCTCGAATCCGGCGAATGTCTTGGCTGGGACGAGGCCCACCAGCGGCGTCAGGCCGACCCGCACGCCCGGCGGAAAAACCGCATCCGCGGCCAGCGCGGGACGGAAGGCAAGGCAGGTGGCGGCGACAATCAGGGCAACCGCGGCGAATCGACGAATGGGATTCATGAAATTTCTACTGGGTTTGCATTGAGGCCGTTCAGTGGTCGGCCGGCAGCGGCCCCCTAGCGGGGCCCGTAAGCTTTGGCATCCCGCTTTTAACGGTTTTGAGGTCCCGGCAACAGGCCATCGGGGTGTTTTCAGGGGAGGCCTGCCCGGGATTTGATCCCGGAGCCGATAATTTGATCCCGAAGCCGATCCAGGATGGAAACTGGTTCGCGCCGCGGGACGGACACTATCTTTCAACGGCGAGGGTTTTCATGGGCCAAGGTTGCGCTTCGGTCCTTGCAGGCCTCCACCCCCCTCCTATATGAGGCTCACCGTCGCAATATCGCGAGCATTTGATCGTTTGGGGGTTTGGATTGGTGCGCCGTCAGGGCCCAGCCAACCTGCCGCAAAAAGAAGGATATGAGGACCATGGGAAAGGTCATTGGGATCGATCTC
>Ga0210410_10003606_pt1 | contig 13687 bp, 14 predicted proteins | sample IncBWC4MmetaG_FD_161058 | JGI IMG/M metagenome (GOLD analysis project Ga0210410, IMG submission 161058) | Forest soil microbial communities from Barre Woods Harvard Forest LTER site, Petersham, Massachusetts, United States - Inc-BW-C-4-M | ecosystem: Environmental > Terrestrial > Soil >... | reverse complement strand
CAAGCCAGTCGATGAATGCGACACCCGCATTGGCGTTGATCTTCATCGGTGTGATGCCGGTTCCGCTCAACTCGGCGTCGGCCTGAAGCCAGTAGCGGCTGTCGACCCAGACGCCTGCGAAGTGCGGCGTCACCACCAGCGTTCCGACCGAGCCCGTGAACCCCGACAGCCACTGGCGCCCCTGCCAGCGTTCCGGCAGGTACTCGCTCAGGTGCGGATCGGACGACGGCACGATCCAGGCCGACAGGCCGTGGTGCCTCATCGCCTGTCGCAGCGACGCGATCCGGCCAACCGCGCTGGGCGGCTGACTCATTTGGAACGCGAATCGCGCAATGTCACGATCCGATTGAAAACCGGGCGGGCCTCGGTATGGTCGCGCAGGTCCGCCACGAAGTAGCCGTGCCGCTCGAACTGGAACCGGTCCTCGGCCTGCGCCGATGCCAGACCCGGCTCCACGTACGCTGCCATCACGCGCCGGCTGTCCGGGTTGATCGATTCGCGAAAGTCCCGCCCACCGGCATCCGGTTGCGGGTCGGAGAACAACTGCTCGAACAGGCGCACCTCGGCCCTCAGACAGCCGTCCACCGGCAGCCAGTGAATCGCGCCTTTGACCTTGACGCGGTTGGCCCCCTCGGTTCCGCTGCGCGTGTCGGGCAGATACTCGGCCAGCACGGTCGTCACGCGGCCCGCCGCGTCTTTCTCGGCCCCGGTGCAACGGATCACGTAGGCGTAGCGCAACCGCACCTGGTTGCCTGGGTAAAGGCGGAAGTAATCCGGAGCAGGCCGCTCGCTGAAATCGTCGCGCTCGATCCACAGCTCGCGCGTCAGATCGATGGTTCGCGTTCCGAGCTCCGGCCGATGCGGATGCACCGGCGCCACGCAGGTCTCGCGTTCGCCGGCCGGGAAATTGGTGATCACGAGCTTGACCGGATCGATGACGGCGACCGCGCGCGGCGCCGTCGGGTCCAGGTCGTCGCGCAGCGCCTGCTCGAGGAGCGAGTAGTCGATCCATGAATCGGCCTTGCTGACGCCGATGCGCTCCGAGAACAACTGCAGGCTGCGCGGCGTGTAGCCGCGCCGGCGCAGCCCTACGATGGTCGGCATCCGCGGATCGTCCCAGCCATCGACGCGCCGTTCCTCGACCAGCTGGATCAGCTTGCGCTTGCTCATCACCACGTAGCTCAGGTTCAGCCGCGAAAACTCGTACTGGTGCGGCAGATCGAACGGGTCCGGACGCACTTCCTCCAGAGCGCCGGTCAGCAGCGGCGCGAACTGTTCGGGCTTTCCGAGCAACACCTTGTAGAAGGTGTCCAGATCCCGCATCACGGCGCCGCGATCGTGCTCCCAGCGGTCGAACATCGTGCGCATGCTGGCTTCGGCGCTGCTGGCATACAGCTTGTGGCGAAAGTTATGGCAATGCAGCGCGAACTCTCGCGCCACCTCCAACCCCTGCTCGCGCAGCGACTGCACCAGTTCCAGCCCGGCGCGCCACTGCGGCTCGCGCAGCGTGGGCACCAGCCGCTCGACGCACCAGTCGTACAGCGGCCGGTGGTCCTCGAACTCTAGCGTGCAGAGGCTGTGTGTGATGCATTCGAGCGCGTCGGAGATCGAATGGGTGTAGTCGTACATCGGATAGATGCACCAGCGGTCCCCGGTCCGATGGTGGTGCGCGAAGCGGATCCGGTACAGCGTCGGATCGCGCATGTTGATGTTGGGCGAGGCCATGTCGATGCGGGCCCTGAGCACCATCGAACCCTCGGCGTGCTTGCCTTCGCGCATCTGGCGAAAGCGCGCCAGGCTGTCGTCGGCCGGGCGATCGCGGAACGGAGAGTCCTGGCCCGGCTCGGTCAGCGTGCCGCGCGTCTCGCGCATCTGCTCGGCGCTCTGCTCGTCGACGTACGCGTGGCCGGTTCGGATCAGATACTCCGCGTACTGGTAGAGCTGATCGAAGTAGTCCGACGCGTAATACAGGTTGCTGTGGGCCCCCTCGGTCCAGTCGAATCCGACCCAGCGCACCGCGTCCAGGATCGAGTCGACATACTCCTGCTCCTCTTTCTCCGGGTTGGTGTCGTCGAAGCGCATGTGGCAGCGCCCGTGATAATCGCGGGCGAGGCCGAAGTTCAGGCAGATCGATTTGGCGTGCCCGACGTGCAGGTAGCCGTTGGGCTCCGGAGGGAAACGGGTCCGAATCCGTGCCGCATCCGGTTCGCCCTGCCACTGGAACGTGCCGTCGCCCGGATGGCCGTTCCAGCGACGGCGCGCGAATTTGCCGGAGGCCAGGTCTGCGTCGACGATGTTCCGGATGAAATTGGCGGCGGCCGCAGGCCGTGGGGCGTCGCGTCGATTCATGAGTCAAGCTGCGGGTTCCAGGGAGGCCGCCGCGGCAGCACGCGTCGGGAAGCGCGATTCTAGCCCGGTTTGACCCGAGCCACTCCTGCAACTGATTGATTTCGAAAGTGGTTTTGAGCGCGTTGGAGCCCGGTCGGAGCGCTCAGCGTTCGATCCACCCGAACGTGCGCGCCCGCTGCAGGTCCGCCGCGTCGTCCAGATCGGGCACGGTTCGCAGCATCTGCACTGCCAGGCCGAGCGAGGTCGCGCGCTGCACGGTCTGTGCGGTCACGCGCAGGCTGCCCCAATCGATCGCCTCGAACAGCTTCGGCTGCGGGCGCCTGAGTCCGACCAGCACGTAGCCGCCGTCCTCGGCGGGCTGCAGCACCGCGTCGTGCGACCGCAGCGCCTCGAACGCCTGCTGCAGATCGTCGACCGTCTGCGCCGGACAGTCGGTTCCTATCAGCAGGCAGCCCGAAGCGTCGTCCGCCTCTCGCAGAGCGTGCGCGAACGCGCCGGCCATCCGCTGGCCCAGGTCGGCCCCGCGCTGCTCGAATACCGGCACCTGGAAGCACCGCATCCACTCCTGCACGAACGCGTCTTCCGGGTCACCGGCGACCCACAGCTGGACCTGCGCGCGATGCGCGGCGCGGGCGCGCCGCAGCGTGCTCGACACGAGTTGCCGGTGCAGGTCGCACGCGCCTTGCGCCCCGAGCGCCGGGATCAAGCGCGTCTTGACGTGTCCCACCCGCGGAACGCGCGCGAAGACGAGCAGCGGCCGCGACTCACCGGGCATCGCGGTAGCGGCGCGCGAGGTCGCTCGGATCGGCGCCCAGGAAATAAGCCAGCCTCAACCACCACATCCGCAGGATCGTGCGGGCCAGCCCTGCCTGGTCCCAGCGCCGCGCCGAGACGATCACAGGCGGCGCCAGCGCGACCGGCGCCGACAAGCGGCGTGCGCGGCGGCTGAATTCGATGTCTTCCATCAGGTCGATCGGGGCGAACCCGTCCAGCGCCAGGAACACGCCTTGCTCGACGAAGATCGCCTGGTCTCCGGTGCAGATGCCGGTGGCGCGCGAGCGCAGGTTCATCATCGTGGCCACCAGCGGCAGGCCGGCCGACCGACCTTGCAAGGTCACGTCGAACCGGCCCCAGCCGCTGCGGCGATTGGACAGTGCGCGGAAGATCAGGCGGTCGGCGTCGCGTGGAAGCCTCACGTCCGCATGCAGGAACAACAGCACGTCGGCGCCGCGAGCCTCATCGCAGCGCGCCCCGGCATTCATCTGATGTGCGCGGCCGCGCGGCGCGGCGACCACGCGGTCGCACAACGGGGCGGCCAGCCGCACCGTCGCATCGCGGCTGCCGCCGTCGACGACGATCACCGACGCTCCACGCTCGCGCAGCGGTGCCAGCGCAGCCAGGCAACTCTCGATCTGCTCCGCCTCGTCGAGCACGGCAATGATGATCGCGAGCCTCATGAACGCCTTTTGCCTTTCGCGGCACGATACCCGGGATCGGAACGCTCGCGCAGCAGAACTCCCCTCTCCCGCCTCGTGCAGGCCAACGGCCGCTGACGTGTGATTCAGTGTGCCTGCGCCGCGTACGCCTTGCGTCGGTCGCGCATCAACGGGACGAGGGCGGCCAGAACCGCGCCCAGACCACCCGCGCCGCGCAGCCACGCCTGCAGCGCTTCCAGGAAGATCCATTGGCCGCGTGTCACCTGAGCGCGGCGCCATTGGCCGGCGGCGTTGCGGTTGGCTTCGGCCAGGGTCGGATAGACGTGGATCGTTCCGAGGATGCGATTGAGGCCGATGTTCTGCTTCATCGCGAGCACGTATTCGGCCAGCAGCTCGCCGGCCTGTGCGCCGACGATCGTGACGCCCAGAATGCGGTCGGTTCCCGGCCGCGTCAGCACCTTCACGAACCCGGTGGCTTCGCCGTCGGCCAGTGCGCGGTCCAGCCCGGACAGCGAGTACACCGTCACGTCGCAGCCCAGGCCGCGCTCCCGTGCCTCCTGCTCGTTGATGCCGACGCGCGCCACCTCGGGGTCGACGAACGTCGTCCAGGGGATCACGCGATAGTCCACGCGATACGAGCGGAATTGCCCGAACAGCGCGTTGACCGCGGCGTACCAGGCCTGGTGCGCCGCCGTGTGCGTGAACTGGTAGGGGCCGGCAACGTCGCCACACACGGTGATGTTGGGATATTTCGTCCGAAGGAAGTCGTCGGTCCGGATCGTTCCCGCTCGCCGGTTTCGATGCCGAGCGCTTCCAATCCCAGAGCGTCGGTGCGAGGCGCCCGTCCCACCGCGACCACCACCTGGTCGAACTCGATGCGAACTTCGGCACCCTGATGTTCAGCGACCAGAATCTTCCGGCCACCCTCGAGCAGGAATTCGCGCGCCGTATGCGCGGTGAGCACGCAAATGCCTTCACGCTCAAAGCCTTGCGTGACGGTCTGCGACACGTCGGGATCTTCTCGTGCCAGGATGCGCGGCAGCATTTCAACCTGCGTCACCAGCGAACCGAGCCGCGCGAACGCCTGCGCGAGCTCACAGCCGACCGGCCCTCCACCGAGCACGAGCAGCCGCGCCGGCAGCTCGCGCAACGCCCACAGCGTGTCCGAGGTCAGGTAGCCGACCTCTTCAAGGCCTGGAATCGGCGGCACGAACGGGCGAGCCCCGCTTGCGATCACGATCGCGCGTGTCGCCAGGATGCGCGTACGCCGCTGACCGTCGGTCTCGCTGTCGACCTCGACGGTCCAAGGGGACGTCAGCCGCGCGTTGCCGCCGATGCACTCGACGCCCAGGTCGGTGTAGCGCTGAACCGAGTCGTGCGGCTCCACGGCCTGTATGACTCGCGCGATCCGCTCCATCACTGCGGGAAAATCCACGCGGCCGCTGGACGGGATCCCGAACTCGTGGGCGCTCACGATCTGCGAGTGAAGACGCGACGCCCGGATCAAGGCTTTGCTCGGAACGCAGCCCGTGTTCAGGCAGTCGCCACCCATCCGGTCTCTTTCGATCAGCGCCACGCGTGCGCGCGTGGCGGCGCCGATGTAGGCGCTGACGAGTCCTGCCGACCCGGCGCCGATCACGACCAGGTTGTAGTCGAACTTCGCCGGACGAGTCCATCCGGCGTAAACGCGGCGCGCCTTGATGGCGTCGAGCGCGCGCCGGGCCGCCAATGGAAACAGACCGAGCACCGCGAAGGCCGCGAACAATCCAACGGAAAGCGTGAAGTGGCCGAGCTGGGTGCCGGCATAGACGTAAGCCACTGTGCCGGGAAGCATTCCGAGCTGGCTCACCCAGTAGAAGGTGCGGGCCGGAATCGGCGTCAGGCCCATCAGTAGATTGATGACGAAGAACGGGAACACGGGCACCAGGCGCAACGCGAACAGGTAGAACGCCCCGTCGCGCCGCATCCCCTCGTTGAGTGCTTCGAGCCGATCGCCAAAACGTTGCTGGACCCAATCGCGCAGGATGAAGCGCGCCGCCAGGCATGCCAAGGTGGCGCCGATCGACGAGGCGAACGACACCAGCAGTGTGCCGATGGCCAGCCCGAACAGCGCCCCGCCGACGAGTGTCATCAGCAGTGCGCCCGGCAGCGACAGCGCGGTGACGGCGACATACAGCGCGACGAACGCGCCCGCCGCCAGCCGGGGATGCGGCGCGCGCCAGCCTTCGATGACGTCCCTCTGCGCCAGGAAGTAATCCCGGTGAAGGAAGCGGGAAAGGTCGAAAGCGAAGAACGCGGCGATCGCCAGCACGATCGCGAGCGCAAGCAGCAGCCTGAAGCGGCGCATCATGGGTTCCTCCCGCAATCGCGGCGGTCGTCGGCATAGACCAGAGCCATGGACAGCGGATCGGTCGGCCCACGCGTTTGTTACGTTAGAGTGTGCTCCTACGAGCAGGCCTTGGGCAGTGCGCAGGGACGATTGGAAGACGATGACCGCCTTGACGTTCTTGAAGACCGATCCCGACGACGCTGATCGTGAGGAGTACCTGCTTCCCGAAGACAAGCTCATCGCCGGCAATCCCAGGCAGGTCGTCTGGAACACCTACAGCGACAGCGCGGGCAAGTTCTTCGCTGGCATCTGGCACAGCGACGTCGGCAAGTGGCGCATCCGCTATACGGAAGAGGAGTTCTGCCACCTGTTGCAAGGGGTCAGCGTGATCACCGACTCGGACGGCAACGCGGTCACCGTGGCCGCCGGCGACCGTTTCGTGATCCCGCGCGGCTTCGTGGGGACGTGGGAGGTCGTCGAGCCGACCCGGAAGATCTACGTGATCTACGAAGCGGGCGACTCGTTGTGAACGTTCAGGACGTTGTTTCCGTTTTGTTGGGCGCTACCCAAGCAGAGCAGAACTCCCCTTTCCCGCCTCGTTTACCTTGGCGGGGGGAGCACGAGGGGGCCAGCCCAGCCCCCTCGTTGTCTTGCCATTTCTCCTTTTCCGGCCGAAGGCCGGAAAAGGAGAGAGGCCGGGGGTGAGGGCGCGCGCCGGCGGGAGCGTTAGCCTCAGCCGCCCGCCTCGCGGGACACCAGATACAGAACGAGGTCGATCGTTTGCAGGTAGCCGCCGGCCGATTGCGGCGTCAGGCGGTACTTGCCGTTGACGATCAGGGTCGGCGTGCTGTCGACCTGGTAGTTCTGCATCTCGGCTTCGCAGCGCTTGATATTCGAGTTCACGCTGAATGAGTTGGCGGCGTCCAGAAATGCGGCCGCCGTGACTCCGTAGCTGCTGTAGAACCTGGCCAGGTCCTGGATCGTCGGCTGCTTCGCCTGCGGCAACAAGCGGTGGCTGCTCAGGTCGGTCACGGCAAGACTGCCTTTGCCCCAGACGGCGTCGTACATCGCATCGTGGCTCTTTTCGGCGATGCCCAGCGCCTGCGCCGCCAGGAAGCCGCGCTGAAACACGGGCCAGTCCTCGGTCGGGTTGAAAGCCGCGGGCAGGTACGCCATTTGCGCACTCGGTGGCAACGCGGCTTTGAGCTTGTTCAGGATCGGCTGAAATTGGTTGCAGGCCGGACACGCATACGAAAACACATCCAGCACTTCGATCTTGCCCGGGGTGAACGTGGGCTGGGCCGGTTGAACGCGAAAGTAGTGCGTTCCTTCGATCCACTTGGCGGGCCCCTGCGCACTGGCCATGCCGCAGCACACGAGCAATCCGACGCAAAACGCGAGTCGTCTGAGCAAGGTGATCTCCTGGTGATTGCCTTAACTTTACATCGGCGCACTGCACCCGGGCGGATCCCGTCCGTCGCGAAGCGCCGCCTATTTAACGCGGATTGAACGCTTTGGGGCAGGATTCGGCTGACCGCCTTCGGCCAGCGCCAGCAGCTTCAGGGTGGTATTCCAATTGCGGCACGTGCCGCGCGTATTCAGCTTCTTTTCGATCACTGAAATGGTCAGCTTCGAGCGACCTATGCCATCGGGATAGAAGAGGTACAGGGTCTGGCCGCTGGCCTTCGCGACCTCCCGCCCTTGGATCGCCGCCTGCAGCGCCACCACCTCAGGCTTGCCCGGAGCGGTTTTCAACGGCATCACGACGAGATGGCCTGGGTCGCGAGACGCTTCAGCCGGAAACGGATTGGCGGCGACCAGAGCGCTCCACTGCGCCAGGCTGCGGACCAGATAGTCGCATCGCAGGTTCAAGCGCTTCGCGGTTTCGGCTTCCAGCAGGGACTCGAGCGCAGCGCCGCTCCTGCGCCCGCCTTCGAACACCACGTTTCCACTTTGCAGAAGGGTGCGCACGTTCGCGCATCCCAGCGCCTCGAACATCGCCTTCAAGTCCGCCATGGCGATGCTCCGTCCTCCGACGTTCACGGCGCGCAGCAGCGCGATCTGCACGGGCACCCGTGAATCTTAACCGGCTGGTGGCCGGTGCTAGTGCGACAGGTCGGAGCGGGACGACCACAGGTCGGCGCGCCGCTCGATCTCCTTGACCATCCCCGCAAACTGCTCCGAGATGCTCCGCCGCAGCACCGCGCTGGTGATGAACGCCGGCAATGGCGTGTCGGGCTCGATCAGCCCTTGCCAGGTGAGCTGCGTGCTGCCGTCCGGTCGCGCCTCGATTCGATAGCTGCCATCGAGTCGCCGCAGATTGCCTTGTAAAAGGCGCACGTCGATGCTCTCGTACGGACGCTCGGTGGAGGCGACCGTGACACGGATCGGATAAAAGAACAGCCACCAATGTGCGCTGCCCTTCTGCTCGATGATCAGCTGCTCGCCCTGGCGCGATACGACACGGCTGGAGTCGATTCCCGGAACGAACTGCGACAGGTGGTCGTAGTCGGTCAAGGTCTGCCAGATCAACTCGATCGGTGCCCGTACCACGGCGCGCGCGGTCACCTGGACAGCGCCGTCCCGCGATGTCGCATTGACGCTGACCTCGGCAGGGGAGCTCGCCGACGCACACGCCACCGCGCCCAACAGAAACAGGAAGGCCAGGCGCCGCCCGTTAAGGTGAGTCTGGAGTCGGGTTTGAGCTGATCGGACCGGCATTCTGCACATCGTTGTGGCCGATCGACAGCGCGGCCGCCAACGCTCGTGAGAGTGTGCAACTTCGACGCCGGTTCAAACGTCCCTGATCGGCCATTTGGAGACCGACCTGCGCATTCTTGGGATCTGCCGGCCTGGATCTCGAGTTGGACCTCGGGATTGCAGTGACCGGCCCGTTAGGTGTCGATGCGCCGGACCGCGTCGGAAATGAATCGGAACTGGCGCGCGACGCGCGAGCACACGTCGCACACGGTCAGATGCAGCCGCAGCCGCACGACCTCCCATGGTTTCAACCCCCGGTCCAGGCGCTCCGAGAGCAGGACATGTGCCTGCCGGCAGGTAATCCTCAGCCATCCGAAAATCATAGGGTCGGTTCGCCCGCAAACCAGCGCTGCTCGAGGCACTCCCGCAGACGCATGCGGGCCCGATGCAGCATTACGAAACAATTGGTCGAGGAGACGCTGGCCTCCTTACAGATCTGGGCCGTGTCCAGCTCCAGCCACTCGCGCATCATGAAAACGCGCGCCAACGCCGCGGGCAACTCTTCGACGCACATCTGGAGCACCTCGAAGAACTGGATCCTCGAGTAGGTCGCTTCCGGGTCGCCCCAGTCCCGCGGGCGGTTGAGGCGGTGCCCGTCGTCCGCGAACAGCTCGTCGAATGTCTCGACCTGGGCGGCCTCGGCGGCCGCCTCGATCGACACCTCGCGCCCGCTGCGCCGGAACTGATCGATGATCTTGTGCTTCAGGATCCCGACAACCCAGGTCTTCAGCTGGGATTGGCCCGCGAAGCGGTCGGCCGACTCGAGAGCGGAAATCAGTGTTTCGGAAACCGCGTCCTCGGCCCAGGTGTCGTTGCGCAGTTGCAGCCGCGCGATCCTGAGCAGCGTTGGCCTGAGCTCAGCGACCGCCTGCTGCAGGTTGCGGGAGTCCATTCGAGGATCACGACCGGGGGCGACGCAGGCGGCGGATCAGCGACGACGTGTCCCATCGCCCGCCGCCCATTGCTTGAACCTCCGCGTAGAACTGGTCGACCAGGGCTGCCAGCGGCAGCGTGCAGCCAATGCGGCGCGCCTCGTCCAGGCAAAGCCCCAGGTCCTTGCGCATCCAGTCGACCGCGAAGCCGAAATCGAACTTGTCCTGCACCATCGTGCCGCCGCGGTTCTCCATTTGCCAGCTTTGCGCGGCGCCCTGCGAGATCACCTTCAACACGAGTTCCATGTCCAGGTGAGAGCGCTGTCCGAATTCGATACCCTCGGCCAACCCTTGCAGCAGGCCTGCGATGCACAGCTGGTTGACCATCTTCGCCAGCTGACCCGCACCGCTGGGTCCGATTCGGGTCACGGCCCGGGCGTACGCCCGAATCACCGGTGCGACCCGCTCGAAGGGATGCAAGTCGCCGCCGCACATCACCGTCAGCTGGCCTTTTTCGGCTCCCGCCTGACCACCGGACACCGGCGCGTCGACAAAATGTAACCCTAGGCTCCGGGCCTTCGCATGCAGCTGATGCGCGATGTGGGCCGACGCGGTCGTATGGTCGACCAGCACCGTGTCGGCCGCCATGGCCGCGAACGCCCCGTCGTCGCCGAGCACGACCGCCCGCAGGTCGTCGTCGTTGCCGACGCAGGTGAACACCACCTGCGCCCCGCGCGCAGCTTGCGCGGGGGTCTTGGCCGAGGTGCCCCGGTGCTCGGCGCACCAGCGCTCCGACCTGGCGGCGGTGCGGTTGTACACGGTGACCGCGTGCCCGGCGCGTGCCAGGTGCCCGGCCATCGGATAGCCCATCACACCCAGCCCGATGAAGGCGACGTTGAAAGGGGTGGGCGAGGAGGGCGGCGACGCTTCAGCGCTCATCGGCGGTCACGCTTGGCCAGGGGAAGAAGAGCGGATTCTAGCGGCGCCACCGCGAGGGGCCGAAGAGACGTCGACCAGCGCGACCAGCGGCTGTTCCTCTAGAAGCCGCACGCCTGGCCGTCACGGCGGCTGTCGCTGGCGGCAACGTAGCCGTCGACGCCGGGATCGCCCAGGCGCCAGATCATCTGCCCCGAGCCGAAGTCCATGTACGTGTCATCGCTCTGTACGATCCGGTGCCCGCGCCGTTGCAACTCGGCCGCGACCGGCGCCGGCATGCCGCTTTCCAGCTCGAGGTCCAGGCCGACATTCCATTTCCAGCGCGGCGCATCGCCTGCTGCCTGCGGTTGCTGGCGCGCCAGCAGCATCCGCAACAGTGTCTGCACGTGTCCCTGCGGTTGTATGTTCCCCCCCATCACGCCGAAGCTCATCTGGGCGGCGCCGTCGCGCATCAGCAGTGCCGGAATGATCGTGTGAAACGGCCGTTTGCCCGGGGCCACGCAGTTCGGATGGGTCGGGTCGAGGCTGAATCCAAACCCCCGGTTTTGCAGCGAGATGCCGAACCCGGGCACCACGATGCCCGATCCGAAGCCCATGTAGTTGGACTGAATCAGGCTCACCATCATGCCGCCTGCATCGGCGGTCGTCAGAAAGATCGTGCCCCCGCGTTCCGGGTTGCCGGCGGCGAAGGCTTGCGCCCGCGAGCGGTCGATCAACCGCGCGCGCTGCCGCAGATAGGTGGGATCGAGCAGCTCACTCGCGGTGACCCGCATCGCGGCCGGGTCGGCGACCTGGGCGTAAACGTCGGCGAACGCAAGCTTCATCGCTTCGATCGCCAGGTGGTGCCAGTCGGCGCTGTCGACCGTGCAATCGGCGAGCTCGGTATGAGCCAGGATGCCCAGGCAGATCAGCGCAGCGATGCCCTGGCCGTTGGGCGGCAGCTCGTGCAGCTCGTATCGGGCGAACGGCTGGCTGATCGTGTCGACCCACATCGGTCGGTACTGATCCAGGTCGGCCAGGCTCAGCGTGCCACCGCTTTCCGCGGCAAAGGCGACCATCGCTTCGGCGATTCGTCCGCGATAGAAGTCTTCGCCCTTGCTGTCGGCGATCCGCTTCAACGCATGGGCCGCTCCCGGCAGCACGAAGTGCTCGCCGACTTCGGGAGCGCGGCCGCCGGGAAGGAAGTGCTGATCGAATCCGGGCAGGCCAGCCAGCAACGGCGTGGCGCGTTGCCATTTGTCCTGCACGATCGGACTCACGGCAAATCCCCGCTCGGCGTACTCGATCGCCGGAGCCAGCACCTCGTCGAAGCGCAGGCGGCCGAAGCGCTGATGCAAGGCGGCCCAGCCGGCGACCGCTCCCGGCACCGTCACGGTGTCCCAGCCGCGCATCGGACGAGCTGCCGGATCCGACCCGTAGCGCTGCTGGAAGTAGCGAGGCGTCCAGGTCGAGGGCGCGGTGCCGCTGGCGTTCAGGCCATGCAGGCGGGCACCATCCCACACGATCGCGAAATTGTCCGAGCCCAAGCCGTTCGAGCACGGCTCCGTCAGGCTGATGGCGGCGGCCGCGGCGATCGCGGCGTCGACTGCGTTGCCGCCACGTCGCATCATCGCCAGGCCGGCGCTGGCTGCCAGCGGTTGCGAAGTGGCCACGACATTGCGCGCGAATACAGGCGTGCGCGTGGTCGGGTAGGGATTGCTCCAGTCGAATCGACTTTGGGCTGAGTCTGCGCTCTTCATCGAGACGGCCCTACGCGGTGGGCAGGCGTCGGAAGCCCGCTTGCACGGTGGCGGCTTCATCGGTCCTGGCCGCACGGTGGTCGAGACGATCGACGCGAGCCGCGGCAGGGCCGCGACCGGCCCACCGTACCATCGCCTCGACCGCGTGCGCCTCGCCCTGGATCACGGCCTCGACGCTGCCGTCACGCCGGTTGCGCACCCATCCAACGACCCCGCGCTGGAGCGCCTGCAGGCTGAAGGCGTCGCGATATCCGACCCCCTGCACGATCCCATGAATCGACAAGTGAACCGTGGCCAGCGCCAGGCTGGAAGGCTGGGGGGAGCGGATCGTCATCGGGTCCCTGGATCACTAGACTGCCACCCGATATTGTCGCGGATTCGCCGTGTCCTGACTCGCGCATGAGCCTGATCCAGTCGGTGCCGCCACGCGTTTTCCGGTGGGGCTTGAACCTGTGGCCTCCTTTCGTGGGAGCCGGAATCCGCGTGCGATCGATTGCGCCGGATTTCCGCGAATTCGTGGTCGAGATGCCATTGCGGCGCTATAACCGCAATGCGTTCGGTACCCACTTCGGTGGATCCCTGTACGCGATGACCGATCCATTCTTCGTGCTGATGTTAAGCCGCAACCTGGGTCCGGATTACGTCGTGTGGGATCGTTCGGCTTGCATCGACTACGTGGCCACCGGCCGCTCGCGCGTGCACGCCGTGTTGAAGCTGCGCGAGGAGGACTTGCGATCGATCCGCAGCATGACCGAAAACGGCAGCAAACACCTGCACCTGTTTCACGCGAACGTGGTCGACGCCGAGGAACTGCTGGTGGCTCGCATCGAAAAGCTGGTCTACGTGAGACGCCGGCGCAGCAGCGCGACGCCGTTGAAATGAGCGCGCACCTTTCTCGCGTCGAACCCCCTGCCATCCCCGCCTGATGCGGCCCTGGCCCTATCCACGAGTGGTGGCCCATCGCGGGGGCGGGATTTTTGCGCCGGAAAACACGGTGGCTGCGCTGCGGGTCGGCCACCAGCGCGGTTTTCGCGGGGTCGAATTCGACGTCGCGCTGTCCGCCGACGGCGAGCCGGTCCTGATGCACGACTCGACGCTGGATCGCACCACCAATGCAAAAGGGCCGCTGGCCGAACGCACCTGGTCGCAGCTGGCGCAACTGGATGCGGGCGGCTGGTTTTCGGCCAGTTTCGCCGGCGAACCGGTGGCTCGGCTGGTCGATGCGATCGACTTTTGCCGGGGCCATCAGGTTTGGATCAACGCCGA
>Ga0210410_10003605_pt1 | contig 13687 bp, 12 predicted proteins | sample IncBWC4MmetaG_FD_161058 | JGI IMG/M metagenome (GOLD analysis project Ga0210410, IMG submission 161058) | Forest soil microbial communities from Barre Woods Harvard Forest LTER site, Petersham, Massachusetts, United States - Inc-BW-C-4-M | ecosystem: Environmental > Terrestrial > Soil >... | reverse complement strand
TGCCTCTGATACAAGGTCCGAAAATACTGCGCCAGAGCAGGCACGTCTTCCCGGCGTTCGCTCAGTTTAGGCAGCTTTATCTGGAATACGCTGATTCGGTAATACAAGTCCGCGCGAAATCTACCCGCCTCAATCTCCCCCTCTAAATCGCGGTTCGTGGAGCAAATAATTCGGGCCTCCACAAACTTCTCCGATTCCCCGCCGATCCGCGAAAATGTACCGTCCTGGACAAAATGAAGTAGTTTGCTCTGAAGGGCCATATCCAAGTCGGCGATTTCGTCCAAAAACAAGGTGCCCTTATCCGCAAGCTCGACGCGTCCCGGCTTTGAGGCGTGTGCACCTGTAAAGGCGCCCTTCTCATATCCGAATAGTTCGCTCTCCAGCAAGGAGCCCGGAATCGCCGCACAGTTCACTTTGACAAACTGACCCTCTTTAAAGGGGGAGCGGCAATGCATCCATCGGGCGACCATCTCTTTGCCCGTACCTGCATCTCCGCACAGCAACACCGGCACATTGGTGTGACAGATCTTTTCTACGCGTTTGTGGACGGCCGACATCACCGTGGAACAGCCGAAGACAATTTCGTCAGGGGGGACGTGGCTGGAGCCGCCCAATAACTCAGACCTAGTTTTGATACCTGGTGGCATGTCGGCGCGATAGCCAACAGTCGACGATGCACCTACAGGCCCAATAAGTTGCGGCGCTCCACGTTAATAACGCACTCAATTTTTAGATGTAAGTCTAATATAATCAATAACTTGAAGACAAGACTTGGCAGAAGTACTAGAACAGCGTCGATTGCGAGGTCAGCGGAAAAAAAAGAAAAAACTATCCGAACTGCGACAACAATTTCTCTCGAAGCCTACTCTGTTGCTCATGTGGGCCACTAGAGCGCGAAACATCTGGCTGAAATTTGGTGATGCAGACCTTTGTAGGAAGACGACTACGCTTTGCCGTTCTCGCCGCGAATGATGTCATAACGTTCGATTACCGCCGCGACACCCATCCGCGAACTCCCATCTTCGATGCGCTTCTCAATCCGTACAACCTTACCTAACGCCCGCACGAAAACGTCCGAGCCGTGTGTAATCTCCGCGGGGAGCGTCAAGGTAATGTCCAGTTCCGAACCCGCTTCCAAATCTTGATCCAGCACGAAGTAAACGCCCCGCGTCGAAACGTCGCGAGTTTTCCCTCTCTGGGTATCGGCAATGCGCTCCGTCGGCACGCGAATAATGACGGGCAATGACAAATCATACCGTCGTGCAACCCTCCGCTCCGTCATTGCCCCCATCCTCCTGCATCCTCGCAGTGGGCGTGTCCCTCGCGCCCCTTCATCGATCCGTTACGCCAACTGCACAGCTCGGCTGGGTTCCTCCAGCCTAATTCCTTTAATATTGAGTGACAATACCGGAATCGCAGGTTTTGCGCTATGGCAAAATTGGCACAGTACCTACAGGCCTCACGGTCCTTACCTTAACGGTTGCGAAGTTTCGAGATCAATATGCCGCTTTGAGATCAGGAATTCCGAATGGCGCCAACTGGCGCTATTTCTTCGGCTGCCGCGGCCGCCGCCGGCGCGGACCGTCGAGTTCTCGGCGTGTCTAAATTAAACTGCCGCATCTTATAAAGTAGCGCCTTGTAACTGATGCCCAGCATCTTCGCAGCGTCCTTGCGGCACCACCGTGTCTTCTCCAGCGCGTCGGCAATCGCTTCCATCTCAGCTTCGTCTTTCAGTCCGCGCACCAAAGCTTTCAAGCCCTGCTCGCGCGGCGGGGTTGCTTCCTGCCGCGGAGATGTTCGCTGCCGCGCTGATGACATTTCGACCAATTCGCGCAGGCTGCCCTCATCATCCTCAAGGATCACGTACCGTTTCACGAAATTTTCCAGCTCACGCAGGTTCCCGGGCCACGGATAATTCAGAGCTGCGTCCAGCAAATGTTTGGACGGTCCGTGCGACGGCTTCCCGAACTTTTCGCTGTATTTCTCCAGGAAATGACGGAACAGCAAGGGTATTTCAGCAGTCCTTTCGCGAAGTGGCGGAACCAGAATCGAGAGCACGTTCAATCTATAGTACAAATCCTCCCGAAAGCGCCCCGTCTTCATCGCCTCCTGCACATCGACGTTTGTGGCCGCGAGCACTCGCACATCTGTCTCGATCAAGTGCCGCCCGCCCAGTCGCGAATATTGATGATCCTGCAGCACGTGCAAGAGCTTTGCCTGCAAATGCGTGCTCATTTCCGCAATCTCATCCAAAAAGATAGTTCCCTTATTGGCCAATTCGAACTTTCCGGGTTTGGAGCGCACTGCACCCGTGAACGCTCCCTGTTCAAATCCAAACAGCTCCGATTCGAGCAGCTCCCCAGGCAGTGCAGCGCAGTTCACCTTCACAAATGGCTGGTTCCGCCTCTTCGAACGCAAGTGAATCATGCGCGAAACAACTTCTTTCCCCACCCCGCTTTCCCCGCAGATGAATACCGGCACGTCCACGGGCGCGATTTGCAAGATTTGCTGGCGGATCCGCACCATCTGCGGACTCGCCGCCAGGAAACTCAAGTCTTCTGTCACCTGATCGCAATAATCGCGCAACGCCTGATTTTCTTGCGTCAACTGATTTTTCTGCCGCGACTTCAGCATCGCCGCGTCCAGCTCGCTTTTCTCGAAAGGCTTAGTCAGGTAATCGTGTGCGCCGATGCGAATTGCCTCTACTACCGTGCCAACCTCGTTCGAGCAGCTCAACATGATCACGTTTAGGCTGCGGTCTAGTTGCATCAATTCTTTCAGCGTGTCGAGGCCGTTCATCTCCGGCATCAAAACGTCCAGAATAATGAAATCCGGGCGCTCTCCCGCGTTTATCTTCGCAAGCGCCTCTTTGCCGGAGCTGACCGTCTCCACGTCGAAGCCATCTACCTCAAGCAGCGTTTGCAGATACTTTCTAATGCTCGGTTCGTCATCGACCACCAGAATCTTTTCTTTGACAGCAGCCATCGAGATCTCCTTCGCACTCAATCATCCAATTTCGCCTAATTGCACCAGATCAACTCTGATCCATGGGCAGTAGAAACGTAAATTTGCTGCCGCCAGCCTGCCCGTCTTCCACCCAAATTTTCCCGCGATGCGCTTGAATCAACCGCTTCGCAATTGCCAGTCCCAAACCCATTCCGGTCGTGTTGCGGTCGACTCGTACAAAATCCTCGAAAATTTCCTGGTGATGTTCCGCGGGAATTCCGGGGCCAGTATCCGCCACGGAAACCTCCACGCTGTTCGGCCGCGGCAGGCGAAACCGTCTCCGCTCCTGGATTGGGGCAACTTCCGAGACGCGGCGTTCCCAGAAATGCGGCCCGGCATGCAGCGTCACCATGCCCCCAGCCGGAGTATGCTTCAAGGCGTTATCCAGCAAATTTGCCGCTGCTTGTTGTACCTTCTGATAATCGAATCGGAAATTGGGTATAGAAGGATCGAAAGACGCTTCCAGCTTCACTCCCTTGCGCTGAAATGCCTCTGACCATCTCTTCGCCACCTCATCCAGGCAATCGCGCAAATCGTTTTCACGGAGCTGCAGCACCAATTTTCCACTCTCGAGGGCCGAGTAATTCAAGAACATGGACACCAGCCGGACAAGCCTCTCGCAGCTTTCCTTCGATTCCTCCAGGATGTCTCTTTGCTTGTCCGACAATTTCCCTAGCGAACCGGCCAGCATCAAATCGTAGTAGCCCTTAATTACTGCCAGCGGCGTCTTTAGCTCGTGCGCAGCGGAAGCGAGGAATACTGTTTTCTGGCGGTTCACTTCCTGCAGCTTCAAATACGCAGCAAGCAAATTGCGGTACGTGATTTCGCGCTCTTGCAGAAGCTCCTGCACGGTGATCTGCGTCGCCGGATCCGGCCTCTGCTGTTCGTCCTGTCGTACAAATTGCGCCACCACCCAGTCCGGCTCTGGTATCCACTGCACGCTCGCGAAGAATTTCTCGTCGCCACGCGCTACCTGCAGCCGCAGTTCATGCTTTCCGCTTTCGATCTCTCGAAAGACTTGCGCCGCGTCGGTGTTTAATAATTCAGTAAAAAGATTGGTTTTTGAATCCTCGCTGACTTCAATGCCCAGCGACTTGCGCGCTCGCGCATTTACTAATACAACATGTCCATCTCGGTCTGAGACAACCAGCGCAGTTTCCACGGCGTCCAGAAGGCTGAAAACCGCGCCTCTCGAGAACCCGAGTAAGGCACGCGAACCAGCTACCACCGGATTTGCAATTGTTCCAGTCATTCGTTTCGAGGCCACTCCGGGGTGCAGGAAAAAATTTTCCTCTTTTCGTGTTCGCCATACTCCCAAACACGTACTCACGTGTCAATGGGAAAAGCGTTCCGTTTGCACATTTGAGGAACCGTCTGGCCGCAGAGTTAACCCGAACTGACTTAACTCATCTGGCCTTCTGGCTCCAGGGTTCCGGCTAAGTTACTGGCTCCCCATGACTTACAATCCTGCTTCGAAACGGGTTTTCCTGGCACTGAATATGCACGTACTAGTGCGCAGGTACCACTCGGGGGGCGTTTGGAAATCCAAATAGACAAGAAGGGCGAGCGCTCGGAGCCTGCTCAACGACGCGGCTCACCCCGCATCCGCCTCCAGGTACCCGTTTTTCTTCGCGGCGTCGACACTTCGGGAGTAGAGTTTATAGAGCTCACCAAGACGCTCAACATCAGCGCAACAGGCGCATGCATCGCCTCAACTCATTTCCTCCGCCCAGACCAGGTAGTCAGCATCACCGTGCCAGCCCCGTCTCCCGCGTCCTCCTCAAGCGTAGTTCCCAACGAGACTCCCCCCATCTCGGCTAAGATCCTTCGGCAGTGGGTCACGGGCGACATTCGCTTGTTCGGCTTGGAATTCTTAAGGCCACTTGAGTAATTACCTGCTCTTTGTTCGACCTTTTATTCCTGGGTATTTTAGTTACGCTCGATAAAGCTGGCCCGGCCCAAGATTCCATCACGCGCGACGTTGCGGCTATCTTTATTGTTTGCTTTGAGATAGCATTGATATAGACCTCGCGCTTTCGTTGGTCAAGGAAAAACTCGCGCGTTCTCCGTCATGGTACGGATGGACCGCCACTTGCTCCTCTTCCAACAGAGAAGCTTCGTTCTCTCCCCACACCCCGCGGGGATTAGGCAGAGGTTAGGTAACCACCCAGCATGCCCAGCCCCGGCGCCCCTGTGCCCCCTCGTCTGCCAGTAGAGGATTCTTATCTCGAGCTTCTTGCCGACACGCTCGAGAGCCTTGATCTATCTGCGCGCGGCCAATTCCTGCAACGATATATTCGTGCTATCACTCATTTAGATCTCCGGGAAAGCCAATGCATTCAGTTGTGGGACGAGATGCTTCTGCGTCGCCGCGAACTGAGCGAGAATCTCGGTCGCCCCGTCGCTCTCAAGACCGCGCTGATGGACGTTCTCGCTTCGGCTGGCCTCTTCCGCGTCCCGATTGTTATTGAATACGACGAGCTGAAGATCCTGCAACTAAACGCCGTCACGGATCCGCTGACCGGCCTCTACAATCGCCGCCTCTTCAGTGAAACCTTTGAAAAGGAACTCAATCGCGGTCGCCGCTACGGCTCACCATTGGGACTCGTAGTTCTCGATCTCCATCGCTTCAAGGAAGTGAACGATAAGCATGGCCATCCACGCGGCGATGAGGTTCTCCGCGCCGCCGCGGCTACGCTCAAAAAAGCTCTCCGTACTTCCGATTTTGCATTCCGAATTGGTGGAGACGAGTTCGCTCTTCTCTTGCCGCAAACAGATGCCGAACAAGCGTTGGCGCTTAGCCGCCGTGTGGAAACAGTTTTTGCGGAAATGCTGCAGCCCTTGCAGTTGATTATCGGCGTAAGCATGGATCACGGCGTCGCCACCTTCCCACAAGATGGCGAGCAAGCTGATCAGTTAATCCGTGTCGCCGACGAGCGGCTCTATCGCCTGAAGCAAGCAAATCACGGCAGAACCGGAAACGGTGGAACTCGCATTCCAACCGAATCCGCTCCACCGGAACCCCGCTCAGCTCCAGAACGCTCCGCAGCTCCCCCAGCGCCAATTTCCATTGAATCCGGACGAGTCGCTGAACGCTCCGAGCCTCAACCTGAGCCTTCCCCACAGTCCAAGCCCGCTCCCGCGGAGCCGCCAACGCCTCCCCAAGCTCCGTCTCCAAAAGGCTATGCAGTTCAGCGCAAAGCAGAGCGCGTGTCGATGGCCGGCACCAACGCATATGCTACTCTCGGCGAACAAGGCGCACGCCGCGCACGCGTTCTCGATCTCGGTTTCGGTGGAGTCGCTATCGAACTTGACGCACAGGAAGATCTTCCGGACAACATCTTAGCCGTCCTCCATGTGCCAATTCTTCCGCCTGTGCGTGTCAGCCTCAAACCAGTGTGGTCTCAGCGCACAACGCAGGGCGGTTTCCGCGTCGGTTGCGCCTTTGTATCGTAAATCGTGTCATAAATCCCGCGAACAGTTCGCGATCTCGACAAAACCCATCACAATCAGCGGCAATAGTAATTCATAGTTTTGCGCATGACTGTTAGAATGCTGGTTCCTTGACCGCGACGAGGCACTCTATGCTTGAACCCACATCGAGCCATCCGTACTGGCCAGATGCGCTCGAGAAGCCCGCCGATTCTTCCGCGCTCAAAGCCTGGTCCTGGGCGGTCGAGCGCCTCGAAAAATCTCATAATTATTGGATCGCGACTTCTCGCTCCGATGGGCAGCCGCACCTAATGGTGGTTTGGGGCATTTGGTGGAGGGACTCCTTCTGGTTCAGCACTGGTTCTCGCACGCGCAAGGCAAAAAATCTCGCCGGCGACCCTCGCTGCACCATCGGCACCGAAAAGGCCGACGAGGCTGTAATCCTTGAAGGCACCGCGCAAGAAGTGCCAGACCGTGCAGTCTGGAAGCAGCTAATCGAAATCTACAATCAAAAGTATGGGGGTGACCTTGGACCTCTCCTCGAATCTTCGGGCAGCTCCGTGTTTCGCGTTACGCCGCGAACTGTCTTCGGACAAGACGAGCATGCAGAAAACTTCACTGAGGCTGTCACCCGTTGGACCTTCCCGAAATCTTGACCCCACTCTCTTCGGAAACAGACAGCCGTGCTGACTGACACCCAAGAAAAACCTCGCGCGAAAACTCCGTTTAAGAACCCGCTGTTTTATTCTTCGCTTCTCGTGGGTATCGCACTTGTTGTTGTGTCTTGGATCTTGTACTCCCGCTGGCAAGACGACCGCTTGATCGAGCGCCGAACCCGCGAAGAAGCCTCTCGTAAACAATTGGAAAACGACCGCATCGCTCTGGAAATGCTCGGTGGCAAAGAACTTGCTATCCAGAGTCTTTATGCAAGTCCGGGCTCCATTCATAAGGGAGAAAGCGTCCAGATTTGCTACGGCGTCGCCAATGCCAAAGTTGTGAAGCTCGAGCCGCAGCCGAACGAGGTCTGGCCTTCCTACGCGCGGTGCGTCGGTGTGTCACCGGTAAAAACCACCACGTACACGCTAACCATCAGCGATGCCTCGGGAAATACAAAATCTCAGACGGTTCAAGTGAACGTTAGGTGAAACGCGTCAGTGCTATTAGCGCGCAGGCCCGCTATGCGGGCAATTTTTCTTTTGGTGGGTAATGATGCTGTTCCCGTCCGACGTTCCCGTCGTACTTTGTTGTCGTCTTAAAGAGTTCGTATCGCCCATCCGCAGCTAGCGGCCGGACCCGCTCTCGTAACGCCGCCATCTCCTGCTCCCCGAACGGCTTAAAGCCTCGCGCCACATTCAAGTTTTGCTCCAGCACCACCAGGGAATCCATTCCGCTGATCGTTGTCGCCACGGGCAGACTCATGGCATAGCGTAATCCCTCTTCCGGCGTAACCGCCCCGTTTACTGCAATCTCGCCGCTTCCGCCCAAGCTCTTCATCCCCAGCACAGCAACTCCACGCTTTTTCGCTTCCGGCAATACCTGCTTCTGAAAACTGCGAAACGTCGCGTCCAGTGCGTTTAGCGGCATCTGCACCGTGTCAAAGGGAAAGTCATGCGCCAGCATCTTCAAATGAATCGCTGGATTCTTGTGCCCCGTAAATCCCACAAACCGCACCTTTCCCTGCTGCTTCGCAGCCAACAGCGCCTCCGCTGCTCCATTCGGCGCAAAAATCATTTCCGGATCGTTCCAATACACAACTTCATGAATCTGCCATAAATCCACATGATCGGTCTGCAATCGGCGCAAGGACTCCTCCAGTTGCTTCATCGCCACGTCCTTGCCTCTCCCATGGGTGCACACCTTCGTCATAACAAAGGCCTTATCGCGTTTGCCTTTCAGAGCGGCGCCCAGCCGCTCTTCGCTCACGCCATCGTGGTACTCCCAACAGTTGTCAAAGAAATTTATGCCCGCATCCAGTGCTCGCGCCACCAGCTCCGTCGACTCCTTCTCTTCCTTAATAGACCCGAGGTGATAGCCCCCGACCCCCAGGCACGAAACAAGCGCCCCCGTTTTCCCCAAAGGGCGATGCGGAACTCCCTCCATAGCTCCGCTTTGGCTGTACCCTCGCGCTGCTAACCCGGGTCGCGCCACAAGAGAGGCTGTTACTACCGCAGCGCTCGCCTTAACAAATCCGCGCCGCGTGAATCCCTTCTTGTTCTCCATTTTTCGCTCTCGATCTATGGTTGCGGCGGCTTCACATCCGGAAATGGATGTCCCGTGTTCTCCGTGGCCTTCAGCATTTCCTTCACTTCCGCGCTTTGCTCATCGAGCGGGAAATTATGAGCAATGCGTGCCTCCGGATTATCAAACTTCAGCGATACTTTGTAGAGTTCGTACCGTCCGTCACCCGCAGCCTGCCGGGTCCGCTCACGAAGCCCATGCATTTCCTCCGCGGTCATCGGCGTAAATCCCTGCGCGATTTTAAGATTCTGCTGCAAGATTTCCGGCTTATCGATTCCCGTGATCGTGGTCGTCACCGGCAGGCTCATCGCATATCGCAGCGCCTCTTCCGCGCTCAATTCACCCTGCTCAATCGGATCGCCATGACCGCTCATCGGCTTCATCCCCAATGCCGCCATGCCCCGCCGATTTACTTCTGACAGCACCTGTTCGGTAAAACTGTGAAAGTGTGCGTCAAACGCGTTCAGTGGCATCTGCACGGCGTCGAACGGAAAATCTGTCTCAAGCATCTTCAAGTGAATCGCCGGATCCTTATGCCCGGTGAATCCCACAAAGCGCACCTTGCCCTGTTCCTTCGCTTTGCGCAGCGCTTCGGCCGCTCCATTTGGCCGAATGAATAGATCGGGGTCATTCTCAAAACTCACGCCGTGAATCTGCCAAAGGTCCAAGTGATCCGTTTGCAGGCGCCGCAAAGACTGCTCCAACATTTGCATTCCGAGCATCGCTTCCCGCCCATGCGTGCACACCTTCGTCATCAGGAATACTCTGTCGCGCCGCCCCTTCAGTCCTCTTCCCATCCAATCCTCTGATTTCCCGACATGATATTCCCAGCAGTTATCGAAAAATGTGATCCCGTTGTCCACCGCCTCCTGCACCAGGCGCATCGCCACCTGTACGTTCTCCGCATCGCCCAAATGATGCCCGCCAAAACCAAGCGCCGACACCTTGACCTCGTGCCGTCCAAACTTACGCAGGGGTATCCCGCTGCTAGGCTCTTGCCCGGACGCTCCACGGCCCTCAGTTGCCACCCGTTGAGAAATGCTTTTTGCCGAAAACGGCTCCCGCAGCAAGCCCATGGTGCCTCGCTAACGCAATTGTTAAACACTCTTTGGATGATTGTGGCCGCCGAAAGTTTGCGGTCACTGGCGCTTTCCGTTGTTCTTTTGCCGCGAACGACGTATCTTGTAGCGGTCCTTAGCCTGCCTCTATAATTAGTCATTACGCGGGTATAATTTAAGAGTTTGCGGGGCGCGTGATTGAATTGCTTCCGCCCTGCTTGGATAGGCCTTGATTCGCTATGTCTGACCCATTGCAGAAGATTAAACAGAAGATTCAGGAGGAACTTACGGCGCTCGAGCACGAACTCAGCGTCGACCTCCCCAAGGAAATTGCGGTCGCCCGCGCCCACGGCGATCTTTCCGAGAATGCCGAGTACAAATATGCCAAAGAGCGTCAGGGCTTCGTGAATGCTCGCATCGCGCAGCTTAAAAAGCGCATGGGCGACTTGGGCATGCTCAATCTCACAAACATTCCAAAGGATCGCGCAGGCTACGGCTCCCGCATCGTTGTGCTCGATACCAGCCGCGACGTCAAAATCGAATACAAGCTCGTCAGCTCAGAAGAAGCTGATGCCGAAAAGGGATATATCTCCACCACATCCCCTATCGGTCGCGCTCTGCTGAATCATAAAGTCGGCGATGAAGTGCAAGTCACCACCCCCGCTGGTCCAAAGGAGTTTGAAGTCGTGCGTCTCGTCACTATTCACGATGGCGAGTAACAGGGCGGCTCATTTTTACGTATTAAACACAACACTCCGCGCGTGAGGAAAAATGTATTGGGGCGAAGGTTCGGCTATGGGATTTCTAACATTTCTAGGCTATTTACTTTTTATGGTTGGCGCGGCGCTCGTCTGGCGCGGCCGTGAAGAAGTTTCCGTATGGATTCAGGACGAAGCCTGCGCTTTCCGCCGCAGTTTTTCGCGCTACACCGTTGTCGGCCCCTTCTACGGCCCACGTCCGGAGTCGCGTCTCAAAGCTGTGCCTGCTAATTTCGTGCGCTCCTTTTACCGCATTCCTCGCAGCCCCATCACCGGTGGCCTGATTCTCGCCTTTCTCGGACCCTTGCTGGTCTTGCTCGACTTTTTCATCTAATTGCTAGTTCACCAAGCTCAACGTCGCTTTGTTGCCTGGACAACCGTACTCTCGCTTTGCGATTCTCATTCCCCATGAAACCTTCGCTCATCGTTCACGGCGGCGCTTGGGACATTCCCGATGAAGCTGTCGACGCATGCAAGGCCGGCTGCGAGCGCGCTCTCGCCGCAGGCTGGTCCATCCTCAATCAGGCAGGCTCAGCACTCGACGCCGTTCAAGCCGCTGTTATGGTCCTCGAAGATGATCCCGCCTTCGATGCCGGCTTCGGCTCGCACCTCACGCTCGATGGGCACGTCGAATGCGACGCGATCGTCATGGACGGCACCACGCTGCGCGCAGGTTCCGTCGCGGCGTTGCGCCGCATTCGCAATCCCATCCATCTCGCGCGTTATGTCCTCGAAAATTGTCCGCACATGATGCTCGTCGCAGACGGCGCCGAGCGCTTTGCCGCTGACCAAGGTTTGGAGCTATGCCTGCCGGATCAGCTCATTGCCGATGCCGAGCGCGACGCCTGGCTGAAATGCCGCAACAGCAAGCACGCCGCCGCGCATCATCGCGGCCACGAACAGGGAACGGTCGGCGCCGTTGCTCTCGACAGCGATGGTCGTTTATTTGCCGCCACCAGCACGGGCGGAACTTGCTGCAAACTTCCCGGCCGTGTGGGAGATTCTCCGTTGATTGGCTGTGGCTGCTATGCCGATGCGGAGGTCGGCGGCGTTTCCTGCACCGGCTACGGAGAAGCCATCATGAAAGTAGTGTTAGCAAAAACAGCGGCGGACTTCCTGCGCCGCCCAGTCGGCACCGATCCAAGTCTTTCTCCGGCAATTCTACCGAAGCCGTCGACCCCCGACATAGCGGCTCTCGCGGCCCGTGAAGCCGTGAGCGTCTTGGCCAAACGCACCGGCGCCACAGGCGGCCTAATCCTTCTCGATCGCAAAGGAAACCCAGGCTTCGCCTTCAACACCCCTCGAATGGCCTACGCCTACGTAGCCGACGGAGAATTCATTATTGGTGTTTAAGAGTGGCACAGCCATTTCTGGCTGTGCGCCGCTGATGGCGCTACATTTTCGAGCAACAGCCCACTTATAAGTGAGCGCACCAACTCCTACTGATTCGACGTCACCGCCGCGTTCGCATTGCCGCCACCAATGGCATCCCCGTTCACCACCAGCTCGACGCGACGATTCCTCTGCCGCCCCTCAGCCGTATCGTTTCCTGCCACTGGCTGCGATTTGCCAAACCCGCGCGCGCTGATTGCCGATCCTGGCACGCCTTGCTCCGCTAGAAAATCCCGCACCGAATCCGCACGCCGCTCAGAAAGTTGCTGGTTCATTTCGTCGCTGCCCACGCTGTCCGTGTGCCCTTCAATCTGCAAATTCAGCCCCGGATGCGCCAGCACGATACCCGAAATCTTCGCCAGCTTCTCACGTGCCCCAGGTTTCAGCGTGTAGCTTCCCGTGTCGAACAGCACATCCGACATGTTCACGATCAGCCCGCGCGCCGAATCACGCGTCTGCAAAATCGAGTTCAGCTGCGAAAGCAACTGCGCGCGAAGCTGCGCCTTCTCCGCCTCGGCCTGTGCCGCTGCCTGCCGCGCCTTTTCCGCTTCGGCTTCCGCAGCGCGTTTCTGCGACACTGCCGCTGCCGTGTCCCGTGCTGCCTGCTCTGCGGCCGCCTGAGCTACCTGCTGCTGCTGCAAAGCTGCTGCCCGCGCTTGCTCGGCTTCCTGCCTCTGCCGAACCGCGTCCTGCGACGCCTGCTCCGCCTCCTGTTTCATGCGTTCCGCTTCCGCCTTCGCCGCTTCCGCCGCTGCGCGTGCTTGATCCGCTTCCTGCCGGCGCTTCACTTCCGCGGCCGCATCCGCCCGCGCCTTCGCTTCACGTTCCAGCGCAGCTCTCTTTTCCGCCGCTACAGAAGCCTGCGCATCTTCCTCGGCCTTCTGCTTCACCGCCATTACGCGCGCTTCTTCCGCCGTCTCCACCACTTCGCGCGCCGCCGCATCCACCGATTTCTTGTCCCGTCCGGAGCGATATACGTCCTCCGCTCCCTTGAGCTGTTGGTCCGCCTTGCTCATAATCGATGCCGCATACTTGTCCGCCAGCGCAATCCGCGCGATTCGCACCGCGTTGCGTGCCTCAAACAGCTCCAGCGGCGTCTTGCGATCGATCCCAAAAATCGCATTCTCAATCTTCGTGTTCGATGACGAGTAAATCCCTCGTCCCAGCAACTCATACCGTGCATCGATATTCTCAACCTTAGAAAGCGTGTCCGCCGGAATCACGTTCTCCAGCACCACCACGTTTCCCGGCTGCTGCACCGCAAAATATGGCTCAGCCGTCACGATCATCCCAAACGTCTGCATGTCACTGATCGCCTTCACGTGCCCGCTGCCGTGATTCAGCACCACTTCGCCCAAATTTACCGCACGGCCCTGCGGCGACACGGCCCACAGCACATACGTCAGGTATTCCAGCCCAAACTTCGTCGCCTCTTCCAAACTCTCGAATTTCGCGTCGATCTCAATCCGATTGCTCTTGCTATCCACCTTCGCTTCGCCGCCCGCCGTCGGCAGCAACTCCGTCCCATGAAAATCCAGCTTGGTCGACCCGCCCGCCCGCCGGAAGTTCACCGCCTTCGTGGTTCTCGACACGCTAGACGCGGTCGATGCCGACCCAGCAGTCTGCGCGAAAGCCGGCCCCGCCCCCGACCCAACCAATGCCCCAAGCATTCCCGTAATCGTCAGGCAAATCGTTGCCTTTTTCACGTCGGTTCTCCTCTTCGCCCATAAGTGACCGCAAACTCCCGGCCAGACCTGTCCGGCGCAAGGCGTTCTGCAGTTTTTGGGGACCCTAATTCGACAA
>Ga0210410_10003604_pt1 | contig 13690 bp, 14 predicted proteins | sample IncBWC4MmetaG_FD_161058 | JGI IMG/M metagenome (GOLD analysis project Ga0210410, IMG submission 161058) | Forest soil microbial communities from Barre Woods Harvard Forest LTER site, Petersham, Massachusetts, United States - Inc-BW-C-4-M | ecosystem: Environmental > Terrestrial > Soil >... | reverse complement strand
GGTCGCGTCCATCATCCGGCCGGTGAGGCAGAGATCCATCGCCTTGGACTTGCCGACCGCACGGGTCAGGCGCTGCGTGCCGCCGATGCCGGGAATGGTGCCGAGCGTGATTTCCGGCTGACCGAATTTCGCGGTGTCGGCGGCGATGATGATGTCGCACATCATGGCGAGCTCGCAGCCGCCGCCGAGCGCATAGCCCGCGACCGCTGCGATCGTCGGCTTGCGGCATTTGGCGACGCGATCGGCGCCCACGGTCGCGAAATCGCTGTTGAACATGTCGATGAAGCCTTTCGGCTGCATCTCCTTGATGTCGGCGCCGGCCGCAAACGCTTTCTCGTTGCCGGTCACGACAATGCAGCCGATGGCCTCATCCGCTTCGAGATCGTCGATGGCGGCCGCAATCTCGCGGAACACGCCGAACGACAGCGCATTCAGCATTTTCGGCCGATTTAGCCTGACGATGCCGACCGCGCCCTTGCTCTCGACAATGATGTTTTCGAACGTCGCCATGACCCACCCCGCAAAACTGTTCTCACGGACAATGTGCCCGCTGCTGGGGTGGGCTTCAAGCGTGGCGTTCTATCCCCTCATCCTGAGGAGCCTGCGCAGCAGGCGTCTCGAAGGATGAGGGCCCGTATGGGGCCTCATGGTTCGCCCGGCGATGCGCAGCATCGTCCGGTGACGGCGCTCTTTGGGTCTGCGCCGTTCGCGACGGCCTCGCTATCGCTCGGCCTGCTCGGGCGCCGGCGCCTCCTCACCATGAGGGACGCTACGCCATGAACATGCGCGCGGCGGATGCGATGGTGAGCAGCGTGCCGAAGGCGATGAAGACCTTTCCGATCAGCGAGGTCTCGTCCCAGACGGAATGATCGTTGCCGGCCGTCTCGGAGGCCGTGCGCGCGACCTGCGCGTCGTTGGAAGCAACTGCCAGGGGCTGTGCGGGCGGCGTCTCTTCGCGCAGGGCGCGGTCGGCGTCATTGAGTTGGTCGCCCGCGACCACTTGGCCGTCGGCCGGCTGCGCCGCACTCTGCGCAGGCTGCGGATTGGTGGCCTCGACCGCCGGTTTGGCGGTGCCGGCGCGCGCGTCGGTCGCCGCTATCTGCACGCGCAGCTCCTGCCGGAAGGTATTGTCGATTGTCGCGGGTGCCGCGATGATATTCCCCGCGCTGACCGCCGCCTGCGACGGCGCGGCGAAGCCCAACAGCACCGCCACGACCCCGATCATCCACGCCGAACGCTCGTTGCCATTGAACTTCATTTGGCAATCTCCCCATTTTCTTGGTCCCGACAAGAAAGAGACCTCGGCGCGTGACCGCAGCGGGGCGAAATAAGGGAATCTTCGGGCTGCCGGCGGCAAAAGCGGGGCAATGTCCATCGCGCGCAATTTGAGTGCGGGGGGACTTCAGATCGGCGGCACTAGCCCGGGAAAATGAGGCATGTCGTCGTACCGTGCGCGAGCAACTGGCCCTTGGTGTCAGTGACGCGGCCTTCTGCCGTGCCGACGCGACGCCCGCAGTTGAGGACTTTGCCCTCGGCCCTGATCCGGCCCGTCTCCAGCGTGATGGCGCGGACCAGTGAAATCTTGAATTCGAGTGTCGTACTGCCGATACCTTTTTCGAGCATGGTTTGGACGGCTAGGCCCATGCAGCTGTCGAGAAGGGTAGCCGTGAGGCCGCCGTGCACCGTGCCCCATGGATTGAGGTGAGCGCCCGTCGGATCGAGCGTGATGGCGACACGACCGCTTTCGGCCTCCACCACGTCATAGCCCAGGGTCTGCGCGATGGTGTTGAGAGGGAGCGCTCCGCTGGCGAGGCCCTTGACGAACTCCAGCCCGCTCATCGCCATCTGCCGCTCGGGACTGACCGTTCCGTAGGTCTTGGTGGCCATGTTTTGCCCTCGGTTGTCTCGACTTTGACAATGTGAGGAGACCTGACGCTAAGGTGGCAGCGAGAGCCACCCGAATCCCGACCGGCCGGCACGGTTTCGCGCCCTGGGATGCCTGGGAAGCGCGATCACGACTTCGTGATTGGAATATCCCTGCGTAACAAATTGATACATCAACCGAATTGCATAGTTGGGAGCGCGCGTGCGCGAACGTGAAGACGAATGGACCGGCCTGATGCGGTCGGCCATGTCAGGAGACAGCGCGGCGTATCATCGGCTGCTCAAGGCGATCACGCCGGTCCTGCGGGCCGCGGCGCGCCGCGGGCTCGCGCGCGCAGGCCAAGGCGTCGATCAGTCCGAGGATATCGTGCAGGACGTTTTGCTGGCGGTGCATCTGAAGCGGCATACCTGGGACGCCAACGCGCCGTTCGCGCCCTGGTTGTTTGCGATTGCGCGCAACAAGCTGATCGATGCGCTGCGCCGGCGCGGCCGTCGCACCTTTGTCAGTATCGACGATTTCGCCGAGACGCTGGCCGATGCGCCCGCCGCCGAGACCGCCTCGCCAGTGGAGGTCGCGACACAGCTCAATTCGCTGCCGGCGCGGCAGCGCGACGTGCTGCAATCGATCGCGGTCGAGAGCGCGTCGATCAAGGATACGGCGACCAAGCTCGCGATGAGCGAGGGCGCGGTGCGGGTGGCGCTGCATCGCGGACTGGCGAGTCTGACCGCGAAACTGAGGGAGCAGTGAGCATGGACACCGATCAACTCATTCGCACCCTTGCCGCCGACAATTCGCATCGTGCCCGTCCCGTCGGTTTCGTGCTGGCGCTGGCGCTGCTTGCGGCGGCCCCGGTATCGCTGCTGATGTTCTTCGCCGAGCTCGGCGTGCGGCCGGACGTGATGACGGCGATGCATAATCCGCTCTTCGACCTGAAATTCGCGGTCACGCTGGCGCTCGCGGCGGGCGCGATCACGGTCAGCCTGCATCTGGCGCGGCCCGAGGCCGAGCTGCGCGGCTGGGTCTGGCTGCTCGCTATTCCCGCCGGTCTCCTGGTTGCCGGCATCTCCGGCGAGATGATGATGCCGCAGCGGCTGCCGATGATGACGCGCATGGTCGGCCACAATTCGAAAGTCTGCATGACCGCCGTGCCGCTGATGTCGCTGCCGCTGCTCGCGGCCGCGCTGATCGGCCTGCGCCATGGCGCGCCGGCACGGCCCGCGGTCGCGGGCGCGGTGGCCGGCCTGGTATCGGCGGGACTGGCAGCGACGCTCTATGCCTCGCACTGCACCGACGACTCGCCGCTGTTTGTGGCGACCTGGTACACGCTCGCGACCGCGCTGGTGACGGCGATCGGTGCGGTCGCGGGGTCGAGGGTATTGCGGTACTGACGGGGGGATGCTTCAAGGCAGCACGCCGCCGACCGGATTAAAACGTATATGCCAGCATCATGGCGGCAATGACGCCGATGATGTAACCGAGCAGTCTGTTGGTGCCATCGAGCGGATCGCGTTCCGACATTTGATTACGCTGCCCAATTCGATTGGGATTTGCAGAGGGCCTAGGCGTTCTGCGATTTTCCCGACATCCCTTTGCGCGCCGCGAAGAAAATCGTCAGCAGGTAGACGTCGATCGCGATCGTCACCAGCATGACGGCGTACGCCCACGGGCTTTCCATCAATTTCAATTCGAGCAGGACGCGCGAGAGTCCGAACGCCACGACCCACGCGTCAAAGCTCATGCAGATCCGGCGAAACGTCTCGGCATCCAGCTTGCGGATGACAAAGGCGCCGAGTGGCAGGCCGATCACGACGGAGGGAATGAGAGCCGGCAGCAGGCCGATGCTTTCGGCGACAAAGAGTCCAAGGTAGTAATAAACGAGCGCGGTCACGCTCGACTCTGCAACGCGAACCAGGGCGAGGCCGGCGCGGAATTCGTCTTTTACAAAGCCCTGATTGTTGAACAGGATGGCAAGGGGCGGGCCCGAGATGGTCGTCACGGAATAAAGAATGCCGAGGCCCGTGCCGAAGGGCACACCTACCGACCAGTTCGACTGGATCGGCCGGCGCCAGCCGGCGGCCTGAAGCAGGATCAGCGGCAGGATGACGATGTAGGTGCCGAGCTTGGTCCAGGCCGGTTGAAGCATCGCGAGCGCGAGGGCGCCGAGGCCGATACCGGGCAACAACCCAATCAGGATCGGGAACACCCGTCGCCACACGCTCGGAACGCCTTTCAGGTTGATGAGCAGAACGCAGACGTTGAGGAAGACCTCGATCACCACGATCGCCGGATTGAGAATCCGGTTTGCAAAGAAGACGAGTGCCAGTGGCACGGTGAGTGACGAAAACCCGTAGCCGATGGCGCCGTTCACGAAAGCCGCAAACAGCGCGATTCCGGAAAGAACGACAGCCGCGGTGTCAAAGGCGAGCATTCGGTTTCCGATGGATGCCCCCGTCGCGGGGTCCGGTTATCCTAGACGGAAGCCATTGCCGGGTCATCGGCTCGGGCGCGATCAAATCACGCAAGCGAGTGGAGAACAGCTGCGCGAATAACTGCCTTCTCTCGCGCCATTCGGCGTGCAGTGTTTTCCGTTTGTGGAGCGGCTCCATGCTTGGCCGCGTGGCGAGCGAACAATTCATTCTCCGCGCAGCCTCCGCCCGAGGAAACCCTACTGCTTTTTTGCTGGGCAGTTTGCGGAACTTGCCCGTCGCGTTACTATGTCGCAGATCAATCTCAAGGCTGCGAGGACAACGACGATGCGAAGCTCGGGCACTTTCGTGCTGCGGGAATGCGAGGTCATGTTCTCCACTGTCGTCCCGGGCAAGCGAGCGCCTTGCGGCGCGCAGCGCCGTCAAGTAGCGAGCGCGACCCGGGACCCATAACCACAGGATTTCGTTGTGAGAGAAATCGGAGCCACAGCCTTCGCAACCACAAAGGCCTGTGGTTATGGGTCCCCGCTCCCCGCGCGCAATTGCGCGCTAGGCGGGGACGACAGCCGAATTGGCGGTTAAAATCGGGACAGTAACAACGTCACGCCGCGGGCGCGGCCTGCTGCATGCGGTGGAAACGCAGCACCTGTTGTGCGGTCGAGGGCCGCAGCCGTTCGTAAGTGTCCTTGCAGGCCTGCAGGTCGCTCGGCTCGCCGCCGGAGAGATCGTCGCGCATGTTGATGATCGCGCGCACCGTCGACCACGACATGCCCGACACCTTCGCCAGGATCATGACGCCCTCGGATCGGGTCTCTATCATCATGTTCTCGGCGATCGCCACCGGTACGCCGGCAAGCGCCGCGATCGCAGCATTGGTCTCGTCGAACTTGCCGGCTTCGGCAAACTGGGTGACCTGGTGCTCGTCGAGCCGGCCATCCTCGTAAAGCGACTTGACCAGCGCATGCGCGATGGCCGTCTGCTTCGACGGTGCCCCCCGCGCGCGCTGCGTCGCCTCGCGCACGGCGGTCGGGACTTCGCCGGCGAGTGCGGGATGCGCCGCCTCGAGCCGCCCGCGCACCGTCGTGGAGGCTTTCGCCAGCAGCTTCAGATAAAGATGCCGCGGCATGGTCGGCCGCAAGCCGAGGCAGGTCGCGAGGTTGTCGTCGCATTCGGCGCGGTTGACCAGCCGGTTAAAGCCGCGCTCGGAGATCTCGGCGCCGGTATTGTTGACGGTGCTGTGGATCACCTCGTCATTGCCGCGCAGCACCAGCACGTCGGTGACCGCGTCGCTCAGCGTCTTGCGCGACGAAATCGCGAGCAGATGCGCCTGGCTCTTGCTGCGGGCAAGCTCGATCAGGGTGGCGTCGTCGAGCCGGGCCGATTGCGACAGCACGGGTCCGGCGATCTCGATCACGTCGTCGAAGGCGAGCGAGCGGATGGTCTGCGGCGGCGCCGTGTCGATCGGCGCGAGGCGATTGGACAGGAGCGCCCTTGCGGACACCTCGATGTGCGCGATCAGGCACTGGAAGACGTCGTCGAACAGGCCGACCTGCTCGTCGGAATAATCCACCGCGCCGTTGATGAAGAGGTCGGTGACCTTGCGCAAGGTCTCGACGCGGCGGGCCACCGTGCCATGGGCGAGCGCCGCCTGCAGTTCGTCGAGCAGGTTTTCGGAAGGGGCGGCGGATTTGGCAATCATTGTCTCTGTCCTGGAGCGTTAGGCGGCGACGCTTTCTTTATCGCCGGAAACGAAAATGACTTTGGTTCAGGCGCTGGTGATGCGGTTGCGTCCCTGTGCCTTGGATACGTAAAGCGCCTTGTCGGCGCGGGCGAGCAAACTGTCGGAATTCTCCTCTGGCCGCAGCGTCGCGAGCCCCGCGGAGAACGTCACCTGCATGCCGTGCGAGAATGCGCTCCAGTCGAGGTCGGCGACGATCGCCCGCAGCCGGTCGAGCAGCCGCGCGGCGCTCTCTTCGGATGTGCCGGACAGAATCAGCAGGAATTCCTCGCCGCCATAGCGGCCGAAGCGGTCAGTGGCGCGGATGTTGGCAAACATCGTGATGGCGAAGGTGCGCAGCACCTCGTCACCGGTCGGATGGCCGTAGGCGTCATTAATGCGCTTGAACCAGTCGAGATCGATCAGCGCGGCCGAGCAGGGCAGGTTGAGACGCCGGGCGCGGCCGATTTCCTCTTCCAGCACGCGCATGATGCAGCGGCGATTGAACGCGCCGGTGAGTTCGTCGAGCTCGGCCAGCTCCTCGATGCGGCGATAGGCTTCCTTCAGTTTCTGCCCGCTCCGGTACAGCGACGCGCGCATCGCGCTCGAGAAGATTCCGAGAAACATGCAACGCCCGATGGTCAGCGCGAACACCAGCATGGTGGCGGAGCGCTCGATCGGGCCGTCATGCGGCAGGCTGATCGGCTTGTCGGTCATCAGGAACAGCCAGGCAAGGCCGGCGGTCATCGCCGTCCAGGCCACCGCAGTCTGCCAGGGCGTCGAGCGCAGCGAGCCGAAATTGAAGACAGTGAACAGCGTGCAGAGGAAGATCACGCCGACCTCGGGCGCGACGTAGGTGAAAACCAGCATGATCGCCATGCTGATGAACAGCTGCGGGACGACGAAGTAATGGTCCTTGAAGCGTTCGGTGAAGCCGGTTTCCGACAGCATCAGGTAGAACATGACCGAGGCCAGGCCAGTCGCTGCGAAGGCCGGGCCGATGCTGACCGGCACGGTGCCGGCATGGGCATAGATCGACAGGACGAGCGCATCGAGCATGTAGCTCGCGGCGATCATGAACTGGATCTGACGGCGCTGTTTGGCGCGGCGCGACAGCTCTTTGGCGGTCCGTCGGGGGTGCGCGCCGTCCAGCTCGGCGGCGATCGGATTTGCGATAGGCGACGCAGTACTGCCCATTGTCTCGCCACGGATGGAACTCAGCGTCAAAAATCTAAGTGGGAAAGCCTTTAGGTTTGGTATCTTTTGGAACCGAATCCATGATCCCTAGGCATGGCTAGTGCCTTTGATCGGCAATGGAAATTCGCCTCAACGGGGATGGTGCTGGTGGTTGCAGCCAAACGTTGTCCGGCCGCTGTCTTGGCTTGATAACCCTTGATAAGGTCGGCGCGCGATGCGGGTGGTACCAAAGTGAGTTTTTCTATACTATGATACCTGTTCTCCGGCTTCGTTGGCCGCCTCCGCAGTGGCTCATCCACCGCTTCCTTGTGTGCGGTAAATCACATACGCGCGTAACACATAGCGCTAGCGCGAAGAATCTTGCCTGTGGCATCGAACCACACGCCAATCCCTTCCGACCAACCTTGCGAGACGGCCATTGAGCGCAGCTGCGGCTACGGACGAAGTCCTGATTGCCAGGATCGCTCAAGGCGACCGCCTCGCCATGCAGGTGCTGTACGGACGGCACCACGTCAGGGTGTTCCGCTTCGGGCTCCGGCTCGTGCGGAACGAGCAGATCGCGGAAGACCTCATCAGCGAGGTGTTTCTCGATGTGTGGCGTCAGGCCGGCAAGTTCGAAGGCCGATCCGCCGTCTCAACCTGGCTGCTGGCGATCACGCGTTTCAAGGCCCTGTCTGCGCTGCGGCGCAGGAAGGACGCGCAGCTCGACGAGGAGGCCGCACACGCGATCGAAGATACTTCCGACGATCCGGAAGTGGCGATCACGAAGAAGGATACCAGCGAAGCGTTGCGTAAGTGCCTGACGGCACTGTCGGCGGAACATCGGGAGATCGTCGATCTTGTCTACTACCACGAGAAATCGGTGGAAGAAGTGGCGGAGATCGTCGGCATTCCGGAGAACACGGTGAAGACGCGCCTGTTTTATGCGCGCAAGAAATTGGCCGAGTTGCTGAAGGCAGCCGGCGTGGAACGAGGCTGGCCATGATGGCATTGAGCAAAAAAACGCTGGAACAAGAGCCCAGTGACATCGAGATGCTGTTGCCTTGGCATGCCGCCGGCACCCTGAATGCGCGCGATGCGCGCCGGGTCGAGGAGGCGCTGGCCCGCGATCCCGACCTCGCCAGGCAGTATGCCGTCATCGGCGAGGAATATGCCGAGACCATCGGCCTCAACGAGACCCTCGGTGCGCCGTCCGCGCGCGCCATGCAGAAATTGTTCGCGGCGATCGATGCCGAGCCGGCGCGCCAGCCCTCCTTTCTAGCCGGCCTGTCATCGCGTGTTGCCGCATTTTTCGCGAGCCTGTCGCCGCGGACGCTGGCCTGGTCGGCCAGTCTGGGCGCGGTCGCGCTGTTGCTGCAGGCCGGCGTGATCGGCGCGGTGCTGGTGAAGAACCAGTCCGCCACCTACCAGACCGCGTCGCTGTCTGTCGATACGCGCACCGGGCAGGAAGCGCCGCCGCGCGCGCTGGTCCGCTTTGCCCCCGATGCGAAGGTCTCCGATATCACCGCGCTGCTCGACACCTATCAGGCCTCGATCGTCGACAGCGCGAGGGAAGGAATGTTCCGCCTGCAATTCGGCAGCAAGGCGATGAGCAAGGCCGAGGTCGCGAGCCTCATGAGCAAGCTGCAGGCCGAGAAGATCGTCAGCCTTGCCGTGCCGGCGCAGTAGCGCCGCGATTTTCGTTCGATACAGAGGTGCCATGATGCAGGGTGCTGCGAGCTGGCGGTCACGGGCACGTCGCGCGGCACTCGCGCTGACCATGCTTGCGGTGCCGCTGGTCGGGAGCCCGGTTGCTCAGGCGCAAAACTTCGTTCGCCCGCCGAACCTCAACATCGGGCCGCGCGTGCCCCAGATCAACCCGAACGTTGCGCGTGGCAACATCGCCGGCGGCGTCGCGGCCCGGATACCGACGCCGACGCCCAATCTCGCGGCGCGGATCAACGTCAATCGGACGGGGCCCTATCTGCACTATTCGCCGAACCTCTATCCGTCCTGCGGCGCCGCCTTCCGCGGCAGCGATGGTGATTGCCTGGACGAGCCTGTTTCCACGGGCGGTGGTGGCGTTGGCGGCGGTCCATCCGGCAAGGGCAAGAGCAGCGGTCCGCGCGGCAACAACACCGTGCAGAGCGCGCTCAACTTGCGCAGCTACGTCAACCGCCTCGTTGCCGAGATCGATGGTACGCTCTCCAACGAGCAGGCCGACGCGCTGGCACGGCGTCATGGCCTGAGACGGCTCTCTTCGCAGACCTTCCCGCTGATCGGCGCGACCATCGGCCTGTTCCAGATCACCGACGGCCGTTCCTACGACACCGTCAGCCGCGAATTTGCCGCCGCCACCGGTGTAGTTTCGGTCCAGCGGGACTACCGCTATCTCGTGCAGGAGCAGAAGACGGCGCAGGCCGAGGGCGACCCCGCGCAATATGCGCTCGCCAAGCTCCGGTTGCCCGAGGCGCACACGCTCGCGCACGGCACCAACGTGCTGGTTGCGGTCATCGACTCCGGCATCGATGCCCGCCATTCCGAGCTCGCCGGTTCCGTGACCGAAAGCTACGATGCGCTCGGTACTGGCGAAGGTCCGCATGCGCACGGTACCGGGGTTGCGGGCGCGATCGCCGCCCATGCCAAGCTGATGGGGGCAGCACCCGCCGCGCATCTGCTCGCGATTCGTGCCTTTGGCCAGGGATCGGTCGGGGCGGAAAGCAGCAGCTTCGTGATCCTCAAAAGCCTCGATCACGCGGTGACGCAGCACGCACAGATCATCAATATGAGCTTTGCCGGGCCGAAGGATGCGCTGATCGAGCGCGCCATCAATGCGGTCGCAAGCCGCGACATTCTGATGGTCGCCGCCAGCGGCAACGCCGGCGCGAAATCGCCGCCGCTTTATCCCGCCGCCAATCCGCATGTGATCGCCGTCAGCGCCACCGATGCAAAGGACAAGTTGTTCGAGGCATCCAATCGCGGCAGTTACATTGCGCTCGTAGCACCAGGCGCCGAAATCTTCCTGCCGGCGCCGGACCAGAAATACCAGATCACGTCGGGCACCTCGTTCTCCGCGGCCTATGTCAGCGGCGTTGCCGCGCTGATGTTGGAACGCAATCCGGCTTTGAAGCCGGAGGAGTTGCGGACGATCCTGACGCGGACCGCGCGTGATTTGGGTTCACCGGGTCGTGATGATCTGTTCGGGGCCGGCGAGACCGATGCCTATGCCGCGCTCGAGGCATCCATTGTGCCAGCGGCTCCCGTCGCCGCATCGGACAGCTCGAAAGCCGGCGAAAAAGCCACACAAACGGGGGTGGAGCGGTCGGTGACGCCGCCCGTTGCGGCCGCGGTCGAGACCAATCGGCCCGCTGCGCAATAAGCTTGCGCGCGAAATAGTCCTTCCCAAAGGGTTAAAAAAATCGATCCTCCGCTTGAACGTGCCGCCGCCTGCGAGCGACCAATGCAGGTGGGAGCGGTTACCGCTCCCCATGGCTGTATCAGGCGCGAGCGCCCATCCACCCCAAGCGCCCATATGGCTTGACCCGTCCGGTTGTCCCCCCGGACGGGTCTTTTATTTCGGCATCATTTTTCCGGATGAGGTCCGCGCGCGGGGGCCGGCTTGACTGTGAAAAGGCTGGAAAAGCTGGATAAGTCCGGCGCTGCATATCTCGTCTTTGCGTCCGGCTGGACAAGACAAAAGTTTTCCACAAAATAATGCCGTCATTTTTCGTTGATTCGCCTCCGTTGCGTCGCGTCCGCGTCCGTTTCTCTTCTTACGGGCTGGTTCATGACACATCGACTGGACGGGGCGGCAAGCCGCGATCTGGCGGGGCGATGGTGCGCACTCGCCGAGCAGCGGCTGGAATATCTCACTGAAATGTTCGAGAGCGGCCGCTGGCGCCGCTTCTACAGCGAAGGCGCATTCCTGGAGAACATCAAGGAAGCGAAATTCGCGGTCGAGACCTGGCGCGGTCTGTCGACGCCCAATCTGGCGCGCGGCGTTGCCGCCGTCGAGTTGGCCTTGTCGGTTACTGTAGTTCCCGCGCCGGTGCCTGCGGCCGAGCCGGACCCGGCGCCGATCATGCCTGAGCCGCTTGAACTCCCGGCCGAAGATGAACGTGCAGCCGAGCAGGCGCAACTCGCCGCTGCCGACGAGATGCAGTCCGAACCTGTCATCGACATGATCGCGCTCCAGCAGGCGCTCGATAGTCCCGACGGCGGCCTCGACATGGCCGCGATCGAGCACCGCTATCCGCTGCTGCGCAACACGCTGTAAGAGGAACTAGCGCCGCACCGCGTTGGTGCCGATCACCACCTGCGCAAAGCGTTGCGCGCCTTCAGCCGACAGGTCGGTGGTGATGGCGCGGGCGTGATCGAGCCCGACCACCGCGCCGCGCGGCGTCTCCGAAATCATGTTGTTGTTGACAAGCACGGTGCCGGCGCCAGAGACGACCGACACGCCGATGCCGGCAAAAGCCTTGCGGATCACATTCCCCGTGATCGTAACGTCGCGCAGATATTTGCCCCAGCCGGCGACGATGCCGAAGGCGGGCGCGTTCTCGATCACGTTGCCGGTGACTGACGTATCGGCCTCGACATAGATGCCGATGCCGGCATCGTCGTCGGGTGCGGTCCCGATCGGACGCTTGGGCAAGAGGTTGCGGATGATATTGCCTTGGACAACCGCGATGCGACCGCCTTCGTTGAAATTGCAGACGGAGACGCCGAGCGCGGCGCCGTCCACCGTGTTGCCCGAGATCACCGCGCCCTCGAAGGAAAACTCCGAATAGAGCGCGACCTCGCGGACGTCACTGACGCTGTTACCGGAAATCTGGATGTTGGAGGCCGAATTGCCGCGCACCGCGGAGTAGTCGCAATTCTTGATGCGGTTGCTGCGCACGATCACATTGCCGGCGCGAAACGCGTTGATGGCGTTGCCGTACTGCCCGGAGCCGCCGGGGCCGGCCTTGATGTCCTCGATGCGGTTGTCGGCCACCAGTGTGCCGTCGTCGCCGATGACGTTGCGCAGGATCTCGATGCCGTTGTCGTTGGTCCCGGCAATCGTGTTGCGCGCGACGATCAGGCCCAGCGCGTCGAACGAGACGATCGCGGTCGTCGCTGTTTTGGTGATGATGTTGCCCGAGATTTCGCCGGAAACCTGCTCGAGCCAGATGCCGTTGCCGCCGCTGCCGGTGATCTCGCAATCATGGATGCGAACATCGCGGCCGGCGAGGCAATGGATCAGGCCGCGGCGATTGGGCAGGGGGATGCCGCCGCCATCGAGCGTGATGCCCGACAGGCCCAGCCCGTCGGCGCCTTCGGCAAGCAGCATCGCCGCGCCGCCAGTGAACATGAGCCTGGTTGCGCCGCGCACGCCGACGATTTGCGTGCCGCGCGACAGCCGCAACATGCCGGTGCGATAGCTTCCAGGCGGCAGCGCCAGCGGGACTTGCGCGCGCGTGGCGTCATCGATCGCGCGCTGCAGCAGCCGGGTCTGATCCTCGGCGGCGTTGGGCCGCACGCCATATTGGGTGGCATCGCGGCCGAGCGTTGAGATGAGAGGTGCGGCACGTGCTGCATCAGGGGTCATCGCCAGCGCGCCGGCGGCGCCCGCGGCGGAAGCCCCGAGAAGATGGCGGCGATTGAGGTCCATGATCAGACAGGTAACGCGAAAACGCAGCGTCGCATGGTGAATGCGGGAAAGGTTCGCGGCGATTGTTGGGAGTAGGGTTAACAGGCAGTCAGGATGACGCGGCTTCGCGCAATGCACTGCGCGTCAACTTCACCAGTACCCCCAGCATCGCCTCGCCAGCGTCGACCAGCGCTTCATGCGTGATCCCGCCGGGAATGCGCGCGGCGCCGTCGCGCGCGAGCAGGGGAACATGAATGAAGGCGGCAAGGCGAGGGCCGCCATCGCGGTGCGTCGTCTCGATCGCGCGCCAGCTCAGATAATTGCAGAGATAGCTGCCGGCATCGCGCGAGGCGCGCGCGTCGATGCCGGTCGCAAGCGCCGCGCGCAGGAGCTTAGCGGTATACGGACCGAACATCAGGGCGTCCGTATCGGGCGCAATCGATCCCTTGCGTACGCGCGTGCCGTCGGCGTCCGGCCAGATGGTGGTGACTGCGTTGCGCGCGCGGGTCTCGATGCGCAGATACGGCGTCCGCGCGGCAAGGCCGAACATCAGCAGCGCATGGGGCCGGTGCTTTGCCAGCAATCCCGGCAATTCGCGATCGACGGTGGCGTAGGTGACGTGAAAGACATGGCTGGACAGTTCGACGTCGTCGAAGGCGGGACGGCGCAGCCGCGACAGCCGCTCGACCAGCGGTATGGTCGGATTGAAGGGCGCGCCCGGAAACGGGCCAAAGCCGGTGATGAGGATGCGAAGCTTGCCGCTCATCGCAACAGCTCCGAAATTTCCTGCGCGGCAAGCGACGGCGTCAGCCGGCCGGCGGCAACCTCGGCCTCGATCTTCTTCACCTTGGCGC